>Ga0105164_10001131_pt1 | contig 17297 bp, 15 predicted proteins | sample VDWuncwatermetaG_FD_89674 | JGI IMG/M metagenome (GOLD analysis project Ga0105164, IMG submission 89674) | Wastewater microbial communities from Netherlands to study Microbial Dark Matter (Phase II) - VDW unchlorinated drinking water | ecosystem: Environmental > Aquatic > Freshwater > Drinking...
ATTCATCGTCGGTGTAATCTCGGATATCTTTCCCTGCAGGAATGGATTTCAGAACTTTGGTTGGCAGCGTTGCCTTCTCACGCTGCACTTTATAGTTATCAAGGATACTCGCCTTTTTTTCGGGTGTGATCGCAGCACTGCGGTGGGTCTTGGGGCCCACAGTAGATTCTGTAGCCGGCGATGTCCCTGAAGCCGTCACGGATCGTGGCGCCTGTGATGTTGGGGTTACTGGGCTTGGGTCCATCTGCCTCAGCAGTATTCCATGCCGATTAGCAAATTGAATCAGAGCCTCGCGGCTCACGCCCAGAGTATGAGCAAGATCTTGGATAGCCTCTAGAAAATGCTCTCTGAGATAGCGCCGAGCAGTATCTGGGACAAGATGCCCGTTTCGTTTCACTTTGCCATAGATGGCAAGCGTCGTATCAGGTGGGTAGCGCGGAGTATGCGGCTGAGAATACCCCATCGCATCGAGTTTTGCGGCAACGGCCCCTTCGGTGCGGAAGTCGCTATCACTGGGGGATCTTCCAAACACACGGTTGAGTTGAGCTGTGATCTCAGCGTGGGTGAGTCCTCGATCACGAAGCCGAGCAGCGAGGCCCATCTCGGAGATAGTTCCGAAGCCTGCAACCTGTGCCATTCGATCCCAAGTCATACCGCGGTTGAGTTCATTTTGGTAATGAAGCGCGAAACTAAGAGCTTGTTCTCCGACACCGAGCTCCTTAGCGATATCTGAGAGAGCTCTTCCATTTTGAAAGGCTTCGATGGCAGCTTTGAGTTTGCCATCTCGAGCCATTTCATCGACGACAGAGAGCCTGAGCGAGCTCAAGTCACCCCGCAGATTAGATTCCGACATTCCAAACCGTGCCGCCATCTCAGACACGGATTCTTGAGTCGTCCAATAAAGATAACTAAGATAACGCGACTCAGGGCTATTTTTCTCCACATCCGTTAAACGAATCGAACGGTGCAGATCTTCGAGTCTCTTCCACACAGTCTCAGAATGGCCTGCAAACTGTGGGTCTTCATAGATTTCAATCGCGTAGTAGTCAATCATGCTCTGAAGCCCCGCTTCAGAGAGACCTGTCTTTTCTGAAAGTTCTTCAAGAAGATCCTCTCGTAGTTCAGGCGCCGTGGATTCGATAATACCAATGAGGGCGTCTTCAAGTTCATGAACAACGTACTGGTAGTGGGCATTGGGGTTTGAGCTGCCAGATTTAAATCGCAGGATGGGGTTATCGCCCTGAAGTTTCCCCACCGTAGCTTTCTGGTACAGCGCAACAAGCGCTCGAAACTCCTCAGCGCACGGAGATACACTCGGCGGCGCTGCCATTAGCAGAGAGGTCATAAAGAGCAGCATCCCATATTTATACGGTGAATTAGCCATCATCATCAATTATAGAGGGGTCAGTCGACTATTGGTAACCAAAAGGGAGGTGAGCCAAACTGGCTCACCTCCCTTTTGGTTACCAATAGTCGACTGGCCCCTTTTGGGATTGACCCGTCGTTTGAAGTCCAATAGCTTGGGGCCCCGTGAACCTGAGATTCATTAGCTTATTTGGTTTAGTGCTGATTGTAGCCCTTGGCTGGGTGTTTAGCACCAATCGCAAGAAATTTCCCTTACGCGTGGTTTTCATTGGCATCGGACTGCAAGTCCTTTTTGCCCTTCTAGTTCTTAAAACGACCCCTGGGCTCTTTATCTTCCAAAAGGTAGGAGATGGCGTCACTCACCTTCTGAATTACGTCGATGTCGGATCTCGATTCGTGTTTGGTCCCAATTTTCAATCCGTCTTCTTCGCCTTTAAAGTGTTGCCCACGATCATTTTTTTCTCGTCCTTAATGAGCGTGCTCTACCACTTGGGTGTTATGCAGATGATGGTCAAGTGGATTGCGTTAATCATGCAAAAGACACTTAAAACTTCGGGTGCGGAGAGTCTATCTGCTTCGGCTAATATTTTCGTGGGGCAAACAGAAGCCCCTCTCGTCATCAAACCTTATCTCGACTCGATGACGATTTCGGAACTCCACACCGTTATGGTCGGAGGGTTTGCGACGGTTGCAGGAGGCGTTCTTGCCGCCTACGTCGGAATGGGAGTGGATGCCGCACACTTGATTACGGCTTCAGTGATCTCCGCTCCAGCCGCTCTCGTGATGGGAAAAATTATGCTCCCCGAAACTGAAACCCCCATCACTGCGGGCACTAAAAACTTTGTTATCCCTAAGGAAACCGTGAACCTCTTTGATGCGGCAACTGTAGGGGCAGCGGATGGGGTCAAGCTCGCGATCAATGTCGGCGCTATGATCATTGCCTTTTTAGCCCTGATTGCCCTGGTTGACGAAGGAACGCAATTCCTCATGGGCCTAATGGGGCTGAATCTGGGACTCATGGACATTTTAAGTCATGTGTTTGCTCCCTTTGCCTGGTGTATGGGAATTGAATCGAAAGACATTCTGCCAGTCAGCCAACTTCTTGGAATTAAAATGGTCAGCAACGAATTTATTGCCTACGATAAGCTTGGAACCTGGATCAAACCTGGCTCAGGCGTTGAGTTATCCCCCCGCTCCATTGCGCTAACGACCTATGCGCTCTGTGGATTTGCTAACTTTGGGTCCATCGGGATCCAACTAGGCGGCATCGGCACACTAGCCCCCGGCCGTCGCGCTGACCTCGCTAAGATCGGATTTCGAGCCATGATTGCAGGGACACTTGCCTGCTTCATGACGGCCTGCGTCGCCGGCGTCATCCTTTAAATTCAGCCCTTCAGAAGGCAACCCCAAAATCCGATAAGTACCCCGTACTGAGAATTATTAGGAAAGGAAACTAAAAAATGAAATCTATTCTATTTGTTTTTGTGCTTGCCCTCGCTATTTCCTGCGGAAGAGAAGAAGAAGATCTGACTCAAGCTCCAACTCCAACTAACCCAACAACATTGAATGAAGCTGACCTTGTGATCAAAGGGACGATCGAAATCCCAGTGATTGTAGGGGCTAAGGGCATTCGTATGGCAGGGGCGAGCGTAACTCAGCCTGTTAAAGTCACTGTTGCACCCGATACAACTTTAGTGTTGGATAATAGTAAGTTCGTAACTCCTCCCATGGCAAGTGCTCTACTTGATTTTGGGAATCTAATTATCAGCGATCTCAAAGACAATAACCTCAAAGTCTGCGGTGCCAGCGGTAAGGAAAAATGCGGAACGGCTATCCTGCGCATGTACACCACAGGTGTTGCCGGTGCTGGTCTATACAATGCGGCAGATGCCTGGGGAGCTCCAATGACTGCCTCGCTGACGACACCTCAATCCGTTGGGCTAGACGTCGCCGGCGCAGCGGTGATGCAGACTTATAGCATTGGCGCTAATATGAGAATCCTGAAACTTAAGGACCTCCCAACCGCGCCTAATTACAACATTCGGTTTGATTTTACGGACGCAGGTGCCGGTGATTACTCAACGACCATCGTCATTGAATACGCCTTGGCTCCTTAACCCGTCTTCTGTTTCCTTGAAGCCAGCCTCGCGAGTAACGCCTGGAAATCATCTAACAGAGCGACGGCTGGCGGAAAGACAAACGCTGTAAGCAATGATCCGAAGAGTAGTCCCCACCCTAACGAAAGCGCGATGGGCACCACAAAATCATCCCGCCCACCAATCCCATAAGCGGTAGGCATCAAGCCGCATACTGTCGTCGCTGTCGTGAGAAAAATTGGCCGACTTCGTAATCTCGCAGATTCAATAATACTCTGCATCTTGTCCATGCCTTCAGCCCGAGCACTGTTGATAAAGTCGATCAAAATAATGGCGTTATTTACAATCACCCCACCCAACGCAATGATCCCCAGCATGGACATGAAACTGAGCGGCCGACCATGCAAGAAAAGCGCCCACACCACTGACATCATCCCCAAAGGAATCGTTAACAATACCAACATCGGCTGAAGCAGATTACCAAACGTGAAAATGAGGATTAAAAAGATTCCCATGAATGCAACAACGAATGCTCGAACAAGCGACGCCAAACTTTCTTTTGTGTCCTCGTCTTCGCCACCAAAATAGACTTTAACTCCTTTGAGCTGCTCATTTATCTTGGGCAGGATCTTGCGAATCATATTATTTGCTTCAGTCGCAGAAATTACGTTCACATCCACATCCCCCAACACTCTCACTTCTCGTTCGGCACCCTCGTGCTCGTATAAGGCTAGCGATTTGCCTTCTTCAAACTGGCTAACCTGAGTTAAGGGAATCAGTTGGCCAAATCGATTGGGGATGAGTAATCGATGCAGAGCCTCATGCGTCTGTCGAGCAGACTCAGGCAAGGAGACTCTGACCTGGACCTCTTCATCAAATTCACGCACGGGAGTCGCTTCAATCCCAGCGTAAGCTGCGCGAACACTTGTTCCAATCTCTGCCACTGACAAGCCAGCCGCCGCTGCCTCAGGGCCATCAACTTTTACCACGATCTCGGATTTGCCGGGTTCGTAGGAGTCGGTAATATCCTGAACTCCCTTAATCCCAGAAAGGGCGTTTTTAAGAGCATCCACCGCAACTAGAATTTCACGGTAATCCTTACCCCGTACACTTAAGCTCACTGGCCTGCCCACCGGTGGTCCGGTTCTCACTAACTCAAAAGTGGAACGTACAAAACCGGGAACTTTAGCCACCTCTGGCCTCAAAGACTCAATGATCTCGTCAACATTTCGGACTCTTTCTGTGGGTGGCGTCAGGTGGACAGCAACCTGAGCGTACTCATTTCCTCGTCTCGTGTCCTGGTCATGTGCATCCTGCTGCTGGATCCCGACTGAGGTCACATACGCTTTAAGCTCGTTGGGTGGTAAGGTGGCAACAATTCTCTCTAGGGGCAGTACGAGCGCCTCCGTTTGTTCTAGACTTGAACCTTGGTTAGTTTGAACTCTAAGAAAAAATATTTCAATCCCGTCGGGCGGGAATAAAACAAAGCGCATGCCAAACACAAAGAGTAGAACAGTAACAACGCCAAGCCCTAGAACTCCTAAACTCAGCCAATACCGATGCTGAACACACCTCTCTAAGATCGATACGTATTTAGGGACCACCACTGTCTCCCACCACTTCTCGCCACGACCAAGGTATCCCGTGGCTTCAGCCCCCGTCTTTTGAATGAGACGCCCAATATTAAGGCGGTGAGCAATGTGGGCCGGAAGGATAAAAAACGCTTCAAGCAGACTTAAGAGCAGTGCCGCTACCACTCCAATGGGAATGACCCGGACAAACTTTCCAAAAATACCACTCATGAACATCATGGGCAGAAACGCCACAACCGTCGTCAAAACTGACGCTGTCACCGCGGGCCATATTTCCTGAGTCGCAGCAACCACGGCCTCAGTAACACCCTTGCCCTTTTGAATCCACCTTAGAGCATTATCCGTAACGACAATCGCATCATCAACCAACATTCCACTGACGATAATGAGTCCAAGAAGGCTCACTAGGTTGATACTAAAGTCTGCCTGTTGGAAAAAAAATAAGGTCCCCAAGAAAGCAAAGGGGATCCCTAAGGCAACCAAGATCGCAATTTTCCAGTGGAGAATATAACCCAAGAGAAGAAGCACAAGGCATAATCCAACCCAAAGATTCCCACTCAATACATTTAGGCGACGTTCAATAAACGACGAAAGATCATTTACAAAACTAACTTGAAGCGTCTCGCCATAAAGCTCATGGACCTTAGCGGTACGAGCCTTCACTTGCTCAACCACGTTGATCGCGTCAGCCTTTGGTTTCTTAAGAACGATGAGCCCCTGGGATGACAGTCCGTTTGTCCGTCGAATGATATCGGTCCGCTCGAGATCATAGCGGACTTTAGCAACGTCTTTGAGTCGAATCGACGAAGCCGTCTCGTTTGCTCGGATAATTGTATTGCCGACGTCCTCAAGAGAAAGAAACTCTCCCACGGTCCGAATCGCTCTTTCTTTAGCGTCTGCCTCGCCCTTTGGCACATCGATGATCCCTCCGGACACCGTAACATTCTGTCCCTTAAGCGCTTGGATCAGATCGTTAAGAGTGAGTCGGTATTTTGCTAAAGACTTAAGATCAGCCTCAACTCGAATCTCTTTATCTCGTAGTCCCTGATGGACGATCTTAGCCACACCAGGAATTCTCTCTAATTCTTTTTCGAAGACTCTGGCAATATCACGTAGTTCAAGGTGGTCCATTTTCCCACCGAGAGAAACTTCAATAATGGGTGTTTGGTCACTTTTCACGGAGGTGACAATGGGCCGTTCCACTCCGTCGGGAAGCTTAATCCTATCTATGACATCCTGAATATCAATCTTTCCTTGAACATCATCGGTCTGGTCAGGGTCCAGCTGAGCCACAATATAACTTCGGCCTTCTAAACTTTTAGAGGTCAATGTTTTAATCCCACCCACCTCTTGGAGATCCTGCTCAATGGGATTAGTCACAAGCTTTTCGACTTCCTCGGCTGACGAGCCATGCATTAATGTCGTGACCGTAATCACATCAAAGGAAACGTTCGGAAAAGCTTCTCGCTGAATGAGAAATAAGGAACCAATACCCACAATCGCGACAAACAAGGTAACCAGGTCAACGAAGAGAGGTTTTTTTGCCATATAAGCAATTAACTGATTCATCATTGCCCGGCTTCCCATGCGATTAATTGCTTGCTAACCCCGCCCATCTTCACCCTAATTTTCCAAGCGGCCATCTTCAGTTGCACCGCAATCGACTGAGCGGTGAGAGTTGCTTCCGACAAATCATCACCTGCCTGGATAACCTGCAAGGTATTGCTGCGACCCAAACGAAATCGGTCCTCTTCTAATTTCACTCGCTCGGTCTGCATCTTAACTGCTTTTTCCATCAACTCTTGAGAGCCTTTGAGCCGACGAATATCAAGGCACGCATTTTTCCATTCAACACGTGTCTGATCCTTCGCCATGGCAAACGCTGCCTCAGACCGAATTTGTTGAACTGCTCCCTCAGACTCTGCCGCATTTTCTGCATTAAACCCGAGCGGCATACTTAACCGAACCCCCACGCTCCAATAAGGGTGGCGCAGCGCCAGTAGGTCTTGAGTTGTTCCCCCTGAAGTTGGATCGACGTCGTTGGCTCCTAGCCCAATTTTAAGCGCTAAATCGGGTTGGTTATCAGATTTAACTTTCGCAAGGTAGGCCTGAGCCGCCTCGGAATTTGCCTTGGCCTGTAAAACGTTCGAGTTAATTTCTAATAATTTCTCGGAAGCGTCTTTTTGATCACAGAGCTTAAATGCAACCTCCTCGGGCGCATCCATCATGACGGGGATTAGCATGGGGTCAATTTCTAACCACTCAGCAGGCAACCCTAAAATAGTAATCAGACCTCGGAATCGGTCACCAACTTCTTGAGTCATACTCGCTAAATGAGTGAGTGAGGCTGCTCTTGCGCTCTCGATCTGAAGAAGGTCAGGCCGTTCAGCCGTCCCTCGCTGCGCTTTGCGACTCACCGTTTTCAAAAGCCTCTCGCGCCGATCCACACTCGCTCGCGCCTCATGCGTTTTTACTTGAGCAAGCCAAGAATCATAGAAAAGTCCGGCTAGATCCAAAAACCAATTATCTTTTGATCGGCTGAGTTCATGCGCTCGCCCTAACGACGTCTTAGCCCCGCTTTCCTTAGCTGAGCGTAGCGCTCTCCCAAAGCTATTCTTCCATAGACTCTGACTCATGCTGAGTAGGACTCGCGATTCCGCAAAAGTGGTATTAGGAATCGTCATAAAATCTAATGAATTGGTCCCATGAGAGGCCTCAAACTGCCAATCGGTTCCAGTGATTAACGAAGAACCAACGCCTAAGGAATACTGAGTTCCCTTGGTCCGCAGAGCTTGAAACGCGATGGGTGGTTCTCGTTGATCGTCCTGAAACCCAACTTGAGCGAAAATACGTGGGTCAGTGATCCCATCCACCTGCATCTGCGGAACCTGAATTGACCCCGCCTGAGCTTTTAATTGACGATAACTATCAGAACGCTTCACCGCAATCTGAATCACAGACAAAAGATTAAGTTTGCCCTCTGGCAGAGATTGAATCACCCCGATCACCTCAGGAGGCAGTGCCCCCAACGCGTCAGAACTGAGAGAACAAATCGATAACATCAAAAGAGAACAAAAGCCCACCATTTGACTGAGACTATAGTCCATAAATTGCCCAACTTAAAGAGCACTCATGACTACTTGTAGAGGGCGGGAGTAATAATCTTATTGATCGACTCGCCGCCAAACGTCCGAACATGGAGAAGGAACGGCTCATAGGGAACCTTCGAATCATCGAGTCGAAGACTCAAACTAAAGGCTTCTGGTGAGCCAATCGGGCAAGTTGGTGAATTCTCAGCCACCCCAGGCAGAATCACGATAACATTGTTCTGGTAGCGCGGGTCAATGGATCCCGGGCAGAACTCCCCTTTAGCGGCGACTCCCTCTAGGACCAGCTCCCAACGATTGCCTTGAAGATCCGGTTTATCTGCCTTCCGAAGGTAGGCATCCCGCAGAGGCAAATAAACTCGATTATCCCGTCCCATCGACACATCGATAACTTTTTCAACTACGAGATGTCCAAGATGCTTCTGCGATGAGGCGTCAACGATATCATAGGTCTCAGGCGTGTGAATGGTTCCAAGATGAAACGTCCGGTAAATAGAAAGGGGATTCTTAAAGTCCGGGCATTTTGTACTATCGCCCGGATGCCGAAATACCGTTACCCCAACTTCAATCTTCTTAAGGTCCTCATCCACAATGCTAGTCGCAGTGCCGACTGTCTCGCAGCGATTATGGAGCCTCGCTTCGACAATAATATTAACGCTATCGTCTTCATCGTAACCAACAGGAACAAACACTTGAACCAACGGGCGCTCAAACTCCTGAATGGCGTTTGCTTGAACACTTTGGGTAATTAAAAAAGAGAGTAAAGTAAAAATCAGGATCATGGCACACCCCCCAATCTTAGGCTGAATAATCTGGCCTCGTATACGCAGGTCTAGCGATAAAAAAACGAAAAGCCAAGATAAATACCGTTAACCAAATAACCCACAAACCAACATGACTCCAATTGATTTCACCCTGAAGCCCAGATTTTAATTCGAAAATGAGTTCGCCCCACGGAGGGAGCCACTGGTAGATCTGCTTGAGCTGATAAAGAAATCCAGAATCAGAATTCACGAGCCCTCCGATAGCGACCCGAAATAATCCACCTAGGACTTGCATGAAACCAAACCCAAATAACCCAATAAAAAAGGCTGGGATACTTCCAATCGCCAAGGAGCATGTCGCCAGGGCAAACATCAGGGTCCACAGACCAAGCGTCTGAGTCAGTATCCCCCACCAAAGGCCCTTAAGAACCAGTGGGTCGTCCACGATAGCACTTACCCCGAATAAATTACAAAAACTGCCAATCATAACAATGTTAAGAATCAGAAGAAGTACCGACACATTCACCCCATACACGACGACATAGGTCCATCGGCTGACCGGATAACAGAACGAGATCTGGCCACGAGCTCCTTGATGGAGATAGGGCACCAACCAAATTCCATAGACCGCAGCGATAAAACTTCCCGCAAAGAGTTGAAGAAAGAGCGCAACAAACATCGTGCGGCTTGAACCGATGGGATAAACAATCCCCTGAAAACTAAAAGTCATTTCCCTTAAAAGCCTAAGCCCCATCCATTCCAAGAGGAATGCGATCGCCACCACAGCAACCACAAGCCTGACACGAAGCGTCTGCCGCAGGCCAAATAAAATCAAGGCTTTCATGTTGCCGCTCCTGCTAATTTAGCAAAGGCGTTTTCGAGGCCCCCATACTCTGCCTCCGCAGCAGCGACCGTACCAGAATAGACTTTCCGACCAAGTTTCAAAATAGCGATGTCAGAACACACCTTTTCAACTTCAGAGAGAATATGAGAACAAATAAGGATGCTACTACCCTGAGCGCAGAAATCCTGAAGCCGCTGACGAAGCTTAATCACCATCATTGGGTCCAGGCCATTGATGGGCTCATCCAGGATTAGAAATCGAGGCCTCACCATAAACGCAGCTGCTAGTAATAAACGACGTCGATTACCCTTTGAGAGTTGCCGAATTTTTTTATGGGGGTCCAACTCAAAAAAACCGATTTCCTCATCGCAGACAGACGATTTACTCTCGAGACGATACAAGGATCGAATCATCTTCAAATATTCCAAGGGGCTCAGAAACTCAGGCGCACTCCCTTCTTCTGGGACATACGCCAATTCACGGAAACACTGAGTGGAACCAGGTTGGTACCCCAACACTGTGACGCTACCTGATAAAGGGCGGATCATCCCTAGAATGGCTCGAACCATTGTCGTTTTACCGGCGCCATTACTCCCTAAAACCCCGAGGCAACGCCCTTCACCCAGTGAAAGACTTAGGTCCTGCACCACAGGCTTAAAACGGTAGGATAAGGAAACTGAATCAAGATTAAAGATTGGGCTTTCCATTCATTGCTCGAAACGTATATCACCATAGCGATGCCCTCTAGCCAACAAAGTATTGCATTGGGTCTCGATATTGGCGGAACCAGAATCAAATCTGTCGCCGTAGACCATCGTTATCAAATTCTATCCCAACATAAACTCGATTCCCAGGCCAAGAATGGTCCGCGAGCGGTTAGGAAAGCCATCGGAGAGACGATCGCTCATTATAAACTCAATGGAATTGCCTTTTCTTCGATTGGTATCGGCTGCGCAGGGTCCGTTGAACCAAAGACTGGAATCGTGAGAAACTCTCCCAACTTTGCAGACTGGTCTAATGTTGATCTAAAAACTGAAATTGAAAGAGATTTCGGCGTCACAACTACGGTCGAAAATGATGCCAATTGCGCCGCCTATAGTGAGTGGAAAATGGGCCGGGGGCGAGGCCATGATAATCTAGTCCTTCTCACCTTAGGAACCGGCATCGGTGGGGGATTCATTCTGAATGGTAATCTGTACCGAGGTTCAACGGGAACTGGGGGCGAGTTAGGTCATTTGTCGATTTATGCCAATGGCGTGCCCTGCCCCTGTGGCAATCGTGGTTGTTTTGAACGTTACTGCTCCGCTTCTTCTCTGATGAAATCTTTACCCGAATACTCTGCCAAAGAAATCTTTAGCCGCGCTGCTGAGCAACCTTTCAAATCGCTCATTAGTCAGTTTATGGCAGATTTTAGCGTCGGATTGACTAGCATCGCCAACGTCTTTGACCCGAGCCTTATTTTACTTGGGGGAGGATTAAGCCAAGGCGTCTCCCAATATCTAGACCAACTCCAAACCTGGGTTCAGAAGAATGCGTTCCCGGCGGTAGGGGCCAACGTTAGCATTGCGATGACCGAGCATTTAAACTTAAGTGGGGCTCTTGGCGCCGCCTGCATCGCGCTAGAACAATCTGAGTGTTAACAATTCTATCGGATCAGGGTAAAACAACGGTTCCAACGAACCTTCTTCCATGTCGAAACAACGCCTTGTTGATCCAAGGAAATCCAAATCATCTGAGCCTTGCCCTTAATGTTCTCTTTTTTCACAACGCCCCAGAATCGACTATCATAGGAATCATCCCTATTATCCCCCAGGACAAAATAACTACCTTCAGGCACCACTTCTTCAAAGTTTGGCCGGGCCATTGCCTTCAGCTCATTCTTTGAAAGACGAATATAATGAACCTTATCGTCAATATGTTCCTTATAGAGGATGCCTTCCGAGTCGTTTGGTCCTAGGACCGATTCAATTTCTGCGGAATCTGTGACCAATTCTTGTTGAAGGAGCTTATCATTCACCCAGAGCTTATCGTCGTGAAACTTAACTCGATCACCAGGAATGCCAATCACTCTCTTGATGTAGTTTAAAGACTCGTCCCGAGGAAAAAGGAAGACGATCACATCACCACGCTTTGGATCTGAAGTATCGAATAGTTGAATCTTGGTAAAAGGAATACTGAATGAATAAGAGAATTTTGAGACAAAGAGATGATCGCCAATAAGCAATGAGGGTTCCATGCTTCTAGAAGGAATTCTAAAAGGCTCGACAACAAAAGAACGAATGAAAATAACGACCAGGATACAGACGATTAACGCGCGGATAATATCGTAACGCTCTTCGGTCGCTTGAACAGCAGCAGATTTTCGGACGGACATATCGACATTCTAACAAAAAAAGAGCCCGGATGCTAAACATCCGAGCTCTTAAATAATTGGGGCATCATGCTACTTTCCCACGAAGTTTCCCTCGCAGTATCATCGCCGACCAGCGGCTTAACTTCTGTGTTCGGAATGGGAACAGGTGTATCCCGCTCTCAATAAACACCCCAAAGTGTCAAACCTTTGTGGGTGCCTGTTTTACCAGGCACCCAAAACAATAAGCATAGGGCAAAGATGTTGTAAACCTTCTCTGAACAGACTCGATAGAAAGAAATAAGTTAAGCCTCACGGCCAATTAGTACTGGTTAGCTAAACACATTACTGCGCTTACACACCCAGCCTATCAATCTTGTAGTCTTCAAGCGGCCTTTAGGGGACATAAAGCCCCAGGGATATCTTATCTTGAGGGCGGCTTCCCACTTAGATTCTTTCAGCGGTTATCCGTTCCAGACTTAGCTACCCAGCAATGCCCCTGGCGGGACAACTGGCACACCAGTGGTCTGTCCATCCCGGTCCTCTCGTACTAGGGATAGCTCCTCTCAAATATCCTGCGCCCACGGAAGATAGGGACCGAACTGTCTCACGACGTTCTAAACCCAGCTCGCGTACCACTTTAATTGGCGAACAGCCAAACCCTTGGGACCTACTACAGCCCCAGGATGTGATGAGCCGACATCGAGGTGCCAAACCTCCTCGTCGATGTGAACTCTTGGAGGAGATCAGCCTGTTATCCCCGGAGTACCTTTTATCCGTTGAGCGATGGTCCTTCCATGTGGTGCCACCGGATCACTAGGACCTGCTTTCGCACCTGCTCGAGATGTCCCTCTCGCAGTTAAGCTCCCTTATGCCCTTGCACTCTACGCCTGGTTTCCAATCAGGCTGAGGGAACCTTTGTACGCCTCCGTTACAATTTAGGAGGCGACCGCCCCAGTCAAACTGCCCACCAGACACTGTTCCTAAGCCGGATTACGGCTCTAGGTTAGAAATCCAAACAAGTAAGGGTGGTATTTCAAGGACGGCTCCACAAAAGCTAGCGCCTCTGCTTCAAAGCCTCCCACCTATCCTACACATACTAACCCGAATCTCAATGCCAAGTTACAGTAAAGGTTCACGGGGTCTTTCCGTCTTTCCGCGGGTAGACTGTATCATCACAGCCCGTCCATTTTCGCCGAGTCTCTGGTTGAGACAGTGGGGAAGTCGTTACGCCATTCGTGCAGGTCGGAACTTACCCGACAAGGAATTTCGCTACCTTAGGACCGTTATAGTTACGGCCGCCGTTTACTGGGGCTTCGGATCAAGGCTTCACCTAACGGTTGACCTCTCCCCTTAACCTTCCAGCACCGGGCAGGCGTCAGACCCTATACGTCGTCTTACGACTTTGCAGAGTCCTGTGTTTTTAGTAAACAGTCGCTACCCCCTGCTATCTGCGACCTCGTTCAGCTTCCGTTGTTAGCGGTCACCTACTAAAGGCACACCTTCTCCCGAAGTTACGGTGTCAATTTGCTGAGTTCCTTAACCAGAGTTCTCTCGAGCGCCTTAGGATTCTCTCCTCACCCACCTGTGTCGGTTTCCGGTACGGGCACCTAAATAACTCACTACGAGGATTTTCTTGGAAGCATGGGATCTACTACTTGAAGAAACCCGAAGGAGTCTTCTCGTCCTTGTTCTCAGGCATGTGTGTCGCGGATTTTCCTACGACACGCCCTACACATCTCAAGCCCAATCCACATGGGCTCTAGTATACCCTTCTCCGTCTCCCCTTCGTTGATAACGCTATTTAGCTGGCGCAGGAATGTTGACCTGCTTTCCATCGCCTACGCATTTCTGCCTCGGCTTAGGACCCGGCTAACCCTGGGAGGATTAACCTTGCCCAGGAACCCTTGGGTTTACGGCGGACGGGTTTTTCACCCGTCTTATCGCTACTCGTGCCAGCATATTCACTTCTATTTTGTCCACCAGTGCTCTCGCTCTGGCTTCAACCTACGATAGAACGCTCCCCTACCGCCTAATGCAAGCATTAGGCCCGTAGCTTCGGTACTGAACTTTAGCCCCGTTATATTTTCGGCGCATGTTCGCTTGACCAGTGAGCTATTACGCTTTCTTTAAAGGATGGCTGCTTCTAAGCCAACCTCCTGGCTGTCTATGCACTCACACAACCTTTACCACTTAGTTCAGATTTTGGGACCTTAGCTAACGATCTGGGCTGTTTCCCTCTCGAATGTGAAGCTTATCCCACACATTCTGTCTCCAGTGATTCAATTAGACGGAATTCGGAGTTTGGTTGGGTTTGGTAGTCTTGTAGGACCCCTAGCCCATCCAGTGCTCTACCTCCGTTAATCATTCACCAGGCTCTACCTAAATAGATTTCGGGGAGAACCAGCTATCTGCAAGTTTGATTAGCCTTTCACTCCTAGACACAAGTCATCCGCTTATTTTTCAACATAAGTCGGTTCGGACCTCCACAGATTTTTACATCTGCTTCATCCTGCTCATATCTAGCTCACTTGCTTTCGGGTCTACTCATTGCAACTAAACGCCCATTTAAGACTCGCTTTCGCTACGGCTACACCTCAATTGGCTTAACCTTGCTACAAAAAGTAACTCGCTGGCTCATTATACAAAAGGTACGCAGTCAGGCGTATTTCCGAAGAAACATAGCCCTCCTACTGTTTGTAAGCATACGGTTTCAGATTCTATTTCACTCCCCTTATCGGGGTTCTTTTCACCTTTCCCTCACGGTACTTGTACACTATCGGTTACTGGGTAGTGTTTAGCCTTGGAAGATGGTCCTCCCAGATTCTCACAGGATTTCTCGTGTCCCGTGATACTTGGGAACTACTCGAGAGAAGAAACGCTTCACCTACAGGGCTATCACCTTCTATGGCCCAACTTTCCTGATGGTTCGGTTCACATTTCTTTTTGTAACTCTCTGGTGTCTTAGCAGTAACACCTGAATAGTCCCGCGACTCCATATAAACAACGCCTGCTTGCTATAAGTTTATACGGTTTAGGCTGTTCCCCGTTCGCTCGCCACTACTAGGGGAATCTCATTTGATTTATTTTCCTAAAGGTACTGAGATGTTTCAGTTCCCTTCGTTGGCTTCATACACCTATGAATTCAGTGCATGATTGCAGAACTTCATTCTGCAGGGTTTTCCCATTCGGACATCCGCGGATCACAGCTTGTTTAGCAGCTCCCCGAGGCTTATCGCAGCTAGCCACGTCCTTCATCGCCTCCCAATACCAAGGCATTCACCATATGCTCTTAGTAGCTTAACAATTTTATTCCTAAAGGAATGCTCGGAAAAATTTACTCCAGTCGAAACTGGACATTTTACCCTATGCTATTGTCAAAGACCGAATGAAACAGCTCACGCCATCTCACTTTAAACTTTTCATGGTGGGCCCAGGAAGAGTTGAACTTCCGACCTCACGCTTATCAGGCGTGCGCTCTAACCACCTGAGCTATAGGCCCTTGTCAACTTCTCGTGGACCCTTCAGGCCCTAAAAAACTTAGCCTGAGTCCCTGAAAACTAAATAGCAATAACACTTCAATACGGACATTGACCTTATAGTTTCATCTTAAGATTCCTATCGGTCTCTAAAAATTACTCCTAGAAAGGAGGTGATCCAGCCGCAGGTTCCCCTACGGCTACCTTGTTACGACTTCACCCCAATCATCAACCGCACCTTGGGCACCTCCCTCCTTACGGTTAGGACAGTGACTTCTGGTGCAATCAACTTTCGTGGTGTGACGGGCGGTGTGTACAAGGCCCGGGAACGTATTCACCGCAGCGTGCTGATCTGCGATTACTAGCGATTCCAGCTTCATGAAGTCGAGTTGCAGACTTCAATCCGAACTGAGACCGGTTTTTTGAGATTAGCTCCCCCTCGCGGGTTGGCTACCCTTTGTACCGGCCATTGTAGCACGTGTGTAGCCCTGGATATAAAGGCCATGAGGACTTGACGTCATCCCCACCTTCCTCCGGTTTAACACCGGCGGTCTCCTTAGAGTGCCCAACTAAATGATGGCAACTAAGGACAAGGGTTGCGCTCGTTAAGGGACTTAACCCGACATCTCACGATACGAGCTGACGACAGCCATGCAGCACCTGTCTCCCGGCCTCCGAAGAGGAAGCCCTATCTCTAGGGTTGTCCAGGGATGTCAAATCCAGGTAAGGTTCTTCGCGTTGCGTCGAATTAAACCACATGCTCCACCGCTTGTGCGGGCCCCCGTCAATTCCTTTGAGTTTTAACCTTGCGGCCGTACTTCCCAGGCGGGGTACTTAATGCGTTAGCTGCGGCACTGTAGGGGTCAATTCCCACAACACCTAGTACCCATCGTTTACAGCGTGGACTACCAGGGTATCTAATCCTGTTTGCTACCCACGCTTTCGCGTCTCAGCGTCAAGAATGGTCCAGAAGGCCGCCTTCGCCTCCGGTATTCCTCCTAATATCTACGAATTTCACCTCTACACTAGGAATTCCACCTTCCTCTACCATCTTCTAGCTAGCTAGTTTCAAATGCACTTCCTCGGTTGAGCCGAGGGCTTTCACACCTGACTTAACTAACCGCCTACACGCGCTTTACGCCCAATAATTCCGAACAACGCTAGCACCCTACGTATTACCGCGGCTGCTGGCACGTAGTTAGCCGGTGCTTCCTCTCAAGGTACCGTCAAGTGACATGACTATTAGCCACATCATTTTTCTTCCCTTTCGACAGGGCTTTACGACCCGAAGGCCTTCATCACCCACGCGGCGTCGCTGCGTCAGAGTTTCCTCCATTGCGCAATATTCCCTACTGCTGCCTCCCGTAGGAGTCTGGACCGTGTCTCAGTTCCAGTGTGGCTGATCAACCTCTCAGATCAGCTAACCATCACAGCTTTGGTGAGCCGTTACCTCACCAACTAGCTAATGGTGCATAGGCCTATCTCCAAGCGATAGCTTACAAGTAGAGGCTACCTTTGACCTCTGTTACCGTAGTAACTGTGGTCTCATTCGGTATTAGCCCTCCTTTCGGAAGGTTGTCCCCATCTCGGAGGAAAGTTACCTATGTATTACTCACCCGTCTGCCACTTTACTCATGACCGAAGTCACTTTCTCGTTCGACTTGCATGTATTAGGCACGCCGCCAGCGTTCGTTCTGAGC
>Ga0105164_10001132_pt1 | contig 17292 bp, 16 predicted proteins | sample VDWuncwatermetaG_FD_89674 | JGI IMG/M metagenome (GOLD analysis project Ga0105164, IMG submission 89674) | Wastewater microbial communities from Netherlands to study Microbial Dark Matter (Phase II) - VDW unchlorinated drinking water | ecosystem: Environmental > Aquatic > Freshwater > Drinking...
GATACTTTCTGGTTACTTAAGAGAAAAGAAAGTTAAATGATAGTGGAAGGTAAAATGGAAATTCAAGCAATTCTGGAGCCATGCAATGCGGGGGGGTACACAACGCGACTTGTGTTTATAGTATTACCTTGTAAAAACTTCCTTTTTTGGAAAGTTTTTTTACACCCCCCTGTGTCCCCCCTTGCGAAGGGGAGAAAGAGAGTGGGACTTTTGACTGCGGCTTTGTTGCGCTATGGATTTTCAAAAGTGGGGCGCGTCTCCGCGTGTACTACAAACCTAAGGAGAAAACGGTATGGATAAACTTTTAACGAACAATATAAATGCCGCCCATACTATTGTACAAAAGGCTTTATTGCAGAAACGATTCGAGTTGCTCGAACCCGAGTCCAAGGAGCTAATTGAAATATTTGGAATACCGACTACGAGGCGTACCGTTGCGACTTCTCCTGCGGATGCGGTTAAAGCGGCGACCGCCATCGGCTATCCCGTAGTCCTTAAGATCGTCTCGCCGGATATCAGCCACAAAACAGACGTGGGTGGCGTGAAGGTGGGTATAAATAGCGATGAAGGTGTGAGGGTTGCCTATGAAGAAATTATTGGCAATGTAAAGAAAAGACAACCAGATGCTAGAATAAATGGAATTCTTGTGGAAGAAATGGCAAAGGCTTCCACCGAGGTTATTGTGGGTGGGCTGCGAGACCCTCAATTTGGTCCTGCTGTGATGTTTGGACTTGGAGGCATTTTTGTGGAAGTTTTTAAAGACGTTTCTTTCCGCATTGCCCCAATTGAGGAACACGAGGCGCTAGATATGATTAACGAAGTAAAAGGTGCTAAGATTTTAAAGGGGTTTAGAAACACAGAAGCGCTGGATATTTCCACGCTAGCCCAAACAATTATGCATGTATCGGATATGATGGTTTCCATAGAAGAAATCAAGGAAATCGACTTAAACCCCGTCATTGTTTACCCACGAGGGGTAAATGCCGTGGACGCACGGATTATCATACGTCGGTTGTAACAATTCAATAAAACGGTTTAAATACAGTACGGCTTTGATTAATGTTATCCTCTATGGTATTACCGTGTAAAAACTTCTTTTTTTCGCAAGTTTTTACCTCCCCTTCATCCCCTCCTTGCGAAGGAGGGGAATTAGGAGTGGCTAATTGGTTGCGGCTATCCTGCGTTATAGTATTACCTTGTAAAAACTTCCTTTTTTGGAAAGTTTTTTTACACCCCTCTGTGTCCCCCCTTGCGAAGGGGGGAAAGAGAGGGGTCTTTTGGTTGCGGCTTTGTTGCGCTATGTTATTCCCGTGAAAACAGGAATTTGGTAGAAACAGGTTTTAAACCTCTCTCTACAACAAATTAGTAAAGGGAGACACCGGGTAATTTGGGCGCTTTCAGATGAAATTAAAAGATACCGCATTTACCGTAAGGGCTGAACGAGCCATTCTCTTTCGGGTTGTGCTATCGGAGGATCGCAATGGTAGCGAAGAACCCTTGGAAGAACTTCGGCGATTGGCAGAAACCGCAGGCGCAAACGTTGTCCACTCCGTAGTTCAAAAAAGGATGCACATCGACCCTGTGTATTATATTGGGAAGGGGAAAGCCACCGAGCTGTCTGCCCTTTCAAAGGAACTCGATGCCGACGTGCTTATTTGTGATGATGATCTTGCACCGGCACAGGTCAGAAACCTCGAAAAGATTATTGATAAAAAAGTAATCGACAGGAGCGAACTAATTCTGGACATATTCGCCACCCGAGCAAAGACGTTTCAGGCGAAACTTCAGGTGGAGCTGGCGCAATTAGAGTACACAAGACCCAGATTAAAGAGGATGTGGACGCATCTTTCCAGGATTGAAGGCGGCATTGGAACAAGGGGGCCCGGTGAAAAGCAATTAGAGGTTGATAAGCGCATTGTATTAAAAAAGATCCACTACCTGAGAAAGAAGATGCAGGAAATCGAAAAAAGGCAGGAACGGTTAGTTGCCTCGCGGAAAGAATTTTTCACGGTGTCAATCGTAGGATATACCAATGCCGGGAAATCCACGCTAATGAACGCTTTAACAGATATTGATACGTTTGTGGAAGATAAACTATTTGCAACGCTTGATACAAAAACAAGTATCTGTAAACTGGAAAATGGGAAAAAGGTTTTAGTAAGCGATACCGTTGGTTTTATCCAGAAACTGCCCCACCATTTGGTTGCTTCATTTAAAGCGACTCTGGAAGAAGCCCGACACGCCGATCTTATACTTCATGTTGTGGATGTTAGTTCACCTGTAGTTTATAAACAGATCGAAGCTGTGAATGGCGTGTTGAAAGAACTCGGATGCGATAAAAAACAGACGATCATGGTATTTAATAAAATAGACGTTATAAAAGACGAGGCTGTCATCCCTTTGCTCCAGAGCCATTACAAGGATTGCATTATAATCTCCGCAAAGACGCACCACGGAATACAGGACCTCAAACGCAAGATCGTCAAAATGCTCGAAAGGAATTTTTCTGAGGTAGAGATCTCCTGTAGCCAAAGCAACGGAAAATTAATTGCCTATCTTCATGAACATGCGCATATCTTAGACAGTCGGTTTGAAGAACAACTAGCGACGTTCCGCTTACTCATGGATGAAAAACTTATCCATAAATTACGTGTACTGGATAGCGGAATTCAAATAAAAGCGCTTACAGACATGGGATCAAACTAATAGTAAACGTCATAGAGGCTCGCAATGACGTTTTCATGACAACGTATTTAATGCGTCCACTATAAAAAATGCGGTTTGATATTTTCGCTTAATAAACTCTTCTATCTCCCTGTGTAGACCATAATTTAAAGAGTTCTAAATTTTCCTCTCGAAGAATATCCCCGATTATTTCAATTGGGCTATTGCCTAATCGCTTCATCTCTTCATTTGAAATAGTCAATTCACTAAATCCTAAATTTTTTGCATCCTCGATTCGTGTGCCAAAAACTATTTTAGCTATTTTCGACCAGTGACAGGCGCTAAAGCACATGGGACAAGGCTCGCAGGTAGAATACATCACACAACCAGACAAATCGACGGTATTCAACTTTTTGCAAGCTTCTCTGATTGCATGAATTTCGGCATGGTTGGTTATCTCCATACTTTCCCAAACAATATTGTGAACACATACTATTACTTCTCCATCTTTTGATATACATGCGCCAAAAGGAGTTTGTCTTTTCTTAACGCCTTGCCTTGCTTTGTCAATGGCAAGTTTCATGAATTCTTCATCTATATTTTTCATCTTTACAATTATTAGGGAAACTTAAACAAATTGGTAATTTTTGTACCGGTAAGACCTTCCAGAGCGTCTTTGACCTTGTCAATGGACGTGATTATTACCGATTCTCCACCCCAGGTTAAAAAATTAATAGCTGCCTGAACCTTAGGCCCCATACTTCCTTCAGGGAAATGACCTTCCTTTAAATATCTTTGAGCCTCTTTTACCGTTAGTGCATTTAATGTCCGTTCGTTTGGCTGCTTGAAATTTAAAAAGACATGCTCTACACCAGTAAGCATTATAAGATAATCACTTTTAATATCTCTTGCCAGGACGCTGGAGGCGAGGTCTTTATCAATCACAACATCCACCCCCTCCAAATCTCCATCTTCTTTCATAACAACGGGAATACCACCGCCTCCAGCCGCTATAACAATATCGCCCGCTTCTAACAGGCTTTTAATAGCTCTCTCTTCCACAATTTTCAAGGGTTTGGGAGAAGGAACTACCCGGCGATATCCCCTGTGGCTATCTTCTATTACATGCCAGCCTTTTTCTCGACGGAAGCGTTCTGCCTCTTCCTTTGTAAAGAAAGGGCCGATGGGTTTCGTTGGATTTGAAAATGCCTTGTCATTTTTATCGACAACAACCTGCGTCAACACCGTGACGACACATTTATCGACTCCCTCTTTTCTTAACCGGTTGGTTAAGGATTGCTGAATCATATACCCTATGGTGCCCTCGGTATCTGCCACGCAAACACCGAGGGTAAGTTCTGGCACCTGGTTTCGACTGGCCTCCACCATGAGTAACATATTGCCAACCTGAGGTCCATTCCCATGAGTAATGACTACACCATATCCTCGTTTTATGCAGTAAATAATGCCGTCAAGACTCTTCCGTACGTTCTCAAATTGCTCTGCAATCGTGCCCCGCTGCCCCTCGCTGATAAGGGCATTTCCTCCTAAGGCAATCACAATAACTTTATTCTTCATTGATAAGCCGGAAGTGGAAAAATTTTAGATTTATTTTAATCTTAGTTGAAGTAATTCTTTAAGCATCGGAGTTCCTATTTCCTGTAAATCGTATCGAACCCGATCGGTAGGTTTCTCTATTTGTATGAGATTCCCCAGATCAATGGGGGTACCGATAATCACCGTATCGCATGGAATGCGACGTATCGTTTCTTTTAACTCCTCCATCTGCGAATGCCCATAACCCATAGCAGGCAAGAGTTTGCCAATATGGGTATATTTACCGAGTGTTTCAGCAATCGACCCCACGGCATAGGGCCTTGGATCGATAATGTCTTTTGCGCCAAATTTCTCCGCTGCAAGAAAGCCCGCGCCGAAGGGCATACCGCCGTGCGTCAAGGTTGGACCATCTTCAATAACCAATACACGCTTGTCCTTTATCAGCTCTGGCCTTTCAACAGTCACTGGTAATGCCGCATCTATGATGACAGCTTTGGGGTTTGACATTTTTATATTTTTTTTTACAAGATTTATATTTTCTGGCTTTGCAGTGTCTTCTTTACTAATGATAACAATATCTGCCAGAAGAAGGTTCGTCTCTCCAGGGTAATAGGTAAGTTCATGTCCTGGCCGGTGCGGATCAACAATGGTAATGTAAATATCCGGTACGTAAAATGGAATGTCGTTGTTACCGCCGTCCCATACGATAATATCCGCCTCCTTTTCTGCATCTGCCAAGATTGTTGCATAATCCACACCTGCGTAAACAACCGTTTGCTGTTCAATGTGCGGTTCATATTCTTCAATCTCCTCTATGGTACAGTTGTGTTTTTTAAGATCCTCATAAGAAGCAAAACGTTGAATGCGTTGTTTGGCAAGGTCTCCGTAAGGCATGGGATGCCTTATAACAACAACTTTTTTCCCCAGCTCTTTTAAAATCTTGCAGACCTTTCGGGAAGCAGGACTCTTGCCACAGCCAGTCCTGACGGCACAGACAGCAACGACTGGCTTTTTGCTTTTTAACATGGTTTGCCTTGTGCCAAGGAGGGTAAACTGCGCACCCATCGCATTCACCAGGCAGGCATTGTGCATAACATATTCATGTGATACATCGCTATAAGAAAATACCACTTCATCGATTTCATAAAATTTTATTAACGATCCCAATTTTTGTTCTGATTCAATAGGTATTCCCTGTGGATATAGTTTGCCCGACAACGAAGGAGGATATCGCCTTCCCGCAATATTAGGTATCTGCGTTGCAGTGAAGGCAATTACTTCATATTCAGGATTATCACGAAAGCAAAGATTGAAATTGTGAAAATCCCGCCCTGCCGCTCCCATAATAATAATCTTTTTTCTGTTTACCATATTGACATTTCTTTAAATTCTGGTACTCTTTTTCTCAATGCTCGATTAAGTGTTTCCTTTTAATTCTTCTTTACCAAATCTGTGCTTAACGACAAGCCATACCTTATCAGCAATTACTTGCTCGGAGAGTAACTCACCATTTTTCGTACAATCAATGGTTATCCAGTTATCTTTCCCATTCGCAATTTCCAGAAAAGTTTTCTGCGCATATCGCATATGGTTTATATTTTCTTCGTGAATATCCTTTTTTTCTCCTGCCAGGTATGCGCGTTGCTCTTTCTTCTCAATAAGCTGGTACGCCGTTTCTACAGGCACAAGCAACAGGATATTTAAATTGGATCTCGGAACTGCGAAAACCTGATGCTCTAACTTATCCAACCATTGAAAGAATTTTTCTTTCTCAGTCAGGCAACTAATTTTCCCGCCTTGATGCGCCATATTGTCACAGACATAACGGTTCGAAACAATAATTTTACCTTCCCTTAACCACGCATTTATTTGTTCTTTGAACTCCCAGCGGTCACCTGCATAAAGAAGTGAAGCCAGATACGGACTTACAGAATCTGCGCTGCCAAATTCACCTTTGAGGTACTTTGTAACCATCTCAGCAAAGAAAGTTTTGCCATACTGAGGAAAATCCATAGTAACAACTGGATAATCTTCTTTCATCAATCGTTCGTATAAAAGCTTCGTTTGTACCGTTTTACCGCTGCCATCGATACCAGTAATTACAATGAGTTTTCCCTGTAAATTTTTCTGCATTGTCTGTTTTTCTCCATTTTTACTTGAATTGGCATAATTTTTTCCTGTTCGGTTATGTACATTTAAATGTTTTTTTCCCGTTATAGACTAGGAATCATAGCAATTTTATAAATGCTGTCAATAACTATCCACCAAAAGAATTCACAAGAAATGAAACAAATCCACATTGGTCATGTTTATAAAGATTATTTGGATGACGAAAACTCAAGCTGGCTATCTTTTGTATTGACCTGAAAAATAGAATCTACTATAATTGTTTTACATTCATTAATATCATCCCGAACGCTTCCGTTTTCCAATTGGATTATAACCTTAGGTATAAATAGACTAATTATGAAAAAAATAAAGCTAACCCTTTATGGGATATTGATAGGATATTTAAGCCTCGTCGGCATGATAGGATGTGCCGCAATCCCCAAAAAAGCCGGGAATGAAAATGAACTCCGGTACAAAATAGATGACTGGAAGGAGCAATTATATTCAAACGATCCCAGCGTCCGGAGCGCTGCAGCCGTTTCTTTACTGGGATCAAATCTCCATAAAGCCCAAGAACCACTCATAAGAATATTAAACGATGATAAAGCAAGTGAAGATATTAAGGTATCTGTTATTAAGGCGTTTGGATTCATGAAGGACGATCGCGCAGCCGATTTCTTAATTAATTTGCTCAATAACGAATCGGCTAAAATACAGACTGCTGCATTGGAAGCGCTCGGAGAATTAAAAACAAGGAACTCTATACAAAAGATGTCCGTGGCGATGTTAAACCCTTTACAACCTCTGCATGCAAAGATGTTGCTGGCTGAGGCGCTTGGGAACACAAATAATCGAGAGGCTGTTGAGCCGCTTATCAAAGTGCTTATGATGGATGATCGTGGATTGAAAGACGTCGCAAAAAAATCTCTGGAAAAGATTACAAAACAGCCAAAAGGCAATAACTCGGTGTGGTGGAAGGAATGGTGGGGCATTAATAAAACAAAGACCCAGGACCAATGGCTGGAGGATATCGTATTAAAACAGGCAGAAAATACTAAACAACTAGAGACCCAGATTGAAAAATTGAAACTTGAGATGGCTCAAAAGACAATTAAATTACTTGAGGTCCGGGCAGATAAATCCGATCCAAAACCGTTAATTGACGCTATCAAGAGTGATTATCATGATGTGAGAATATTTGCAGCAAAAGAGCTCGCCAATATTAAAGACCCCTCTGTCATCGATGCCTTGGTTGATGCTACTTCAGACAGCCAGGAAGAGGTGCGTATTGAGGTTGTTCAAACATTAGGAGAAATTGGTGATGAGCGAGCCGTTAAACCCTTAATCTATGCTCTCGATGATGAAAGTCTGCTTGTGAGAGAAAAGGCTGCAAAAGCTTTAGGCCAATTGGGGAAACCCGAATCGGCAGAAGCTTTAATTCCGGCGTTGAGCAACAATAGCACAAATTTATCGATCATGCGTACCATCATAGATGCATTGGGACAAATTGGAGATATAAAAGCCGTCGAACCTTTGATTAGTTTATTACATCATAAAGAACCAAAAATAAGAGAATGCACAGCAGCTTCACTTGGGAAAATTCATGATGAGCGTGCTGTAAAGCCCCTGATTGCCGCCTTACTTGACGAACAAGAACGCGTTCGCTGGTATTCCGCCGATAGTTTGGGGAAGATAGGGGATCCCGCCTGCGTCGAGCCCCTCGTAAAGCTACTCTCTGACAACAGTGCACGGGTTAGAGAATCTGCGGTAACGGCGTTAGGACAAATAGGAAATCAACAGGCAATAGAGTCATTGATAAAAGCGCTTCAGGATGTAGATAAACGGGTGGCAGAACAGGCTGCAGAATCTCTTGTCAATATAAAGAAAATGGAATTTGAAGTTATGGATACTTTGGCAACCACCTTTTATACCAACAAAGATTACAAAAGGGCTGGAATTATTCTTGAAAAACAAATTGCAAAATATTCGAAGCAGCCTGAATTAAATGAAAAAATTTTACAAACCAAGGTTAAATTAGCCAAAATACTGCTCACAATAAAAGATTGGCAAAAGGCGCTCAGCCTTTATGAAGAAATTGTGAAGCAATCCTCCCGCGACGATACAATAAAAAAGGACCTCATCCAGTGTTTAAAAGAAATAAAACAATATGATCGAGCCCTGGAATGGTACGCAATCTGGATCAAAGAAATACCTCAAAATAATCAAGTATGCTGGGAAGGCCGTTTAGATATAGCCAATGCATTGCTTGATCAGGGAAAATACGAAAACGTTAAGAGTCTAATCGATAACTTGAAGGCAGAGGATATCAACCTGGGTGGAGAAAAATTTAAATCTCAATTTCGAGAATTAGGAGAACGATGCTTAAGCAACTTAGCAGATTCAAATAGGATCGGCCAGCTGGGAGTGGAACAAACATTTGGTTTTGATGATAAAGAATAACCGTATTGAGGAATTTGTAATAGTATGAAAATCCTTATTATTGGCGCAGGCGCTGTTGGGTTTAACCTGGCAAAGCAATTGTCAAAGGAAGGACACGACATCTCTGTTGTAGAGAAAGATACTGACCTGGTTAAACTTATTACTGAGAAATTGGATGTCTTCGTAGTATCAGGAAGCGCCTCTTCTCCTATAACCTTGGAAGAAGCAGGAATAAAAAATGCCGATATGGTGCTGGCCGTTACAAATAGCGATGAGATAAATATGGTGGTATGCACCCTCTCCCACAGTTATGGTGTCAAGACCAAAATTGCCCGGATAAGAAACCCTGAATTTACCGATGAACAACCGATTTTACATCAGAGTGGATTCCATATAGACCATGTTATAAACCCAGAAAAGATTACTATCAATTCCATATTGGATATTATTGGAACACCTGGGGCTATTTACGTGGCCGATTTTACAGCAGGCGATATCCTCTTGAGGGGATTTAATGTGCCGACGGATGCCCCCATAGTAGGCAAAAAACTCTCAGAGCTAAAGGAAGTTGAGTCTACTGACTCTTTTCTCATTGTTGCCATTCAGCGAAATGAAAAGATGGTTATTCCAACCGGAGAAACAAAACTGATGCCGCACGACAACATTTTTGTGCTTGTGGCCAAAGGGGCATTGCCCTTCTTCCTACCAATGGTCAACAGACGCGCTGATGAGGTTGAAAAGGTTATTATCTATGGGGTGAATCGTGCCAGCCTTGAACTAGCAAAAAATTTAGAAGATCAGAAAATAGGTGTCACCTTAATTGAACCGGATAAAGAAAAAACGCAACAAGCTGCATCGGCTCTTGACAAAACCATTGTGCTTCATGGAAGCGCGCTAGACATTGACCTTCTAAAAGAGGCATCTATTGATATTACGGACTTCTTCGTGGCCTTGTCAGGAAACGAGCAGGTTAATATTCTATCTTCGTTATTGGCAAAAAAGCTTGGTGCAAAAAAAGCAATCGTACTTACGGAAGATCCAGCATTTGTGCCAATTATTAACTCATTAGGTATAGATATTGTAATCAATCCAAGACTTATCACTGCGGGGTCTATATTACAATATATCCGACGTGGCGGTACACTCGCTGTTGTAAAATTTCAACAGAGTGAAGCAGAGGCCATGGAGTTAATTGTAGGTAAAAACTCAAAGATTGTGGGCAAACCTCTCAGAGAGGTATCCTTTCCCCAGGGTTCTATTTTAGGTGCTATTGTGCGCGAAGGCGTTATGCAGATACCTACTGGCAATACCGTTATAAACCCAGGAGAAAGTATCATCGTCTTTGCTCTTCCCAACGCCATTGAAAAGGTTCAATCCCTTGCTTCCAGCAAAAAAGATTGAACAGAATTCACCATTTTTTAGAGCACGTCTCCTATGAAAATTCCCATAGTATTGTGTACTGTAGGCAACCTTGTACTCATGCTTTCCGGCATTCTTCTTGTCCCTCTGGGGGTAGCCTTTTATTACGAAGATGATGCGGCTATGTGGGCTTTTGTTTACACTATCATTATTACTGGTGTTTTAGGTGGTTTAAGCAAGATATTTTTTAGAAAAAAGGAATCTGAGATTAGCATTCGGGAGGCCGTCGCCATTGTGACTTTTAGTTGGATCGTATGTATCTTTTTGGGCGCTCTTCCTTTTTGGTTTTCAGGTGTGTGCACAACTTATTGCGATGCCGTTTTTGAAACAACCAGCGGTTTTACAACAACCGGGTCCTCCATTTTCAAAGATGTCGAAATACTGCCTCATAGCATTAACTTTTGGAGGGCATTTACTGCCTGGTTAGGCGGCATGGGGATTATTGTTATCTTCGTTGCCTTGCTCCCCGCAATGGGTGTGAGCGGCTATCAGCTCTTCAGCGCTGAGGTCAGCGGGCCAACCGCTGACAGGTTAAAACCAAAAATCGGTGAAACCGCAAAAGTACTCTGGATTATCTATCTTGTGATTACTGCATCCATGATACTACTGCTCTTCTGCGGCGGTATGCCTATTTTTGACACAATATGTCATACCTTCGCGACTGTATCGACTGCCGGTTTTTCTACAAAAAATATGAGTGTCGCACATTATAATAGCCTCTACATAGAGATTGTAGTTGCTACCTTCATGTTTATTTGTGGATGCAACTTTTCCCTTTACTATATGTGCTTCCAGAAGGAGTTTAAAAAAGTCCTTAAGAATTCTGAGCTTCGGTTCTTTGCTAGTCTTGTCTTAATGGCCATCATTTTTGTAGCTCTGTCACTATACTTCAGCCGCTCCGAATCCTTTAACGGCGGAATCAAAGATTACCGTTACTATAATTTAGGGAATTCTTTTCGATACGCAATTTTTCAGGTAATAACAGCATCTTCTACCACAGGTCATGTTAGCGCTGATTTCGATTTATGGCCAAATGCCTGTCGTTGTTTATTGGTCTTGTTAATGTTTATCGGCGCATGTGCAGGCTCGACGGGCGGCGCCATAAAATGTGTAAGGATATTAATACTGCTAAAAACAAGTGTCAGGGAGTTAGGACGGATATTAAGACCCCGGATGGTGAAACACGTAAAGCTCAATGGCGAGTCAGTAAGCGAAGAAATTATCACGGAGTGTTCTGTATTTTTTGTCGTGTACTTAGGTTTCTTTGGTGTTTGTTCACTTGCATTGATGGCATTAAATACTGACGTAGTTACTGCCTTTTCAGCAGTGGCAACCTGCATGGCAAACTGTGGACCAGGGCTAGCAAAGGTCGGCCCTATGGCCAACTTTAGTGATGTAACGTATGCGGGCAAATGGATTCTCAGTTTTTGTATGCTTTTAGGCAGGCTGGAAATTTACGGTTTGATACTCTTATTTTTACCCATCACGTGGAAACGTTAGAATTCTATTGACTCGTAAAAAATAGGATGATATACTCAATTTTCCTTATAGAGGTGTAAGGGCGATTAGCTCAATTGGCTAGAGCACTTGCCTTACAAGCAAGGGGTCATAGGTTCGAGTCCTATATCGCCCACCATTACTCTTAATAAAATAAACCTTCACGAGATTTGGTTCGCAAAGGAATATCAAAAAACTGCAAGGCAGGATAGTCTTTCCTCTCTCTAGAAAATTATCTTGAAATCAATCATCCCTTGCTAATCATTTGATTTCATATAATCTCGGGGCCGTAGCTCAATTGGTTAGAGTACCAGACTGTCGATCTGGATGTTGCGGGTTCGAGTCCCGTCGGCCTCGCCATTAATAATAAAAGCCTTGTTTCAGATTTTTCAGAAACAAGGCTTTTTATTTTTAGAAAGGCACTCTTAAAGACAAGGCATCACACAGCATCAATTGGATTACATGGAAAACAATCCTTAGTCTTCTTTGAAGATAATATCATCGTAATACAGCTCAATTTTATGTTTGTGTTTTAGTTCTTCTTGGGCTAAAATCTTGCATAATTTTTTCATATCTGCATTGTCCGTCGATTTAGCCATACTGACATAAAAGTTATAGGATTTTTGCTCCTTTTTCATAGCAACAATCAGCACGTCCTGAAAGTCTTTGATTTCCGTAACATCCTTATCAACCAGATATTCCGCAATATGAAGATCCTGGACTTTATCGGGTTTAAATTTCCTAATTTTAGATACATCAAATTTCTGTAACATCTCCTTGTGTTTCACCTCTTCAGCGGCAAGTTCTTTTATCCAGAGCTTTGCAGCCGCATCTTTTACAAACTTTAATGCGTCTGTATAAAATTTATACGCCTTTTCTTCTTGTTCTGCCGCTTGTTTAATAATCTCTTTTACATCCGTCGTCACCATTATTCTCTCCTTTCAGTATTAAAATTTACTTTTTTACTTTACCTGAGGCTTTCAACTCAGACAGCTTATGTTCGGCTGCAATAGCCGCCGTGACCCCTTCTCCTATTGCGGTTGCGATTTGTCGGTATGAATTCTTCCGAATATCACCAACAGCATACAACCCTTCAATCGCCGTTTCCATATGGGTATTTGTTTCAATATGACAGCCGGCATCCACACATAATAAATTTCCTAAAAAACCCGTATTGGGCGTACTTCCAATAAATATAAAGACCCCCTCGCAGGGAACATCCTTCTTTTCTTTTGTTAAAATATTTTGGGTAATAACACCTTCTACCTTTTCCTTCCCGTAAATACTTTCGATTACTGTGTTGAGTATCATTTTTATCTTTAGATTTGAACGGGCATCTTCTAAATAAATTTTTGTGGCTCTAAACTCATCTCTTCTGTGAACTATTTGCACTGTTCTGGCGTACTTAGTAAGAAAAATACCCTCGGTTATCGAGGAATCGCCCCCCCCAACAGCAACCACATCCTTGCCTCTGTAGAAAGCGCCATCGCAGGTTGCGCAATAACTAACGCCTTTACCATACAACTCATTCTCACCAGGCACATCCAATTTTTTAGGCTCCGCACCGGCTGCCAAAATAACAATATGACTTACATAAATATCCGTATCGGTTGTAATAACCTTTAGTCCGTCTTCTAAACCTATTTTCAAGACCTCTTCATACCGAATCTCTACGCCAAACCGTTTGGCTTGAGACTCCATGCGTTGTGTCAAATCAGTACCACTAATAATTTCTGGGAACCCCGGATAATTCTCAATCAGATCCGTGCCAACAAGCTGCCCACCCAGATATTTTTTCTCAAAGATTATAGTCTTCAGGAGAGCACGACAGGTATACACCGCTGCTGCAAGGGCGGCTGGTCCTCCCCCAACAATGATTACATCATAATCTTTGTTCACATCCCCTTTAATCCCTTCATGGCATTCAAGACTTGCCATCCATTAAAATTCAAGGCAAACTGTTTCTTTTCAGTATGACATTCGAGACATTGTTTTGTTCCCTCTATAGCCCAAGCACGGGTTAAGAATGCCGTTTTAGCCTTTTCGCCCTTTGCGGTAAGCTTGTCCTTTCCGGCGTGACAGAAATTGCATTCCGTTCCCATAATTTCGCAAAGTTCGAACATTTTTTTTGCCTGCTGTTCATTTTCCTTATAATGCTTTCGATCGACATGGCAATGGTCACACTCGACTCCCAAGGCGACGGAAGCCTTCATCATCTCTTTTGACTTTTCTCCCTCTTTTGAAAAAACCGTTAAATCTTCATTATGACAAAAATTACATTCAACCCCAAACAGAGTTGATATCCTTTTAACCTGAGCGTCCCGTTCTTCCCTCGTACCTTTAAAATAAGGGTTCGAATAGGTAACGCTTGGGGTGATTTTCCCCGTCTGTTCCGCATTTGACGGTATAAGGGCTTCAAAATAAAAAGATACTGCAATGCAGGCAATAAATACGTGTACTTTCAAGAGTTTTTTTTGAAATAATTTTAGCATCAAAAACCAGCACGAAATTTAAGGTAAAACCGGGTAAAGGAAATTAGGCCTCTTAATTTTTAACAAATTAATGTAAACAGTTATTCGAGTTTATCAAATAAGTCTTTGCTTGCACCGCAGGAGGGACATACCCAATCTTCAGGCAAATTCTCAAAAGTTGTTCCGGGTTTAACGCCGTTATCAGGGTCGCCTCTTTCCGGATCGTATATATAACCACATACCCTACATTCCCATTTCGACATATTTCCCCCTGAAAATTTTAATGATTTATTTCTCTATTTTTATGCTCTTCTATAAAAATATTGCAGTTATTTTACACTACCTCATATAAGGTAATCAACCCTTAAAATAAAAGAAAGTGCAGATGATGAAACATTCTGCACTTTCTTTTAAACTATTTTAGGAACGATTAAAATTTATCGGTTTTCAACAGGTATCATTGTGTCACGGATATCTTCGTGACATTCGAAACAACTCTTTTCAATCATATAAGTGAAGGCCTTGAAAGTTGCTTTCTGCTCATTTGTCTTTGCAGTTTTTTGAACTTCCAGTGCTGATGACACTATTCCTTTTAAATAAACATCAAACTTTTCTTTTAACCTTGTAATCTTCTCTGAATCATTGGGATCTATTTTTGCGCGCTTAAACCATTTGTTTTCCTTTGGGTCTACCGGGAAAAATGTCTCATTTATCTTGTAACTTTGATCTACAATAGCGCCCGCCTCTTGAGCAACATATTTAAGACTACCCGCCAATATCCCATCGAGGATATTGTTCATTCGCTTTGCTATATCGTTCATCAACGCCCTGGTTGGTTGAATAACACCCTCATGGGCAACTACCTTTTCTTCGGCCGAAACACCCATGGTAGGATTAATAATACTTATTAATCCTACCAAACTCAGACCTAATAAACCAGCATTGGAAAACCCCACTCTTTTCATGCAGCATCTCCTTTCTTATGCAATAATAATAAAATTAACGACTACCCATCCAAACCTTAACATTCTTTTAAACAAAATACAAATATTTCGCAAACTACTGTCCTTTGTGGATTAACCTCCGCTTATCTGCATCCACTTAGGCCATTCTGGCCACTTTGGACGAGCTACCTCATGACAAGCAAAACATGCATTTTTCAACATGGCATCAAAGCTTTTATAGGTTTCAACAATGTTCTGTTTTTTCGAGGTTTCAACAATATTATTTGCGGCATCGACAACAGCTTTTAAATATTTTTCAAAATCCTTTTTTACAGCATTTATGTCCTCAGCGTTTTTTGGGTTTTTCCCAGTTTCTTTGAACCACTCGCCAACTTGCCCACCCTCTGGAAAGAAATTCTTCATTATGGCTTTGCTGTCTTCAGCAACCGCGGTGGCCTCCATTACTATCGCATTATGGTCCCCTATCATTATTGCATCGAGTATCTTGGATGAATGTGAACTGATTAGTTGCATCAGCGAACGGGTAGGCGTAAGTTCCGCACTATGCTGGGACTCAACATCTTTTCCCGATGTAATACTTTCTTTCACTAGGTAAGATAAGGCTAACAAGGTTGCGATGCACCCACAAATTAACGCAAGGCGCATTTGACCAATTTTCTTCATGAGTATACCCCTTTCCTAAATTAGACTCTTCGCTCCGTTCAGAATGGCAACAGGAGAAGTCCAATGTAAAAGTGTCGGTTAAACTATCATGCTGAACGGAGTAAATTGTTCTTCCCTTAGACTTTTTGAAATTCTGAAGCATCAAGCAGTACACGTAAATAGAATCACGCAGCTACTACTTGATATTGTGTAATTAATCTTTGAAACTAAGAAAGTGCAGATTATTTTATAATCTGCACTTTGTTTTTAACTCAATCTCAGGGACAGGTATTTATTTTGTATCGCGTAGCCGCCTGTGACATTCGAAACATGCTTTTGTCAACAAACCTGAAAACGCGTTAAATGTTGCTTCTGCATCATTTGAATCTGCAGCCTTTTGAATGTCCTGCACACCTGCGTCTATTCTTCTCATATAGGAATTAAATTCTTCTCTTAATTTCTTAATTGCCTCTACATTACTTGGATCTACATCTTTTGAACGTGCATACCATGTATACATATCCGGGCCTGTCGGAAAGAAATTTTCGTTTATATGGTTTGCTTTCTCCGAAACAGCAGCAGCTTCCTGTTTAACATATTTAAAATCACCAATCAAAATGCCCTCTAATATGTTATACACTCTCTTTTCAATTTCTATCATTAGCCTCTTGGTAGGTAATTTAACCTTGTCATGTTCGTGTGCTGCAATCGTCCTTTCCTCTCCTGCAAGGACTTTAGGAGCATAAACCATGTTTGTTAACCCTGACAACCCTATAAAACCAACCAGGCTAAAACTCAAGCATATTACTACTTTCATACAAATACTCCTTTCTACTACAACAAAAAAATCATAAAATTAAGTCTTATAACCGTAAAATTTTCAGCATTTGATACCTCCTTTCCTGAACGGCATTCAGAAATAAATTACAAAATGGTAAGCCTTATATAATGGTCTCCCTTCCACGCGGTTCGGTCATAGAAATTGGAGACAACACCTGATTTAGTTGTTCCTCAGACAAAAGCTTCTGTCGCTGAATAATCTCCTTTATAGATTTTCCCGTCCGCATCGATTCTCTCACTACCTCGGCAGCTTTTGAATAGCCGATAATGGGATTTAAGACGGTGCCAATTCCAAGGCTCCGCATAGCATAATCCTGACATCTCCCCGCATTAACGGTCATCCCACAGATACATTTATCATTAAATATCTTAGTTGCATTCGTAAGAATAAGGATAGAGTCGAGCAGTTTATACTGAATCAAAGGCATCATGACATTAAGCTCAAACTGCCCAGCCTGAGCGGCCAGTGTAATTGATAGATCATTGCCAATGACTGCAAAGCATACCATATTCAGCATCTCTGGTATAACCGGATTGACCTTTCCCGGCATGATAGAAGACCCCGGCTGCACCGCTGGTAAATCAATCTCTCCGAGTCCGGTATTTGGCCCTGAGTTCATTAGCCGTAAATCATTTGCAATACGAATAAGTTCCACGGCTAAAGTGCGGAGGGCGCCAGAGAACTCAAC
>Ga0105164_10001133_pt1 | contig 17276 bp, 16 predicted proteins | sample VDWuncwatermetaG_FD_89674 | JGI IMG/M metagenome (GOLD analysis project Ga0105164, IMG submission 89674) | Wastewater microbial communities from Netherlands to study Microbial Dark Matter (Phase II) - VDW unchlorinated drinking water | ecosystem: Environmental > Aquatic > Freshwater > Drinking...
AAACACAATCTACGAAACTAGGCGAAACCCTAATTTTTTCATCAAGGGAGAGGGCGAGCTTAAGGCGGATTACAATCTAATCACCATCGCGAACCCAAGTACTGGTCCGCTGATTCTGAAGTACCATTGGATTTCCACGCTAAAAAGCGAGACCAGGATCGAACCCATTGACGTTGAGGGGGATCCAAGGCCCTTTATCAAAGTGATTTCGGAAGGCGAGCCGCTAATTACGATTGAAAATAGCTACGAATTTTTTGGAAAAAAGATGCATTCTCCGGAGCTGGCAATTCAATGAGCTTTTCGATGAGAGAAACATCGGTGGGGGCTAGAGTGAATGATTCCAAGTTGAGTGCCTCATCCAAATGAGTTCGAGTCTTAGACCCACACAGTGGCATCATCCCGACCTGGTCTGCAAAACGGTAGATGACTTGAGCAAACGTTTTCTGGTGCTTGGTGCAGACCGCTTCAAACTCAGCGGCCCCAAAGCAATTGAGATTAGCGGTGAGCAGCGAGAATCCCTGGTACCGAATCGCATTTTCATTACAGAACATTCTGACTGACCGGTCCCAGTAGGTTGAGGCAAAACACCGGTTCTGAACAAAATGGGGTTGGATGCGCACGTTCTGGCCCAGTGTCTGAAGTTGATCAAGTTTTGTGTTGCTTAGGCCAAGGCTCTTCACTTTTCCCTCATCCAATAAGCATTCCATGGTCTGCCACACCTCGAGGTCAGTCTCGGTAATGCCATGGTTAAGAAGGGGGCCATGTAAGATGTACGAGTCGACGTAGCTCACGCCAAGATGTGATAACGAACTTTCAAGAGACTGCCGAACTTGATCGGGGAAGGGGGCTTTTGGATCATAGGGGATCCGCTCATCTTGGCCAGCGCGGTAGGTGAACTTGGTCTGAAGAAATAACTCATCTCGTCTTAAGGTGCCTGCATCGAACGATTCTCTTAGAGCTTCCCCAACGCCCAATTCATGGTAATGCTTGGGTTGATTTGCCGTATCAATCGCCCGAAAGCCTGCGTTAATCGCCTGCAGGGCAAAGTGTTTGGTGTCTTCTTTTTTCCAAGCCGTGCCGTAAATCATCCTGAGCAAAAATGGAATTAGACAACCCGAATGTCAACCTCTCTCATGTACAAGGTCTGGTACAATATTTCCATGGGTCGCTTGCTACTTGTCATGACGCTAGTAAAGATAGGCTTAATTGGGGCGAATCCTCCCTTCCACCCACCGGGGTTCTATCTTAAGGAAAGAGATTGTCTGAGGGATTTTGCCGCCGTCTTCAATTCAGAGCACCCTAGTCGCGTTCTAGGTTCCGGATTTGATGGCAAGGTATTTAAGATGGACACGCCGTCGGGACCGGTTTCTATGAAAAAATTTGTCTCAACTCAACTGGCAACTGCCAACTATGAACTCTATGAATTGCTCAAGCCTTTGGCGGGGAATTCAAAAAAAAATGGAATGGACATCGTAAATGCGACTAGAACTTCTGATCCGACCGTTCTTAAGCTCACGTACGTTAACGCGGCTGAGTGGACCCCAGAGCTTAAGAAAAAATACTGGGTTTCAGTTAAGAAATTTGAGAAGGCGCTACGAGAGCATTACGAGATTGATGTGATCGAAAGTAATGATCCAGATTGGGGATGTGTGCTTATGGAGAAGAATACGACTAATGTCTTAGGAGAGTTGGCACTTCATCATGGGAATGTGCTTTTCGACAAGGACCACCAGGAGTTTGTTCTCATCGATCCGATGTGATTTTATCCCCAACGCGAATCGATCGTAAAGACATGATCCTGAAACTTCAGTTCGAAGGCCTGCAGTGCGAGACAATGATGGGGCTCACCCCCATAGACGTTATCTCCTAAAATAGGGTAGCCGAGCCTTCTGAGTTGAGTTCGGATCTGATGGGTTCTCCCGGTGTGCAAGAGCATTTCAAGTTCGTAACCCAAGCGATGTCGACGGTAGCTTTGGATGGTTAACACACAGGGTTTATGCCCTGGGTGGGGGTAATCTCCGACAGAATGAGGTGCGCGTGCACTAGGCCGCCAATAATGGGTCCAGATTCCTTTCGTGGGTGGGCTTGTGGTGATTGCCCGGTAGCGCTTAATGACCTTTCCCTCAAGAAGCAGCCTGTTGAAAATCGACTGAAACGCTGGAGTCTTTGCCATGAGAACGAGTCCCTGAGTCGGGACGTCGATTCGGTGGGTGACTAAGAGATCAAGCCCTAGTTTATTTTTTGCAATCGCGACAAGATTATCCTGAATATTATCCACGGTAGCGTGCACGGGAATTCCAGCCGGCTTGTACAGGACTAGAAAATCTTTGGATTCTCCGATGACGTCTGGACTTAAGCCACTTACCGAATAGCGCTTCGGAAGGGTGTGGACACGCAGATAATCCTGGGGTTTCAGTGATTCTGATTCAGTGATTCGGCGATGGTTAAGATAAATGGCTCCGAGATCAAATAAGGCCTGCGTCCTATTTGAATCTAGTTGGAGTGGTCCTTTGAGATAATCGATCACCGAAGTGGTTTCGGTAGCGATGAAATGGTGGATGGTATCTCTCATGGGCTTCAAAACTTTTCTAATATCTTCTGAGTGAGGTAACGTCGAGCTTCTTCGCACTCCTGATCCGTAGCAAGAGTCGGACGATTTCCATGGGGTATCTTTAGGAGCGTAGCAAGCGCACGCTTCATTTGATCGAGCGTGGGGGCCCAGACCGCGTTGGCGCACTCAACTAACTTGGGTAGGGATGGTTGGTCTTGATTGCCATAAAGTAAGACGGGAATCCCGAGGAAGTAACTCTGGGTCGCCATGGCCGACGAGTGAGTGACGAGCGCATCGCTTGCCCAAATGGCTTGCCAGGAGCCTAGGCTTCGGCTGGTCCATGAACCATGGAGCGCCAGTTTGGCAAGGCTATTCTGCTTGGGGTGCGGGCGGTGGATGATGTCAACGCCAAGATCTTTGGCGAGATGATCCAATTGTTCGGCGACAACAAAATTATTTCGGCTGCCCTGCATGGCATGGAGGATGAGAGGCCTATCTCCAGTCGACCCTAGGGCTTGTCGAAAGCCGAGTCGGTCGGCTTGGGAAAGTTCATCGGCAACTAGTCGGTCATTCGATGAAATCGCAAAGAGCGTGCGCGAGATTCCCTGAGACTTTGGGAGTACGTCGGTAAGCGACTGAGTCGGGAGGAGCCAATCACAGGGCGACAAAGTCTCTTCGGATAGCGAGTCGTAGGTGAAAAGTTGGTGGGAGTCTGGCACTGAGATAACGGGAATACTTTTTTTTAGGCATTTAAAACTCATTGCCTTGGCCGCAGCTTCACGTGCGTCCGGGATGATAACCAATGAAAAATTTCGACTCTGAATGGCTTCATCAAATTCCTGATGTGGCACAATACGAACTTGGCCGTCTAATAGATCAGCCAGAAGATCAGAAGTGGCTTTTGTTTCGGCCTCACTCCGAAACCCACTGAGAAGAACGCGTGAGGAAATGGCATTGGGTTTCTTGGCTGGTGACAGATCCCCTTTAATTCCAAAAATGGCTTGGGACTTTGGCTTGATTGAGCTCATGGCCCACAGAAGTTTTTTTAGTCCACTAAGTTGGGCTAGCTGAACTGTCATCATTTTTTTAAACCCCTCATGAGGATAACTCTGCTAGGCAAATCCTTCAATCCAGAAGGTACGGCCTTCTTTTCGGTCCTTTCGGATTGCGAAAATCAATGGTAGAACCCGCCTTGGAATGAAAACCGGGCTAATCCCCTTTAAGTGTCTCGTCGTGTTGGCCTTCTCTGGCGTCTCCCCTCTCTTCGGAGATGATCTCGGCTTGGAAGTCCCAGGGATTCGCGAACTTTCTCCGCGTCGCGAGCTTTTATTTTTTGAGCAACATGACGTCGAAGCTGTGCCCAAGCTTCTGGGGCTAGCCGATCCTTGGTTATGGGACAAGGAAAGCGGATCGATCACCAATCTTCATGAGCAAACCGCAGCGAAGCTTCGGAGTCCCAAGCTCAAAGTGCTACGGGAGAACTACATTGCCGAGTTCCGGTCGCTGGCGTCCAATGAGCTTGATGATGCGGTATCGGCGAGAGATTATACAGCTATCGCAAAGGTAGCCCTTCGTTATCGGTTCACACCGGCGGGCGATCAAGCCGTACTGCATGTCATTCGTCGGAGCGTTGATCGTGGCGAAACGGAGGTCGCTGCTCTGTTTTATCGAGGGTATCTTCGAGACCAACGGGCTAATCTCGTCGATTCGGTCGATAAGCGGCTAATGGGAGAGGCGGGAGTGAGGCTTCTTGAACAGGCTGGATTTGATACGGAAGCTCAAGACCCAACGGCGCTTACCAGGGCAAGTGAAAAACTTGTCGCCGCATGGCGGGAGACGCCAGCCACTGAATTTCGTCCATCAAAGGCTCTGTCTGAGCTGCTACGGCTAGCGTTAGTGTATGGAGTCGCCAGCTCCGAAGTGGACGCGCTCTTTGCTCAATGCCGCGAATTCCAACCCCTAGCCATGATTGCTCCGGAATTTAAGATTCAAATCGAATTGGATGCCTTTCAAACGGGTAATTTCACAAGCCCCATCCAGAGTGAGTGGATCGAAAGATTTCCGCATACCGTGCAAGTGGTGACCTCTCGATATGCTGAGATAATCATTCGAGGTGATTCGACCGAAAAATATTCGGCCCTGGTACGACTTGTGGCATTTGGTGAAACAGCGGAGCCAATGCTGCCTGTTTTGATAGTCGCCCTTGATGATAGCGATCAAAAAGTTTGGAGACTGGCCCTGACTTTAATTGGGCGGTTGGGAGAGCGCGGGAAATCTGCGAGTGGGAGGATGATCCAGGGGCTTTCGGATCCCAGAAACGAATTTCGACTAAAATCGGCGTATACACTACAAGGCATGGGGAATGCGGCGGTGCCTGACCTTGCAAAGGCGCTTCTTTCTGAGCCACTCGATCAACGATTAATGATCGTGGATTTGTTGATCATTAATGGCCGAACTTCCGTTACCGCCCTGCCAGAAATTATTCAGGCACTGAGTGATTCCAACCCCATAATGCAAATTGCGGCGCTCGAAATTCTCTCAGTTCTCGGTGAAGCATCGCTTCCTGCACTGGATCGTGTGAGTGCCTTGACGTTGGATCCCGACGTCTCCGTTGAAGTCGCTGCAATTACAGCCATTCGATTTATGGGACCCAAGGCCTCACCGGCGATTGATCCGCTGAAAGAAAAGCTTCAATCAAAATCTTCTAAAGTGCGCTTAGCGGCAGTGGAGGCGTTAGGGGCCATGGGCAAGGCTGCTAGTTCCGCCGCGGAGCGATTAACTGAGGTCGTGGCAGAGGACCCGTCACCCGAAGTTCGCGAGCAAGCGACCGAGGCACTGGTTCAAGTTACGGCCTTCTAGGTACGCCCTAAAGGTACGCCCTAAAGGTACGCCTAAAGGTACGCCTAAAGGTACGGCCTTACTTTAGGGCCGTTAGGGAGCTGTCTGGAGTGCTTTGAGTTTTTGAGTGACGTGAGTGGGGTCCATGACGGGGTCTACTTTATCATCAATCGATCGTAGGATGAGTTTGGGGTCGATGATGAACGTCCAACGTTTGGCGAGATCGATGCCTAACATTTTTACGCCGAAAAGGTTGATCGCCTTTAACTCCGGGTCAGCAAGTAGGGTGAACTGAAGTTTATGTTCTTGATGAAATTTCGATTGGACCGCGACCGAGTCTGAGCTGATGCCGTAGGTTTCGGCGCCTAGTTCCTTTATCGCTTTGATAGAATCTCGAAATGCACAGACCTGTTTGGTACACCCTGGAGTGCCTGCCTTGGGATAAAAGAAGAGCACCGTCCAGCCTTTGTCCTTTCTGCTTTGAATCGAAAAGGATTTGCCATCCTGATCCAGAAGTTGGAAGTCGGGAACTTTGGTTCCTACGGATACCGCCGAAAAAACTTGATGGGATAGGATGATTAAAATTCCGAGGACGATTCGTCGCATGCTGACTCCAATTTAGGCTTGTTGCCACCGTCGGTTAAACTAGATATATAGATAACTCCAATACGGCGCCATAGCCAAGTGGTAAGGCGGAGGTCTGCAAAACCTTTACTCTCCGGTTCGAATCCGGATGGCGCCTTAGTTTTGATAGATTAAAAGTGGTCTAGCGAACCAAACCAGAAGCTCTTCTGAGGGTAGTCCTCGAGATCAAGAAATTCAGATAGCGAGCGAATCATGGGTACGGCCTTGGGTCTTGCGAGAAGAGTCTTATGCGGCGAGAGAAGTTGGCCCTCGCGGTGCCACCCACGAATCGTTCCAAAACCCATTTTGGGTGCTTCCGCCCTAAGAAGTCCCAAGAAGTCTTGGTCAAGCTCTGGCGGATAGCAAGCTTCATCAAGAAAGAGAGTCTCGCCTTTTTGAGTGGCAGACAGATACCCAACTTCTTGGCCATCCAGACTGAGGATATAATCATTGCCGGTAAAATTAGATTCTTTAACGAAACTCCAGAGGGTTTCGCTTCGGTAAGGCCGAATCATCTTCGGCCCAAAGCTGGCCTCGTAGAACCGAATCAATTTTCTTTGATCGTCGCCATCATGCTCGGCCAGAGTCAACCGACTTGCCTTAGGAAGCGTCGGGACCATCATCTGAAAGCTAAGGGCGGGGAGTTTCAGGAATTGAAACTGCTGGTAGTAATCAGGGTTGATATCTGAGAAGAGGATTGCCGCCTCAGAGCCCAGCTGCCGCTCCTCATTGAGTACTATATCAATCAATTGCTTTCCAAAGCCTCGGTGGCGGAAGCTTTCATGAGTGAAAATCGACCCAAGCCCTACGATAGGGATCACCTTCTTAAGGCATCTCAGTGATAGTTTATACCGCTTGAGAGAGGCTACCAGATTGCCTTTCTCGTCATAAAGACCGGACATCGTCAGGATCGGTCCTGGGTATTCGATCAGGTTAATGAGTTTCTGATATCGGTCCTCTAGCGAGAGATCGGCTCCCCATAGATTATGCGACATCTCTTGGACTGTTTTGATTTGCTCTGGATTAAGCTTAGATAAGTAGTTCATATTGCTAATTATTACCGGCAGTATACACGAATTACTCGGAGATACGAGATTTCATTTGATTTATTATTCGAATGAAGTGATTTGGATATTCGTATTCTCATGTCTGAGACACTTTATAGGGTTTCGGTCAAAGTGCCGGGGGCAGAAAGACCAAAGATGAGGTTCTCGGAGTCATTTTAAGTTCTGAAATAAGGCCACCGCAATCCATTCTTTGTTATTAATCACTCAGTCAATTAGTAAGATTTGTCGTCGGGAAATACCAGAAAAGCTTGGCGCACTGAAAATTATCTGGGATAAATCGTCTCAATGATGAGACCAATTTATCGTCGATAAATAACTCGTTGCAGTGTCGAAATGATTGATAAAATTTGCGGATCCAACGAAAAAATTAAAAACATCTAGACAAGTATTTTTAGTTTCGGCAAGGCTTACAAAAAAAGGGGAGGGTTCATGCGAAAAATAATCTTACTATCTGTTTTCTCGTTTGGTTTTCCGTTGTGGGCGACACCGACGTTAAAGAATCATTGCGGTATTAAGCTATCGGAGCCAGCCATGGCAACGGGCGTTCATTTTGATGAAGGGTGCAAGACGGCGTATGTGAAGCCACCGCATCAGGGCGAAGCCAGCATCCGGGCGCTTGCGCCCAATATGAATCTTCAGTTCTGCCCGGCGCTGAAACAGGCCGGTGTGGTCGCTGAGAATAATTTAAAGGCGATTAGAAAAGTCTCTGAGAAGGTGTTGCTCATGATCGACGATTACGAGCCCTTTCAAAAGCAGATCGAAGACTTGAGGCCTCTTCAGGCAAAGACCTACGCGGCTCTGAACGTGGCAAAAAAAGCCGCCTCAAATGCCGACGACAGACTCATCACGATGCGTCAAGAGTTACGTCTTAAAGAAGTCGCCTTCAGCGATTGCGAGATCGCGCATGGCAAAGGCAACGCCGGCTGTATCGATCTGGGCAAGGATGTTCAGACGCTTAGAAGCCATATTAAGTGGTACCAGGACGGCGAGTACCGAACGTTAAAGACGGATGTCACTCGTAAAGAATTGGCCTACGAGGAGATTCAATCTGAGATTCGAAGCCTGAACGAAAAATACGTGGCAGCGATTAAGCCAATGTATGATCTTCTGGATCAGATGGCGACTCTTGAGGCCAGAAATGCCGAGATCTACGCCGATTATGGCAGGCTTGAAGGCGCTACGGGACAGATTCTCTACGATTTGGCCTGGGAGAAGTTGGTGCAATCCTACCGAGACTCCAACTCCGATCTTGATACCGTGTTTGTCGCGATGCCCATTAAGGATGCAACTCTATGGGCGAGCTTAGCTGGAGTTTATGATTCCGCAAGCCGACCTGCGATTGTGAGCACTCGGGTTCCAGGTCTTAGCCCCGCGGGTTATCAGGGGATTGGCGCTGGCAATGCCGTCGGGGCCGTTTCGGCAAATCCATCCATTGTGGATTCAACGTTGCAGGGTGCCATGATGACGACGCTTGCGGGTGAAGTTCGCTTATCGCTTATTGGCGCGTGCCCGTTTTTTCAATCGGCAACAGAGCCCGCGAAGGATCTGAGCCGAGATGAGCTCACCGCTTATCTCTCCATGAACCTCACCTACACCTACGAGCTCAGCTCTCGGCGTGGGTACGATGCCAAGTACCAGTTGGCTCAGCTCATGAAGCGTTTTGAGGAACATAAAAAGCAGAATGGATTCTTTTCGACCAAGGTCATCCACCGTGTGATCGAGGAGAATGATTCTAAGGATTGGTTTGATATCCAGTTCATTGCTGATTCGGGCGAATTTAATTATTCACCGGAAGAGCAGGCTCAACTCTCGCAAACGATCAAAGCCGAGTTGATTGATCGGGCGCTGAGGCAAGTTTCCACCTTTGCTGCGGGTTCCGCCCCGGCGCTTCCTCTGAGAGATATTCCAACCTCCGGAGCGAGTTTTGTCGCCGGCAAATTAGTGATTCTGCCATTTTGGTGGGCCCAGGCCGGTGGGATTGTCTTAGGAGTCTTGGATTCGATATTTGGAAGCTCGACGGCAGTCTCTGAGTTTGTCCGCAATAACAACCTCTGGGTTAGGCAGAGCGTGAATGGCGTTTCCTTTGTCGATAGGTCCTATACGGTAACATTCGCTAAACCAATCACGCAGTGAGGGAGTTGGTATGTTGAAGGCATTCGGTTCATTAGTCATGATCATGATCATAGCCGTAACGGGGGCTCGGGCAGAATCCAATATTCTGCCCGATGCGCTTCGGGAGCTGAGCCTTAAAGTGCATGGGGTGGAACTCAAGGTTTCCGTGGCTGATGATGGAAGGGTGATGGTCGAGAATTACCCCAATATTTGGGATGCGACGCTTAAACTCTTGCCGGCGGTAACGACGCCAGATTTCTCTGAGCGTAATCTTACGGCGGCCTGTCGACAGGTCGAGGAGAAGGTTGCGTTTGCGAGAAGTTTACCTCCTATGGCCAAGGAGCGAGTGCTTAAGGAAATCAGAACGAATTTGAGCCTTCCCATGCGGGTGGATATCTTTTCAGGCTTCTTAGAATCCTCGATACTCCGGGCGACTAGTGAAGCCCTAGATCAGGAGGGTTTGGTCCTGTCGGGGCCACTCAAACTTCTCAATCCCTTGGTGTGGAGTTCTTTGAAGCCCAATTTAAAATGGGAGAGAGACGCCTTCATCGAGGCTCTCGGTAGTACGGACGCTTTGGTTCAATCCCTTGAAAGGAATGTTGCCACCGTGTCATTGCAGACCGGGGTTGGAGTGACTGAGTGGTCATCTCAGGATCTACTCTGTGATCTGATCAGAGGCAGAGCAACTTTGGTATTTGAAACCCAATCGCATATTCCGAGTCTTTTGAGTGTGCGGCCGTTGGTTCCCTATCGAGTCGCAGTGTCGGTGGCTAGGGAATTGAAACAAGTTCGAGAGGCTTGGGATAAAAATAGAATGGCCAATCGTATGGATCTTAATTGGGTCAATCTGGGGCGGACTATTGAACGGTCGTTGCTTCGAGCTCGGTCCGCGATTCAAGACGCCGACCTCGCTATTTTGGTATCGCAATTGGTCGATGAGCGGACAGGTGAATTACGAGAGTTTAAGAGTGATTGGATTAAACTCTTCCAAGTGCCCGCAGCAACCTTGAGTCTTGAAGGGCATGCTGCAGCGGGTGTAGTGTTGGCGTCTGGATCGGGGGGGAGCGAATGAAAACTAAAGCCAAGCACCTGGGGATTCTTATAGCCTTTGTGGGATTTGCGTTGGTGCTGAGTCATTCTGGGACAGAGTTGGGCCACATCGGCTCGACGTCAGAAAACGCAGCGCTGAAAATTCAGCTGCCCCAGGCGAGAAAGCACGTTCAACTCAATGCCAAGATCGACGAGCTGACCCAAAAAACATTTGAGCACGATGCTTTCATGAAATCTGAAATCCAGAAGGCAGAGCGATCGCTTACGGCTCTCGAAACAACGCATGCTGAATCCTTAAGTCAATTGCGCCATGATTTTGAGGTGCGTCATGATTAGGCCCGGTCGAATCATTTTCATTGCGGCGATGAGTTTCGTTCTTCTTTCCTGTGGATCAGATCAGGGAGTGTCTAGCCCCAAGGCGGAAGAAGCGCCCTATGTTAAGCCAAATCCCGGAACAACGCCTGCTGCCGAGTGGGAGAAGTTTGAGATCAGAAGCTCAAACACCGGTTCAACCATTCAATTGGCGTACGATAAGAAATCACCGGAGCGTATTCAAGTGAATGCCTACCCGTCGATGATTCGGAGTCATCTCAAGTTGGTCCCCGTTGTCGATGGAAAAGATTTCTCTACCCTGTGCGAAAACCTGCAACCAAAGTTTCGTGCGATCGTCGACACCAGCCTTCCTGAATCCATTCGTGAGCGGATCCGCAATGAAATCAAGTCGCGTTCAGTGGGTGTGAATTTTCCGCTCTATGATTTCTTAGCCAATGACCAGTCCTTTCGAAAGCAACTTCAGGATGGCCTCAGTAGCCTTGGCCAATCGGTGTCTGAGGTTGTGATACTTAATCCACTTGTGCTCAGAGAGATTGCTTTAATCGAAGGCGGAATCCATTTAACCGATGACGCCGTGGTGCGTTCCGTTCGTGGGGATGAATCATCAGGGTTGCAAGCCTTGGTTCAACGAGCCTTTTATTACGGGCTACCGAATCGAAATCCGAACCGGGCGAAGGATTCATTAGAATTACCGTTGGTGGATCTGCTCTGTGATATCCATCAGGGACGAGCGTTTATCCAATTACGTGTTCTGGGTGAGGTTGGGGGCAATCCTTATGAAGGTAAGATTATTATTGGGAATTAATCTTAGATTAGTTTGCTTTAGCATGGCATTGGTTGCGGTCTCTGCCATGGCTTCGGTGCCCCGCTATATCGAAAAACACACGATTGAACTTGCCGGATACGCCGTTGATTCTCCAATCGATAAAGACACCCCCATCACTCCCTGCTCGGAGGTTCATAAGGCCTTTCGGACGGTTCAGGAATATCAATTGGTCCTTGACCGCTACAATGCCCTGACAAAGTGGATTGCGAGCCAATCGTTTGCGCTCGAGGATGTTGCTCAGATTATCCGGCGACTTCAATCGCTTAATCAGGAATTAAAAGCGATTCAAGTTCGCTTAACCGAAGTTAATTTTCCAAAATATCTAGAAGTCGACCGCAACCGAAAAGTGTACTGGCCGATCCGAATGAACCGCACCGAGTGGATTCATCCTAGTTTCTTTCAAGGTTGCCTGGGTTGTGTGTATCGACAATACCCCACACTCAACTCGCTCGAGTTTTTTCCTCTGAATTATGATTGGAAGGGGTCTTTCAAAATGCCCGAGGCCGAATCTTCTGAAGGATTGATTGAGTCGTTATTCAGCCAGACCCATGAGGGGCTCGTGTCTCTTGGTGTCTTTTCGCTCGCTCAAACACTCCAGAAATGGAGTGGAAGAGATATCATTATACTCGAACAACCTGCGATCTCAGCGGCGGATGCCTGTGTGCCACTCAGAATACCGACGGTAATGACGTTGGATGTGAGCTCGCATTGCGTCGCTCGCTGCGATGCTTCTACCGACACCCTGCAATTTAACCATGTTGTCTTAAGCCTGAAGTAAGCTTAACTTTTCCGAGGGATAGGATAACCATATTACGCAAATCACCATCGAGGGTAACGTTCTTGCCCGCTCCTGTTGGTTGCCCGGAGCGTTCTACTTGGGGAAAGAAAAGGAACTCTTTTCCCTTACCTTGATTCGTTCGAGTCCACCGCCCGCCCAGATATCGAGGTGGAATCGATTCATACGCAAATCCCGCTCCCACGGATCTTTGGCGCTGTCTCGGATCTTTTTTTCAATTGTCTCGAGCCCAAAGTGTTGGGTTGCCATCAGCCTATTATGGCTTCGGCAGAGAACTCTAATATTCTCAGCGTCATCGGATCGGCCACCAAGGCAAAAAGGGATTTCATGATCCCATTCCAGAAAATGCTTCGACTCACAGGTCTTGCCATCAGCGCTCACATAACTGCATTGGGCCTGATCTCTTTTCCAGACTTCGTCTTTGATTGCCACTGGGATGTAGCGCGAATGAGTGGATAGTTTCTTGGGTAACACGGACCTTTTTGATTTCGGCTTTTCGTCAAGAAGAGCCTCTAGGGCTTCGCCGAAAATATCTTTGAGCTTACCTTCGGGAAACTTATGGCTCAAGCGAGCCTTGGCTTTCTTTAGTAGCTCTTCAAATTCTCTATTTGCAGTGAAACGAAAACTTAAGAGGTCCTGGTCAATGGCCCTTATCTGATCAGGCTTAACTTTCTCAGGCGAGATGCCAGCGATCATTCTCTCAACCTCTCGAACTGACTTGCCTAAGCAACGGCCTAAGAGTTCATGACGATTAGAATGCTTAAGATGCGGAGCTAATTTCATCAGGGCTGTCATGGAGATCTTGCCGGCCTTGAGTAAGTTGTAAATTTCCGGAAATCGAGTCAGGACTCGCGCCACTTGAATGCGCTTAAGGCTGCTGGCTTCGGAATAGCCCAGCTCTGAGACGAGATACTGAAAGAGCGAAGAGTAGCCCGCTTCGGCGAAAAGCATCCGTCTCTCCGCTTCGGCGATTATGGCGAGCAAGTAGCATTGAATGGCTCTTTCCTCAGAGCGAACCTTCTTCAATGAGGCGATTAAGTTTTGGTCATTCATTTGTCGGGCTATTTGAGTGTAATTCATATTAGATCCTCCAGAAATTGACCATAACACGGTGTTTTATGACGCTCTGTGATCGCCATGGTCGCCGAAGCTCAAGTAGGGGGTGTTGCCGAGCTTCGACTCATATCTGCAAGCAATTTAAGGGGCCTTGTCGGCCGTAGGGCAGGTGATTACGAAGGACTTTCATAATCTATCGACGGTATGAAAAAGTATCTCAAAAGTGTGTCAATCTATTTCTAATATGTTCTGCACTAATCGTATTTAGAAATGGCCCGCCTGAAGTAAGGCCGTACCTTTAGGAAGCGTATCGGATATCGACGTATTCCACGAGTATGCCATAGGCCGTCCTGCGTAAGTTTCTGGCACCCGCCTTGCAAGTTTTAGGGATCATACAGAGTGAATTCTCCAGGAAAGAGAGACAGCTATGATTCGATTCTCAAGGTATCTCGCCGTAATGATTGTTTTAGTGTTGGGTTCCCGGAGTCATGCGGCGGATAAGCCTGCCGCTGTCCAAGATGTGTTCAACTGGGAACTATCTCGTCTTTATGATGTTGGGCTTGAAAATCAGTGGGAAGCTAAGCTTAATAAGCTTGATTCCAACTTGAGTCGGAAAATTAGCAAGGTCCTTGAGAGTCGGTACCCAAGGCCGCTGGGAGGTGCTGCGACGCCTTGGTCCATTTTTCATTTAAAGGTGGAAGCCGAGAACGCCAACTCAATTTCGGATTCTCAGCGTCGGCAAATGCTGGGCTATTTTCGGATGAGGCCAGTTACGGAATCTAACGCTGATTTAAAGCGGCCTTTTAACTCCGAAGTCGATCGGCTTGCCGGAATTTTTAAAACTGTTCCAGATCGCATCAAGCAATGGTTAAAGGAGAAAAATAAGGACTCAGAATTTAAAGAGTTCTCCGAACTGAAGGCGCATGCGGAAAAAAAACTCACTCGGCCTGAGACAGCTGAACTCGTTGGGCTTCTCCAAGAGGCGGCTTATCTCGAATCGCCTGAGGGGTTAATGAACATATGGAAACAGGAATCAAAAAAAGATTACGCGTCGGATGAGTTTGTACCGAAGTACCGTCCGGTTACGTCGGCGCCCAAAGTCATTAAAGCCAATCCATCTCACATAGGCCCCAGTTTTTCATTGGGTCCCAATGCGACTGACTCACTCCCGGAGATCAGTCTTCGCTCGCAACCTTCCTGGGTACTTGTTCCCTCTGGAGTGACTCAGAGATTTCCCAAAGGGACAGGAAGGTACACCGTTGATTACCGACCGGTGCCATTCGTGGTTCCTTCGTTGACAGCCGACCAAGTGGCAAGTGCCAACGCTCTTAAGGGATCGAGTCAGTTGAGCGTTGGAATGAAAACGGGGTACGAGGGTAGTTCAAGTTTAAGCCAATGCCAGCTCACCATGACTGAACGTAAACCACTGGGGAAGGGCCAATGCCAATATAAAGCGATGACGGCGTTACATTGCGTGACCAATGACCAAGGTAATCTTTTTAATCAGCTGTCAGTTGAGCCTTGGGGCAATGTTGTAGCTCAGAAAGTGGATTACAACTCTGAGACGGGTTACGACATGGCGATTATTACAATGGCCGTTGCTTGCCGATCGACTGACGAAGTCGCTGTCGTGCCTCTTAGACAAGCTCCTCAGAGCGGCAACCCTTGGGTCGAATCGGGGGAAGCGGTTCTTGTCGACGGCAGGCGAATGCTGATCGGAAATGCTTCAGACCGCGTGGCAAGCGCAAGTCTTCTTGCGGTTGATCTCAATGACCCGGTGAATTTCGGCGTTGGAATTTATCCAGGCGATTCAGGTGGTGGAGTGTTTGCTAAGAACGCTGACACCGGAAAGCTTGAAATGGTAGGCGTCATCTCGATGCGCCCCAAAGACGACGCGTCTCTCGGATTTATCGAAAGTAAAGAAGCCTTAAACTGGGCGAATAGGATGATTGGTTCGGGCAGTGATCGCGCGATGGCGAGTGTTGCGCGGACGCATTAAAAATAAGAAGGCCACGCCCTACCCGAGTTTTGGATAGAGCGTGGCCCCGCTGTAACGACTACGAATGATTATGGCAGTTGGTATCCGATATCGCTTACAAGTTCTGCTGCCTCTTGCATTAGAAACCCAAGCTCTCTAGGATTCATGCAATCTCTACCGGGTTGGCCGTGATCCCATCGTCCGCCTCGGTCAAAGAGATAGTTAAACGTCTGTTGAGCGTTGTATGTCGCTCCTAGGAGTTGTTGGTATTCTTGCCGAAGTTGGAACCTCGGATCAAACCCGCCGGGGCGTCCAGGGTGACGGCCCATTCCGCCGTGTCCACCACGGTTAGGGAATCCGCCTCTTCCCATTCCGGGGCCTCCTCTTCCCATTCCGGGGACTGGAAAGGCAGGAATGCCGCCTCGATCGAAGCTGATATTAGGGTTAAACTCAAAGCCACTTCGAACATTGAGTTGTTGCGCATAGTGGTTAAACCTTTGCGCGGTCTGGTTCAACATCTGGATATGCTGAAGCGCATAGCGCTGGTTGTAATTTGCGTAGGGACCAACGACGCGACTTGCTTGCATGGCAAGTTGGCCGGTGACTCTCACTAACTGGGCTGAATTGCCATCAATGTCTCCGTGCCCCGCGACAGCGATCAGTGAAAATGCGCTCATGAGTACTGTTATTTTTGATAATTGGTTAATCATTTGGTTTCCTCCCGTGTTTTATTCTTCATGATTGAGTGAGATTGCAATCCAGATGCCAGAACTCAGGTGGCCTTCCAAATGCCAATGTTATCTTGTAAAGGCTTGGATTATCGGATACCCACTTAGATATGCGACATGATGCAGCTTTAGAGCTTAAGACCCGTTTGGAAAGTGGCGGAAAGTCGAACCCTTTTTGGATCAGTGGTCCCTGCGTGATTGAGGGTCGGGACGTTCTGGGACCGGTGGCAGAATGCATCAAATCGGTGTCAGTAAGACACCAGATACCGGTAGTCTTTAAAGCATCCTTTGATAAAGCCAATCGGACATCGCATCGGAGTTCGAGAGGGCCAGGGATTGAAGAGGGTCTGAAAGAACTTCTTTGGGTGAAATCTCAATTTGATTTGCCGATTCTTACGGATATTCACGAAACGAATCAGGCCGCGGCAGTGGCTGAGGTGGCGGATATTTTGCAAATACCGGCCTTTCTCTGTCGGCAGACCGATTTATTGGAAGCAGCCGCCAAGACCGGTCGTTTAGTGAACGTGAAGAAGGGGCAGTTTCTGAGCCCCTCAAATGTCGGGCAGATTGTTTCCAAACTAAAACACTTTGGCGCGACAGATTTCTGGATCACAGAGCGAGGGACGAGCTTTGGTTATCAACGATTAGTGGTGGACTTCGCTGCGTTTGAGGAGATGCAAGCCTTGGGGGCTCCGCTTATTATGGACATCACCCATGCGGTACAATTACCGGGCGGCGCGGATGGCGTGACCGGAGGGATTCGCCAGGCGATTCCGTATCTCGCTAGAGCGGCCGCTGCCGTGGGTGTTTATGGCTTTTTTGCTGAAACGCATCCGGTACCGAGCCAATCTCTTTCAGACGCAGCCAACGCATGGCCCTTGGACCAATTAGAAGCTCTCATGCTAATGGTTCAGCGAATTGCCAGGGTAGCTCATGAACTCTGATCTCATTTTACTCGGCAGGCGGACGATTCGAAAAGAAGCCGATGCGCTATTGGCTTTCGTGGACTGCCTTGATGAAAGTTTTGCCAAAGCCTGCGAGATGATTTTTCAATGTAAGGGGACGATTCTGCTAACGGGGATGGGTAAATCGGGGCTAGTTGCCAGAAAATGGGTCGCGACCTTAGCGGGTACGGGTACCAAAGCCTATTTTATCAACCCGGCCGAGGCGTCTCATGGTGATTTGGGGATTTTACGCCAAGACGACATGATGATTGCGTTGAGTTATAGCGGTGAGACCGAAGAGTTGAGTCATACGCTTCGTTACGCAAGATCGATTGCGATGCCGACGATTGGTGTGACCGGAAATCCATTGAGT
>Ga0105164_10001134_pt1 | contig 17275 bp, 12 predicted proteins | sample VDWuncwatermetaG_FD_89674 | JGI IMG/M metagenome (GOLD analysis project Ga0105164, IMG submission 89674) | Wastewater microbial communities from Netherlands to study Microbial Dark Matter (Phase II) - VDW unchlorinated drinking water | ecosystem: Environmental > Aquatic > Freshwater > Drinking...
CAGGGACACTTATCCTAACAAAAGAAGGTCCAAGGCCGATCGAATCGCTCAAAATCGGAGATAAGGTCTTGAGCAAAAATCTTGAAACAGGCGCTGTGGAACTGAAAAGAGTCACCCAGACCTTTGAGAGAGAGCGCTCTGACCTTGTCGAACTCTCTTTCGGAGCATCAAGAATCCTCTGCAGCAAGAACCACCGTTTCTTCAAGGTGGGGGGAAGTTTTCATGAAGTCCGGGAGTTGAAAGAAAACGATCTTCTCCTTGATGCAAAAGGAAGAAATATTCCGGTGGCTTCCGCGAATCTCTTAGACCTTAAAAAACCGATCAAGGTTTATAACTTGACTGTCGAAGATAACCATACCTATTTTATCGCGCAGGAAGGGGTCTTGGCCCATAATGCAAAAGTTCCAGTTGGCCCATAAAATGCCCTTCTCACACCCTCCTTCTTGAAACTTTCTTCTCCTCATGGTATCATCTTTCTGTGATCATGAATATCCTAAAGTCTCTCAGGCAACTGAGCGCAAAAAACGCCTTCTTGATTGCGTTTGGAATCCTTTTGGTTTATATCTTTTCGATCCGCCCTTTAAATCCTTTTCAGGTTCTCCAACTCCGAACGGAAGATTTCTTTTTTCTCAACACCCTCCGTTTCAGAACACCACCTCCCGAATTGAAAGATATTGTTCTGATCGCCCTGGATGACGAATCGTACGCAAAAGTCAATCAGAGATGGCCCTGGGACCGGTCCATTTACGCCAAACTTACAGATAACCTTTCTCTTCAGAAACCACGACTGATCCTTTTGGACGTGGCCTTCGGAGGTGAGAGTCAAAATCCGAAAAGCGATACGCTTTTAGCCGATTCCATTCACAAAGCGGGGAATGTCGTCATCGCTTATTATCTTGGAGACTACGGGGAGCAGGTTTACCCCTTGGAGAAAATCCGGGTGGTGAGTCTTGATTCCGGGTTTGTGAACAAGCCTTTGGATCCCGATTTTACTATCCGCCGGGTACAACCCTTTCAGTGGACACTGGATGGAAAACTTGTCGATACTGCATTGGAACTGAAAGCCGCCTCCTACATTTTCGGAGCAGATCTTTCTCCTTCCAAAGGATCCCCTTTCATCCGGTTTCAAAAAAGAGGAAATCAGCCATCCCGCCTCCGGGGGCTAGAGACCTCTATACCCATCCGGCGAGATGGCACCCTCTTTCTGAATTACCAGGCAAAAAGAGAGGATTTCACCTCCATTCCTGTCTGGAAGGTTCTGGCCAATCAGCTCCCCCCGGACACTTTAAAAGATAAAATTGTCATCTTCGGAATCACCTATCGGATTATGCATGACATTCATAATTCCCCTTTCGGCGCGATCCCAGGAGTCATCATTGTCGCCAATTTCCTTCTTATGATTCTGAGCGGTTCCTATATCAGAGAGGCAGGCCTTTGGGTCAATCTTTTGATGCTTTTCCTGGTGGGCCTTGCCACAGCCCACGCCACCTACCGATTCTCCCTTTGGAGGGGATTTCTTTTCCTCTTTTATGAAGCGGTCCTCCTCTTTGGAATTACCTTCTTTTTGTATCAGGAGAATATTCATTGGGATTTTTCAAGCGCTTTCTTCGCGATGATCTTCTCCTATCTTGGAATCACCTTTTACAAATATCTTTGTCTCCTCATGGAAAACGTGGCTTTAAGAGAAGAAGCGATCACGGACGGACTCACTCAGCTCTACACTTACCGCTATTTTGAACTGCGGCTTCGAAACGAATTCGAACGTGCCCAGAGGTACAAAACGCCCCTCTCTTTGGTTTTTGTGGATATCGACCATTTTAAGAGAATCAACGACAGCTATGGCCACGAGGAAGGAAATGTTGTCTTAAGGACTGTCTCTCAGGTTCTGAAGAAAAGTACACGACGGGTGGATCTGGTGGCACGCTACGGAGGAGAGGAATTCTGCGTGGTGCTTCCCCAAACGGAGCTGGCAGGAGCTCAGCAGTATGCGGAAAATTTAAGAAAGATGGTGGAAGAAACCCCCTTTGTTCTCCTCGGATCTGAACCCGTCAAAGTAACGGTCAGTATCGGCGTTTCGTCTTACCCCCGTCTCCAGGCTTCCTCCAGTGAAGAACTTGTGAAACTCACCGATGATGCCCTCTATCAGGCGAAAGAGAGCGGGAGAAACAGGGTCTGTGTGGCTGGAAATTCTTCTGAAAAGGTCGGTACGACTTAGGCGGGAATCGCAACTTTTTTTTCCGAATCACTCTCCTCTTTAAACTTCGCAGAGACGATTTTTGAAACGCCCGTTTTCTCCATGGTGATGCCATACATGACATCCGCCATGGTGATGGTGCGCTTGTTATGCGTCACAATGATAAACTGACTCGATTTCAGGAATTCCTGCAGCACTGAGGTAAAGCGCACTACGTTCGATTCATCGAGAGGGGCGTCAATTTCATCCAGGACGCAGAAAGGGCTAGGTTTTTCTCTGAAAATGGCAAAGAGAAGCGCAATCACAGTCAAAGCCCTTTCCCCTCCGGAGAGGAGTGAAACACTTTGAAGTTTCTTCCCCGGAGGGCAAGCCAAGATCTCAATCCCCGATTCTAAGACATCCTGCTCGTCCAAAAGAAGAAGCCTTGCGTCTCCTCCGCCAAAGAGGAGCCGAAAATACTCCTGAAAATTTGTCTGAATCTGATGGAACGTTGTCAGGAAAAGTTCTTTCGTTACCCTATTGATCTTTCGAATCGCTTCATGAAGAGACACTTTCGCTTTTTCAAGGTCTCCTTTCTGATGCGTCAAGAATTCGTTCCGTTTCTTAAGCTCTTCGTACTCTTCGATCGCAACGAGGTTGACCGGCCCCATGCGCTCGAGTTTTTCGCGAAGCCTCTCTATCTCGGGGCGCACCGTTTCAACATCCGTGGCCTCTCTTCCCTCCTCTGCCTCCGCTGAAGTCAGTTCCACTTTATAGGCAAGCCGGAGTCGCTCTTCGATCGCCTTCATTTGGTATTCTAAATCCTTTTCTTTCATCTCGAGGTCATGGGAACTTTTCTGGTTCTCACTTAACTGGGTCTCGTAAAGGCTGATTTGGTTGTGGAATGACAATTCTTCCGAAAGCCTGGCCTTCTGATCCGTTTCCGTCGTGGTGGACGCCTTCTCCACCTCTTCCAATTCTTCGAGGAGCCGGTGATGTTCCTCTTCGAGATTCAGAATTTCTTCTGTAAGCTGCGCAATTCTTTGGGTACTTGCCTGTTTCTGTTCCTCCCTGGAAGAAATCGAAGCGAGTTTTTCCTGAAAGGTAGCTTGAAGAAGTGTATGGGCTTTTTTCTGCTCCTCACATCGCTCAAGAGCGGAGGCGAGTTCCGTTTTTATTTCTGCGATCTGTACAACAGTTTTCTCTCGTTCCATCTGTTTTTGATCTATCAAAGAGTGGGTGTGGACAAGAGTCTCTTGAAGTTTCCGGTCCTCTTCTTCAAGGGCATGGAGTTGTTCCGTCAAAGCGTTCTCTTTCACGCGGAGTTCTTGCAGTTCCCCTTTGACCTCTTCGAATTCAAGATCTACAAGAGAGATTTCCTCTTGAAGCTTTTTCTCCTCACCGAGAACCGCTTCCAGAAGGTTTTTCTGGTTAGACAGTTCCACTTCCCCTCGGTGACACTCATCCGTTTTCTGACTCAGGAGTACCTCCTTTTCTTTTTGAGTCACCTCAAGATTTCTCTCCTTCTCGGAAGAACGCTCCAGACCCTCTTCTGTTTGGGCAATTTCATTGCGAAGCGCCACAATCTTTGCCTCGCGTCCGATGAGCCCAACATCTTCTGAAAGAGGGCTTCCGCCGGTCAAGATTCCCCGCCGGCAGAGTTCTCCCTTTCGAGTCGCATACGTTTTGTCAAAGGTCTTTTGGAAAGAGATCTGTTCCATCTCTTCAACGATAAAGGCGCACTCTAAGAGGGAAGAAAGAAGCGTTTGATAGGCCGGTGAGGTCTTCACTCGCGACAGCGCATTTCCCTCTCCCATCCCTTTCTCCCTGAAAGAGGAGAGGGCAACAAAACTCGCCCTTCCGAAACCTTTGGCTTCCAAGTAACGGACCGCGCGACGGGCCGTCTCTTCATCCTCCACCACCAAAGCCTGAACGATGGGGCCCAAGAGTTCTTCGACCACCCGCTCATATCCTGGTATGACCCCCAGAAGGTCCGCAAGGACTCCATGGCATTTCTGAAACTCGGGATTTTTCTGTTCCATCTCCCTTAAAACAGCCTTCGTTCCCTGCGAAAACCCTTCATAGTTTTTCTTGGCTTCTTCCAGAAGTTCACATCGTGAAGAAAGCGCGGACAATTTCTGACGTAAGGCCTGAATTTCCGTGACAAGCGTCCGGAGTGAACGGGAAAGGGTGTAGGTCTCTTCTTGCAAGGCCTTTTTTTCCTCCCGCAAGGAAGCGACTTTTTCCCCGGTCTCTCGGACCGTCTTCTCTACCGCTTCGCGGCGCTCCCGCACCTGGACTCCCTCTTTCATCGTTTCCTCTTTTTCGAGGATAAGACGACGTTCCCGTGAGGAAAGGGTATGGTGTTCGGCGGAAAGACGATTCAGGTCATTTTTGACTTTCGTATGTTCCTGCGCCATTTCAATCGTTTTTAATTTACCTTTGGAAATTTCCTCTTCACTTGTCGCAATGAGCTTCAGAAGTTCCTTCAGGGGTTCTTCCAAAGAAACGAGGGTCGTTTTTTTCGTTTCGATCTCCCCCAGGCTTTTCTCAAACTCCCTCTCTGACTCTTCTACATGTTGTTTAAATTGATGAGTGTCCTTTTCCAGTTGCTCTTTTTCCCTCGAGAGCCTTTCCTGCGTCTGAGTCAATTCCCCGATCCTCTCCTTATGAAGAAGAATGCGGTCCTGATCCTGCCCGATCCGCGAGGCAAGAGCCATCTTTTTCCCTTGTAGCGTTGTGAGGTGGGATTCGAGTTTCTCCAATTCTCCCCGAAGAGAGCCTATTTTTTCAAGAAGAAGATCCCGTTCCCGCGAAAGTCTTTCTTCTTCTTCCTTCAGAAAGAGTTTTTTCTCAGAAAACGTCTGCATTTTTTCCGTAAGGGCACGGAATTCGTGGCAGGCCACTCCCAGCTCAAGCCCTTTCAGTTTTTCGAAATCCTCTTTGTAACGCTGGGCTTTTTCTGCCTGCCGTTCAAGGGAACGGATCTGCCGTCCAAGTTCGGTGAGGATATCATTGAGACGGAGGAGATTCGCCTCTGTCTGCTCCAACTTTCGGAGGGCTTCCCTCTTCTGAGAGCGATACTTTGTAATACCGCTCGCTTCTTCAAAGAGAAGCCGTCTCTCTTCGGGGCGGGCGCTTAAAATTTCATCGATTTTCCCTTGTGCCATATGGGCATAAGAGATTTGACCCAAGCCGGTCCCCATGACCAGTTCCACGACATCCCTCAAGCGAACAGGGACATGATTAATCAGGTATTCACTCTCGCCGGAACGAAAAATGCGGCGGGTAATGGTCACTTCATCATATTCAATGGGGAGAAATTTCTTTTCGTTTGAAAGGGTCAGAGAAACTTCGGCAAGGCCTAAGGGCTCATCCCACTGGGTTCCGTTAAAGATCACATCTTCCATAGAGCTTCCTCGAAGGTTTTTCGCACTCTGTTCTCCGAGAACCCACCGGATGGCGTCCGAAATATTCGACTTCCCGCAGCCGTTCGGTCCGACAATGGCGGTAACGCCTGGCTCAAACTCAAGGACAGTACGGTCTCGGAACGATTTGAAGCCGATGATCTCAAGACGCTTGAAGTGCATGGGTAAACCTCCGATTAATGAGCACGCCCTTGACATCTTCATGTCAAGGGCTGTGCGAATTAATCCTTGACATTTTGAATGTTAAATTCTACAAATGTCAAGGATCAATTCAGATAATAAGTTATGTCACTTTGTTTCATAACTTATATCTTCATTCATTATACCAAAAATTTAAAATTTTGTCAACCCTAAATACCAATTTGAGTTAGGAAATGTCCATTTTTGAACACTTTTCTGCCCGCTTATTTTGCCCCGATTCTGACATTTGGCGAGATCCGATCTTGACGTAGTCCTTCCTCCATGCTACGATGACGTAAGGCGTATGCGTTATGGATCTCTCAATTATTATCCCCCACCTGAATCGAAAAGCGTCCCTTAAGGAGTGCCTTTCTTCGATTCCTCCCGCAGCGACAACACTTTCCTATGAAATTATTGTGGTCGACAACGGCTCCAAAGAGGGTAGTCAAAAGATGATCCAAAGAGACTTTCCGGAAATACACCTTCTCCAGAATGAAACCAATGAAGGATTCAGCAGGGCTACAAACCGGGGGTTAAGGGCTGCTCAAGGTGATTATTTTCTTTGTATCAATAACGACACGGTTCTCTTCCCTCACAGTCTAGAGACTCTTGTTTCTTTTATGGAAAAGCATCCCGAAGCGGGTGTTTCTGGAGGAAAAATATTTAATAAGGACGGAACCGTTCAGCCCTCAGCCCGTTCTTTCCCTCGTCTTGAAACAGCTTTCTTTAATCGTTCAAGTCTTGCGAGCCGCTTCTTTCCTAAAAACCCCTTTTCACGCCGGTACCTTTTGAGCGACTGGGATCACAACTCGGTGCGCGAGGTCGATTGGGTGTCCGGAAGTTTTTTCATCCTCCGACGAAGTCTCATTGAGAAGGTCGGTCTTTTCGACGAACGGTTCTTCCTGTATTGCGAAGATGTCGATTACTGTCGCCGCGTGAGAGGTGCAGGTTACCATGTTTTCTATGTCCCAACCGCACACATCACCCATAATACCGATTACAGCGAGAAACGATGGGTGACCCTTTTCTACCATCATCAGAGTATGTACCGATTTTATAAAAAGTATCGGGTGCAGGGACCGTTGTGGGATGGGGTCATTTTGGGAGGTATCAGTTTTCGCTTTTTGGTATCGGCAGGATTATTGACAGGCCGGAAACTCTTCCTGAAAGGAAAAAATGGCTTTTCTCCTTGAGGTCTCTCATCTTTCAAAGACTTTCTACACAACGCCTTCCCTTTCCCAACTCTTCCGTGGCAAAAGGAGGAAAAGCGCTTTTCCGATCCTCACAGACGTCCATTTGAACCTTGAAGAGGGTGAACTTTATTGCTTAATGGGACCTAACGGATCAGGCAAGACAACGTTCTTGAAAATCCTCTGTGGTCTCATTCTTCCTGATACAGGAATCATCCGCCTCTCCGGAAAAACCCTTCCCCCTGATCATCCCCGCTTGCGAGCGGCCTTTGGCCTAGTCACTGGTGAGGAGAGAAGTTTCTACTGGCGGTTGACCGGAAGGCAGAATCTTGAATTCTTCTCGGCCTTTTATCCGATGACCCGAAAAAAGGCAAGAGAACAGATCGAGGAACTTTCCAACTTTTTTCAGATGGAATCTTATCTCGATAAATTTTTCTTTATCTATTCTACCGGCATGAAGCAACGTCTTGGGCTTTGCCGCGGCCTTTTGGGGGATCCCAAAATCCTCTTTCTGGATGAACCGACACGGAGTCTCGATCCTACCGCTGCGGAAGAATGGCGTCACTTTCTCCGAAAAGTTCTCCTTGAAAAAAAGAAAAAGACGATTCTTTACACGACGCATCATGTAGAAGAGGCGGAAGGTTTCTCGAACCGGATCGGAATCCTCCACCGGGGTCGTCTGGTCGTGGAGGGGGACTCTGCCACGCTCAGAAAAAAAACGACCTTAACGGAAAGCGCTTCACTCTTCGAGGTCTTTCAGAAAGTGACGAAAGAAGCGACCGATGCTCCGTAAACTCCTTGCCCTCTTGAAGAGGGATTTTTTTGTCACTTCAAGCTATAAACTCAATTTTATGATGTATTGGATTCACGCCCTCGCCACCCTTCTTCCCTTTTTCTTTATCGCACGGATGTTCCCTCAGACGGTCTCTCCTTATCTCCTTCCGTATGGCGGAGATTACTTTGCTTTTGTCTTGATTGGTCTTGGGATAAGACGTTACCTTTCGCACGCCCTCCATAGCCTGGCAGGAGCCATTGGTGAAGAGCAGGGCCTCGGAACCCTGGAGGCACTTTTGGTGACCCCCACTTCCTTTAAAACAATCTTTTTTCTTTTATCTTTGCTTAGTTTTATTTATGCCACCCTAAATCTCCTTTTTTACCTTTTCCTCGGAATTGTTCTGTTCCAAGTCCGATTCCCCGTCGCCAATCTTCTCGGGGCCTTCTCGGTTCTACTCCTGACCACGACGACCTTTTACGCATTTGGGCTTTTCTCCGCCAGTTTTATCCTCGTTTTCAAAAAGGGGAGTATCATCGAGCCCTTTCTGGAAGGATTCTCAGGCTTTTTAGGGGGGGTCTATTTCCCGGTGACCCTCCTTCCTCTTTGGCTTCAAAAGGCTTCGGAATTCATTCCCCTCACGTATGTATTAAGGTCTCTCCGACTCTGTCTCTTAAAGGGAGTTCCACTTTCTACGCTCGGGGAGGATCTTTTCATTCTGATGCTTTTGTCAGGAATCCTCCTTCCGTTAGGCCTTTGGACATTTGCCAAGGCGCTCCGGAAGGCAAAACAGGATGGGAGTTTGGTTCACTATTAACCGGTTCGGTTGAAATCTTTTTGGCCCCGTGGTATGATGAAATTATGATGGAGAAATTCCTCCAATGGCTCCGAAAGACGAAAAACCTACCGGAACAACACTCGCTTTATAACCGTTGATGATTTCACCATATGTCGCCAAAAAACCTGAGTAAAGTCATTCATCAAGATCTTTTGATGGTAAGTCTCGTTGTAGCTCTCTTTCTTTTCTCAAAGCTCCTCGCCCTTCCCTATGATCTTTTTACAGGAGATGAAGGGATCAATCTTCAAGCCTTCTGGAAGGCGAGTCGAGGAGAATTGGTTTACCGGGATTTTAGTTGGCATTATGGCCCTTTGACACCCTTTATTTTTGGAACATTGTTCAATCTGTGCGGCGTGAGTGTCCAGGGAGTCCGGCTTGTCTATATTTTTGTGGCTGCGGTGGGTGTGGCTCTTGCATTCTGGATTGCGCGCTCTCTTTTGCCTCCTTTTTGGTCAGGGGTTGCGAGCCTTATGGCTTTCTCGATGCTGAAGTTGCCTCCTCATTCCTACAATCACATTTTTGGGACACTTTCGGCCCTTTGGGTGGTTGCCTTTTTCTTTTCATATTTGAAGTGTCCTAAAGGAAGGCTCCGGCCCTTTTTCATAGGGATAGGAGCAGCTATCGGTCTCCTTACGAAACCTCTCCCAATGGGATTTGGAATTTTTATCTCTGTCATTCTTTTTGTCCTCATTCACCCAAAGAAAAATCATTTTCTAAGAGACTATCTTCTCGGCGTCTTATGTCTTACCGTCCCCGTGGCTGTCTATTTTAGCCTGCACGTCCCTTTCAATGACCTCGTGAGGAATATCTATCCCATGGGTTCTGGTTCAGGGGCCTGGCACTATCGTGCTTACCCGTACTTTTTGGACCAAAGGTTCTGGACCTCATGGGCCCAGGCTCCTGGCTTTGTCTTGAAAGTGAAAGAGGGGGTATGGCATTTTGTGTGGACCTCACTTTGGTGGATACCCGTCGTTTGTGCGGTGATCGGCTTTCTCTTCTTCCGGAAGCAAGGTCAAGTCTTCTTTCTTTCTCTCTTTTCGGTTCTTATTTATTTACAACCACTCATCACAGGATCCGATGGAATCGGATTTTTACTCCAAGTCCCTTTCATTCTCCTCGCCTATTTTTTCTATCGGCTTTGGCAAATAAAGGGGAATTCCTCGTTGCGTTTTTTGGCTTTCAGTCTTAAGGTTGGCATCGCTTTTTTCATTGGCTACTTTCTTCTTTTTAGTAACTATGTGAAGGGGCCGATGCAAAGGGCGCATGGAAAAGTTCCTCTTTCGGTTCAAGTGGCCCACGGAATCCGGGTGACTCCCGCCATGAAGGAGATCTATGAAGGCACCGTCGCCTATGTGACGCAGCAAACGATGCCGGGTGAAAAAATTTTTGTGGGGAGCCCCGAACCAATTTATTACTTCCTCTGTCAAAGGGATAGTTTCCTAAAGGATGAGTTTATGACGATCCGAGCAGGCATTTTCGATCTTGGCCGTATCCAAATATCTCGACTCTCCTCGGATGAGAAAGACCGGATTGAAGAAGAACTCATTCAGCAGATTAAGCAGAACAAGCCCAAATGCATTATTTTAACCCCCGTGACCTATTTTCCCTATACGAGCCATCGGAGAAAACTCTTCGACTATATCGAAGGCAACTATGTATTAGGAAAGGAAATCGGAGACCCCAAGGCGTTTGGCCCCGGATTTAAAATTTTGAGGCCCGGGGGTTACTTTCCGCATTACGGCGTCAAGATTTACAAGCCAAAGGAGAATGGAGAGCCTCGGGGATAATGTGTGGCATTTTCGGATTTAAGGGAAGCTATCCACAAAGTCTTTTAGAGGCGATGGCGCAGACCATGCATCATCGGGGTCCTGATGAAACAGGCTTTTTTTATCAAGAGGGAATCGGCTTAGGACATACCCGTTTGAGCATTGTGGATCTCGATACAGGAAGGCAACCCCTCTTCAATGAAGAGGGGTCTGTGACCCTTGTGTCTAACGGTGAAATCTACAATTACAAAGAGATTCGCGAACGTCTGATGAAACGAGGCCATAGGTTCTCCACCAAGACGGATAGCGAAGTCATTGTTCATGCCTATGAAGAATATGGAGAATCCTGCCTTGAGGATTTAAATGGGATGTTTGCGTTTGCCATCTGGGATTCCGCGCAACAAAAGGTTTTTTTGGCGCGGGATCGTTTGGGAATTAAACCTCTTTATTACACAATAGTGAATGGGAAATTGCTTTTTGCCTCAGAATTAAAGGCGCTTCTTCAATGTGAAGAAGTTAACCAAACACTTCATTTTGGAGCGATCGATGATTTTCTAACTTTTCGTTACGTTCCGGGGGGAGACACCTTCTTTACCGAAATTCAGAAGCTCCCTCCGGGCCATTTTCTTACATTCCAGTATGGGCGGGAGAGGATTCAGCAATACTGGCGTCTCCATTTTAAGGAGGAGCGGCAGAAGTCCACAGAGGCCTTTGCGGAGGAATTTCATGCCTTGCTCCAGGACTCTGTTCGGCTCCAACTCATGGGGGATGTTCCTGTGGGAGCCTTTTTAAGTGGGGGTCTTGACTCAAGCGTTGTGGTCGCGCTCATGGCAGAAGCAAACCATGTCCCCCGAAAGACCTTTTCAGTCGGCTTTGGGATGCCGCAGGATGAAGTGGGGGAGGCGCGTCGCATCGCTTCCCTTTTTGGGACGGAGCATTATGAGGTAGAAGTAACCCCCGAAGACCTTTTCTCCCTTCCAAAAATTGTGTGGCACCTCGAAGATCCCATTGGGGATTCCATTATTGTTCCTTCTTATCTTTTGTCGCAATTGGCCCGTCGGCATGTCAAGGTCGTCCTTACAGGAGAAGGAGCCGATGAACTTTTGGGAGGATATGTTCATCAAGAGGCCCTTCTTACGGCCGATCGGATTCCTCCCCTCCTAGGAGATGTTTTAGGCCATATGGTGAGGGGAACCCCAGTTTCCTTATTAGACCATTTTTTCCAATACCCCGCTTCCTTAGGAAAAGAGGGACGGAGACGACTCTCTCTTTTCTTGAGACGATTGGGAAACCGGAAAGAAAACTACCTCTATTTTGTTTCTCTCTTTACGGTTGAAGACAAAAAAGAGCTCTATACCGAGAAATTCCGCGCCCTTCTTCCCGGGGGGAGAGAGGGGGAAGATCTCTTTGCCGGACTAAAGGAGACGACGGATTTCACGAATTGGCTTCTGAAACAAGAACTCTCCTTTTGGCTTCCTGATGATATCCTTTTCAAACAAGATAAACTCACCATGGCCAATTCCGTGGAAGGACGGGTCCCCTATCTGGACCATCGCATCGTAGAATTTCTGGGCCGCGTTCCATCCCGGCTTAAGATTCATAAGGGAATGAATAAAATCCTCCTCCGCCGCGCCTTTCGAAACATCCTTCCCTCGGAAACGGTCACTCGGAAAAAGCAGGCCTTTTTCATGCCTCTCGAAGGGAAATTTCAGAAAACGTTTAGGGAACTCTGTAACGTTTACCTGTCTCCCGAGCGCGTCAAACGGAGGGGACTATTCAATCCAGGTTTTATCGCCGCCATTTTTAAGAAATCGGCTCGTTCTCCACTGATATGCCATAAACAACTCATGGCGCTTCTTATTCTTGAAATTTGGTTTGACGTTTTCATAGAACATCAAGCAAGAGGCGAGGAGAAGGTAAGGTTGTATGAAGGGATCGTTTGATCGATTCCGACAAATTGTGTTAAGCCAAATTCCCCGTCTTTTAGGATTGGGAGACCGGGATCCCTTTTCGGAGACTTACGGCTGTTTCGACCGCGTCTTTTGGCACTACCGACTGATTGATTTTCCAAATGCACGCTTCCAAGAGGCCTGTTGGCCTTTGTCACTTCTTTACCGTCATTCCTTTGAAGGGAATCTGTATTACCAGAACGAGAAGGTGAGGCAATGGACAGAGGCCGCGATTCGTTTCTGGGCCTCTCACCGCCACCGCGACGGAAGCCTGGATGAGGCCTATCCCAATGAAAGGGGATTTTGTGTGACGGCCTTCTCGACATTTGCAGTGACGGAGGCGATGCTACTTCTTCAGATAAGGGTGCCCAATCTTGAGAAAACAGGACAATGGCTTCTAGGTCATGACCAACCGTTTGTCGCCAACCAAATGGCTGTATCAGCCGTAGCACTTCTTAATCTCTATCAGTTGACAAACGAGAAAAGGTATCTTCGCGCCTCCCAAGAGAGAATTTCGACACTCCTTTCTTCTCAAGATGAGACAGGTTTTTTTCCGGAATACGGAGGGGCTGATATCGGGTATCTCTCTCTCACCCTCGCCTGTCTTGCGCACTACTGGAGGCAGACAAAAGAGGGTCCTCTTTGGGAGTCGATGGGGCGTGCTTTGAAATTTTTAGAGGAGAGGGTTGAGGAAGACGGATATTACGATTATCGCCAAACCAGTCGAAAAACTCAATTTCTCTATTCTTACGGACTGGCGATATCCGATAGTCCGCTTTTGGGGCGACTTTTGCGGGGACTGGAGCAAGGAACCCTTTTGAATCCCGTTTGGTTGGACGACCGTTATTTTATACAGCTCACCACAGATTATTTAGAAACGTATCTTTTGTCTTGCCCCAAGGAGAATTTGGCTGATGGGGGTGGGGGATCTTGGGAGTCTCGTCGATGAAGATGACGCCTTTGATGTTCATACTTTTCCGTTTTTATCTGATGACCTTTGGAAAGATGTCGTTTGGTTCTCGGTGGGTGAAGCGTTTTCTGGTGTGGCGGTTCATTTGGAAAGAAAAGGAACGATATGTTGCTTCTTCAAAATACTTTACGCCGGACGAGCTTTGCTGAAGAAGGAAAGTGTCCCCTTTGTTGTGGTGAAGAATACCGGACCTTGTACCGCTTGCCTAGGAGCCGTCTTTTTCCTACAAGCAGTGATTCCGTCGTCACCTGTTTGCAGTGTCATCATATTTATCTTTGTCCAATACCAAGTATGGAAGAGTTAAAAGAGATTTACGAAAGTGAGACCTACTGGCAAGTGGAATATTTCAAGCATCAAGAGGTCGGTGACAAAGGAAATGGGCCCCTCAAATATTATGAAAACGCCTTGGAAGAGTTGGAAAAGGTTGCCCCAGGCCGCGGAGAACTTCTCGATGTGGGATGCGCGATGGGAGTCTTCCTGAACCTTGCCCGCCGGAGAGGGTGGCGTCCTACCGGGGTGGACCCTTCAAGGATCGCAGCGCAACGCGCAAAGGAGTGGTTTGGTCTTTCTGTCACGGTTGGGGAACTCGAGAAGTTACAATTTCCCAGCACTCATTTCGACGTCGTCACCCTATGGGATGTCTTGGAACATTTAAGAGATCCTGTGGCATACCTTCAAGAAATCTGGAGGATTCTTAAAGAGGAAGGCCTCCTTTTGATCCAAACGATTAACGTTGATAATCTGCTCTATCAGATGGGATATTGGTCCTATCGATTGAGCTTCGGTGGTTTTCGATCTCCCATTGCGAGACTTTACCCTTCTTATCACTTACATTATTTCACAGAACAAGTCTTGTATCGCTTGCTTAAAGAGAATGGATTTCAGTGCATCCTTTATCTCCCGAAAGAATATCCGATAGAACGCATCGGCATTTCTGGATGGACCCGTCTGGGGGTCCAGTTGATCTATTTCATTCAATCCTTTTCAAACCGAAAGGTCAATCAGTTGGTGATTGCCCGAAAGGTTTGAGGAACTGATGAAGGAGGGATAGTCCAACGAGAATTCTTGTACTCAATCCAGCGAGTTCGGTAACCAGGAATATCGTGCGGGATGTGTTGTACGGATGTTGGTGTAAAGGGAAACGCATCGGGGGTGGAATCGTACCTCCTTATTTCTTGTTATCCGTCGCAACCCTCCTTAAAAAGGAAGGTCATGATGTCACTTTAGTCGATGCCCAAGCGGAGGGGCTTCACCCACGTCATTTCAAGGGGAAGATGGAGGGGTATGATTTGGTTGTCGCCAATGCAGCGACCATGACCTTCAATGAAGATGCGGAGACCCTTCGCCAATTCAAACTCGAAAACCCACGCCTGAAAACTATTCTTTTTGGGTCCCATGGAACATTCATGCCGAGATACGCCTTGACGAAAGAAGGGGTGGATATCATTGTCATTAATGAACCCGAAGGAATCCTTTGTGAACTGGTACGGGCGCTTGACGCAGGAGGCGGGATGTGGAAAGACGTGAGGGGAATTGGTTATAAGGAGAATGGCGAGATCGTGTTAACTCCTCAGGCGGATTTCATAGACAATCTCGATGAATATCCGATGATTGACGCCTCTCTTCTCCCGAAGGATGTTGCCTATTTCAATCCTTTGGTTGTGCGATACCCCTATATCACCGCTGTCACCACGAGAGGGTGTCCTTCAAAATGCACCTTCTGCACAGCGCCTTTTTTTCACGGACCCAACTTCAGATACCAAAGTGCCAAGCGGATGTTGGATGAGGTAGAATGCTTTCTCTCCAACGGGTATAGGGAAGTCTATTATCGAGATGAAATTTGGACTGTTCACAAAAAGCGGAATATTGAATTCTGCAAAGGGGTGATCGAACGAGGTTACAAATTTCCTTGGATATGCAATGCAAAAGTCGGGTTGGTAGACAAGGAGCAGATGGAATGGATGAAGAAAGCAGGTTGCTCTGTCATGAAGTTTGGGGTCGAGTCAGGCGACCAACATGTGCTGGATCGGGTAAAGAAAGGATTTAGACTCGAACAAACGGTTCAAACTTTCAAGTGGGCCCATGAGGCCGGCATCGACACCCATGCCCATATCATGCTCGGGATGCCCGACGATACCGAAGAGACGATTGAGCGGACGATTGACTTTACCCTCGAGATCGATCCCACCACGGCAACCTTCGGGATATGCACCCCCTATCCAGGGACTCCGCTATTTGCCGAGGTGACGGAAAAATATCCAGAGATTAAGGACGGTTCTCAGAGCGATCTTACGGTGCTTCACACGGAGGGCCTCTTTAACGAGCTCTACACGTCTGTAAAGAAAGAAGCTCTTGCCAAGTACATCCGGCAGGCGTATAGACGGTTTTACTTGAGGCCTTATTATTTTAAAAAGCGCCTCACGGGTATTCGGAGTTGGACAGATGTACAGAAACTCGCCATTGCAGGGACAAAAGTCTTTGACTTCTCCATTCGCGGAGAATGAGGCGTCTCAAAGAAAAAAGGTTAGCGTCATCCTTTCTTGCTACAACGAGGAAGGATCTATTGTAGAGTTGATCGAGCGACTTCGTTCGCTCTCTCAAATCGATGAGATTCTGGTTGTTGACGACGGTTCAACCGACAGGACCGCAGAGCGGGCGGAATCGGCAGGAGCCCGGGTTGTGCGCCACCCCTATCATTTGGGCAACGGAGCCGCTGTGAAAACAGGAATTCGAAGGGCTACGGGGGATGTTGTAGTCCTCATGGATGGCGATGGTCAACATCCCCCTGAAGAGATTTCAAAACTAATCGATGGAATCGGTGAATTTGATATGGTGGTTGGGGCGCGTTCAGGCCGATCGGAGGTTTCTCGCTTCCGAACGTTTGGAAACAAAATGTTGGCCAAAGTTGCCGAATATCTTGCTGGAACAAAGATACCTGATTTAACCTCAGGTTTCAGGGCGGTGAAGCGGGAAAAGGCCCTGGAATTCCTTCATCTTTTCCCCAATACCTATTCTTATCCTACCACGATTACCCTTTCGTTTTTGAAGGCAAGTTATTTTGTGAAATATGTCTTCTTGGATTCAATTGGGAGGCGTCGTACTGGAAAAAGTCATCTCCATCCCCTCCGCGATGGTTTCCGGTTCCTGATTATTATTACAAGGATGGTAATGCTTTTTAGTCCCTTACGGGTTTTCTTGCCCCTGGGTCTCTTGTTGGGGGCACTGGGGATGTTCTTGGGTACGATAAATCTCTTTGTTTCGGGAGGCATACGGGGTTCTTCGATCGTCATTCTTTTGTCTTCCATCTTGATCGTGCTGTTTGGATTTCTGGCAGATCAGGTTTCTGTAGCGCTTCGTGGAATGAAAGGCCAGATAGATTTTGGAGAAAAATGATAACTGTTCATGAGGTAAAAGAGTACTGGCATCATCACCCATTACTTAGTTTTGAGTTGAAGGATTTAGGTTCTAAAGAATTTTTTGATGATTTGGATAGAATTAAAAGAGAAGATGTCGAGAAATTTGCCCTGAGGTACTGGAAATTTGATGAGTTTAAAGGGGAAAAAGTACTAGATGTCGGTTGTGGTCCTGGATGGATTACTGTGAATTATGCCCTTCACGGTGCAATCGTTTTTTCAGTGGATTTAACCCAAAAGGCTGTTGAATTGACCAAAAAGCATTTGCAATACAAACATATCCCAGCAATTGTCCAGGAAGGAAATGCGGAAGATCTACCCTTCGAAGACAATTCTTTCGATTTGGTTGTGGCTTCTGGAGTTTTGCACCACACCCCCAATACCCTCAAGGCCATGGAAGAGTGCTTCAGGGTATTAAAATGTGGTGGAAGTGCGAAAATCACTCTTTACCATAAAGGGATCTTACATCATAAAGTGGTATTTCCTATCGTAAAATCACTGCTGAGATTGTCAAAAATAAAACATCCTGGATCAAAGTTAGCAGATGCAAAAGGTGTGGATGACTTTATCCGTCAGTATGATGGATCAGCAAATCC
>Ga0105164_10001136_pt1 | contig 17267 bp, 18 predicted proteins | sample VDWuncwatermetaG_FD_89674 | JGI IMG/M metagenome (GOLD analysis project Ga0105164, IMG submission 89674) | Wastewater microbial communities from Netherlands to study Microbial Dark Matter (Phase II) - VDW unchlorinated drinking water | ecosystem: Environmental > Aquatic > Freshwater > Drinking...
CCTGCGTCTCGATGATGGGGAGCGCCGTGAGCGAGCCGCCGCCTTTCTCATCGCTCAACCGGCACGCGCGCTCGAGCAAGCGCGAATGGAGGTAGAAAATATCGCCCGGATACGCTTCGCGGCCGGGCGGACGCCGCAAGAGGAGACTAAGTTGCCGGTATGCGACGGCCTGCTTGGAGAGATCGTCGTAGATGACGAGGACATCGCGGCCGGAGTCCATGAAATATTCCCCGATCGCGGCGCCGGAAAACGGCGCGAGGAACTGCAGTGCGGCCGGCGCGGACGCGGGCGCGTCGACGATTATGGTGTACGCGAGCGCGCCTTCCTGCCGGATTTGTTCGACGATGCGCGCAGTCTTCGACTCCTTCTGGCCGACGGCGACGTAGATGCAGACGGGGCGCTTGCCGGCGGGCTCGTTCTTTTGGTTGATGATGGTGTCGATGGCGACGGTCGTCTTGCCGGTCGCCCTGTCCCCGATGATAAGCTCGCGCTGGCCCCGGCCGATGGGGATCATGGCGTCGATCGCCGTGATGCCTGTCGCGAGCGGCACCGATACCCCCTGGCGATCGATGACGCCGGCGGCCTGCCGCTCTACGGGCATCATCGTGATGTCTTTGAGCGGCCCTTTGCCGTCCTGCGGCTCGCCGAGCGCGTTGACGACCCTGCCGAGCAATTCTTCGCCGGAAGGAACCGAGAGCAGGGTGCCGGTAGACTTTACCGTCATGCCCTCACTGATGCGCGACGTGTCGCCGAGCACCGCCGCCCGCACGCCGTCTTCTTCGAGATTAAGCACGAGGCCGAAGAGCTTCCCCTGCACCGCCATCGCATCGGCAAGCTTTTTGCCCTTCGTCTCTTCGAACTCCACGACCTCGCTCATCACCGCGCGCGAAAGGCCGTCGATCGCGACGACCCCGTCGCCCACGGCGGTGACCGTGCCTGCGTGCTCGGCGCGGCGCTCCGCCGTGTGCCCTTCTATCTCTTTAATGATCTTCTCGACGATCGCTGATTCGGCCATAGTTATGAAGTTGAGCGATTATATATCGAAAGGAGATCTTTTTTCCAGCTCGCGTCTACCAAGACACCCTTCCCTTCCAAACGCCACCCCCCGATGAGCGACTCATCTACTTCTTCGCAGACGTCGGCCTCCGAGATGTGCTCTCGGGCCAAGAACTTCTCCGCTTCTTTGACGGCCCGCTGTGCGTCCTTCTGCCGCGCGATCGAAAGCGTCATTCGATTGCGTGCTTCCTCGCGAGCCGAGAGCCGCGCGAAAGCGTGCGCGATCTTCGGCAGGAGTGCAGAGCGTCCACGCGCGTCGAGCGAGCGTTTCAGCGCGCGCACTGCGTCGGCGGGCTTGACGCCCTTTTGTATCGTTCCAGAGAGCGCCTGCGCGTATGCGTGTTCCATGGTCATGCGGCCTTTTCGTGAAGTATCTTTTCGGCCGCAAGCATCGCAGCGCGCGCGATCTCCCGCTCGCTCGCCCGAACGGCCTGCCGCTTAGCTTCTTCCGCGCGCGCCTGCGCTTCGGCAAGGAGCGCGTCGGAGCGGCTCTGCGCCGCTTTCACGATCTCGCCCGCCCGCTCATCGGCGCGCGTGCGCGCCGCCGATACCAGCCCCTCGGCCTCTTTGGCGGCCGACCCGACGATCGAATCGCTCTCCTGCTTGGCTTCTTGCAATCGCCGAGCCGCCGCTGCCGCCGTGCGCACGCCCTCGGCTATTTTCTCGCGGCGCTCGTCAATGATCTTCAGGATGGGCTTGTAGAGAAAATAGGTCAGAACCGCGATCAGCAATCCAAAATTGACCGCCTGTATCAAAAGCAGCTTCCAATTTATTCCGAATGCCGAGAGAAGGTCGCTCATGTTCTAGACGTTGTAATCGTTATAAACGTTGTAATCGCCCCGCATCCTTCGACTAGAACGTCTAGAACGCTTGAACGATTAGAACAATGCTACGTGAACTTTACGATGAAGCCGATAACGATGGCGAAGATGGCTAATGCTTCAGTAAACGCGATGCCGATGAACATCAGGGGCGTTATCCTGCCCTGCGCTTCCGGGTTGCGCCCGATCGCCTCCAATGCGCCGCTCACGATGATGCCGATGCCGATCCCCGGCCCGATGACGCCAAGCCCGACCGCGAGCGCCATCCCGAGCAATTTTGCCGATGCGAGATCCATATATTAAACAGGTGCTAGGTTCTAGCTGTTAGGTGTTAGTAATGTTAATTCCCACGGCTCTATCATAGCATCAAAAATCGGCAATTCAATTCTAGTGGCTCGGCTCCATGATGGCGATCTTGATGAAAAAGAGCGTGAGGAGCGCGAAGATGGCCGCCTGCACCAGCCCGACGAAAACTTCGAAGAGCATGAGCGGCACCGGCGCGACGTACGGCGCGAAGTATACGATGACGAGAATGAGGACCTCGCCGGCGAAAATGTTGCCGAAGAGCCGGAACGAAAAGGCGATAAGCCGCGCAAGTTCGCTGAAAAATTCGATGATGCCGATGACGAACCCGAGCATCGAGTGGAAATTGAAGAACTTGCCCGCATATTTCCACGCGCCGATCATCACGACGCCGGTGATCTCGATGACCGCGAACGAGACGATCGCGAGCATCAAAGTCACGTTGAGGTCCGTGTTGACACTGCGGAAAAGCGGCGCGAATTCGCCGCCGCGCCCGAAGAAGCCGATGGAGCCGATGCCGGGCGTGAATTCGATGATGTTGGACGTGAAGACGAAAAGGAAGATGGTGATGAGATATGGAAAAAATTTTCTCGCCAGATCGCGGCTTTCGAGCGTTTCAGCGATATAATCGTACACGAATTCAACGAGCCACTCGAAGAGCGTCTGGAAGCGCGAGGGAGTCAGTTTCAACCGCTGGCCGATCGCAAAAGCGATGATGGCGAGCAAAACGACGACAGCCCAGCTCGTGAGCAAGGTGTTGGTGATGGGAATGCCGAAAAGGGTGCCCAATTGTTCGGGCGCGAGGATGACCTTGATCCCCTCATTCATGCCGGCGATTCTAGCACTTTTTTAGGCCCGAATGAACTTCCTGACCTCACGCGCGACGCGGCGCTCCGCGCCGCGAAAGCTGTGCGCGGCCTTCGGGACGATGACCACTCTGTGCGGCGAAGAGATGTGCGCCTCGAACCACGCGGCGATATCTTTCGCCGGCCGGTCGGCATATTCGTCTTTTTCCGGCCAGAGGACAAGAATCGGTTTTTTGACCCGCTGGAGCGTTCGCGGCCGTTTCCCATTCTGTTCGTACGGAAAGACAGTCTCGGCGCTGTCGGGGGTATTCAAGCTCAAGAATCGCTGGGCATCATTGAGCGAGCCGTCATTGAGGATCGATTCGGGCATGAGAGCGTGCTTTTTCCCGCTTCGGACAAGCTGGCGCGCCGTTTTTGTAAGTCGCGCAAGTTTGCCCTCTCGGTCATATTTGAGCGCCGCTGCATAATCGGAAACGGGTGCGAGCAGGATAATACCTTTCACGCCCCGTCCTTTTTTCTGTGCGGCCCAGTAGATGGATTTCTGACAACCAGTGGAGTGTCCGGCCAGATATACATTTTTTATGCCTTGCCGGCGGACAAAGTTGATCGCTCCTTGGATATCGTCAATGCAAGCCGTAAACTTTTCATGAGCTGTGCCGCCCAAGATACTTCGCTTCCCGCGACGAAGCTTGCTGACGACATCATGCCCGCGATTGTTGAACGTCAGCACAGCCGTTCGCTTGCCAGCGATCGAGCGGACCGCGCGATGCATGCCAAACGCCGATGAGCCGAGTCCATGCACCCACACTACGAGATGGCGCGGTTTTGCGGGACCAAACCACAACCCGCGCAGAATGAATGTATTCGGCGTCTTGAATTCCACGGCAAAACACGGCGTCATGACGCCATCCTAGCAAGTCTACTTGGCGATCGCGAGCGGAGCTTTGCCGAGAAGCAGTTTCAATTCGGCTTGATTTTTCGGCATGTGCGCGACGTCGATATGCCCGACGACGTGAATGCGCGTGCCACGGCAAAATCCGATCGCGCTCGCGGCGTTGCGCTCCTTGCCTGCTTGCAATACGACGTCATCGTTGGCGAAGAGCACGTCTATTTTGTTGCGCATGCGCGCGTTCATCGCGTCGGCGACGACGCGCAAGCCGATGTGATCCTGCACGGATGAATAGCCGCAATCGGCGGTCGTGCTCGCATTGTCAACCGCGATGACCGTGCCGAACGGCAATTCGTCGGCGAGGTCCACCGAGCGGGCGACGACGATATCGGGATTGGAATACGCGCCGCTTGCGGTGGTGGACGGGTCCGGCTTCGTTTGTTCGGGCACGGCATTGTACCCGGTCATGGTCACGACGTAGGCGGGGGCGGGAGGGGTCTGTGAAGCCGCCGCCCAGCCGGAGGCCGTCCCCGACAAAATAAAAAAGCCCATGAGGGCCGTAACGATTGGTGTCATGTGATGTAAGAGACAAAAATCTCTTACGCTTGCGATATTAACATACCCAAAGCTTGCTGTCAATAGCAAATCGTGGCCTCATGCTGGCTTCATTTTAGCCCGCAAATAAAGGGTTTATTGGCTTTTATGTCCCCTCCTGCCAGCTCTCGAGGTACTTCTTCTGCTCGGGGGTCAGGACGTCGATCGAATGCCCCATCGCGGCCAATTTCGCGCTCGCGACCAGCCCCTCGATATCGGCCGGCACGTCGTAGACGCCGGGAGCGAGCCTGCTCTTCGACAGCCATTCGCACGCGAGCGCCTGCGTCGAAAAGCTCATGTCCATGACGCTCGCCGGGTGGCCTTCGGCGGCGGCCAAATTTACAAGGCGGCCTTCGGCAAGCACATATATCCGCTTGGTTCGCCCTGAGCTCGTCGAAGAGACGATATATTCCTCGACGAACGGCCGTACTGTCCGAGGGTTCCCCTTGGACAATGCTTTGAGCTGGGGGAGGTTGATCTCCACGTCGAAGTGCCCCGCGTTGCAGATGGTCGCGCCGTCTTTCATGAGATTGAAATGCGCCGAGGCGAGCACGTTGATGTCGCCCGTAACCGTGATGAAAAGATCGCCTTCTTTGGCCGCCTCGCTCATCGGCATGACGCGGAATCCGTCCATCGCGGCTTCGAGCGCTTTCACCGCATCGATCTCGGTGATGATGACGTTGGCGCCCATGCCTTTGGCCCGCAGAGCAAGGCCCTTGCCGCACCAGCCGTAGCCGGCGACGACGACGGTTTTCCCTGCTATCAGCATGTCGGTCGCGCGGATGATGCCGTCGAGCGTTGATTGGCCCGTGCCGTAGCGGTTGTCGAAAAGATTCTTCGTCTTGGCGTCGTTGACCGCGACGATGGGCATCTTCAGCGCGCCGCCTCGCGCCATCGCGCGCAGGCGCAGGACGCCGGTCGTCGTCTCTTCGGTGCCGCCGATCATGGACGCGAGCAGTTCGGGATGCTTCTGATGAATGATCGAAACGAGATCCGCGCCGTCGTCCATCGTGAGCTGTGGTTTCGCCGCGAGCGCCTTTTCAAGGTGCGCGAAGAACTGCTCGCGCGTTTCACCCTTGATGGCGAAGGTCGGGATGCCGAGATCTTTGACCACACTCGCGGCCACGTCGTCTTGCGTCGAGAGCGGGTTGGACGCGCAGAGGTACACCTCGGCGCCGCCCGCCTTGAGGGTGCTCACGAGATTCGCCGTCTCGGCGGTGACGTGCAGGCACGCGGCGAGCGTTTTGCCTTCGAGTGGTTTCTCCTTCTCAAATCGCGCGCGGATCTTTTCCAGGACCGGCATGTCGCGCCGCGCCCACTCGATGCGCTTCTTTCCGGAAGGCGCCAGCGCGATGTCTTTGATATCAGCGTCCATAGTTCGCCTACATCGGCAGCCGCTCCCCGTACGTATTGCTGTAGCGTTCGGCGAGCTCAGCAATGGTGAATTTGTGCGTTTGCGTGCCGTACGTTTCCACCGCGTAAGCGGCGACCGCGCTCCCGAGCCGCCCGCAGGATTCCGGCGCGAGGCCGAGGAACATTCCCTTGATGAAGCCTGCCCGGTACGCGTCGCCCGCGCCGGTCGGATCTATCACGGCCTTGGCGGGCGTCGGGGCGATGCGCCATTCCCCCTCGCGCGTGACGACGCGCGAACCCTGCTCGCCGTAGGTCACGATGATGGTCGGCACGTTCTGCAGGAGCGAGCCCTCAGCCCAGCCCGTCTTCTGCGCGATCAAGCCGAGCTCGTAATCGCTCGCGAAAAGGATGTGCGCGCCCGTGATCGCGTCTTTGAGCGCTTCCGGCGAGAGCGCCGTTATCTGCTGGCCGGGGTCGTAGAGGTAGCGCATACCTCTGCGGCGATAATATGGCGGCAGTGCCATCATGTCGGCCTCACAGCCGGGGCCGACGATGGCGAGTGCCCGGCCGTCGGTGTTGACCGGCGTGTCGTAAGCATGGGCACCCGCACCGGGATGGAACGCCGCGATCTGGTTGTCGGCCCGGTCGGTGAAGAGGACCGCCGAGGCGGTCAATTCGCCCTCGACTTCGTGGATGGTCGTCGGATCGATGCCGGAGAGGAGCATGTGCGAGCGGTACTGCCCGAAATCCGCCCCGACGGTCGCGATGATCTCCGGCTGTTCGCCGAGAAGGACGAGCGAGTAGGCGACGTTGCCCGCCGTGCCGCCGAATTGGACCGAAAGCTTGTCCACTTTGAAGCTCAGATTGATGCTGTGCATCTTGTCGGCCACGAAATGGTCGGCGAACAAACCTCCGTAATCCATGATGCGGTCGTACGCGACCGACCCCGACACGATGACTTTTGACATGGGGGGATTATACTCTATTAAAATCGGCAGGGTCAAAAATATCTCGGAATGCTTCGGTCTGGCTGTTGAGAGCATGTTCGGTCTTTAATTCCGCTTGGGAGAAAAAACGTACCGCGCGGCATTCTTCGGTGGGGATAATATTCAGATCTTTCAACTCAAATCGGTATGCGATGATGATGGAATAGAACCATTCCATCCCTCGAGAACGTTCTCGCCTGCGCGTCCACACGTATGTCGGCGTATCGGCAATCCATTGGATTTCGACCCCCATCTCCTCGCGCACCTCTCGTGCAATACAATCGTGGGGTGCCTCGCCGAAGTCCAGACCGCCCCCCGGTAATTCCCAAGCGGCTTTTTCCCCCTTGAACAGATTACCGGCAGTCCAATCTTCGCACAACAGGATTTTTCCTTCGCGCACGCACAAACCTTTGACCGAGACACGGTAGAAATTGTCTGGAAAATCTGGAGAACGTTGAGGTTTTTTCATATAGCAGGATTCAAAGCTTGAATATGAACCCTATGACCCATACGGGACTCGAACCCGTGTTTCTACCGTGAGAGGGTAGCGTCCTGAACCGCTAGACGAATGGGCCGTCGAGTATTTTTCGCACGAATTTCTGTATGAAGCAAGACTCAGCAGGGCTATTTGCTTATTCAATTGAATTAGCAAGATAAGAAATCACGAAAAAATTAGTTCTTATGCCCAGAGTCAGACTTGCACTGACCACCCTTCCCTCTTCAGGGGAATGCTCTAACTACCTGAGCTATCTGGGCATCGCTGGCACTTTATCACAAAGGCACACGTGCTTCTATTGCCGACATAGAACGAGGGAAACGCAAAAGCTTGATTTTGCATTTCTGAGTTGAGGAGAGCAAAAAGTTCACTAGAACTTACGGTTTCGACGACGTCGCATTGGATCCTTGCAGTTTGGATTCGAATTGCTGGATGGCTTGCTGGATCTGTTGGAACTGGCTTTGCCCCTGCGCGCCGGCGCCCTGCGCTTTTTGGTACGCATCGAGGAGCTGCTGGACAGTGCCATTGAGGTACGTGAAGTAGAGCCACACCGGCGTCAAGAAAATCACGGCGTAAAAAACGAGCGTGAAGAGCCGGCCCCATATCGCGCTACGATGCATCTTGTGCAGCAAACGATTGTTCTCCTGCGTGAGGCGATGGATCTCTTCGAGAAGCGGCCGATGATCCGGGGGCATGCACTAGATTCTAACACCTTTTCTAAAGGGCTTTTTTGAAACATTGGAGTATTTCCCTGCGTTGACCATAAACTCATACGCGATGCCGGAAAACATCGCCCAACAAACAAACCAAGCGATCTCTTCCACTGGAACCCCTAACAATTCATGTCCAGAAAGACTTGCGGACACCCAAAGGGTTCTGACAATTGCCGGAAAGAAGAAGAGCCAGAGCATGTAAATCGAGATGATAAAGAAAAACATACAAATTGAAGACATCGTCCAATCCGCTCTCAAGTCACGGTCGGCCGAAATCATCACTAATGAACCAGCGAGAAACGCTGCTGCGCTTGCCCAGACAGTGTTTATATCTTGGGACTTTAAGAACAAGAATAGCACGGCTGAAAAAATGATGACCGCCACGGTTGCGAATGGTCGGTTGCGTCCGGGCCGATAGCGCTTGTGAAATAGCACCTCGTAGAGAATGCTACCGACTCCACCGATGAAAAATGAGAACAGAATATCTTCGGGTCCGATTGGAACTCCCCGTACATAAAACGTATATATATATTCGGGCCTCCAGTAATCCTTATAGAACCAGAGAATCTGAGTGATCCCCAACGGCGCGCTGAACAAACTGACGAAAAGTTGTTGACCCCGCAAATCCTTTCGGAGAAGAAAGAATATCAACCAAACCAGGCCCAATAGGCCAACAGCAAAAAAATATGCGTATTGATACGGCACCTACGAATTATATCCCCTCGGCAGGAATCGGAAGAAGCAATTTTCAGTTATCTAATTTCAATCCCGTCTTCTCTGCGACCTGTTTGAACCATCGTTCGTGCCGTGATAACTGCACGACTATGGAAGCGTATTCGAGGCGTAGTTTTTCAAACTCGGTAACGAGCCTATCTATTCCCTTAACGAGATCCTGGACCGACTTTCTGAGATCCGCAGTTTCCTCGCGCACAATCTTCCGAACGTCCTCCTCGGTTAAAAGTGCATCGATGACTCGATCGAGCTTAGCGTCCAATTCTTTAAACCCCACGTTCGATGTCTTTGTCATAATGAGGGAATCCAGTATACCATTATGTACCCCTCGTAGCTCAATGGATAGAGCAATCCCGTCCTAAGGGAGAGATGTGGGTCCGATTCCTGCCGAGGGGACGGCTAAACCGCCAGCAGTTGGCGCAGGCGCGGCTCGTCGAAGCCGACGACGAGGTCGTTGCCCACGTAGATGACCGGCACGCCCATCTGGCCGCTCTTTTGTATCATCTCCTTGCGCTTCTCGAGATCGGTCGCGACGTTGTATTCGCTGAAATTGACGCCGTGCTCGGTAAAAAATTCTTTGGCCGCGTGGCAGAAATGGCAGGTGGGGGTCGTGTAAATGGTAACGTCTTTTTGTGCGGCCATACAAATGTGCGTTTAGTGATTAAGGACGGTTAGTATATCATACATGCGCGCCGCGAGTGTAGTTTATAAACTTAAGGAATCCGTTTTGCGGGCGTAGTTTAGTGGCAAAATGAATGCTTCCCAAGCATTAGTTGCGGGTTCGATTCCCGCCGCCCGCATAAGTAGCCGCAAAACGATGAAAGGCTCCTTATCCCGCCTTTCATTCCTCTCGCATCGGGCAGGGGTTCGATTCCCCTCACTCGCACTAAAGATGGGAAAAAATATCCTTCAGCCACTGCAGGATGGACGACGTGGCTTGCACGGGGGCGGGTTTCTCCGGCTCGACGATGACGATGAGGCCCTCCCCTTGTCTGCCCATCGCATATTGTTCGCGCAGTGCCGCTTCCCTGCCCCTGTCGGTCTGCAATCCTGCGAGATCGGCCGACAGCTTCGCCTGCCGCTCTCTCACATCGGCGAGTTGCGCCTGCGCCTCTCCATTAAGCCGCGCGGATTCCCGGTCTTTGCGGTAAATGTTCCAAACGCCCCACGCGAGACCGGCGACCAGGACGGCAAGCGCCGCCAAAATAAGCCGCCGGCCCGCAAGCCGCAGGGGATCGTTCCTTCCGCGCAGAGCACTCATGCGATATAATATACCATCAGCTTATGAAGCGAGTGGAAATGTTTTTTGCCGTGTCTCGCAGGCCGACGGGCCGAGAGGCAGCGCTGGCGCAACAGCGTCAGACAGCGACGGCAAAAAATATTTCCCGAGCGAGACTATGAGTTTTCTCTTCCACAAACGCACGAAAAAGGTCCTCCAATGGGTCTGGGGCGTCATCGCCGTTCTCGTGACGCTCGGGATGGTCTTTTTCTTCTCGGGCGGTCTGGTCAACCTCTTCGCGCACTAGAACTATGAAAAGGAAATCTACTACATCGAGACGACGCAGGCCTGAGAATGGTTTTGATACGCTCGCGCGGCTCATCAAGAGCGAAAGTGATGACATTCGCAAAGAGATGCACAAAGGATTCGCACACGTTGCCGAACACTTTGTCGAAGTGCACGGCGAACTCCGCGCCATCCGCAATGAAATCGCCGCGATCAATCGCCGGCTCGACCGGCTCGAAGAACACTATGGATCGGTCAAAGGGTATGCCAAAGAGATCGATGAAATACGCGCGCGAATAAAAAACATCGAGAAGCGCCTGCATCTCTCTCGTTAGCTTTCGCGCACGACTTTGAGGAATACCTCGTGCGGGATGTCCACCTTCCCGCGCGCGAGCATTTTCTTTTTGCCCTTTTTCTGTTTTTCGCGCAGTTTCATCTTGCGCGTGATGTCGCCGCCGTACATGTGCTGGGTCACGTCCTTCCTCATCGCAGATTTGCGGCGCGAGGCGAGGATGCGGCCGCCAGAGCGCGCCTGGATCTTCAGCTCGAACATCTGTCTGGGCAAAAGTTCTTCAAGCTTTTCGACGAGCGCTTCTGCTTCCTTTTGTAAACGGCGTCGGCTCACGATGCGCGCAAAAGCGGGCACGGGCTCTTCGGCGACGAGGATATCGAGCCGCACGCAATCCGCTTCGCGCATGCCGACAAGCTCGTATGAGAGCGATGCGAAGCCGCTTGAAACGCTCTTCAAGCGGTCAAAGAATCCGCGCATGAGCTCCCGAAGCGGCATCTGCGCGCTGAGGCGCACCTTGCCATCGGGCAATGTTTCGCTCTCCCCCACCGTCGCTTCGTGGTCGTACAAAAGCCGTGAGACCGCGCCGATATATTGAGGCGGGGTGATGAGCGCCACGCTCACCCACATTTCTCGCACGAGTTTGGCGGTACCGTCATCTGGAAAACGCGCGGGCGCATAGATATTCTCGACTGCGCCGCCTTGCTTGGTGATCTCGTAGATGGTCGTGGGCTGGGTGACGACGAGCGAGAGATCGAACTCACGCCGCAGGCGCTCGATGATGATCTCGAGATGGAGCATGCCCAAGAAGCCGCACCGGAATCCTCTGCCCATCACGCCGGAAGATTCTTCTTCGTACGAAAGCGACGAGTCCGATAGACGCAGTTTGTCGAGCGATTGGCGCAGAAGGAGAAGATCGTCCTGCGATTCCGGGTACACGGAGGCCCAGATGACGGGCGTGGGCGCGCGGTAGCCGTGCATGGGAGCGGCCGGATCTTTCACCGAGGTGATGGTATCACCGACGGATGCGATGCCCGGTTTTTTGATACCGGTCACGATATAACCGATCTCTCCCTCGACAAGCTCGGGACAAGCCCTTTCCTGCGGTATAAGGACGCCCACTTCGAGCGCGGTAAAATCCGCATTGGCTGCGATAAAGCGCAGTTTATCTCCTTCGGCGAACGCGCCGCCAAAGACGCGCAGGTACACGATGATGCCGCGATGCTCGGAATACCCGAAATCGAAGATGAGACCCTGCGGATGAGGTGAGTCCGCGGCGGGTGCGGGAATTCTCTCAACGACCGCGTCCAAGACCTCCGCGACACCTTCGCCCGTTTTCCCCGAAGCGGCGAGCACGGACGATTCCGGACAGCCAAGCAGAAGCGCGAGTTCGGCTTTGGTTTCTTTCACGCGCGCGTGCGGCGCATCTATCTTGGAGACGACGGGGATGATGACGCGGTCGAGCTGTTTGGCAACTGAAAGCACCGAGAGCGTCTGCGCTTCCACGCCCTGGGTGGAGTCCACCAGGAGGATAACGCCTTCCACCGCGGTGAGCGCCCGCGAGACTTCGTATGAGAAATCCACATGTCCCGGCGTGTCGATCAAATTCAAAATATATTCTTGAACCGGCCCTGGCCCGTTGGAATGCTTCCAAAGCATTCTAACGGGCTGCATCTTGATGGTGATGCCGCGCTCGCGCTCGAGCTCCATCCTATCGAGCACCTGCTCTTGCATCCGGCGCGGCTCGATCGTGCCGGTCAATTCGAGCATGCGGTCCGCAAGCGTGGATTTGCCATGATCAATATGAGCGATGATGCTGAAATTCCGTATCGGCATCGGCCTACTCTATCACTGCTCCTGCATTCGGCGCCATGCTATGAGACGTCCGACGGCTCGACGCTGACTTGCGGCACATCGCGGAAGCGCCGCCTCAGCGCGCTCAAGGCCTCGGCGAGCTCTTCGTTGTTGAGGACCCACAGCATGAAAAAAGATACGGCGAGGCCGATCGTGCCGGCGAAGAGCGTTTGCGCGAGCAGTGCGATCGTCGTGTTGATCTGCCCTGCGGCGCCGGTCGCCGAGAGCAGAAGATACGCAACTCCCCCGCCGATGACGGCGGAGGCAAAACATTCGAACATGAGGCGCGCGAGGCGCGCGCGCGATATCGAAAAATCGCGCGTAAAATAGTAATAGCTGACCGCGCCTTCGGCGATCGAGCCGAGCGCGTATCCGAATGCAAGCATCAGGATCGCAACACCGGGCACGTCTTCGACGCGCAGGAGCGAGCCGATGAAGTCGCGGAAAAACGGGTTGGTTTTAAAGAGCGCCGTGAGGAGGAGCGCGGAGAGGATGGAAACCGCGATGTCGGCAAGCCCATAGTAGAGCGGTTTGCGCGTATTGCCTGCCGCATAGTACGCGCGCGCGATGAGGAGCGTGATCGATTGCGCGGAAAGCGAGATGATGAGGAGGGCGAGCGCGGCGGCTGTGAGCCGCGTGGCGCTCCAATCGAACCGCCCCGCGCCGAGTACGAGCCGGACGATCTGCGCGCGCATGACGATCGTGAACACGGTCGCCGGTATCGACCAGAAGAGAATGTGGCGGAGCGCCGCTTCGATATGCTGGAGGAATTCCGCTTTGGCCCCCTGCGCGTGAAGCCGCGCCAGGGTCGGGAACGCCGCGACCGAGTACGACACGCCGATGATGGTGAGCGGGACCGCCTGCAGGGTGATGGCAAAGTTGAAGATGGTGATCGATCCCGTCGAAAGGAACGACGCGATCGCCGTCATGGCAAGGAGCGAGAGCTGGGTGGAGGCGAGCGCGAGCGTGCGCGGCACGCTCAGCGTCATCACCGCGGCGATCCGCGCGAGGAATGACGAAAGCGGGAGCCGCGCGCGCGTTCTCTCCGCGAGGAAATAAGGCATCTGTACGGCCATGTGCAATACAGCGCCGAGGACGACGCCCCAGCCGAGGCCGAGGGCGCCAAAGCGCGGATAGAGCGCGACCGCGCCGAAAATGATGCCGAGGTTGTAGAGGAGCGGGCTTACCGAATAGAGCACGAAGCGATGCCGCAGCTGTGTGAGCGACGCGATGGTGTTGGACGCGCCGAGGAGTATCGGCTGGAGCAGGAGTACGCGCATGAGCAGGACGAGTTCCGCGCTCGGACCTGCCGCGCCCGCGAGCCCCGGCGCGATAAGCGGCGCGAGCGCGGGCGCGAGCGCGAAGAGGATAAGCGATATGAGCGACATCGCGGCGAAAAAAAACCACAGCGTGTCGCGCAGGAACGGCGCCATCAGGCCCTCCCCTTCGCTCTCGAGGCGCGAAAGCACCGGCAGGAGCGCGTAGAGCGAAAAGAGCGACGCGACGGTCGCAAAGAGAAGATCCGGCAGGCGGAACGCGGCATAGTAGATGTCGAGCGTGTGGCCAGCGCCGAAGGAGGCGGCGAGTATCCTGTCGCGCACGAGCCCCAGGACCTGCGAGGCGAGCGCGAAGGCCGCCAAAAGGTACGCCGCCTGATGCAGGCCGCGTATCTCGACCGAAAGAAACCGCAGTGCGCGGTTCATCATAGCCGCATCAGTGCGCCGCGGATGACGTTGGTTTGTTCGGCGTCCGCACGGATTGCAGATTGGCGAGCGCCTGCAGAGCGATCGGATCGTTGGGGTTGAGCTTCACGACTTCCTGCATCGCGGCGAGCGCGTCCTGCCGGTCGCCCAGTTTGTCGTAGGTGAACGAGAGCACGAAGAGCGCGTTGGCGTAGCTGTTGTTGAGCGAGAGCGCCTGCTGGAGCGCGAGTCGCGCCGAAGCGTAGTCCCCCGACGCGTAGAAGATGACGCCGAGGTTGTACCATCCCAAGGGGTCCTGCTGGGCGAGCGAGACAGCCGTTTTGGCATCCTGTATCGCGGGGACGAAGCGCCGCTCCTGCGCTTCGATCTGGGAGCGCAGAAAGTACGCGACGGCGAGGTTCGGTTTCAAAAGGAGCGCCGCGTTGAGGTAGCTCACGGAAGACGACGCGTCGTTCTGAGCGGCCGCCACCTGCGCCTCTCCGAGCAAAGGCAGGGGGTTGGTCGGGTTCGCGACTGCGGCTTTCTGGTAGGCCGCGATGGCGTTGGGATATGCGCCGGAGACGCCCGCGCCGCCCAGATTCTGATAGAGCGTCGCGAGCGCGAGCCAGTTCTGGTAATCGCCGGAATTGATGGATACCGCTTTCAGGCCTTCCTGGATGGTGCGCGAGAGCGCTGATTGCAGATCGGCGGCGCTCGTCGTGCCGCCCGCGGCGATAAGCTGCTGCATCTGCAGAATGCCGAGTTCCACGCTCGCGCGGTGCGCCGTGTCGCTCTCGGGATCGACGGCGAGCGCGTTCTGTATCAGGGCAAGCGAATGCGCGAGCGTGCCGCCGCTTCGGTAATCGGACGCGCTTTTGGCTACGAGGAGATCGGAGATTGTCGCGCGCGCGATCCCCGCTCCCGCCGCAATCACGAGGACCGCCACCGCGGCGGCGCCCGCGGAGGACGCGACACCGGCCCAGGAGCGCAAGCGGAGCGGGACTTCGAGCAGTCGCGCGGCGCTCTCCCCCGCGCCGAGAGCGGCGATGAGACCCATCAGCAAGAACAAAAGGAGCGAGACGCCGGCTCCCGGCGCGTAGAGGACGTGGTAGACGGCGAGGAAGAGCGCTCCGCCCGCCAAGCCAGCGCGCAGTCCGCGGCCCGCCGCGCCGCGTTCGCTCGAGAGCAGGCGCCACGCGCGCCATACAAGCGCAAGGAACAAGATCAGCCACGCGAGCGCTCCGAGGATACCCGCCGTCACGAACGACGTGGGCACGAGGCCGACGCCGGTCTGGAAATCAACGTTCCAAAAATTCGTCTGGTTGACGCCCGGCGGCTTGAAGAGCCCCCACGCGCGCGGGAAGGTGTTGGGGCCGGAGCCGAATATCAGCCCGCTCCCTCCGCCGAAGACTTTCTCGCCGACCATGAACGTCCCCTGCCACGACGGCCGGACTTCGAGCTGTGCGATCTGCAGGTTCTGCGGCAGGTGGGAGTAGATGAAGCCGCTCCCGAATCCGCTCGCGAGCGCGAGAAGCCCGATCATGATGGAGACGCCGGCGCGCCAGAGCGCGTCGGCATTCGAGCGCATGTCTTTGGCGCGCGCGCTCCACCATTGATACGCGGCGGTGAGGAGCATGAGGGCGCCGAGCGCATACCACACGTCGGGCATGCCGATCACGATGAGGAGCGCGAAGGAGAGCAGTCCGATCAGCCCCATGAGCGCGGCGATCATGTTCCTGCGGGATCCGCGCGCGATCACCGGCGAGTTCCACAGCACCGACGCGAGGAACACGAGGAGCGCACAGAGCACCGCGAGATCGTGCCAACTGCCGAACACGGAGGAGGCGCTCCCGGAGAGCGCGCCGCCCAGCGAGAGCTGTGCGGGAATAAACAGCCGCAGAATCTGGAAGATGACGACCGCCCCGCTTCCGAGCAGGAGCGCGCGGAGGGTGTACACGACGGCGCGCGCATTGCCGGAGAGCACGCACGCGCCGGCGGCGAGCGTCGCAAAGAGGATCGCGATCGCCGCGACGGTATCCTGCCCGTCGGCGCCGCTCGCGTACGACTCCGCCGGAGCGTGCGAGAAGACGGCCGATACGAGGTACGCCGCCGGCAACAGCGCGGAAGCGAAGAGCAGAAGATTTCTCGGCAGGACCATGACGCCTTCCACGGCGCGCGCAGAAAGCCACGAAAGGAGCGCTATGATGACGAGCGCCGCGGCAAGCAGGAGCTTCGCCTGTCCCGCGCCAGCCCAGGCGGCGGGAATGATGAAAAGCGGTATCAGGCCCGCCAGGAGGAAGAGCGACCAGCGCGCGATTGAGTCGAGCATCGATTGGAGTTGCATCGTTGATATATTACCACAACGCAAAACCCCGCAAGAGCGGGGTTTTGACTGCGCCGATAAGCCGGATTCTGTCTTATCACGCCGAAGCTTCAGCGAAGGCGGATCCGTCTCCGCCAAGGCTTCGACGTGACGAAGCAGCCATTCATCTAGGATGATCGTTGCCGACCACCTCAAGCGGCACAAACTGGAGTGCTGGAGACTGGAAACTAGAAACTGGAAATTACGATTCTTCCAGCGTCCAACTATCCAGCCTCAAGCCATCCAGAGTACGGCCTTGCACGCAGGTAGGAATTTTGCCGTTGCACCCGGAGCATCACTGCTCCGACTCTACCGATGAGGTTTAACCCCATCGGTAGCCCTCGCCTCTCGGCTCGGGCGTCTCTGTTCGCATCCCTATCCTCTCGGACGACGGGCGTTACCCGCTACCCTGCTCCCGGCACTTTCTAAAACTCAAAACTCCGATCGAATACAGTATTGCCAATAAAATCGGAATCTAAAGATCTAGAAAGTGCCGGGACGTGTCCGGACTTTCCTCCCGGCACTTTCTAAACCCGAACTGTAGATTCAGAAAGTGCCGGGCGGCTGCCTGGCGCAGGCGTGTACTGTACCACATTTGTAAAGGTCCGTGAACACGTTTCTGTTTTTTCTAAAACTGTGGCATCGTTGACAGCAGTAGATGAAGGAGGAACTGACAGTGAAACTCGCCCCGATCATTGCATGCCTCGTGGCATGCGTTGCGTTTTCTTTACCCGCCACCGCCTACAATGGCGATGACTTGGCAACTGTCGTCGCCTACGCGCAAGTTCAGAGGGGTCGTTGCTTTGCCACCGACTCACTCGATATCG
>Ga0105164_10001137_pt1 | contig 17264 bp, 19 predicted proteins | sample VDWuncwatermetaG_FD_89674 | JGI IMG/M metagenome (GOLD analysis project Ga0105164, IMG submission 89674) | Wastewater microbial communities from Netherlands to study Microbial Dark Matter (Phase II) - VDW unchlorinated drinking water | ecosystem: Environmental > Aquatic > Freshwater > Drinking...
CCTTTATATAGTCCTTCATCTGGGTAAACGGATGCCAAACATATTTTTTATCCCATTCTTTCAATTGTTGTGATCTTGGGGTTACATTTTCTTTATAAATAATTTTATCCAGGTCCGCAATCCCCAGTATCGGCAAATTTGTAATTTCAGCTATAACCGCTGGATTGCTTTTTACGCTTTTATCCTTTGCGCCCTTTTCAAAATTATTAATAATAATTCCCGCAATCTCAACTCCTCTCTGTCTCAGCGCTTCGACCGTTAATAGGGTATGATTTATAGTCCCAAGCGCGGGCCGCGATACAATCACGCAAGCAAGGTCTAAATCTTTTATCAGATCCGCTACAAAATAATCCTTTTTTATCGGCACCATCGCCCCGCCAATTCCCTCCACCACCAAAAATTCATGCCTGCGGCATAATTCCCTATATGCATTCTTTATCTTTTCTATATCTATACTTCTCTTCTCTGTCTTCGCCGCGGTAAAGGGCGCAAGTGGCTCTTTGAAACATACTGGATTTATTAATTTTAAGGAATCCTCTATTTTTGCAGCATCTTTTAGAAAAATTGCATCTTCAGAGGTTAGTTGTAAATTTTTATGGGTGACGCAGCAATTCTGGTGAGCGGGACGTAAAAAATCGCGAGCGGGCATGGTGTCCGAGTCCCGCCATAGGCGGGACGAGGACGAGCGAACGATTTTTTCCGAGCGAAGCACAGCCTCGCTGGGGCTGTGCGAGCGTTCCCGCGAGCCAGTTGCCGCGGCAGGACCCATAAAAATTTCCTGCGCACCTGTAGCGATGGGCTTCATCACGCCCACATTGATCCCTCTCGCCTTAACCGCCGCGGCGATCCGGCCCGCCACAAACGTCTTGCCCACCCCCGTATCCGTCCCCGTTATAAAAATCCCTTTTCTCAATTTTTTCATTTCTGTGCGCGCCCCAAAAATATATTATAACTGGCAAAAACCCTGCCATTTTCATTAAACATGGAATTGTATCCTTCCAGCATTTTAAAAAAGAGTTGTCTCTGACCCATCCCGAAAATATTTGATTTAAATATTTTTCCCGCTCCGATATTTTTCAACCGCCTGATTAATTCAAGAGAATCCTTGTAATATTTTTTTAAGCAAAGTTCCTCGGCCCACGCCAGTCGAAACCCGGCCTCCCTAAATTCATGCCGTAAATATTCTGCGCCAGGGAAAAGGCCCTTGTTGTAATCTTTGTTTGCTGCAAGCGCTATGCTTTTATATAATTCATTCAAACTGTCCTCTACAAGTATTGAAAAATAAAATCTACCTTGTTGGCTTGTGACCCTCTTTATCTCTGAAATAGCAGCTTTCAGATTATGCGTCCACTGATACGCGATATTCGAAAAGACGACGTCGAATATCCCGGTCTTATAAGGAAGATTCTCCATGTCCGCCTGGATCGCGAAGATATCTCCGGCGTTGGATCTGGAAAAGCGAACCATGCCCCAGGCTATGTCGCAGCCATGAATAGGCCTGTTAAACTTTAAGGACAGCTCGCGGGTAATCCTGCCTGTGCCCATCCCCACATCCAGAATCTTATCAGGCCTTAAACCGTCGGATAAAATCCTGTCTATTAGCCTCTGGCCCGTCTCTTTTTGAAAATCGCTGGCCAAATCATAGGTAGGCGCTGCCTTGGAAAACGCCAGGCCTACTTCTTCCTTAGTCAAGAGTTTCAAGGAATCCCTCCAGGATTTTGTTAAATTCTTCCGCCTTTGTATAAAACGGCGCGTGGCCGGCGTCTTTTATAATATAGAGGCGCGAGCCCTTAATTCCCCTGTGCAGAGACCTTCCTCCTTCAAGCGGGCATACCGCGTCTTTGCCGCCGTGGATAATCAGCGTAGGGGCTTTTATATCATTAAGGATAGGGCGCTGGTCCAGAATCAACAGCTGATCCAGAATATCTATCATATTTTTTTTATCTGGTAAGCCCTGCCTTGCAATAAATTCTCTCATGGCCGCCTCTTCACCTTTGGAAAAGAACGTGGTGTAGCAATTTTCCATAGTCGTTTTAAAATCCTTGCTTAGATTCCGTTTAATATTTCTGATTACGGCCGGAGGCATGCCTTCGGTAAATTTAGCGCTGCAGCCTACCAGCACCAACGCCTTGATTTTATCGGGGTTTTTTACGGCATGACCTATAGCGAGCATCCCGCCGTAGGACCAGCCGATTAATATCGGGGATTCGTAATTCGTAATTCGTAATTCGTAATTAAAATCTTGTAAATTGAACGCAGCAGCTAAATGTTTGTTAGAAAAATATTTTATCTGCTTTTCCCAAACCGAGGATGATGTGCCCCAGCCGTGGAGAAAAACCAGATTATGGGATGACATTTAATTTTCTGCCTATTTTGCCTATTATTTCCAGCGCCTTATTTAAATCTTCTTTTTTATGCGTTGCCATAACTGTAAGCCTGAGCCGCGCCTGGCCCTTAGGGACAGTCGGCGGCCTTATGGCCTGAATAAATACGCCCTCCTCAAAAAGCGCGTCGCTGAATTTAACCGCCGCTTCGGATTCGCCTATCAGTACGGGCATGATCTGCGATTCTGATGACACCAGACTAAACCTTAGATCTATAAGCGCCTTTCTTAAAAATCTGATATTCTCCCACAAGGCCTTCGCCACCCAGGTGTCTTTCTCGACAATATCCATCGCCGCTATGTTTGAGGCCAAGACGGATGGCGGGAGCGCCGTCGTGTAGATAAGCGGCCTTGCTTTATTAATCAGATAGTTAATCAATTCTTTTTTTCCCGCGACATAACCGCCTAACGAACCCAATGCCTTTGAGAACGTGCCCATCTGTATGTCTATGCCTCCTTCAAGCCCGAAATGCTCAACAAGCCCGGACCTGCTTTCGCCAAAGACGCCTGTCGCGTGCGCCTCATCCACCATAACCATTGCGCCGTACCGCTTCGCAAGCTCGGCAATCTCAGGCAGCGGCGCGATATCACCATCCATACTAAACAGCGAATCGGTAACAATCAATTTTCTTTGTTCTCTGTGCTCTGTTTTCTGTCCTCTGAGCATTTTTTCTAATGCCTGAACATCCTTATGCGGATACCTTTTAAATTCCGCCCTGCTCAATATAATAGCGTCCACTATGCTCGCATGATTCAGCCTGTCAGAAAAAACTATATCGCCATGGCCGACAAGCGCCGTTATCGCGCCCAGATTGGCGGCGTACCCGCTGTTAAAAACGAGCGCCGCCTCCTGTTTCTTGAATCTTGCGACCTTGTTTTCAAGCTCTTCGTATAATTTAAAATTTCCGCAAACAAGCCTTGATGCGCCTGAACCGCATCCGTACTTTTGTATCGCCTCAATCGCGGCCTGTTTTAGCTTAGGGCTGCTGGCAAGGCCGAGGTAATTATTGGAGCACAGGTTTATGCACTCTTTTCCGTCTATAGTAATCCTTGAGCCCTGATGCCCGCTAACAGGCCTCAGGCGCCTATACAATCCCTGCCTCTTAATCCCCTCCAGCTCTTTCTCTATAAATTCCATCATGCTATTTTTAACCCTAGATCCCGGATTAGCTGCAAGTCGACCTCCGGGTCCTGGCCGGGCTGGGTAAGATAGTTTCCTATCATCATCCCGCTTGCGCCGGCAAAAAATATCATACCTTGCAGGCTTCGCAGGTTCACGACCCTGCCACCGCAAACCTTTATGTCCCCGCGGGGCAGTATAATCCTGAAAATCGCTATTGTCCTCAATATCTCCTTTGGAGGCATAGGCGTTGAACCTTCCAGAGGCGTGCCTTTTATCGGATGCAGAAAATTTAAAGGGACGGATTCTATCTCCAATTCCCGCAATAGAAACGCCAATTTCAATCTGTCGCGGCTCCCCTCCCCCAATCCAAAGATACCCCCTGAGCACAATTTAAAACCCAGCGCAATTGCGTCTTCGATTGTTTTTAACCTCTCCTTATATGTATGCGTGGAGCATATGCGCGGAAAATATTCTCTGGATGTCTCGAGATTATGGTGCAACCTGTCAAGGCCCGCTTTCTTCAGCTCTAATAAAAAATCTTTTTCTATGATCCCTAAAGAAACTGAGGATTTTAAATCCGGGAAGGTTTTTTTGATGCCCTTTACGGCCTTGCATATTGTCAGAATCTCGCTGCGTGATTTAATGCCCCTGCCGCTTGTTACAATCCCGAAACAGGTTGCCCTATTATTCCTGGCGCTCTTGGCCGCTTTTAAGATATCCTCTTCGTTTATCAGGGGGTATCTTTCCGCGCCTGTCTTATAATGGCCGGACTGGGCGCAGAACTTGCAGTCCTCGGGGCACATGCCGGACTTCGCGTTCACTATTGAGCAAAGCTCAATTCTGTTTTTCTTAAACGCCTCTCGGGTTTTATTCGCCATCCACAGCAAATCAGGGAGGGAAACCTCCTTGCCCGAATACAGCCGCGCAGCTTCTTTATAAGAAACATTGCGGCCTTTAAGCATCTTATCCGTTATCCCTAATATAAATTTATCCACCCAGCCCCTCCTGCTTTACCCCCGCGCCCTCTATGGGAGGGGCTGGGTCCATTTAAATGTAAACCATAATATTTTATTTAGTTTACCATCTAGTTAAAAATTAGGTGTCTGACACCGATATTTAAAAAGTGTCTGACACCTAAATAAATATTAAAACAATACTATTAGGCCTGCGCTGAACGCAGTCTCGTCTAAGAATCGGCCTTCTATGTTCAGCGAAACGGAATTAGGCCCTACAAAATCGCAGCCGGCAAAAATACCAATATTGTGATCCGCTTCAACTACGCCTGGGTTAAAAAAAGTCGCGTCCGACCGCACCAGCCTTAATCTTCCGTACATTTGAGAATATTTTACGCCCGCATAAGGAACCAGGGTCGATATCCCTAAAACCTCTTCTTTGCCGCCGGTGCCCACATCGATTTCAGTCGCGGCCAAAAGCGCTACCTGCCATTCCCTTATTAAAAATCTGGATTTCGCGGTATCAAAACTGACTGCCTGCCCCGCAATTGCGGCCTTATCCACATCTAAATCCGCTATTCTGTAAGAACCGTCGCCCACCAGTTTTATCTTGGGTTTTTCAAAATTCCATATAAGGACCTTCCCGCCTACTCCCCATGCGAAATTATCGTCGCTCTCCAATTTTACCTCAGTCCCGGCCTCTGTCCATTTTGCCTTCATTTGCGCGATGCCCAATCTAAAATACGGCTCAATCCTGTCAAACGCCACAAATGAAATCTTGCCGCTATAAGCGTGGCCATTAAGAATCTCTGTTTTGGTAGCGTCGCTCGCGTGCAGGTCCCTGCCGGTTAAAAACTCCATATCTACGGCTGTTTTTATAGCCAGATTTCTCTGCTGCTTCATAGTAAAAACACCGGGCCCTTTAGGCGTATCCGGACTGGCGGTATTTCCCACGACGCCGGCAGTAGCCACGAAAGGTAGATTTAATAAGAGGATACTAATTCCAAAAAGAAATAATTGCCTTATTGCCTTTGACATACTTTTTACCTCCCTTTTTGGAGAGTATATCATAATTTTACCTAAAGTCAAGAATTTATCCATTTTATTTATATATTTTTGAACGGACAGATATCCCTTAAAGCGCATTCGGCGTGGTTTGGCTTTCTCGCCTGACATATCTTTCTGCCATGATCTATCAGAAGATAGCTTATCAGGCCCCAGGCGCTTCTCGGCGTTATCTCCATGAGGTCCTTTTCAATTTTTACAGGGTCATTATTTTTTGTCAGGCCGAGCCTCTGGGAAAGCCTTCTTACATGCGTATCCACCACAATACCCTCTATCTTGCCAAAGGCATTTTGGAGCACGACGTTTGCTGTTTTTCTTGCTACGCCAGGAAGCGTAAGAAGGCCCTCCATTGTATCGGGGACCTTCCCCTTAAACGCTGCTGTGATAATTTTCGCGGAATTGATTATATTTCTTGCCTTATTTTTATAAAATCCTGTCGAGTGTATCCGGCCTTCAAACGCCTTAAGGCCCGCCCCGGCAAAATCCTGCGGCGTTTTATATTCTTTGAATAACGCCGCGGTTACCTTGTTAACCCTTTCATCCGTGCACTGGGCTGAAAGTATTGTTGAAACCAGCATCTGCATAGGCGTGCGGAATTCAAGTGCTGTCCGCGCGCCGGGATACTCCTTTTTTAACAAATCTATAATCTTTCTTACCTGTTGTGTTTTATCCATCTTTTACGAACCCATTCCCGCGCCTTATCCTTTGACCTTATTTTTCCTTCCAGCTGCAGGGCCACCATCTCCTTCTGGATTTTGCCTATGACAGGCCCCTGGTTAAAACCCATCGCCATAATCTCATGGCCGTTTAAGACAGGCTGCGGGGCTATCGGCTTCTTCTTAAACGCTCGATACTTTCTTTTTAAAAATTTATAAATCCTCAAATCGCCGTGGCTAGCCATGCAGTCAAGCCTGTGCAGCTCTAACTCTGTCTCAAATGTATCTTTTAAAAACATCCGCTTCAAGGTAGCCTCGCGCATCTTCATCGCATTCATAATCCTCATATGGTTATCTACGCAATAGGCGACCTTCCTGATCTCATCGTTTGAAAACCTTAACCGCTTAAGAACCTCTTCTGCGATCCCGGCCCCGACCTTGTCATGCCCATTAAACCTGATCCTGTCAGCCTTTTTATATGTGGCGGGTTTTCCCACATCGTGCAAAAGGCAGGCAAACGCAAGCGCCGTATCAGCGTTCTTAAGGCCCTTCATTAAAAGCATTGTATGCGTAAAGACATCACCTTCCGGATGGAACTTGGGAGGTTGTTCGACACCCTTCAACGCCTCTATCTCCGGCAGTATTACAGCAATCAGCCCCGTTTTATCCAGGAGATCCATCCCAAGGTAAGGCCTTTCCCCTGTCAGGATTTTAATAAGTTCGTCCCTTATGCGCTCCCTGCTGGCCTCGGAAATTTGCGGGGAAAATTTTTTAACCGCCTCAAGTGTTTTTTTATCTATCCTGAAATTTAAAACGGATGAGAATCTTACGGCCCGGAGGATGCGCAGCTTATCCTGCCCGAAACATGTATGGGGGTCCCGTATGCAGCGGATCAATCTTTTTTTTATGTCGGCCCTGCCGCCCACATAGTCCAGGATACCTTTTTTTACCGGGTCATATAGAAGCCCGTTTATTGTAAAATCCCTATTTGAGGCATCAGTCACGGGATCCTTTGAAAATTCCCTGATATTATTTCCTCTAAAGGTTGTAACCTGCATGGCAACCCCGTTTTTCACAACCAATACGGTCCCGAACTGCGCGCCCACAAAAACCGTCTTTTTAAAAATTTTCTTTAGCTGGCCGGGGGCGGCGTCTGTGGCTATATCGTAATCGCCCGGCGTCTTTTTCATAACCATATCCCTGACGCATCCGCCGGCGAGATATGCCTGAAAACCGTTTTTGCGCAGCGTATTAATTATTTCTAAAGCGAGTTTCTTTTTTTGGAGATTGGCCATTAAATATTTATATGCACTACTTTGGCGGGCGGGAAGCCGTTGAAATATGTGGATGAGGCGATGCTGTACGCGCCGATATTTTCCGCGTACAATAAATCGTTTATCTCAAGTTCCGGCAGCTCCTCCGCGACGGAGATTGTATCAAAGGCGTCGCAGGTCGGGCCAAACACCGCGCAGATCTTCTTCTCCCCTTCTTTAAATGATTTGAGGGGGTATTGGCAGTGGTCAAAGACAATGCCGGAGAAGGTGTGGTAAACCCCGTCATCTAAATAATAACAGGTTTTACCGTCGCGGGCCGCCTTGCCTATGATCTTGGTAACAAGGGCCCCGGCAGTCGCTACCATAAACCGCCCGGGTTCAGCCAGTATCTCAATGTCTTCCGGAAACAACCTCTTAAATTCTGTATTTAACTTGCGCGCCAATGTCTTAAATGCCTTTACCTTGCTGTGATACTTTACGGGAAACCCGCCCCCTATATCCACTATTTTTATCTTATGGCCCCTCAATTCAGCCTCTTTTAGTATTGACGCTGAAAGCTGCAGCGCCTGTATGTAATTCTCGAAATTATTGCATTGGCTGCCTACATGGAAACTCAACCCCTCAACAACAACGCCTGATTTAAACGCCTCTTCTATCAGGTCGACGGCCTCGCCGGGATGAGCGCCGAATTTAGAGGACAGCTCTACCATCGAACCTGTGTTAGGCACCCTTATTCTTAAGACAAGGCCTGCGTGCGGGCAGTTTTGCCTGATCTTTTTTAATTCCTCGGGATTATCGTAGGTGACCAGCGGTTTATACCGGTCCAGTTCGCGCAAGGTCTCCTCTTGTTTTATCGTGTTGGCATAGATTATTTTGTCCCATATAAAATCCTGCCGTTTTTCTTCCGGAAGGTTTTTTATATTTTCATATACAATCATGAATTCCGGAAATGAGGCCACATCGAAACTGGCGCCGAGCCCGTACAGCGTCTTTACAATCTCGGGATTTGAATTTGCCTTCACGGCATAGTAGGCCTGGACGCGGGGAAGGTTTTCTTTAAACTCCCTGTAATTCTGCCTTATCTTCTCATGGTCTATTATAAGGACAGGGGTGCCGTGTTCCTTTGCTATTCTTTGCAACTCTTCCTTATACCTCTGATCCGCCAGCGTTATGTTTTCCTGTTCCGTAACAGCCATGTTTTTCCCTGATTTTTTTCAGCCTAGTCTCTAAAAAGAAAATTTTTGAACGCCCACGGATTCTTTTTGTCCGGATAGGCGTTAGGATTTTCCTTGAAAAATACCCGATAATTCTTAAGGGGCGTCCAGTCAGAAGGTTCAGAAACCAGTTTTCCGAGATACGGCTTTGATATATTAAGGACATAGTCGTGCGGGAGATCGTCCGGCACGCAAAAACCTTCCTTAGGATTTTCTATCATCCACATTGTAGCCGATACAACCCCGATAGCAACCTGCATCGTGGTAGCGTTCTGGTGCGGGACCAGCCTGCGCGATTCTTCAATGCTTAAAATGCTCCCCGTCCACCACGAATTGTACCTGTGCCCCATAATAAGCGCGCCTAATATATCTTCGCCCTTTGTTATCTCGTCGCTCATTATCCTGCATTTTGGCTGCAACTCGTAATTCCTGCAGCGAAGTTCATGTAAAGAAGACAACGTCTCATGGCACGGCATATATGCGTAATTAACAGTGGGCCTGTAAACAGGCCTGCCCCTTCTCCATACGGTAAGTTTATCTGAAATAGTAAACGCCTCGCCGTGCCTTATTACCATGCCGACGATTTCCTGGTATGGTATCCATGAACGGACCCACGTATTCATCCCCATTTGTGAAAGGAATATCTGATTCCCCGGGCCGCAGTCAGGGATGTTCGCGGTTGGCGCAAATACTTTTTCATGTGTGCCCCAGCCCATTTCAGACGGCGCTATCCCCTCTTCCCTCAATCCTTCGATACTCCATGTCCCGACAAATTCATCCACCTCTTTCGGCCTGTTGGTTATCTGCGTATCCCTCTCGCTTACATGTATTACCTTGATGCCCAAGGCCATTGCAAGACGGGCAAAATCCTTTTCGCGCGCAAGGCGTTCTATATCTCTGACGGTTTTCTTCGGCGTGTCCTTTTCCTTTATTACCTTATGGGCGATATCTATTATGCCTTTTTTTGTAAAATGCGATATAAGGCCGGGGTTGGCCCCATGGTCTACGACGGCCGTCGCCCCGACCCGCCATTTTGAAATCATCTCTCGCAACCCCATGTGCCTGTAATAAAGAGATTTTTCGTAAGGGGTTTTTCTACCTATATCGACGTAGGGGTCCCATTCTTCGACCGAGGTATTTACATATAAGACACTGTTGTCATGGCACCAATGCATTATATCCCTGCAATCTATGTTCCACGCCAGGTCCATAATAAGCCCGCCCGGCGAGACATATTTTGACAATACACGGCCTATATTAATAGGGGTAATCTTTTCCTGAAAATACCTTATGCCCTTTTTTATCCATGGGTTAAGGTCTTTGGTTTTATCCACAAAATCAATTACTGTGATATTTTTATAGGGGATCTTGATATGCTTGACGAGGATGGGTAACGTGCACTTGGCTACTGAGCCGTAACCAATCATCAAAACCTTATTTTTAAAATCCATAATTACTGCACCTATTCTTTCTTATTTTACATCGATGTAGTTTATCGTGTCAATCTTTCTTTTACTAAATCGCTTATTAATTTTCCGTCAGCCTGGCCGGCTGTCTTGGCCATTACCTCCTTCATAACTTTGCCCATATCTTTTACGCCGGAGGCGCCGGTTAACGCGACCGCTTCCTCAATGACCTTTTTGACCTCATCGGCGGAAAGCCCTTTCGGAAGATATGTCTTCAGTATCTCAAGTTCTTTCTCTTCCTTTTGGGCGAGGTCCGGGCGGTTGCCTTTCTTAAACTGCTCTATTGAATCCTGCCTCTGCTTTATCTGCTTCTTTACTATCGCAACGGCATCGGCGTCTTCCAGTTTATCCCTCTTCTTATCAATCGCCAGATTTTTCATAGCTGCCCTTAAGAAACTCAGCGTCGAAACCTTCACGGCATCCTTGCTCTTCATGGCCTCTTTATAATCGTTTAAAATTTTATCCTCTAGCATGTTATTTCTCCTCCAAAAATTTTTTTATTCTGTCGGGCACTTCCGACTCCACCCTGATATGCTCCTTGCTCACAGGGTGGTCAAACTCCAGGGCTCTCGCGTGGAGACATAATCTTTTTGCCTTTATTTTAAAATCGCGCCTGAATGCGAATCTGTCCTCGCCCAGTATGGGGTTGCCTAATTTCTTAAAATGCAGCCGCAACTGGTTCTTCCGCCCGGTAACGGGCTGCGCCTCAACAACGCTGAATCCCTCGCCCTTTTTTATAACTTTATATCTTGTCACGGCGCTCCGGCCGTCTATCGCGCTATGCATTTCACCTTCCTGTTCAGGAAGTTTTCCCTGCACAACCGCGATATATGCCTTTTTAACCTTTCTGTTTTTAAACTCACTCATCATCTTCTGCTGGACGGCCTTCCCCTTGGCATATATTATCAGACCTGATGTATCCCTGTCAAGCCGATGGCACGGGTGAAGAAGCGGCCCCGCATTAGGCGGAAGCGCTTTATTTAATATATTTGTAAGGGTATGCCTTTCATTTTTCGGCGTCGGTATTACCAGCAGGCCTGTCGGCTTATCCACTATTAAAAGCCAATCATCCTCATATGCAACATATATTTTATAACCCTTTATATATTCCTTCATATCCGCGCGCTGTTTCATTTATCTTGGTGAATACAAGCTGGGCCACCCTTGCGTTCTGTTTAACCTTTATGCCCTGCTGATTCCCTACCACAAGCACAAATTCGCCCCGGCCCCTGAAGCCCGCGTCCCAGACGCCGTGCTGAGTAAACGCCCCCATCCTTAATAATGACGTACGGGAAAAAGCGAGGGCAATTAAATCATTGGTTAAATTCACGACCTCGTTTGTCCTTATTTTATAAACCCCGCTCTTTAATTCCCACCACCCGAATTTATCACCGGGTTTTTGTTTCTTAGGCGCGGTCTTTTTGCCTTCCGGGACTTTTCTTTCTTTGTTTGAAAAATCCAAGGCGCCCGGCGCCTCAAACTCAAAAATATCCGCCACGGTTAAATCAAAACCATTAGGGGTGAGCTGCGTTTCTAAATCCACGTAGCCGGTAATTAATTCTTTGTCCTTTATCAGCTTTTCAATCTCTTGTCTGTTTAGCATCTATTTTTAAACATGCGGCAAAAGTCTCTGACGGTTTTTATCCGGGCGCCCAGCGAACGCGCATTATTGTATAAAAAATTATCGTTTGAGATAACCGTGATTGACTGCGGTTGGTCCGAATCCTTTATGATCTCCAATATCTTATTGTCGGCCTCTTTACCGGTAGGGGTGTAGATGGCGGTTATCCCTTCGGAGACCGCGACCTCCTGATCGGGCCCCTCTGACTTTCCGTCAAAAACTATAAATATCCGCTGCACATCCTTTCTTGAATTTTTAAATTCCGTAACCATCCTGATAAGCCCTATCCTCGCCGCCTCAAGGCTTTCCTCCAGCAGGCCCTCTATATCGGGAATCGCGTGAATAACATTATAACCGTCGATTACCAAGGTCTGCATTACGCCCCTATTTTCTTCTTGATATCTTCGGGGATGGCCCTGGGCTTAAGCGTTTTATCCACGCAGACAAGTATTGTCTTGGCCTGCGAAACGAGCCGGCCATCCTGATTGTTTATATCGTATTCAAACCCAACCTTTACCCCCGAGGCATTTGTGACGCGCGTATCAATAGCAAGTGTGTCGCCGTAAAAAGCCGGGGACTTATAATCTATTTCCTGGCGGGCCACCACAAACATAGCGCCATGGTTTGCTATCATATCTTTTATGAATACGCCCCTTTTCTCAAAAAATTCCGTCCTCGCCTCCTCCAGATATTTCAGATAATTGGCGTAATAGACAACCCCGCCGCAATCAGTATCATGATAATAGATTCTTATCCTCATTTTAAATCTCGGCCTCTAATTTTTTTATAAGCGCGTCCGCGTCTTTGAGGATGCCGGCCGAGACCAATTTGGATATCTCCAGGTCCCTCTTTAACGACTTAAGAATGGCCAAGTATCTCTTTAACGCGGTTTGCACCTTTTTCTTCCTTGCTTCTTCCGGCGTGATATCTTCGCGCTGCCTTATAAGGGCGGTGAGTTCTCTTCTGACATCTTTGGCCTCCCTGCCCTTTTGCAAAACATCCTTTTTCAAACTCTCGTAATCCTTCCCGTCCAGCTCTTTCCTGTTTTTCGCCAGGCGAAGCACATTGACGGTTTCGTAATTCGGCAAAGAGGCGGCGGCGCCGGACTCAATAAACCCCTTATCCAGGTATGTCGGCTCTTCCTTTTCCAGAAAATAATATGACTTCAGAAGCTTTATCGCCGTCTGCTTCTGTATATTTACCTCTTTGGAGATGTACGCCTCAAAGGTAAGAAAGCCCCATTGCTTATACAATTTGTCCTTGTGCACAGCGTATAAGGCCTGGCCCAGGTCTATCCACGAGGTCTTGAATTTCTTCACGCCCTCCAGGACCTGATACCTGAAGGAATCCTTCTCAATGCCTTCCATCCTTTGCTCAATACGTTCCAGTGATTTTGTTTTCATCGCGCGCCTCCCATAAACCAGAATATTAATGCCGCAATAACCCGATAAACTCCGAAAGAAATAAAATTATTTCGTTTTATAAAATTAAGCAGAAATTTAATGCTTATAATCGCCACGGCAAAAGATACCAGAAATCCCGCCGCCAGAAATAAAAATTGCTGCGAGGTAAACGCCGCCGCGCTCTTCATAAGGTCAAGCCCGGTGGCGGCAAGCATCGTAGGCACGGCCAGCAGGAATGAAAATTCCACAATAGTTTTTCTTTTTAACCCCAGGATTAAACCGCCGCATATCGTGGCGGCCGCCCTTGAAACGCCGGGTATTATGGCGATGGTCTGGATAACCCCGATAAGCGCGGCCTGGCTGTACGAAATTTCACAGAGGCCTTCCCGCGCGTCTTTCTTCTCGCGGTACAATAATTCAAAAATAATAAGAAAAATGCCTCCCAGAAACAGGGCCCAGAGCACCACTTTGTCATTACCCAAGAGATTGCTTTTGGCCGCTTTATAAAAAATAAATCCCAGTATCGCCGTCGGGATAAAGGCGGCGGTGACGCGCTTCATTACCCTAAAATCTATAAGTAACGACCTCCAATACAGGACTATCACGGATAATATCGCGCCCAACTGTATCGCTATCTCAAAGCTCTTCAGGAAATCTGACTGGAGGATACCTAAAAGGCGCGCGGTCAAGATAAGATGGCCCGTAGATGAGATAGGCAGGAATTCCGTAATGCCTTCGACAATGCCAAAAATTACCGCGTGCAATAAGTTCATTATTTTCTATATGCCAATACAAAACCCACCACAACGCTGAAAAGCGCAAAATTTATAATGCTAAACACCCGCCACACCAAATCCTTTGAGAAAAAACTGGACGGCGCCATCAAGGCAAGGCATACCCATACTCCGATCGCCCAGTACATGCTTATATCTGCGGAAGATTTTCTCTTGACTATCCTTAATATAAGAGGAATATTCCAGAGCGGAAGTATTATAGCGGCTATCAATGCTATCTTCTGTATCATTTGGGTAAGATTTTACTCTTTTATCTGTTTTAATTCAATAAATTTAATTACTCGCTGTCACTCGCCGATAATCTTGACTAAAACCCTTTTTCTGCGCTGGCCGTCAAACTCGCCGTAAAAAATCTGCTCCCACGGCCCGAAGTCAAGCTTGCTTCCAGTAATCGCGACTACTACTTCTCTTCCCATTATCGTGCGTTTCAGATGGGCATCGCCGTTATCCTCACCGGTGAGATTGTGGCGGTACTTATCTTTGCCATACGGCGCCAGTTTCTCGACCCACTGTAGAAAATCCTGGTGCAGCCCGCTCTCGTTGTCGTTTATAAAAACGCTGGCAGTGATATGCATCGCGTTAACGAGGCACAACCCTTCCTTCACCCCGCTCTTGGCAAGCGCATCCTCGACCTGCGGCGTGATATTGACAATGTCGTAGCGGTTCTTGGTCTTAAGCCAGATATAGTCGGTATAAGACTTCACGTGTAATGTCCTCACTTTAAATCCAATTTTCCCACACTCTATGGTTTTACTTTCCGAATATTCTTATAGGTATCAAGTGTCTCTGGGTTATCAACCATAGAGCGTATTTCATCAATTACGTTTGGGTCCGGCTTAAAGGCAGTTTCTGATTGCGCGGTTTCCAATGATACGGTTTCAACCTGAATGGTCATCTCTTTATAATAGGCGATCTTACCTGATAAAGGATAATATTCAACCGGGAACAGGTTTATAAGAAGGATCCCGTATCCGCTTTTACCTTGGATGGAGACATCGGCGGCAGGTATGGATGGGTATACATCATTTGAGCTGTATATTTCGGGATTGGGGGGTGTGGGCTCTGCCTTGCCTATTTGACTTAACGGCACTGATCTTTGCACATGTTCAATATTATATGTTCCACTAATTTCTTGTTTAGGCCCTAAGATTATATTTATTCCTGCTATTTTTTGCATATAGGGAATGAGAAGTTTTACAGGCTTGCATGGCAATATCGGCGCGCCAATCTCATGTCCTAAGAGGTCTAATCCTGAAATGTAAACCGCGCTATATTCACTCTTGCGCTCAAATATAGGCCCTTCAAATGCATATTTGCGCGAGCAACTAACGGTGGCGCCGGTCCGGGCTTGTTTAGATACATCGCTAAAGCTAATATGCGCATTATTGCCGCTCTTTACCCAATTGGCCCTTCCTGTTATCGCAGCGCATATAGCATTACTACAATATAATAAAAGCAACAGGAAGCTGAATAAAAAAATATTCTTCTTCAGTATCTTTTCCTTTTTTATTTTACACAAGGCGCTTGTATTTATAAAACGGAATACGGCTCTTTAAATATTATAGGCAGTTGTCTTGGAATAGTCAAGCTTGTCAAAAGCGCTTTCTATTATATTGGCTGAACCCGGGATGAATCCGCTTCACGGCGCTTTTTTGAGTGGCCGGCTTACCGGCCGGGGTTAGTTTTTACCGTTATGGTATCTGAATTTTGCGAATCTCCGCTGCCATTTCTGGCGCAGACGGCATACCAGTATCTGGTATTAGGCGATACATTTGTGTCCGTAAAACGGACTGCCGAACCCATACCCGAAACTCCTGCCACGACATACCAGGGGTTACCGCCGCCGTTCCGCTTAACAATAAATTGTGTCTCATTATTTGAATTATCCTTCCATGTCAGTTCTACCTTATTGCTGGCATTTACCGTGCCGGTAAAGTTTGATGGCGCTGCTAGAGCAAATGCAGCGCTGATTGTATGGTTTGCGGTAATATTTGAGAAGGTATAAGTGGAGGCGGGGTTAGCTATTGCTGAACCGTCAATTGTTATACTCTGTATCGCGTATCCTGTATTGGGCGTTATGTTGAAAGTCCGGTTAGCACCGCTATTTACTGTTCCAGTACCACTGGGGTTTATATATCCACCTGCTCCTGCTGAGGATGTGATGGTATAGGTAGTCAGAGACGTAGTAGCATATGCCTCATTTGAATATGCGGAATAGTTCTGGACGCCATTATTATCCGCATAGGCGCGTATCCTGTAATAGTATGTTGTGTCTGGAGCAAGCTGGTATTGGTCGTAATAGTTTGTTACAGTAGCGTTGTTTGTCCAACTTAAAAGGCTATAGGTCCCTGTAGCCCCTGTCTTTCTGTCTATAGCGAAAACCTGCGCGTTAGGCGAGTTATTTGTCCAGGACAGGTTTATCTTGGTAAGTGTCATGGTAGTGGCGGTTAGATTTGTCGGCGCGTTAAGCACCATTTGCGTGGTAGCGTTCGCCTCATTTGAATATGCGGAATTTCCTGAGCTATTATAGGCTCTAACCCTGTAATAATATGTTGCGCCTTGGGTAAGGCCTGTGTCGGCATAACCTATTGCATTAGCGCCTAAAATGGTAATCTGAGCGTAGGTTCCAGCTGTGCCCGTTTTCCTTTCTACCTTAAAGCCGTCCTCATTGTTTGAATTATCTGCCCAATTTAGGTTTATCTGGCTAGATGATATAGCTGTGGCAGATGGGTTTGATGGCGCATTAAGCACTATTGTCGTGGTAGCATATGCCTCATTTGAATATGCGGAATAGTTCTGGACGCCATTGCTATCCGCATAGGCGCGTATCCTGTAATAGTATGTTGTGTTTGGAGCAAGCTGGTGTTGGTCGTAATAGTTTGTTACAGTAGCGTTGTTTGTCCAATCTAAAAGACTATAGGTCCCTGTAGCCCCTGTCTTTCTTTCTATAGCGAAAACCTGCGCGTTAGGCGAGTTATTTGTCCAGGACAGGTTTATCTTGGTAAGCGATATGGTAGTAGCGGTTAGATTTGTCGGCGCGTTAAGCACCATTTGCGTGGTAGAGGAGTTCTCGTTTGAATATGGGGAGTCTCCCACGTTATTATAAGATCTAACCTTGTAATAGTATGTTGTATTCTGGGTAAGGCCTATGTCGGAATAGGTTTTTACATTGGCGCCTACAGTAGTAATCTGGGCATAGGTTCCCGTTTGGCCCGTTTTCCTTTCTACCTTAAAGCCGTCCTCATTGTTTGAATTATCTGCCCAATTTAGGTTTATCTGGGTAGATGATATAGTCGTGGCATATAGATTTGA
>Ga0105164_10001139_pt1 | contig 17246 bp, 15 predicted proteins | sample VDWuncwatermetaG_FD_89674 | JGI IMG/M metagenome (GOLD analysis project Ga0105164, IMG submission 89674) | Wastewater microbial communities from Netherlands to study Microbial Dark Matter (Phase II) - VDW unchlorinated drinking water | ecosystem: Environmental > Aquatic > Freshwater > Drinking...
GGATTTCCAGCCTTGAGCTTGGCAAACATCTCGTCCATGTCGGCAAACAGATCGAGACGCGCTGCGATGCCCGACGCGCCTTCAAAATCCGCCAGTGTCGTTTCTCCGATGTAGGTGTCGTAATTATATAGACTGAGTTTCTTCTCCTCTTCCGACAGGGCAAAGCGCGGCGCAAAACTAAGGCCCGCAAACATCGCGCCAGTGGCCTTGAGCAGGCTGCGGCGGTTGGTTTTGAACTTGGGTACATAGGTGGTCATGTCAGGTCGCCTTTCGGAAATGGGACATTTGGCCCTTGTTGGCATATTTACGCAATTATTGGGCCAAACTTGGCAGCTCTATGGCCCGAAGGTTATGGTTTACGCCAGTTCCGCTTTCACATCGGCCTGGGTCTTGTCCAGTGCCATCCGGGCCAAACGGCCGATTTCGTCAATTTCAGATTTGGAAATACAGAAAGGCGGTGCCAACACCATCGTATCACTACAGGCCCGCATGATCAGCCCATTATTGATGCAATGATCGCGGCAAATGGTCCCCACGCGGCCAAGTTTGTCAAAACGAGCACGGCTTGCCTTGTTTTTGGTTAGTTCAATGGCTCCAATGAGCCCGACAGAGCGGGTTTCGCCGACGATCGGGTGGTTGTTCAAACCCCTGAGCATTTTGTTGAAATGGGGCGCAAGTTCGGCAACCCGCTCCACCAGCTTCTCGGACTGGATGATCTCAATATTTTTGAGTGCCACGGCCGCGGCCACCGGATGACCTGCGTAAGTCATGCCATGGTTGAAATCACCTCCCTTGTCGAAAAAGGGGAGCGTTAGTTTGTTTGAGAATGCTACGGCGCCAATGGGCTGGTATCCAGACGAGAGGCCCTTGGCCATGTTTATGATGTCAGGTTCAAAGCCCAATGTCTCAAAGCCAAACCATTTTCCGGTGCGACCAAAGCCGCAGATCACTTCGTCTGAAATGATGAGAATGCCGTGTTTCCGGCAGATGCGCTGCACTTCCGGCCAATAGGTCGTGGGAGGGATGATGACGCCCGCTGCCCCCATGACGGGTTCACCGATGAATGCGGCGACATTGTCAGGCCCGACCTCGAGAATCTTTTTTTCCAATGCGGCCGCTGCTTCAAGTCCGAAATCCTCTGGTGACTTGTCGCCACCGAGATCATACCAATGCGGCTGTTGCACATGATGGAAGCCGGGCAGGAGGTCGCCACCCTGTTCATGCATATAGCCCATGCCACCGAGATTGGTCGCCACCCATGTAGAGCCATGATAGGCGCGGTTACGGCCGATGAAATGCTGGCGATAGGACTTGCCCATCACTTTCCAGTAGTGGCGCACGAAGCGCACAATCGAGTCATTGCCCTCGGAGCCGGAATTGGTGAACATCACATGCTGGAACTGTTTCGGCAGCAAGGACGAAATCTTGGCGGCAAGCTCGGTTGCAGGCACCGTTGTCGTCTTGAAGAAGGTATTGTAGTAGGGAAGGTCGAGCATCTGGCGGTGGGCCACGTCCGCCAATTCTTTCCGGCCATAGCCAATGTTGACGCACCACAGGCCGGACATGCCATCGAGAATCTTGTTGCCCTTGCCGTCCCACAGCCACACGCCATCACCATGGGTTATGACGCGCGGACCACCTGCAGCATGGAAAGCCTTGTGATCCGTGAAGGGATGAAAATGATGGGCGATGTCCGATTTGACAATATCGTCGATGTTGAGGTTTTTCTGATGGATGGTCATAGGCAAGCTCCGGGTCTGAAATGCTGTTAAATCGCCTCCGAAACAATGTCCGAAACGGTGGCATATAATCCTTTAAGAACAGAAGCTTACGGCTTGAAACCGATGCGGGCACAGTTCACCATCACGTCAGCCTTGGCTGTGCGAGCCAAGAGGGCAACGATGTCTCCGGATGGGGTGATGCGAAAATACATGTTTCAACAATGGCAGTTTGGCCATGAAAAGGCAAATGCTACACGGCGTTCGGGTTGTTGCATCTGGCGCGATTTGCCCCCGTTAACGGATCCAAGAGTGGACAGAACCTGGTGATGTGTTCAAAGCACGGAAAGTTTCAGGCATGACAGACATGATGACACCAGACGTTTGCAAAACCATCGTCAACGCCCTCCCGGACGCGGCCCTGGTCGTCAATCAGCGGCGCGAAATTGTTGCGGCCAACGCCGCTGCCAATGAAGAATTGGAAGTTGTTGCCGAAGGCCAGCCCATTGCGCTCTTCCTGCGCTCTCCTGATGTGTTGAATGCACTGTCCGAAACACTGGAACACGCTGCATTTCGGGAGGTCGAACTGGTTGTGTATGCAAAAGTGCCGCGCACACTCGATGTGCTCCTGTCGCCCCTCGGACTGGACGACAACGGAGCACTGGCTTTGCTGTTGTTGCACGACCGGACACGCGAAGCCCGTATTGAACGCATGCGCTCGGATTTCGTGGCCAACGCCAGTCACGAACTGAGAACGCCGCTGACTACCTTGTCCGGGTTCATCGAGACCATGCAGGGCGCGGCGCAGCAAGACGAGAAGGCGCGGCGCGATTTTCTCAAAGTGATGAAGGCCCAGGCCGAACGCATGTCCCTCTTGATAGATGATTTGTTGTCATTGAGCCGCATCGAACTCGATGAGCATGTGGCGCCCGGCGCAAAAGTGAACCTGACAGCCGTTGTGAGCCAGACGCAAAACATGCTGCAAACATTTGTAAAGGACAGGGAGTGTGAACTTGTCGTCAACATGCCCGGAGAGTTGCTTGTGATGGGTGACAACAACCAGTTGGCGCAGGTGATCCACAATCTTGTCGAGAATGCAGTGAAGTATTCAGGCGCCGGCAAGCGAGTAGTGATCACCGGCAAGGCAGAGGCGGATATGGCCACTCTGAGTATCGAGGATAATGGTCCCGGCATTGCCGCCCATCACATACCGCGCCTCACCGAACGGTTTTATCGGGTAAACACGCAAGACAGCCGCACCCGTGGCGGCACGGGCCTTGGCCTGGCCATTTGCAAGCACATCATCAACCGGCATCGCGGCAGGCTGGTGATCGAGTCAGAGGTCGGTACGGGCAGCAGGTTTCTCGTGCACCTGCCACTCTCAAAATAGCATCAATATTTCAACAAGTTGCACTGTCATTAAACTGTGATCTTGCTGTCGCATGACCGCAACATGACAGACCTAGAAGTCGCCCGCGAACAAAAGCAAGTGACCTCAAACAGGAGACAGATCAGCATGAACCGCATTCTACTTACAGCAAGCCTGCTGGCGCTGGTGGCAACGCCCGCATTGGCCGCCCGCGACCAGATCAGGATCGTCGGCTCTTCGACGGTTTATCCGTTCACCACAACTGTAGCCGAAGCCTTCGGCAAAGCCTCGGGCAAAACTCCTATCGTTGAATCAACCGGCACTGGCGGCGGCATGAAGCTGTTCTGCGCCGGTGTGGGCGAAAGCCACCCGGATTTCACCAACGCTTCGCGCGCCATCAAGAAGAGCGAATTCGAGGACTGCGTCAAGAACGGCGTGAAGGACATTGTCGAAATCAAGGTTGGCTATGACGGCTTGACCATCGCCCAGTCAAGGGAAGCCAAGGAGTTTGCCCTGACCAAGCAGCAGGTCTTCGCAGCCCTTGCCAAGGAAATTCCGGACAAGGACGGCAAGTTGATCGCCAATCCAAACATGATGTGGTCGGACGTTGATCCTTCGTTGCCAGCCATCAAGATCGAAGTCCTCGGTCCTCCCCCCACCTCCGGCACACGTGACAGCTTTGCCGAACTCGTCCTCGAAGTTGGCGCAGCAAAATATGAAAGCCTTGCGGCCTTGAAGAAGAGCGACGCCAAGGCCTTTGAAAAGGTGTGGAAGTCGGTTCGTGAAGATGGCGCATATGTTGAAGCCGGTGAAAATGACAACCTCATTGTCCAGAAGTTGCAGGGCAACCCCAACGCGCTGGGCATTTTCGGTTTCTCCTTCCTCGAGGAAAACACCAATGTGGTGAAAGGCCTGACAGTTGAAGGCATGGCACCGAGCTATGAGGCGGTAGCTGACGGATCCTACAAGGTCGCCCGCCCGCTCTTCATCTATGCAAAAAAGCAGCATGTCGACGTGATCCCCGGCATGAAAGAATTCATTGCGGAGTATGTTTCCGTGAAGGCGCTTGGAGAAGATGGCTACCTTGGCGGAAAGGGCCTTGTCACCCTTCCGGCTGCCGAACTTGAAAAGGTTCGTGCGGAAGCCACTGACCTTAAGGTTCTGACGGCCGAAGGCCTGAAGTAATCTTGGAGCAGGGGGGAAGGATCCCGGATGTACGGACTTTCCCCCGCGCTGCATTTCAAACGGATTGATGTGACGTGACCCTTTGGCCCCTGCTTGCAATCACGGTTACTGTTATCGCCGCCTACCTGTTCTCGTCACGGCGGGCGATTGCATTGCGCTTAAACAATACCGGCTCTTTCCATTCCCTTCCATCCTATCACGGGTTGCTTGCGGCGATCTCGGCCCTGTTGGCCGGACTTGCCGCGTTCGTTCTGCTTCGCCAATTCGCGGCGTTCTCGGCCCCGGAAGTTGCTGCCGCAGCGGGCGTCATTGCCATTGCTGCCGCCGCCCTGCCGGCATCGAAAGTCGGTGCCACCTTTCGCGCCAGGCCCGCATTTGAAGCCATAGTCCTCGCCGTCCTGATCGCCAGCTCGGTCGTGGCCATCCTGACAACGGCGGGCATCTTCGCTTCAGTGGTGTTTGAGTCTCTCGTCTTTTTCCGCGAGGTCGGTATTTTCGAGTTCCTGTTTGGCACGCATTGGGCGCCGACAGGAACCCCGCCCGCCTTCGGCTTCATTCCACTGCTCGCGGGCACCTTTCTCATCACTTTCATTGCCATTCTGGTTGCCGCACCGCTTGGGCTGTTTTCGGCTGTTTATATGGCGGAGTACGCAACTTCGAATGTCCGCAGCGTGGCAAAGCCCTTGCTGGAGATGCTGGCTGGCATTCCCACGGTTGTTCTCGGTTTCTTTGCGGCGCTCACTGTCGCTCCCTTCATTCGCAATTGGGGTGAAGCAGTCGGATTGAATGTCGCCTCGGAATCAGCACTGGCCGCGGGACTGGTCATGGGCATGATGATCGTTCCGCTGATTTCCTCTCTTTCCGACGATATTATCAATGCCGTGCCGCAAGCCCTCCGCGATGGTTCCTATGCCATGGGAGCCACAAAATCCGAAACCATCAAACGCGTGGTTCTGCCGGCGGCACTGCCCGGCATCGTTTCTGCTGTCATGCTGGCCGTTTCCCGCGCCGTGGGTGAAACCATGATTGTCGTGATGGCAGCCGGCCTTGCGGCAAATCTGAGCTTCAACCCCCTGGATGCCGTGACCACCATTACCGTGCAAATTGCAACGCTGTTGGTGGGAGACCAGGAATTTGATTCGGCCAAGACCCTGTCAGCCTTTGCGCTTGGCCTTGTGTTGTTCTTCTTCACCCTTGCCTTGAACTATATCGCACTGCGAATTGTGCAGAAATACAAGCAACAATATGACTGATACAGCCTATCAAAAGCTCTTGATCAAACGCTACGCCGCAGAACGCCGCTTCCGTGCTTACGGAGCGATTGCGTTGATCCTGACATCGGTATTTCTGCTCTATCTGTTGGTGGATATCGTCCGCAAGGGCTGGCCCGCATTTGTCGAGCATCACGCCGCGCTTGAGGTGACACTTGATGCAAGCCAGATCGACAAGGCCAATCCTGCGGCAGCCGACTATCTGGCGATTGTCAAAGACGCCTGGCGCAACCAGTTTCCGGATTTGAGTTCACGCACCGACCGAAAGCAACTCAATTCATTGCTCTCTCAGGATGCCGCCGAGAACCTGCGCCAACAAGTAATCGACAATCCCGGCCTCATCGGCCAAACCGTGAAGGCAGACGTGCTGCTCTCGGACGATGCAGACCTCTATTTCAAAGGCCTGTCGCAAGAGTCTGACACGACGCTGCTTGAGCGGTTGAAAAAACAGATCGAAATCACGCGCCATATATCGTGGCGGCTCCTGACCAACGGCGACTCGCGCGAACCGGAACTTGCCGGACTTCGCGGCGCCATCGTCGGCTCGCTTCTGACCGTCGCTGTGGCTCTCGCCCTCGGACTACCCTTGGGCATAGCCGCGGCAATCTACCTCGAACAATTCGCACTCAGGAACCGCTGGACTGACGTGATCGAAGTGAACATCAACAACCTCGCTGCTGTTCCTTCCATTATTTTCGGCTTGCTGGGGCTGGCCATGTTTCTCAATCTCTTTGGCATGCCGCGCTCGGCTCCGCTTGTCGGTGGTCTGGTATTGGCGTTGCTGGTCCTGCCGACCATCATCATTGCGTCGCGTGCAGCACTCCGGGCAGTTCCACCGTCCATCAAGGAAGCGGCATTGGGGGTTGGCGCATCGCATCAGCAAGCGGTTTTTCATCATGTTTTGCCCCTGGCACTTCCCGGCATTCTCACCGGAGCCATTCTTGGCATGGCGCGGGCCTTTGGTGAAACGGCACCCCTGCTGATGATCGGCATGGTTGCCTTCATTGCAGACGTGCCGCAGTCATTCACTGATGCGGCAACTGTGTTGCCAGTGCAGATCTATTTGTGGTCCGACCTGCCGGAACTCGGCTTCCAATCCAAGACGGCAGCCGCCATCATGGTACTGATTACAATTCTTTTCCTCCTCAACGGCATTGCAATCTACCTCCGCAAGAAATTTGAACGGCGCTGGTAACGGGAATCAAACTATGGACATTCAGACAAGCCAAATCGTAACTCCCGGCGGCCCCCGCATCATGGCGGAGCGCCCGGTGCGCATCTCGGCGCGCGATGTGAACATCTACTATGGCGAAAAGCACGCCATTAAAGACCTGTCCATCGACATCCCCGACAAGGCCGTGTCTGCTTTCATCGGTCCATCGGGTTGCGGCAAGTCCACCTTCCTGCGCGCCGTAAACCGCATGAATGACACTATCCCGGGCTGCCGCCTGACCGGGGCGGTGCGAATGGACGGCAGAAATATCTATGAGCCCAATGTGGATGTGGTGGAACTCCGTTCCCATGTCGGCATGGTGTTCCAGAAGCCAAATCCCTTTCCAAAGTCAATCTTTGAAAACGTGGCCTATGGCCCGCGCATCCACGGCCTGGCAAAGTCACGGGCTGATCTGGATGGCATCGTCGAGTCCAGCTTGAAGAAGGCCGGACTCTTTGAGGAAGTGAAAGACCGCTTGCACCAATCCGGAACCGGACTTTCCGGGGGCCAGCAACAGCGCCTGTGTATCGCCCGCGCCATCGCGGTGAACCCGCAGGTGATATTGATGGATGAACCCTGTTCAGCTCTGGATCCGATTGCCACAGCCCGCATTGAAGAACTGATCGATGAGCTACGGCAGAACTATTGCATCATTATCGTCACCCACTCGATGCAGCAGGCGGCACGCGTTTCACAGCTCACGGCCTTTTTCCACCTTGGCACTCTCGTGGAATTTGGCGGCACCGATGAAATGTTCACCACCCCCAAAGACAAGCGCACACAAGACTACATCACCGGCCGATTCGGCTAAGCATTCCAGGAGAAATCGATGCCAGACCATATCGCCAAGGCCTATGATCAGGATATTGCAGCACTCAAATCGCAGCTTGCTGAAATGGGCGGAATTGCCGAGGAACAGCTCGCCAATGCCATCCAGGCGCTTTCGAAGCGTGACCTTTCCCTTGCAGACCTGGTCATCCGGAACGACCAGCGTTTGGATGATCTTGAGCGAAACATCGAGGAGAAGGCAATCCTCACCATTGCCAAACGCCAGCCCATGGCGCTGGACCTGCGTGAGATCATGGTGGCCATCCGGATCTCGTCGGACATCGAGCGCATAGGTGACCTGGCCAAGAACACCGCCAAGCGTGCCCATGCCATTTCCGAGGTTCTGCCGCGCAAATTGTCCACCGGCCTGGCACGGATGGGCGCTATGGCACAGACCCAACTCAGTCAGGTGCTGGACGCCTATGCCCAGCGCGATGATGAAAAAGGTCTAGCCGTGTGGCGCTCGGACGAGGATCTCGATTCGCTTTACAATTCCATCTTCCGCGAATTGCTGACTTACATGATGGAAGACCCACGCAACATCAGCCTGTGCACCCACCTTTTGTTTGGTGCCAAGAACCTTGAACGCATCGGCGATCACTCCACCAACATTGCCGAGAACATCCATTACCTCATTCATGGCAAAACCATCACCGAAGGCCGGCCCAAAAAGGATGTGACTTCCATGATGCGTGCTTCGGACGCCTGAAGATGACGGCTTCAATTCTCATCATCGAAGACGAAGAGCCCATCCAGATTTTACTGCGCTACAATCTGGAATCCGAAAGCTATCGCGTGCGTGCCACCTCCCAGGGTGAGGATGCCATGTTCCTGATCGGCGAAGAGCGGCCCGACCTGGTTGTTCTCGACTGGATGCTGCCCGGCATTTCAGGAATCGAAGTCTGCAAGCTCATCCGTGCCAAACCGGAAACGCGCGACATTCCCGTGATCATGCTCACAGCCCGCAGCGAAGAAGCTGAACGGGTCCGCGGTTTTGCCACGGGTGCGGATGATTATCTGGTCAAGCCATTCTCTGTTCCTGAACTACTGGCGCGAATCAAAACCATACTACGGCGCGTGAACCCGGATGCAGTGGCGGAGCAGTTGGTGGCCGGCGACTTGACACTGGACCGCCGCTCCAAACGGGTGAACCGCGGCTCTCGTGACATCAACCTGTCTCCTACCGAATTCCGCCTGTTGGAGCAGCTGATGCGCAATCCGGGTCGCGTCTATTCACGCGCCCAACTGCTCGACACGGTTTGGGGCCGCGATGCTTTTGTTGATGAACGCACTGTTGATGTGCATGTGGGCCGCCTGCGGAAGTCCCTGAGCCGCGGCAAGGAGCCCGATCCGATCCGCACCGTACGGGCAACGGGCTACGCCTTTGATGAAAGATTTGGACGCACCTGAGCCTTTCTGTCCCTTACCTTTGATTGCGCAATGGCAACGCCTGCCATCATGATCATTCCGCCCACGACAAGCCAAGGTGTGATGGGCTCGGCAAGAATGAGATATCCCGCGATTATTGCGAACACAGGAAGAAGGTAAAGGAAGGATCCTGCGGCGGCCCCCGACAGATGCTTCGTGCCATAGCCCCAGAGCACAGCGCCCAGGAGCGAGTTGAACGCCGCGAGGTAAATCAATTCGGCCCAGGTCCAGGCGCTCGTTGTTGCAAAAAGTTCAGAATAGGGTTTGCTGGCCAGGAGCAGGATGAGCGGGGCTGCCAGCAGCATCGAACAGCCAGCAATGGCGAAGCCCGAATAGCGGGAGAGCAACGGCTTGGCGCCAATGCTGTAGGCAGCCCAGCAGGTGGGAGCCGCAAGGAGAAACAGGACTCCGAGACCGTCGACCGGGTTCGCGGTGGACGCAGTAATGTCAGGCCAGAACAGAACCGCAGCTCCGGCTAGCGATACCAGCAACCCGGCCCATATCCGGGGATAAAGCGGTTCGCGTAAAATCGCCCAGAACAGCAGTGCAATGATGATCGGCTCGACCAGTGAAATGACCGTGCCAAGGCCAGCGGCAACGCGCGCAAACCCTTGTATGGTGAACCAACTGGAGCCAAACATTGCAATCGCGGTAAGGGCAAGGCGCGGCCAGTGTTCACGCGCGATGCGAAAACCGCCGGTGAGCAGCAATCCGGGCACAACCATAAACACCAGTACGACGTAGCGCAGCGCCAGCGCGTTCTCAGGCGCAAGCGTCAGCGCCGTCGTCCGCATGAACACGGCAGACGACCCCCAGATGAACATGGTGATGAGCAAGGCCATCACGGCTTGCGAGCGGAGCTTCCCCATCAATTCCCAGTGTCAGATCATCGCTGCACAGTCAATCCAACCCCCTTTCTGCCGCGCAATTTTTCCCTCTAGAAATATTCCGCTTTTTGAAGTCCTTTGCGCTAGAGGTGAACTCGGCCGGGGTAGCTGATGGAAGGGAAGTACAATGGTGAGAAAGAAAGTACTATTGGCCGGTGAAAGCTGGATATCAGCTGCCACGCACAACAAAGGCCACGACCAGTTCGCGAGCGTCACGTTCCATTTGGGTGCCGAACCTCTTGTTGAAGCTCTGAAGGATAGTCCCTTTGAACTGCACTACATGCCGGGGCATGACGTGCCTGAAAAGTTCCCTTCGACCCTGGAAGCACTCAGCGCATATGACGCGGTGCTGCTATCCGACATCGGCTCCAATTCTGTCCTCCTTCATCCAGATGTCTGGCTGCGCTCGAGGACTTATCCAAACCGGGTGAAACTCCTCAGGGAATGGGTGGCGACGGGCGGCAGCCTGGCGATGATTGGTGGCTATCTGAGCTATCAGGGCATAGATGGTCGGGCACGCTGGCGAGGCACAGCAGTAGAAGACGTGCTGCCGGTCAATTGCTTGCCCTACGATGATCGTGTCGAGATACCTGAGGGAGCAACTGCCGTCGTTAATCAACCAGATCACCCCATTGTAAAGGGAATGAATGGATCCTGGCCGCCCGTACTGGGGGTCAACCAAGTCAGCCTCAAGGAAGATCGCAAAGTCAGCTTGATCGCCTCATTGCCTGCCGACCAAGGCGGACATCCCCTTCTCGTTGCCGGTGAACACGGCAAGGGTCGCACGGTGGCGTGGATGTCTGACATCGGACCGCATTGGCTCTCGCCTGAATTCTGCGGCTGGGAAGGTTACCGCCGCCTGTGGATTCAGATGCTGGCATGGATGGCGAACGACCGGACGTAACGTTGATTTCCAATTTGATCTCATCAACACACAGGAACGCGATGGTGACAGGCAAGATTTCTGCGGCGGCACAGACAAAGAGGCAAATCTTTGAAAGAATTGACCAGCAGGCAAACGAGTTACTCCGATTCTTGCAACAGTATGTGACGCACAAATCCGTCAACCCGGGTCGTGGGACACCAGAGGATCCAGGCGAAGAGGAGAGCTGCCAGCGTTGGTTGGCCAGTGAACTCGAAGGTATGGGGTGTTTTGACAAGATCGATTTGTGGGCCGATGTTCCGGGTCGACCCAATCTTGCCGCCATTATCAAAGGCCGCTCAGGGCAGTCGGGCCTTATGTTCAATGGTCACACCGATACGGTTGAGGTAACAAACTCCCAGAAAGAGAATTGGCAGGGAGACCCGTGGAGCGGCGAGATTCGCGACGGCAAACTCTTTGGCCGCGGCTCCACGGATATGAAGTGCGGCAACGCTGCATTTTTATGGGCCGCCAAAGTTATTTGTGAAGTTGGCTTAGCACTGCGCGACGACCTGATACTGACATTCAGCATCGCCGAAGAGACGGGTGAGGCTGATGTGGGACCACTCAGCGTGCTGCGTCGCGGCTACACGGCGCCATTTGTCGTTAATGCCGAACCCACAAACCTGCGCATTTCTCCGGCGACGATGGGCTGGTTCTTCCTGAGGATTATGGTGCTCGGCAAGGGCTTGCATCCTGCTTCGCGCTATGCCGCCATCTACCCCTCGCCTGAACCATTGCCTCTGCCTGGCATCGACGCTGTCGAAAAGCTGCGCAAGATCATGGATGCCTTGACGCAACTCGAACAAGATTGGGCACTCTACCAGCGCCACATCTTCATGCCACCAGGTGCCATGAACATGAGTCCCGTCTACATTCATGGCGGCAATCTCCGCGCTTCCTTGCCCGAACAATGTGAAGTCGTTTATGCCGTGGTCTACAATCCTGCCCTGCGCAGCGATGAAGTCCTGCGGCAGATCCGCGTGGCGATCGACGGAGTCGTCGCCAGCGACACGTGGTTGCGCGAGCACCCACCCATTGTCGAGGCACCGGTCATTCACCAGGTGCTTGAACCAGTGAATCTCCCGCTCGACCACCCAGCGGTTCAGAAGCTGGCGTCGGCCTTCCGCGATGCCCTGGGTACCGAACCGGAGTTCGGATGCTTGCCGGGCCCCTGCGACGCCAACATCATGAGCGAAGCAGGAGTGACGACCATTATTTTCGGGCCAGGCGATTTGGCTATGAACGCGCATGGCACCAATGAATTTGTGCCGGTACAGCAGGTGATCAAGGCGTGTAAGGTGTACGCCAGTTTGATGGTGGATTGCTGTGCGGAAAGAACCGACAATGTCTGAACAAATCATCGATTATGCAATCGATTATGCAAATGAGCGTATCCCGGACGGCGAATTCCTCCAACGCCTTCAAAGGGTCCAACAGAAGCTGCAGCAAGAGGGGCTAACCGTAGGCCTAGCTTATGCCACTGAGCATATGCCTGGCGATGTTCAGTACCTGACGGGATATGACCCGCATATTGAGAATGTGGCGCTCTTGGTGTTGCCGAACCAACTTGTGGTGTTGGGCGGCGCTGAAGGTGAGAAGATGTTTGACGACATGGGCCGGGCAGGCGTGTGGCGCAATCTCTCGCTTTTCGAGATCCCGTTTCAGGACTACGGAGGACTGCGTTTCCACACGCTTGCTGAAATACTTCAGGAGTTTCTGGGGCAAGCCCCCGCTGAGATTGGGCTGCTGTCTGCCCCCAACGTGCTTTCGCGAGAAATCATCGACATGGCCCAGACGCTCGGCAACGGCAGGCAGGTCGGATTACGCGACGTCAGGCACATCCTGGCGGATGCACGCTATCGCAAGAGCCCCTCGGAACTGAAGATGTTCCGTACAGCAAGCCGGATTGCCACGGAAGCAATGCGGGCGATGCTTAATGTCGTTGCGCCTGGGATGCGCGAGCTCGAGGTTGCTGCCGCGGGCGATGCCGTCTGCAAGAGGCTCGGCGCCTACGGTTACGGCTTCGACACGATGGTCTGTTCCGGCGAACGCATCAATACCATCATCGGCCGATCCACCAACCGCGTGGTGCAGCGGGGCGATCTGGTGATGTTAGGGGTGAGCCCGCGCTTCGAAGGATATACCTCCGCCATCGGCCGGACTGTTGTTGCCGGCGGCGCCACGGCCGAACAGGCTTCATTCCTCAATCATGGCATCCATGCGCATGAACTGGCCATTGGCCAACTGCTGGCAGGCAAGCCGGCACGCGAAGTCGATCTGGCCGCACGACGTTATCTCACGAGTGTTGGGTTGGGCCAGTATCACACTTACGGCGTGGGCCACGGCATCGGCTTCACCGAGTGCCTGGAAGAGAAGACCGCGACGCAGAGCAGCAACTATGATCTCCCGTCCGGCATCGCCATGATGATCGACGTAGGCCTCTTTGGCCACCCCCTGTTCTACGGGGCAAGACATGAAGATCCATTCCTGATTTCACACGAGGGCAAGACGGAGAGGCTAACAGATCTGCCAATGAAGGTCTACTCTTAGCGGTTCGAACGATCAAATGTGTCCGCAATTGAGAGGGGTAAGTTTCGCCACCCCGTCACGATGCTCCTCCGCCTGAGCGAATATCAGCAAAACAAGACGCGCACCGTCTTTTGAAACCGGGAGGCCGCCACGGCTGAGGAGAATATCTGCACCGCGTTGCGGCGGTAGAAATTTTTGCGAGCCGGGAGTAGCAGGAAGCACCTCATGCAGAGACAGGTCGCCGGCGACCCAGTTAGTGTCTCAGGTTGGAAAACCACGGTTCACGGTGCATTGCAGCATCGGTCACTGTGAAGCTGCAATTAAGCCCTGCGGCAAATTTGCAGCGCCATTTGTTCATTGCAGGACTTCGCATTTGTGTTACAAATAAGACAGGACCTCGCTCATGAAGGTCCAAACTCCCGGAGGAGACCGTCATGTTTAAGAAGACATTTAGCTGCGTTGTGGCGATGGCAGCGTTACTGGCTGCTGGAACTGCTTATGCAGATACCAAAGACAAGAAAATTGCCCTTTCCAATAACTACGCTGGCAACTCATGGCGCCAGGCCATGTTGAAGAGCTGGGACAAGGTGACAAAGCAGGCCGTGGCTGACGGCATTGTTGCCGCCGCTGATCCGTTCACGACCTCTGAAAATCAGGTGACAGAACAGGCCGCTCAGATCCAGAACCTCATTCTGCAAGGTTACGATGCCATCGTTATCAATGCAGCGTCTCCAGACGCCTTGAATGGCGCTGTGAAGCAGGCTTGTGATGCAGGCATCGTTGTAGTGTCCTTTGATGGAATTGTGACTGAACCTTGTGCCTATCGCATTGCCGTCGATTTTGCCATGATGGGCGAAGTGCAGGTTGAATATCTCGCCAAGCGGATGCCTGAAGGCGGCAACCTGCTTGAAATCCGTGGTCTTGCCGGCGTGTTCGTCGATGACGAAATCTCCAAGGGAATTCACCGCGGTGTTGCAAAGGCTCCGCAGTTCAAGATCGTCGGTTCAGTGCACGGTGACTGGGCCCAGGAAGTGGCACAAAAGGCAGTTGCGGGCATTCTGCCATCGCTGCCCGAAATCAAGGCCGTGGTGACACAAGGTGGTGACGGCTATGGCGCTGCTCAGGCCTTTGCTGCCGCTGGCCGCCCCACTCCAACGATCATCATGGGCAACCGTCAAGATGAAATCCAGTGGTGGAAGGAACAGAAGGACGCCAATGGTTATGAAACAATGTCGGTTTCTATCGCGCCCGGCGTTTCAACGCTTGCATTCTGGGTCGCTCAAATGATCCTTGATGGCAAGAAAGTACCGCAAGATCTGACGGTGCCATTCCTCTCAATCGACCAGTCCACTCTCGAAGCCAATGTTGCGACAACTGAAAAGGGTGGTGTTGCGAACGTTGAATACTCTGCCGCAGATGCCGCCAAAGTTGTTGGTGGCATGTAAGGCTTGTCTTCTGACATGATCAAACTGGACGGCGTCGAAAAAGCTTTCGGCGCCGTTCAGGCTCTTGACGGCGTTGATCTCAGCATTGCCGCTGGCGAATGCGTGGGGCTCGTCGGCCACAATGGCGCCGGTAAATCAACACTGATGCATGTGCTGGCAGGAACGCTCGCCCCAAGCGCAGGTGAACTTTCGCTGGGTGTGGTGAAGCCTGGAGCAGCATGGAATGCTGCCATGGCGCGGATCATGGGCATTCGCTGCGTGTTTCAGGAACTTTCCCTCTGCCCCAATCTCACGGTTGCTGAAAATGCGCGGGTGACGCACCGTTCGTTGAAGGGCTGGGGTTGGAAGGCCAAATCCTCAGCTCTGATTTTGCAGAAGCTCGATGAAATATTTCCGGGCCATGGCATTTCGGTTGACGACGAAGTGGCTGACCTTGCCATCGGCAAACGCCAGATGGTGGAAATCGCGCGGGCCTTCACGGTTACGGACTTGCCGTTGCGACTGGTCATCCTTGATGAACCGACATCTTCGCTGGATGCGGTGACGGCTGCACAAATACTCGCCTATGTGAAAACCGAAACTGCAAAAGGCACGTCAGTAATTCTGGTGTCGCATCTTCTCGGTGAGGTACTTTCAACCTCGCATCGCATTGTGGTGATGCGGGACGGAAAAACTGTTGCAGATCGCGCCGCCGGGAATTTCACCCGCAACAGCCTTGTGACCGCCATGGGTTCCGAGGCGAGGCATATGGCGGCGCGGGAAGCGAGTGCTCCTCGAAAAGCCGAGGTTGCCATCAAAGTAAACCCCAAAGCCGGATCATCGCGTGAATTCATCGCCAACAGGGGTGAGGTGGTGGGCCTCGCCGGTCTGGCAGGCCACGGTCAGACGCAGATGTTGTTGCATCTCTATGGCACGCATCAGGCTCAAATGGCATTCATCGCCGGCGACCGCCAGTCCGACGGCATTTTCAATCTCTGGTCTATAGGTCGCAACATCAGCATTCGTTCGCTCAAGGGATTGCGCAGGCGGGGTCTTGTCAACCTTGCAGCCGAAGCACAGCTTGAAAACAGTTGGAAAGCTCGCATGGCCATCCGCACTGACAATGTGGACAACAACATTCTCACGCTTTCTGGTGGCAATCAGCAGAAAGCACTATTCGCCCGCGCACTTTCATCCGACGCCCGCATCATCTTGATGGATGATCCGATGCGGGGTGTCGACGTTGGCACGAAGCAGGAAGTTTATGCCATGATACGCGAACAGGCGGCGGCTGGCCGCACTTTTATCTGGTACACGACCGAGCATGACGAACTGGCTTATTGCGACCGCGCCTATGTTTTCCGTAACGGCAGCATTTCGGCAGAACTCAACTCAAATGAATTGACGGAAGAAAAAGTGTTGCAAGCATCGTTTGCGGAAAAGACTGCATGATTTCGCGTCGCCACATTCGACAGGCTCTGCCGTTTCTGTCGCTCGCTGTTGTGCTGCTCGCCACCTTCTACGTGCAACCGCGCACCATGAGTTATTTTGGCTTGAACCTGATGCTGCAATATGCGGTGCCAATTGCTCTGGCGACCATCGCGCAGATGTTCGTCATCACCGTCAATGATCTCGACCTTTCGATGGGGCCCTTCGTCGGGCTGGTGGGCTGCATTTCGGCGACGTTGTTGCTCGAACAACCCGTGGCTGGCGTTCTGGTTTTGCTTCTGCTGATCGCTGCCTATGGTGCCATCGGCGCACTCATCCATGTCCGCAATCTGCCATCCATCGTTGTGACACTCGGACTGTCATTCGTTTGGCTTGGGATTGCTGTCTTGATTCTGCCTTCACCTGGCGGCAAGGCACCTGTCTGGCTCAAAGCCATCATGGGTGTGCAATTGCCTGTAGTGCCGTTCCCCATCGTTGCGGCGATCGCCATTGCTGTTGCAGTTCACCTTGCCCTGATGTTGTCGTCCTACGGTGTAATTGCACGCGGGGCCGGCGGCAATGCCAAGGCATTGTCGCGGGCAGGTTGGTCGATGTTGCGAACCAAGGTTACCATGTATGCTTTCGCCGGATTTTTTGGCGTGCTCTCCGGCTTGTCGTTGCTGGGCCTGACGACATCAGCCGATGCCCATGTTGCTGATCGTTATACACTCTTTTCTATTGCAGGCGTGATCCTCGGCGGTGGCGAATTCATTGGTGGACGCGTCTCGCCCTTCGGCGCCGTTATCGGCGCGTTGACTCTTGCCCTCGCGGGCTCTTTCTTGATCTTTCTCAAGATTTCGCCGGACTGGCAGATCGGCGCGCAGGGGGCGATCCTCATCATTGTGCTGGCGCTGCGGGCCGCGGTCACCAAAGGCGAGGCTTGGAAATGAACGCCCTCCTTCGCCACCCAATTCTGCAACAGCCATGGGTCTGGTCTTTCATTGCAGCGGCAGCTGTGTGGTTGGCCACCATCACTTACAC
>Ga0105164_10001141_pt1 | contig 17236 bp, 12 predicted proteins | sample VDWuncwatermetaG_FD_89674 | JGI IMG/M metagenome (GOLD analysis project Ga0105164, IMG submission 89674) | Wastewater microbial communities from Netherlands to study Microbial Dark Matter (Phase II) - VDW unchlorinated drinking water | ecosystem: Environmental > Aquatic > Freshwater > Drinking...
GCTGCGCAAAAAGGGGCTCAGCAAGGATACAAAATGCCGACATTACGGGAAAAAGCGGTATTGACATCTGCACCGGAGGTCCCGGCACCCATCAAGCGAACCAAATCTGCAATTGTTGAAGTGTATTTGAACTCCGGCGTGAAAAAAGTGGAAATAAAACCGGGTGTTTTTTATGAGTATTGGGCATTTAATGAACAGGTTCCCGGTCCTTTTATCAGAGCCCGGGTGGGTGATGTCTTAGAAGTGCATCACACCAATAGCGATGCAAGTGGTATGCCGCATAATATCGATTTTCATGCGGTGACCGGGCCGGGCGGAGGGGCAACCGTTACAACCGTTGTTCAAGGAGAGGAACGAATCGCCTGGTTTAGAATGCTTCATCCGGGTCTATTTATTTATCACTGCGCCGCTCCGCCTGTCATGGACCATATTGCGAACGGCATGTATGGGCTGATTTTGGTTGAGCCGAAAGGAGGCTTGCCGAAAGCGGATCGCGAATTTTATGTTTTACAGAGTGAAATCTACGGCCAGTTTGCCGAGACAAAGGAAGAAAGACCGGCTGACGAGGGAGTGAAAAAGGATGATTTTTGGACGGAGGCGGAAAAGAAAACGGAGGCCAAAAAGGAGACCGGTCTCTTGCAATTTTCCCATCAAGATGGGCTTGCTGAGCATCCAAAATATGTCTTTTTTAACGGCCGCTATAACCGACACGTTGGTGAAGGGGCCCTTAAAGCTAAAACCGGCGAGACAGTGAGAATTTTTTTCGGCAACATCGGGCCTAATTTGATTTCTTCGTTCCATGTGATCGGCGAGATTTTTGATAATGTCTATCGCGAGGGAGACTTGGTCAGCCCTCCTGGCCATAGCATTCAAACCACTTTAGTGCCGGCCGGCGGGGCAACCGTTGTGGAATTTGGGGTGGAAGTCCCTGGAACATTTACTTTAGTGGATCACGCGATTTTCCGTATCGAGAAAGGGGCTGTGGGGTTTTTAGAAGTGGGAGGTTCGCCCCGGCACGATATCTATGTATCGGATCAAGAAGCTGCAAAATGCGAGGGCTGCTTGGTTCATCCATAGGGAAAGGGGCTAGTCTAATGGAAACAGAATCGATTACAACCTATTACGAGGCGGATCATGACCGGCTGGATGAGCTATTCCGAAACTTTCAGGCATCCAAGCGGCCGGATTTTCGGAAGGCGAAAGATTTTTTTCGTCAATTCAAGATCGGACTTCAGCGGCACATTACTTGGGAAGAAGAGATTCTTTTTCCTTTGTTTGAAGAAAAAACAGGGATGAAAGGAACGGGCCCCACGGAGGTGATGCGCCGCGAACACAAGCAGGTCCGGGATCTGCTGGAAGCGATCCATCAAAAGGTGAAGGAGCAGGATCCCGAAAGTGGCACTGAAGAAAGGGCGCTTTTGGAGGTCTTGGGCGCCCATAACCGGAAGGAGGAGCAGATCCTCTATCCGACGATTGACCGGCTCCTGAACGATCAGGACCGAGATGCAGTCTTTCAGAAGATGGCGGGGATCACCGGGGAAGAGCTTGGTTCATGTTGCGCTGAGCATCAAACATAAAATTCCGATTTCTTAAACTGCTCCAAGATTTCTTGGTAGCGCGCCACAGCCGTATTCAACGTCTGATCACGGCTCAGGCAGGGATGAGCTGTCCGCCTTATCCGACGCAACCTTGATACAATCCATTTCTCCTTCACGCGTCGTTTCCATCGGACAAAAGCGGTTTCATCCTCACGGCGGCCCCATAAAGGCAAAAGGGTGTATGACCGGGAGGGAAGCCTAAGCGAAAACCGCCAATCGTCCCACTTGAAACGATACATCTTTTTCTCAACAAAATAATTGTTTGCCCGGACAATTATCCAGGGGACCCTCAGGGCATCCGCAACGATCGCTCCATGCATCGCTTCTGTGATAAGAAGTTCTGCTTGTGCAATGTGTTGGAGACACACTTCTACGCCGGCGCGGGGATCGATATAGTGTAATCCCGCCCCTCCAGCAACTTCCTCCCACTGACTAAAGTTTGCACTTTTAAAGTGGGGTATATAGGAAACCCGATAAATCTTTTTGAAGGAAGGAGGAGAGAAAAGACGGACTAATACTGCAGGGTCAGTGACAGCCAGTTTTGGGGAAACTTCCAAAAGGCGCGCGGAAAGAGGACCCCGTAACGCCAAGATCTTCCATTTTTCATTAAGCTTTGGAGCCTTCTTGGGATCCCCAACACCGCTTCCGAAGACCACTTTGAGAGATTGTTCGGGGATACGATCATTTAAAATCGTGCCGATGCCGATGAAAAGGATGTGGTCGTCGTTATCAAAAAGGCCGGGAAGGAGTCGGGGCCAAAGCCACGGGTTCAAATCATCCCCGAAATTTCCCTCTGGCGCCTTGTAATAGTATAACTTCACTCTAGACTTTCTGGGCGATGAAGATCGTGAATCAGGATGAGGAGTCTTAAAATTGCACGGAAAGTTTTGTGCCGAGGATGTGGTTGCTGGCCCAGTCATGCCGGTTGCCGAGTTGATGTTGAAGCATGTAATAAAGATCAAGACCTACTTCCACACCGCCTGATTTCGCCATCGGAATTACTGTCCCTAAGTAAAACCGATTCTGATTCCACGCATCGCGCGTATAATCGTAGAAAAGGTCATCGGCCATATACGGTGACAAGGCATGGCCATCCAATTTTGTCGGATAAGCCACTTTTGGCATCACCCGGAGTTGCCATTCCTGCTCTCCGGCACTTCCTTGTATGGTACGCATCGCTAAGCGCCCTCTGACGGAAAGGTCAAGGGGCCCTGCTTTTATTTTCGGTGTGACGTCGAGTTCTCCTGTATGTTCCTCCCGCGGCTTTCCTGAAGACTCATTCCGAACAAAAAGATAATTAAGTCCGAGTTGAAGATGTGGATTCGGCTTAAAACGTACCCCTTCCCGGTATTCATGGTAAAAAAAGTCGCTGGCATCGTCACGAATCCGCACTTCTGGAAAACAGAAAACTTCCCACTGGGGACCGAGCCTTTTTTTAAGTTCGAGGGTATTCCATGACTGGAAATCATCTTTGGCTAAACTGGGAAAAGTCTGCCCGAGAAGGATAAGGAGGACAATACCTACCGTCTGCTTTGTAGAAGTCATGGAAGATTATAACCATTATAAATAAAAACTGGTACCGGGAGTGGTTCGACTTCGCCCCTCGACTTGGCTCGGGGCTTCGCTCACCATCTACTGATGATAGATCGACTCGCTTCGACGCCAATGGTGAGCGAGCGAAGTCGTGAGCTTATCGAACGACGAAGCGAGTCGAACCATGGTGCCGGGAGAGAGACTTGGCGCCTCAAGTTGGGACCCCAGACCCAACTTTCGGTCGGCCACCCGCCGAGCTGACGTCCCTCGCTACTCGCTCGGGACTTTTCATCCACAGGATGCGCTCGGCTCCTCTGCAAGTCTTTATGCCGTCACTAAGCCTGATGTGACTCAAGAAGCAAAACAAACATGGTGCCGGGAGAGAGACTTGCACTCCCCACGCCCAGATTTTCAGTCTGGCGCTCTACTACCTGAGCTATCCCGGCTTAAAAGGATTAAGGTTTAATTATAACACACCTTTTGGGAAGTGAGAAGTGGGAGTTGGGAGGTGGGTTTGGTTGTGGGGGTGTGGATGGGGTTTGTCAATAAAGAGTTTTTCTCCTTTCTCACTCTCACCACTCATCCCAAACTCACCTCTCACTTCCCACAACTCATCCCTCATGGGTAATTGTATGTTATCGGATGGTATGATATGCTTGAGGTTATGACGTTCGACACCCTTCAAAAGGAAATTCAAGGTAAACTCCTTCTCGACCCGAAAAGTCTGGAGGAAGCAAGCGGGGACTTCGGGCGGAGGGTCTTTAAAAAACCGGCCTGCATTGTCCTCCCTCAAAATAGCCAAGATGTTGCCGCCGTCATTCAGTTTGCGCGTACCACTCACACACCCCTTGGGATCCGCGGGAATGCCCATACCCAAAGCGGGCAGGGCTTAAGCGAAGGAGGTATTCTCCTCGACCTCAAATCCCTGAACCGAATTCTTTCCGTCGACCCTTCAGGGAAAATAGCGGTCTGTCAGGCAGGGGTCAAATGGAAAGAGCTTGTAGAACGGGGAATTCTTCAGGGGCTCATTCCTCCTGTCCTCACCAATAACCTTGATGTCACCGTCGGCGGGACCCTCTCTGTGGCGGGGCTCGGGATCAGTTCTTTCAAATATGGGACACAGGGAGATAATTGCCTCGCACTCGAAGTGGTTACAGGAAAAGGAGACGTTGTCCGCTGCTCGCCGGATAAAGAGCGTGAACTCTTCTACGCAAGCCTCGCAGGATTCGGGCAATTTGGAGTCATTACCGAAGCGACGCTTTGCCTTCGCTCAGTGCCTCCCAAAACACGCACCTACTTCCTGCTTTACGAAGGGCTGAGGACGCTGATGAAAGACGTCCAACTGTTGATGGCGGAGGGACGATTTCAATTTTTGGAATCCTGGTGTGTGCCGTGCCCCCAGGGATTCAGGAAAGTAAACGGCATCCCGCAACTTTTTGCAAGATGGTTTTATCCCCTCCATGCAACGGTCGAGTTCGATGATAAAACGCCTCCTGACGATGAAAAGCTTTTAAGCGGCCTTTCCTTCCGAGAACTCGTCCATAAAGAGGACCGCTCCACGTTCGAATTTGCCAATCGCCTTGAAGTTCTCTTTGAACTCTGGCAAAAATCAGGATACTGGGCGAATGCGCATCCCTGGATGGAAACGATCCTCCCCTGGGAAGCGGCGTTTCCTTATATCACGCAGGTCCTCTCCAATTTCCCGCCGCAGGCGCTCGGTGGGGGGCATATTCTCCTCTGGCCTTCCCGCGGAAAGGCCTCTCACCTTCCCCTTTTCAAACATCCTGACACAGAGTTCGTCATGGGCTTTGGAATCCTTCCCGGTATCCCCAAAGAATTTCTCCCGCAGTCCCTCACTCAGCTCAATGCCTTAAGCGACCTGAGTATGAAATCGGGTGCAAAACGGTATCTTTCAGGACACATTCAATTTGACGAGGCGCGGTGGAAGGCGCATTACGGTGAAACGTGGGAGGCGATGAAGAAGTGGAAAAAAACCTATGATCCGGATGGAATCTTAAACCCCGGATTTATCAACTGGTCCGCCTGAAATGATTTTTATTGGGAGAATTTACTTAACTATCTGAAAGAAAACGTTTCACAAAGATATTCGTTTCCAGATAGCTCAGGTCGATCGGTTTGGTGATATATCCGTCCGCACCAAGCTCCAACGTCTTTTTGGCAAGCACTTCGTCCTTGACGGCGGACACCATAATCACGCCGATCCCCCGGTCCAGCTCCTTGATTTCCTTGAGAAGTGTCACGCCATCTTTCTGGGGCATCCGGATATCTAGGAGGACCAAATGGGGACGTTTCGCTTTCACGCACTTCAAGGCTGTCGCCGCATCGGTCGCCGTCAAGACTTCGTAGTTTTTCTTCGTGAGAAATTCCTGAAGAAAATTGCAAATTTCCGGCTCATCGTCTACCACCAAGATGCGCATCACGCCGCAACCTCCTTTGTCAAATGAAGACACAACTTACGTCACCTTCGGTTCCGTAAGTTGTTGTCTGAATTTGACCCTTGACATTTTGAAAGGCACTTTTACGTTCACAAAATGTCAAGGGTTAATTCGCACAGTGACTTAGCTCGTTCTAACGAACTCGTTAAGTCACGTGCTCATTAAAGGGAGTGTCAAGATAAAGGTGGAGCCTTTCCCCACCTGGCTTTCTACTCTCAACGTCCCCCCATGATTTTTTACAATTCCATGAACGATGGAAAGTCCCAGCCCTGTCCCCCGGCTTTTCGTCGTGAAAAAGGGGATAAAAATCTTTGAAAGATGCTCCGGAGGAATCCCGCACCCTGCGTCGGTCAATAAAATCACCGCATTCCCCATCTCCCTCTGAGTGGTCACGATAAAGCGCCCCCCCTGCGGCATTGCCTGAATGGCATTGCGGGCAAGGTTGACAAAAACTTCTTCGAGTTGTTCTCTATCTCCCATGACCGTCATCGAGACGTCCGAAAATTTCTTCTCGACGCTGACCTTTTTGGAAACGAACTGCTCCTCCATCGTTTCTAAGCACTGAGTGAGGAATTCGTGAAGCGAAAGACAAGAAAGTTGCGGGGACTTTTGTCTCGCAAAGTTGAGGAGTTTGTCAGTAATGGCGCTCGCCCGATCCACCTGCTCTCGAATGAGGGTAGCGGCCCTCTTGATTTCTGCATCTTTCCCTTTTTCAAAAACAAGAAGCTGGGCGCGGCCTGAAATGATGCTAAGGGGGTTATTGATTTCATGAATCAAGCCCGCAGCCATTTCTCCAATGGCAGAAAGTTTTTCCGAGTTGGCAATTTCACGCTCCAAACGCTTTTTCTCCGTCACATCATCCAAAGCGACGAGGACTCCTTTTTGGGCGATCCCTTCCCTAAGGAGGACAATGTTAATTTGTAGAAGCATCTCTTTCTCCGAGCCCCCGCAGGTGACCTCTTCGAGGATAACCCCCCTCCCCTCCTGCAGCGCGGAGGCCACAAGGTCCTGCAGAGGCGAACAGGAATGGGCCTCAAAAAAAGAGGAGTAAAGATGGCCCAGACAGTCTTCTTCAGGAATCCCAAAGAGTTTTCCTGCCTGAGGATTGGCAAAGGAAATGACCCCCGTCTCATCGATGGAAATGATCGCAACCGGAAGGGCTTTTAAAATATCCTCGACCCTTTTCCTTTCTTCTTTTAAACGGTGGACCGATTCGATATTCTCAAGAGCGACGGCGGTCTGATTGGCGATTCCAGAGACGAGAGTTAATTGCTCCTTAGAAAAATTGCCCGTTTGCAAGCGGCTATCCACGTAGAGGATTCCCAATACCCGATGCTGACTTGCCAACGGAACGCACATGCAGCTTCGGATGTTTTGCGACTGGACGCTACGAGATTTTTCAAAACGGCTGTCCGCTATAGCATCCAGTGTGAAGACGGCCTTCTTCTCCTGCAACACCAGATCGATGACCTCGTTTTTTGACACCCTATCCGTTCCCTTATCACCCGATTGCTTCACGCGTGAGACCCGCCGCACCAGTTGCCCCGTTTTGGAGTCTAGAAGAAAAATGGCTCCCCTTTCCGCATCGACCAACCCAAAAACGACGTTCATCGCCTCATGCAACAGGAGTTCAATATCAAGAATCATTGAAATAGCGTTTGCAAAACCGTAGAGGATTAGAAGTCTTTTATGGTCCTCCAGAAGGCGTTTGAGGTCTTCTTGCCCAAGGGTTTCGACAATAACCTCTTCGCGAGAATAGACGTGAGTCATTTTTCCTCCCAATCCCCCATCAAGCGGTGAGTCCGCGGATCACCTGTTTCTCCAGATTCTGAAGATCTAGAGGTTTTACCACCAAATCATACGCACCTTCTTGAATCGATTGAAGCATCGCCTCATGGGTAGGGTAAGCGGTCACCATAATGACTGCAAGATTAGGCCGAATCTGTTTCATCTGGCGGAGCGCCACCAACCCGTTCATCCCGGGTAAACGATAATCCAAAAGCACAAGGTCTGCGACGTTGGAAAGGAGGTAGTCTATCGCTTCTTCCCCGCTTTCCATGGCAACGATCTGCTGACAACCGATCAACCGGAGAAAATAGTTTAAAAGATCTCGGCTCTGAGGGTCATCGTCTACAACAAGGACTGTCCCCTCGAGACTTTTCCCGTGGGTTGCCCCATCCATACTACCTCCCCCAAAAATAAAAATCCCATCCTTTGAAAGGATGGGTTGATACGCTTCGGCAGTCAGACCGCCATGACACGGATAACCACGGATTTTGTACGGATTTTCGCGGATCCACTTTATCCGCGTCAATCCGCGTTTAATCCGTAACTATCCGTGTTACAGGCACTTGACTTTGCGTCCCCTTCTTTCAAAGCCCGCCATCCGCCACAATTTTTGGCGGAGCGGATCCGCCAAAGCTTTTTGGCGGAGGTTTGCCCCACCACATCCTTTCATCAGGACGTCAATGGCCCTTTACACAAGGGTTTATCACTTCTTAATTTATCAATCTGTCAAAAGTATACCATAGAACCGGCCGGAAAACAAGTCGACCTGGCTCCAAACAAAAGCCCCATCCTGTATTGGATGGGGCGTTGGGCTTGCTCCTTCAAAAAAGTGATTTTGTTAAAAGTGCTATTCGCTCATTTGCTCAAATAAAAAGAGCCGATAACCCAGAAGCAAGCCCTGGTTCGCTTCGGCAACCCAGCCGCCCTGTTCCTAACCGCTCCCCCATTTTCTATTTTACCCTGGCTCCTCACCCAACCTAGGGTCTTGTTTTTGTGCGGCGGAATGTAGGCCTGTGGCTTTGCGTCCCCGCCTTTCGGCAGGTTTGCCTTTATCGGCTCTGGAAAAACTATATCATAGAATCTCGTCGCTGTCAAGGTCTCTGAATGAAAAAAATTTTGGCGACCCCTGATTTCACAGATTATTTGTAAGATTGCACAAATTACCTTGACTCAGTGTATCTGTGTAATCTATTTTTAAATCGGTGTCATCAGGCAAACTAGGTTTATGTGTTTTTTAGTAGGTTCATCACAGTTTGTCCAATTTGACCTGGACTTTCAGCAACTGAAACACCCCCTGCGCGAAGCGTTTCAATTTTTTCCTCCGCGGTCCCCTTTGACCCGGAAATGATCGCTCCTGCATGACCCATTCTTCGGCCTGGTGGGGCTGTTCGCCCTGCAATAAAAGCGGCAACCGGTTTTTTGAAACATTTTTGAATGAAACGGGTCGCCTCTTCTTCGGCCTCTCCCCCAATTTCTCCAATGAGAAGGAGGGCTTCCGTTTTATCATCTTTTGAAAAAAGTTCCAGCAAATCCACAAAATCGCTTCCAAGAACCGGATCTCCGCCGATCCCGATGCAACTCGATTGGCCCAACCCAAGTTTCGTGAGCTGCCAGACCGCCTCGTACGTTAAGGTCCCACTACGAGAAAGGACGCCGATACTTCCTTTCTTATGGATATACCCCGGCATGATCCCGATCTTGCACTCCTCCGGCGTGATGATCCCCGGGCAGTTGGGGCCGATGAGACGGACCCCTTTTTGTTTGAGTTCCTGTTTCACACGGACCATATCCAGCGTAGGAATTCCTTCGGTAATACAAACGATAAGACGAATGCCACCCTCCGCGGCCTCACGGATCGCCTCCAAACAGAATTTGGCCGGGACAAAAATCACGGAAGCGTCTGCTCCGGTCTTTTGCACCGCCTCGCTGACCCCGTTAAAGACCGGAACTCCCTCACAGGGGGTTCCTCCCTTGCCCGGCGTCACTCCTCCCACCACCTGGGTCTTATACTCGAGCATCTTCTGAGTATGAAAACGGCCCGCATTGCCGGTAATCCCTTGAACGATGACCTTTGTATTTCTATCGATTAAAATACTCATCGGGCTGCTTTCACCACCTTCATGGCCGCATCATCCATGGTATCGGCAGGGATAATGGGCAGCCCCGAATCCGCGATAATTTTTTTGCCGAGTTCCACGTTGGTCCCTTCGAGACGCACCACAAGGGGAACGGTGAGCGAAACTTCTTTGAGGGCTGAAAGGATCCCCTGTGCGATAACATCACATTTCATAATGCCTCCGAAAATGTTGATGAGAACCGCCCTAATTTTTGCGTCGGAAAGAAGAATCGTAAACGCCTCTCGGACCTGATTTACGTCGGCACCGCCTCCAACGTCGAGGAAGTTTGCTGGATTTCCTCCATAGAGTTTGATGACGTCCATCGTCGCCATCGCAAGACCCGCGCCGTTTACAAGGCAGCCGATATTTCCGTCCAGATGGATATAATTGATCCCGACCTTTTGCGCAAGGAGTTCGCGGGGGTCTTCTTCGTCTTTATCCTGAAGCGACTGAAATTCGGGGTGTCGGAAAAGTGCATTGTCGTCAACGGTCATTTTGCAATCGAGCGCTAAGAGGGAGTTTTCCTTTGTCAGCACAAAAGGGTTGATTTCAAGAAGAGAAAGATCTTTTTCAAGGAAAAGATTCAAACAGGAGGAAACAATCGTGTGGAACGTGTTCTCTAAAGAAGAAGGAAGCCCTAAGGACCGGGCAAGTCCCTTCGACTGGGAAATCGTTAGGCCTTTTGCGGGATGAACGGCTTCCTTCAGAATCGCCGAGGCATCTTTTTTCGCAACTTCCTCAATTTCCATACCGCCGGCGGCGCTTGCAAGAACCACCGGAAGGGAAATGTTCCGGTCAATAACGATTCCAAGATAAAATTCCTTTGCGATGTCCGCCGTCTCCTCAACGAGGATCCGTCGGACAATCACCCCCTGCGGGCCGGTTTGGGGTGTGATGAGGCGTTTTCCAATGAGCTCCTTGGCGACCTTTGTAAATTCATCGCGGGACTTTACTAGTTTTACCCCGCCCCCTTTTCCCCGGCCTCCGGCGAGGACTTGGGCTTTCAGGACATAACGACTCCGGCCCAAACGTCCAAAGAGTTGTTCTGCTTCCTCGAGGGTGCTTGCAACGGCTCCTTTCGGGACAGGCACCTGGTAAGAGGCGAGAATCGATTTCGCCTGAAATTCGTGGAGTTTCATGAGGCGAGGACTGTGGAGAGTTCTTGAACCCCTTCCCGGACACGCGCCGCAGATTGGGAGAGGGCTTTCTTTTCTTCGTCGGTCAGTTTCAGTTCAACAATTTCCAAAATCCCTTTACGGCCGAGCCGGCAGGGAACGCCGCAAAAAACCCCTGTAAGTCCGTATTCCCCTTCAAGGAGGGCAGAACAAGGGAGAAGGCGTTTTGCATCATTTAAGATGGTGCGTACCATTTCAAAGACGGAGGCGCCGGGCGCATAATAGGCGCTTCCCTGTTTGAGGAGACTGACGATCTCAGCGCCCCCATTTCGGGTCCGCGTGACAAGGGCATCGAGCTCCTCTTTCTTTAAAAGTTCGGTAATCGGGGTTCCCTTCACCGTCGAAAATCTCGGAAGCGGAACCATTTCATCTCCATGTCCGCCGAGCACCATTGCTTCGATTTCTTTGCCGCTCACTTTCAGTTTTTCGGCAAGGAAATAGCGGAATCTCGCACTGTCCAAGACCCCCGCCATCCCCATGACCCGATGTTTCGGGAAGCGGGTCACCTGGTAGGCGAGCGATGTCATCACGTCAAGGGGGTTTGTCACGAGAATGAGGATCGCTTCAGGGGCATACTGACGGATTTTTTCTGAAACATCTTTTACAATGCCCGCATTGATTTTGAGAAGGTCCATCCGCGTCATCCCCGGCTTTCGAGCCACCCCCGCCGCGACGACGACAATCTCTGAACCTTTGATCTGGGAATAATCATTCGTCCCGACGACGGTCGCCTCATGTCCCTTGAGGGGAGAGGCTTCCATCAGGTCAAGCGCTTTCCCTTGCGGCATTCCTTCAATAACGTCAGCGAGCACCACGTCGGCAAGGTTTTCTTCTACAATGCGCTGCGCGACCGTTGCCCCGACCTGCCCTGCGCCGATGACGCTTACTTTCGGTTTTGTCATTTTTCTATGAACTCCGAACTATGAACAATGAACTTACTTCAGTCTCCGGATGATCGCATCCCCCATCTCACGCGTCCCCACCGCCGTCGGATCGTTACGATCCTTTTTCAAATCATACGTTACAGATTTTCCTTCGCGGATCACTTCTGCAATGGCTTTTTCCAAGCGGCACGCGTGGTCTCCCTCGCCGAGATGTTCCAGCATGAGCACCCCCGAAAGGATCAAAGCAGTGGGGTTTACTTTATTGAGCCCTTTATATTTCGGAGCGCTTCCGTGGGTCGCTTCAAACAAAGCGCCCTTTTCGCCGAAATTGGCACCCGGAGCAACCCCCAGCCCTCCCACAAGACCGGCGCAAAGATCTGAAACAATGTCCCCGTAGAGGTTCGGCAGCACCAACACGTCAAACTGTTCCGGTTTCTGGACGAGTTGCATGCTCATATTGTCGACGATCCGGTCCTCAAAAACGATATCGCTGTATCGCTTCGCCACTTCCCGAGCCACTTCCAAGAAAAGTCCGTCGGAATATTTCATAATGTTTGCTTTATGGACGGCGGTCACTTTTTTACGCTTATGTTTTCTTGCATACTCGAAGGCGTAGGAAACGATCCGATCCGTCCCTGAAACAGAAATCGGCTTGATGCTGATGCCGGAATCGGGCCGCACTTTTCCGTCATGTTTCGCAAGCCACGCAATCAGTTCTTCGGTTTCAGGCTTCCCTTTTTGAAATTCGATCCCCGCATAGAGATCTTCGGTATTTTCGCGGACGATGACAAGGTCGATATTCTTGTAACGGCTGTTCACCCCATCGTAGGATTTGCAGGGTCGAACACAGGCATAAAGATCAAGAGCTCTTCGGAGCGCCACATTCACACTCCGGAATCCTGTGCCGACAGGAGTGGTGATGGGGGATTTGATGGCAGTTTTGTTTTTCTTGATCGACTCGATCACGCACTCGGGGAGAGGAGTGCCGGCCTCTTTCATCACATCTTCCCCGGCATTCTGAATGTCCCATTCGATCTCAACACCTGTCGCCTCGATGCAGCGGCAAGCCACTTCTGCAAGCTCCGGCCCGACGCCGTCTCCGGGGATAAGTGTTACCTTGTGAGTCATGTGAATTCAACCTCTCGTTACATGAAGAAGCAGAGAAGCAAAGAAACAGAGATGCAGAGAAAATCTCTGCTTCTTGCTTCTCTGACTCTCTGTTTCTATCCTACAATTTCACGGTATATTAGCATAAAAAAGCGCGCAATTCAAGCGCGCTTTGAAGATTTTTCGAATAGGATGGGCCTTCAGTTACACCTGCGTCAGGACCCCCTTCACAATTGCTTCCGCTTGTTTCATATCCTTTCGAACCACCCCCACGAGTTTATCTGCTTTTCCAAAACCTTTGGCCACTTCCATCAAAAGAAGAGCCGTAGAGGAGTCCAAACTGTTCAGATCCTTGAGACTGAACCAGTGCCCCCGGCCTGAAATCAGATCAAACCGTGCCAGAGAAAATCCGAGATAGACTTCTTTCGCGATATCGACCGACTCCTTCAAAGGAACAACGAATGTGTTATGAATCTCCCACATGGAGGTAAGAGAAAGCAGCTGTTTCTCCCCGACCCCGAAGGCCGCTTGATCGTCTGCATCCAAAAGGAAAATTGCAGTTTCCACTCTTCCGATCCCCTTCAATTCTTTCGAGACAAAACGATCCTGAAGGAGAGGCCTATAGGCGGAAAGTTTCGCAGAAAGTGCGGCGCTCGGCTGGGTAAAGTAAAGGCGCCCTTTTGTCCTTTTCAAAAGATCTGAAAGACCTTCGGGACTTAGCCGCGGATCAAGGAGACGGGAAGCGCTTAAGATAACAATCCGCTCCGAGGTATGGCTGATCTTTTCAATCATAGGAAGATAGGGGTCTTTTGAGAATGTCATGGGCGGGATTTCTCGCGTCTGGCTTTCGCGGAAGAGAAGTTCTCTCAATAAAATTCCTGACAACTCATCCAGATGCAAAAGCTCCTGTTTCTCGGCCTCTGTGCGAACCGCCTGTAACAGCTCTTTTGGATCGAGGAGGTCGATCACCGAATCGATTTTCGCAGAAAATGCTTCTGGATTCATTCCAAGATCGGCTTTGAGGCGATCGGCGATCCGCCCAATGGTTTCTTGAAGAATGTTTCCCTTTGCCCCGCCGTCGGTGGCCATCTGGTTGACCACCCCCTGCGTGGAAGGCCCAAGTTTTGTAGAACCGTCCGCCGCCTGAGAGGCCTTCCACTCTTCCACCGTCGGAAGCGGAAAGAAGGAATCGAGAAGCGGCTTCACAATCCGCCCATCCTGAATCGCCTCGAGAATTTTTTCTTTCTCGGGGCCAGGATCTTTATCGGCATCATTGAATCCAACTTGAAGATCCCGACGGATAAATTCATAAAGCGGCCGTGTGTTCCCAAGGAGGTAGCCTCCCCCTTGTTGCAACGCTCTTTCTTTAGCCTGAGGGAGTAACAGATCAAGACGCTTCGCAAGAAGTTCCATAAACACCTTATAATATCCAGCGACAGCCCTGGCGTCATTGACAAGGTTGACCTCCACAGACCCAACCGCTTTCGGATCGCTCCGAAGAATATCGTCAATTTCGCCCGCCAGCGGATCAAAAAGCGGCTTATATCTTTCAGAAGAAGTAAATGCATAATGATAAGGAGGAATCGTTTTCGCTTTCTTGACCAAGTGCGCGGTCATGAGAGGTGCAATTTCCTTCCAATTCGTTACGACACTTGGCAGTGTCTCCTCAACGGTTTTTGCAATCGCTTCCTCTGTGGCGTTCTGGTAGGCCCGTTCAATATTCCGGAGGTCAACCGCCTGAGCCGTGGAATAGAGATGATTCACAAGCATGAGTTGAAGAACTCCAACTGCCTTTTGCGTATACCGTGCCGAAATCAGGGCCAGCGAATTGACGTCTTGATTCCCCAGCTCCGCATTTTTGACGTGAGTGGTCACTGGATTTGCCAGATACTCTAGCTCCGATTGGTAACTCGCCATTCCGATTTCTGAACCCTTATCCCCAAAGTCGAGGTTCGGGTCAGATCCTGCGAGATTTTTAAGGAGGCCGTTGTTGTAGGCGTCGCTGTGAAGTTCGGTATATTGGGCAAAAAGAATCTGGCCGATCGCGGAGAGGGCAAGACGTGTATTCTCCATGGCGACACCGAGGGGTGTTCCCTGGAAATTCCCTCCGTGAAGCACGCGGTCTCCTTCAACATCAATAATCGGATTGTCGGTCACAGAGTTCATTTCGGTCGTCACCGCTTCGGTTGCCGCCAAAACGACCTCGAGTTGCGGCCCAATGGCTTGGGGAGCGGTCCGAATCCCGTAACGGTCTTGCCGCATCCTCCCCCTTTCAATCTTTTCTTTCCCGTCCAGCTCATCCCGTGAGAGCCGACTTCCCTTAAGAAGATGCAGAAGGTTTTCACCCACTTCAATCTGTCCTAAGTGTGGTTTGACGGCTTGAATGACCGGATCGTAACTTTGATTCGTTCCGATAAGCGTTTCGACGCTCAAAGCGGTTGTCGCCTGGGCAAGCAGAGCGAGAATATTGGCATCATACAACACGTTGGCTGCCAAGGCATTGGCGACAGAGGTGCCATTGACAAAAGCAAGGCCTTCTTTAGGCCCAAGTGCAATCGGTTCAATGCCGGCGATCTGAAGTGCTTCTCTGGCTGAAATTTCTTTTCCTTGATAGCGTGCCTTTGCTGTCTCTTTCCCCATGAGCACCGCAAGAATGTGAGAGAGCGGTGAAAGGTCGCCGCTCGCCGTGATCGAGCCTTTATTGGGTACAACAGGGGTAACCCCCTTGTTAAGGAGTACCACAAGATTTTCCAAAACAAGCCAACGGAGTCCCGAATATCCTTTAATATTGGAATTGGCGCGGATGAGCATGGCACCACGCACCTCATCCTCCGGAAGCGTCGGACCAAAGCTCGAATTCAAGAAACGGATCAGTTCTGTCTGCAGTCTCTGCACCTCATTTGTCTGGGCATCCGCGCTTCCGCCATATCCTCTGTTGACGCCATAAATATCCCTTCCTTCGCCAATCGCTTTCGCAAGCCATTCCACAGAAGCATCAACCTTCGCTCGGACCTTTAGAGAATCCGTCAAAGAAACCGGTACACCATGCCGAGCCACTGCGGTCACATGGGGAATATTGAGGTCTTCTCCGGTGACCACAACTTTATCGGTACGTTTTAATCCCTCAGCAAGGGCAAGTACAAGATCCCGATGCTTCGTCTGTTTGACAATATCTCTGAGTCCTTTCGTGTCTCGATAAGTTCTTGCCACGATTTGCGCTTTTTCCTTTTCAACTTGTTTTTCTCTTTCCTTCCGGGTATACAATTCTTCAATCTGCTTTGCGAATCGCTTTTCAATCTGTGGGCGAATGAGAGAGCCTTTTGGTGAAAGCGGAAGCGGTTCTTCGCCTGGCGCCATAATCACAATATTTTCCCGACGGGTCCTTGAATAATCAAGGAAGTGTTGATTGACATGCTCGAAGAGCCCCCAGATCGCTTCCTCAATGTCCACCCACTGTTTTCCTTTGAAAGCCGCATAGTTCGGTTGGACAATGGCAATATTGTAGGGTCTCAAATGCCCCACCAAGGCAGCCCTTTGAATCAAGGGGCTGTCTTCAAGCGCCATTTCAATTGGAAGCGGATTTGTCTTTTCACCTGTCGTATGTGCAAAAATTTCGTCGTTCCGACCCACATAGACATATCCCCCCTCAACCTCTTGGAAAAGGTCTCCAGTATGGAAACGTCCAGGTTCTTTAAAGACATCTTTTGTCGCCTCTTCATTGTTAAGATATCCGGCGGTCACGGTTGGACTATTGTCAAGGACGAGCTCTTTCCCTTCAAGCCCTGGGATAGAAACAAAATCGGCGTTCATCCCAGGGATCACCCGAAGAGTCCGCCAATCGCGCTTCTTCGGGTCCCCCAAGAAGATCGCGCCTCCCACATCAGTCATCCCTTCGCCTTGAATGACATTGACTCCTTTCCCTTGGAAATACTCCCCAAGATCTTCGGGAAGGACAACGCCTCCTGACATGATAAACTTGAGATTTCGCAGGGTACCGAGGACGGTTGGATCCTTCTCTGCCATTGCCCGAAGACTTTCAAGCATCCAGGGAACGGTGTAAAAGACATTCGCCTTTGTTGCTCTTAAAGCGGCGAGAAGTTCAGCGGCATTGGGCGGGCCCGTCAGTCGTGGGAATGCATATCTTGTACCGACATAGAGATTGCCCAAAAATTCAAACGGAAGTCCCATCACATGGAAAAAAGGAAGCCACCCCAGTGTCGTATCCTCCGCGATTAAATCACCCTCCCAAGCAAGTCGTGAGGCTTCACGGTTATAAAGAAGTTGCTTGTGTGTGAGAGGAACTCCTTTGGGAAGTTTGGTGGTTCCTGAGGTATAAAGGAAAGTGCAACGTCCTCCGGTTTTATATCAACAGGCGGGATTTCGACAGGGGCCTCACCCTCTTGCCAAGTCGCTAAAGAAATTTCTCCTGCTTGAAGTTTGTCCGGAGGAAGCGCATCAAGCACAAAGATTTTTTGGATGTTTGAATTTTTTACTTTAAGGGCGCGGGCGGCTTGAAGGAAAGGACCTGCGGAGACAACAAGGGAAGTCGCATCAGAATTGGACACCATATGTTCAAGC
>Ga0105164_10001142_pt1 | contig 17221 bp, 14 predicted proteins | sample VDWuncwatermetaG_FD_89674 | JGI IMG/M metagenome (GOLD analysis project Ga0105164, IMG submission 89674) | Wastewater microbial communities from Netherlands to study Microbial Dark Matter (Phase II) - VDW unchlorinated drinking water | ecosystem: Environmental > Aquatic > Freshwater > Drinking...
GCACTATCCAGACATTCATTTCTACAACAGGCGCGGTTCTGCCCAAAAACCGCCTGGAAGTAAAGCCTCTTGTTAACGGCCGTATTGAAAGTATTCTTGTTCAGGAAGGTGAAAATGTCAAAACAGGCCAGGCATTGGCATGGATGAGTTCTACAGACCGTGCCGCGCTTTTGGATGCAGCAGGCGCGAAAGGCGAGTCAGAGCTGAAATACTGGAAGGACGTATATAAGCCTATAGCGCTTTTGTCGCCTATCAATGGAGAGGTAATAGTGGCGACGATCCAGCCGGGTCAGACGGTCACTACAAGCGAAGCTGTAATTGTCCTGTCAGACCATTTAATAACCCGCGCCCAGGTTGATGAAACCGATATCGGCAAGATTAAGCTTGGCCAGGAAGCGGTTATTACTTTAGACGCGTATCCGGATAAAAAAATAAATGCCGTAGTCGAACACATATACTATGAGTCGCAGACGGTAAATAATGTAACCATATATAATGTGGATTTACTGCCTAAAGACATGCCGGAATTTTTCCGTTCTGGCATGAACGCGACAGTTGATTTCAAATCCGAGGGAAAAGAAAACGCGTTTCTTTTACCGGTTGACGCAGTGCATAAGGAAAAAGGCGAGGCCTATGTTTACCTAAAAGCCCAGGAAGAAGGAAAAGAGCCTGTTAAGCGCATAGTCAAGCTCGGGCTTACAGACGATAAAAATTTTGAAGTACTTTCAGGCGTTGAGGCAAGCGATATAGTAGTAATCAAAACAAAAAAATATACCCTTCCCAAAAATGCGGCCGGTACAAATCCATTTTCGCCTTTTGGCCAAAGAAAAAAACAATGATTGAAGCAAAAAATTTATACAAAACATACCAGATGGGCACCGTAAGCGTCGAGGCCCTGCGTAACGTATCGATAAAGATCTCGTCAGGTGAATTTGTCGCAATAATGGGCGCCTCAGGTTCAGGCAAATCCACATTGATGCATGTGCTGGGGCTTTTGGACAGGCCTGACAAGGGGGAGTATTTTTTAGGCGGGGCCGAAGTAACAAAGCTCTCTGACAAGGAATTGGCCTTGGTCAGAAACCAGCTCGTAGGATTTATATTTCAGCAGTTTCATTTATTACCGAGGATGAGCGCTTTGGAAAATGCCGAATTGCCGTTAATTTACGCAGGCAAACGCCACCTTAAGGAAAAGGCAATAGAAAAAATAGAAGAGGTTGGTCTGAAGGACAGGATGCTGCACCAGCCTAATGAGATGTCAGGTGGCCAGCAGCAGAGGGTTGCGATAGCAAGGTCTCTGGTTAACGAGCCGCTGATAATTTTAGCAGACGAGCCGACCGGCAATCTTGATTCAAAAAGTAAGGAAGAGATCCTCTCCGTATTAAAAGAATTAAACCGAAAAGGGAAGACCATTGTTATTGTCACACACGAAAACGAGGTCGCTGCCCATGCGAAGCGCGTGATTAATATGCGCGACGGCCAGATTATTTCAGACAGCGCAGCAGCCGGGACAAAAGTTTCTGCAATTGCGATCCCTGAAGATCTTGTAAAAAATATTTTATCAAAATCAAAAAGCGCGGTAAAAGGCGGGATAGAATTTCTGGATTATATGCGCCAGGCAGTTTCTGCCATGCTGGCGCATAAGATGCGCGCCTTTTTATCCATCCTCGGCATACTCATAGGCGTAGCCGCGGTTATCGCGATGATCGCGCTCGGACGCGGCGCGCAGGATTCTATCGAAAGGCAGCTGTCCTCGCTGGGTTCAAACCTTTTATTGATAAGGCCGGGTTCGCCCAGGGTGCAGGGGATAGCTTTACAGAGCGGTTCAGCCGCGCGTTTTACGTTTCAGGACGTAGACGCTATTTCCAAGCTTACTGATCTGATAGAATATACAAGCCCTTCAGTAACAGGCAGGGCGCAGCTTGTATATGAAAATAAAAACTGGAATACGCAGGCTGAAGGCGTGGGCACTCAGTACGAACAATTGCGCGCCGCCAGTCCGACAGTCGGAAGGTTTTTTACTGATGACGAAGTAAGGATGCGCAATAAGGTGGCTCTTTTGGGCACCACAGTAGTGCAGCAGCTTTTCGGAGAGGCAAATCCGATCGGCGAAACCATAAGAATAAACCTGGTTAATTTTAAAGTAATAGGCATTTTGCCGCAAAAAGGCGCAACTGGTTTTCGCGATCAGGACGATACGGTTGTTGTTCCTGTAACAACAGCGATGTACCGGGTTATGGGAAAACAGTACATTGACCAGATTTACGCTGACGCGGTTTCGCCGGAAACTATAGACGAGGCGCAGGATACAATAACCAAATTGCTGATAAAACAGCATCATATAGCGCCTAAAGACGCGGAAGATTCGTTCCAGATACGGAATATGGCTGATATTAAAAAAGCATTGGAGACCAGTACCAAGACAATGAGTTTATTGTTGGGCTGCATCGCCGCAATTTCTCTTTTGGTGGGCGGCATAGGGATTATGAACATCATGCTTGTTTCTGTGACAGAGCGTACGCGTGAAATAGGCTTAAGAAAAGCCATAGGCGCAAGCAATAAAGATATCTTATCGCAATTTCTTATTGAGGCGGCATTGATGTCGTTTATCGGCGGCGTGCTAGGCATTATCTTGGGCGTAGGCATTTCCGTGCTGATTACTTTGTTCAGCGGCTGGGCAGTGAAGATTTCTTTGGCGCCGATAATGATGGCAACGACATTTTCGCTGGTTGTGGGCGTTATATTCGGGCTCTGGCCTGCCCAGAAGGCATCTAAGCTTGACCCGATAGAGGCATTAAGGTATGAATAGAGGATAAAATGAAAGAAAAGATATTAATAGTCGAGGATGAGAAGGATATAGTTAAGATGCTGGAGTATAATTTTAACAAAGAGGGGTTTAAGACCTTGTCTGTGCGTAACGGTGAAGACGTTTTACCGGTGGTAAGCAAGGAACTTCCTGATCTTATTCTGCTGGATTTGATGCTGCCCGGAATGGACGGCCTGGAGGTATGTAAGACGCTTAAAAAAGACAGCAAGGCCATGTCTATTCCTGTAATTATGGTTACAGCGAAAAGCCAGGAAGCTGATAAAATTATAGGCCTGGAACTGGGGGCAGATGATTACATAACCAAGCCCTTCAGCCCCAGAGAGTTAACCGCCAGGATAAAAGCCGTGTTGAGGCGCATAAAGGAAAAAGGTGAAACCCGGGAAATATTTAAAGCCGGCGGGTTGGTAGTGGATTTTTCCAAGATTACGGTATCCGTCAAAGGCAAACCCGTGGAACTCACGGCAAAAGAATTTGAATTGCTCAGGGCATTGGTAAAAGCGCACGGGAGAGTACTGTCTAGAGATTATCTCTTGGATACCATTTGGGGTTTTGATAATGCCATGGAGATACAAACGCGTACGGTAGATGTACACGTAAGAACCTTGCGTAAAAAATTAAAAGCAGAAGCAGGCCGCGTTGCGACCGTCAAAAATTACGGCTATAAATTTAAGGCAGACGATGATTAAAAACCTGAGTTTTAAGTTTAAGCTGGTATTTTCCTATATTCTAATTATATTTTTTTCTTTTGCACTTATCGCTTATTTTCTAGATAAGAATTTAGAAAAAAATTCCCTCCAGGACATTAAATCTTCCCTCATTAACGAAGCTAATCTAATCGAGAATCAGATTATTCCTGAAAATCTGAAAAAAGAAGACCTTGTTTACTTAGACGCGCTGGTTAAGTCTTTAGGGCCTAAAATTAAAAGCCGTATTACTGTTATTAATACGCAGGGTAAGGTATTGGCCGATTCCGAAGAGCCAGCTGAAAAGGTTCTTAAAATGGAGAATCATTTGACGCGCCCTGAGGTAAAAATGGCATTAACCGGGGATATAGGCATTGCTTCGCGTTATTCCTCAACTCTTAAAATAAATATGCTTTATGTCGCTGTGCCATTAAAAGATAAAAATGAAATTACCGGAATTTTAAGGGTGGCGCTCCCCCTGCTGAGTGTTCAGAATGCCCTGCTGGTGGTTAGAAAAACAGTTTTTTTCTCTTTGTTCTTTGCCATGGCTTTGGCTTTAATTTTGGGAACCATGTTGACTAACAGCGTGGTTAAGCCTGTCAATAAGATTATATACGCTTCCCGTAAATTTTCAAAAGGCGATTTCGCGCACAAAATAATTCTTGATTCCAAGGATGAAATGGGGGAACTTGCTGACACTTTGAATAATATGGCTCAAGGCCTTGAAGATAAGATAAGGGAAGTTGAGATAAAAAATCAGCATCTTGTGGCAATCCTGGAAAGCATGGTTGAGGGAATAATAGTTGTGGATAGAAATAGCCGTATGCTTTCTATTAATCCCACTGTTGAAAAGATTTTCAGCATTACAAAGCAGGATTCAGAGGGTAAGCTTTTACTGGAGGTCATTCGCGATAACAATATTGCTGAAATCGCAAATGGCGTTATTGAAAGCGGTAAATTTATATCACGCGAGCTTTCTTTGGTTTGGCCGGTGCGCAGAATTTTTCAGATCGATGCCTCGCCTGTTTTTCAAAAAAGTTCAGTAACAGGCTGCCTGCTTGTTATCCATGATATAACCGAACTGCGAAGATTGGAAAATATGCGAAGGGATTTTGTAGCAAATGTATCACACGAGCTCAAAACGCCCCTCACATCCATAAAAGGTTTTGTGGAAACTTTACTTGAAGGCGCTCTGGAAGACAAAGAAAACAGCGGCCATTTTCTAAAAATTATCCAGGATCACGCTAATCGCCTGGACAGTTTGGTCAACGACCTTCTGGATTTATCTTACCTTGAATCAAAGGGTGCGGCATTAAAGACAGAAAAGGCAAACCTCAAAGATTTAACAACAGATATCCTGGCAGGTTTCAGGTCGCAATTAAAGAAAAAGTCAGTTGAGGCAGAGAATGAATTGCCTGTTGATCTATCGGTAAAAATCGACAAAGATAAAATAGATCAAGTTCTGACGAACTTAATAGACAATGCCATAAAGTTTAACCGCGAAAAAGGCAGCATCAGAATTTACAGCCAGCATGCCAACGGCAAAGTCAAAATTATTGTCGAAGATTCCGGCATTGGCATACCACAAAAAGATTTGCCGAGGATTTTTGAACGTTTTTACCGGGTTGACAAGGCTCGCTCCCGCGAGCTTGGCGGTACAGGTTTAGGGCTTTCCATAGTCAAGCATATTGTAGAGCTGCACAGAGGCGAGGCGGGCGTGGAAAGCACCGAAGGCCTCGGTTCGAGCTTCTGGTTTACTCTCCCCATATAAAACTTTACATATATTTAACATCTCCTTCTTTTGTATTTAACCACCGGCTTGTATACTTATTATGAAAATTCCAAAAAAGCCATAAAACAAAGGGAGGGTGAAAAATGATGAAGAGGATTGTGGGTATTGTTTTTGCGGGCGCTATCCTTTATATAGGTATAGGCGCGGCTGCCGCATCAGCAGGGGAAACAGATGTGTTGTTGCAAAAGCTGGTTGAAAAAGGTATCTTGAGTTCTTCTGAGGCGCAAGAGATAAAATCTGAGACCAGTAAAGAGATGGCAAAAATAGACAAACAGAAAGAAGAAGATTATAAAAAATTAGCAAAAGACAGTATGCCTGATTGGGTAAAAAATACGAAACTTAAAGGCGATTTCAGGTTTCGTTATGAATGGACTAAGGATAAAAGTCAGCAGGATAATTCCAGAGAGAGGATCAGGGTAAGGATAGGCGAGGAAACCAAGATAAACGATCAGGCTAAGGTTGGCATAGGCATTGCAACCGGCAAACCTGGCGATCCACGCTCCAGGAATGTTACCCTAGGTACTGATAACTCAGGCACAACCAATACGCCGGCATCATCGAAGAATATTGTTTTGGATTATGCCTATGCGACATATGCGCCGGTTGACTGGGCTTCGCTTACACTCGGAAAATTTCAGAATCCTTTATGGCTGCCTTATCCCAATAATTTTTGGAAGGATGACATTACGCCAGAGGGTTTGGCTGCAAACTTTAATTATGAACTCACCCCAAGCGTAAATTTATTCATGAATGACATGTTTTTCATTTTGAAAAATGACGGCAGGCCTACCTCAACAACGCATTACAAGGAGCCGATTATGGTTGCCCTGCAGCCCGGCGCCAATTGGGCGGTTGACGAGAGCACAAACCTGAAAGCAGCAACAACTTTCTACTATTTCAATCTCGTAAAAGGCCAGCCTCCTTTTACAAATTGGAGCTCCACTAATACATTGGACAGTTCCGGCAACTACATGTTTAATTACAATTCCATCAGCCCGAGCGCTGAATTAGGCTTTAAACAACCGTTTGATGGGTTTATTCCGTACGTCGCCTTATTCGGCGACGGTATGTATAACGTAAGTTCTATGCAGGATACGACATTCAGCGGCAGGAGCGGTTTTGCCACAGGCGTAAAATTCGGCGACGAGAAGGTCAGCGATTGGAAACAATGGCAGACCAAATTCATATTTTCAAGGATCGGCAGAGACGCGTGGATGGATATATTCACCGATCCTGACAGGTACGCAGGAAAAACAAATTCCCAGGCATTGCAGGGGATGTTTGATTTCGGCGTTGGCAAGAATAGCTGGCTCAGGCTTAATTATTTTTACGCGACAAGCCTGACAAAGGATACCGCAACGCAAACCAAACTGCCTGAACAGCTTTTGCAGCTGGACTGGAACTTTAAATGGTAAGAGAAAAAGTATATATTAAGGAGGAGACGATGTTTAAAAAAGGACTGATTATTTTAGCGATGATTCTGTTTGCATGTACGGCGTTCGCAGGGCAGGCGAAAAATTCCATTCAGATTAAAGGTTCAGATACAATGGTAAACCTGTCTCAGGCTTGGGCTGAAAAATATATGCAGGAAAATCCCGGTGATTTTGCAGCTGTTACAGGCGGCGGTTCAGGCACAGGTATTTCAAGCCTTATCAGCGGCACATGCGATATCGCCAATGCCTCAAGGACTATTAAAGCGAAAGAGATCGCCCTTGCGAAAGAAAAAGGCATAAATCCGTATGAGATAAAAGTCGGATTAGACGGGCTGGCGGTTGTGGTAAATCCGGCCAATCCCGTAAGCAAACTTACTGCACAGCAGTTGGCTGATATCTTTACAGGAAAAGTGTCCAACTGGAAAGAAGTGGGCGGCAAAGACCAGAAAATCGTAATTCTTTCAAGAGAGTTTAATTCCGGCACGCATGTTTATTTTAAGGAGCATATCCTGCGTAAAGGGATTTCAGACGGAAAAGAAGAATTCGCAGCCGGAGCGCTTATGCTTCCTTCTTCGCAGGCAATCGCTGACGAAGTGGCCGGTAATTCCGCAGCTGTCGGATATTACGGAATGGGGTACATATCCGCGAAGCAAAAGGCCATAGCTGTCGCAAAAGATGAGAAATCAGAATATGTGGAGCCAAAAATCGAAAATGTCATAAGCGGCAAATATCCGATATCAAGGCCTTTATTGGTGTATACAAACGGAGAGCCGAAAGGCCTGGTAAAAAAATTTGTTGATTTTATGCTTTCCAAAGAAGGCCAGGATATTGTTTTAAAAACAGATTTTGTCCCAGTTAAAAGATAATGATTTCTTTACGTAAGTCAAAAGAGTTTGTTGTTGAAAAGCTTATTTTAATTTGCGGTTTGGCTTCAATATTTTTTGTAGTATTGATTTTCCTATTTTTGCTTAAGGAAGGGCTTGCGGTTTTTAAAACCGTGAGCCCTTTTAATTTTATATTAGGCAAAAGCTGGTACCCTATTTCAGAGCCTCCGCAATTGGGCATACTGCCTTTGATAATGGGGTCCTTGCTCGTTACTTTAGGCGCTGCTCTTATTTCGATTCCACTCGGCGTTGCCTGCGCGGTTTATATCTCCGAGGTTGCGTCTTTAAAGATAAAAGAGATATTAAAAGCAGGAATAGAATTGTTGGCAGCCATACCAAGCGTAGTGCTTGGTTTTATCGGCATGGTTACGCTTGTGCCGTGGGTAAAAACCATGTTTCATCTGCCGACCGGCCTGACTGCTTTATCCGGCTCAATTATGCTGGCATTTATGGCTATGCCGACAATTGTTTCTATTGCGGAAGACGCGTTATATTCCGTTCCGAAGTCTTATAAAGAAGGAGCGCTGGCGTTAGGCGCAACGCATTGGCAGGCGATTTACCGCGTGATGCTTCCAGCTGCTTCGTCCGGCCTATTGGCCGCCGTAATGCTTGGCATCGGCCGTGTTATAGGTGAGACCATGGCTGTGATGATGATAACCGGCAACGCAGATGCAATGCCTAACAGTATTTTGCAGCCAGTGCGTACCTTGACCGCGACAATTGCTGCCGAGATGGGCGAGGCTGTTGTCGGAAGCGAGCATTATTTTGCGCTGTTTGCCGTAGGAATAGTTTTATTTGTAATAAGTTTTATGATAAACGTGACCGCAGATTTATTTTTACATAAGAGAGCAAAATGAGGAATCCGCTGCGTACAGAAAAAATCGCATTCTCACTTTTATTTCTGGCTACGCTTTTAATAGTTGTGCCTGTGGGGCTTACAGTCGTAATTATCATACAAAAGGGCCTGCCTGCCATGCTAAACAGAGGGCAGGCAGGCATACCCGCGATAAACTGGCAATTTATTACTGATATTCCGAGGCAGGGCATGCGCGCAGGGGGCATATTTCCGGCGATTATCGGCACAGCATATCTTGTTTCAGGTGCGATTATTTTTGCCTTGCCAATAGGACTTATGGCGGCGATATATTTGAGCGAATATTCAAGGGATAATTTTCTCAGCAGGATTATTAAACTTGCGATAGTAAATCTCGCAGGAGTCCCATCAGTGGTTTATGGCCTTTTTGGCCTGGCGCTGTTTGTGGTATTTTTTAAATTCGGCGCTTCCATACTTTCAGGTTCGCTTACTTTAGGCATAATGATTTTGCCTATAATCATTACTACTTCGCGCGAGGCGCTTGAAAGCGTGCCGTATTCGTTCCGTGAGGTAAGCCGTTCTTTGGGGGCAAGTAAATGGCAGACCATAAGGCATATTGTTTTGCCTAACGCGATATCCGGGATATTGACAGGAACCATTTTGGGTTTAGGCAGGGCTGCAGGCGAAACAGCACCCATACTTTTTACAGTGGCTGCTTTTTATCTGCCACAGCTGCCTAAGTCTATTTTTGACCAGGCCATGGCCTTGCCTTATCATCTGTACGTCATCTCGACGCAAGTGCCAAATGTCGATGAAAAAATAAGATACGGCACCGCATTGGTTTTGTTGGTTTTGGTTTTGTTTATGAATTTAGTTGCGATAATTATACGTTACAGGTTCAGAAAGAAAAAGAAATGGTGAAATTTGAAATAAAAAATCTTAATATTTGGTTTGGCGCGATTCGCGCGCTTAAAGATATATCCATTGATATACATGCCAATGAGATTTTGAGCGTTATAGGCCCGTCCAACAGCGGAAAAACAACTTTTTTAAGGATGCTTAACAGACTTAATGATTTGAACTCAAATTTTAAGATGACGGGCAGGGTAATGTTCGGCGCGCAGGATATAAGAGAAATAGATGCCGAACTTTTACGAAAAAAAACAGGCATGGTATTTGCCCTTCCTTTGCCGCTGCCTTTATCGATATTCGATAATGTTGCTTACGGAATAAAGATGCATGGGGTGAAGAATAAGAAAAAACAGGCGGTAATTGTCGAGCATGCCCTGAAGCAGGCGTATCTTTGGGAGGAGGTCAAGGACAGGCTCAATGAATCCGCGTTTAAGCTGTCAGGCGGCCAGCAGCAGCGGCTTTGTATTGCGAGAAGCCTTGCAGTGGAACCAGAAGTTATTTTATTCGACGAGCCGTGTTCCGGCCTGGATCCCATATCGACCGCTAAGGTAGAAGATGCGATGTTAAAGTTAAAAGCTGATTACACAATCGTTTTAGTGACTAATAACGTAAAGCAGGCTGCCCGTGTAGGAGACAGGACTGCGTTCTTTTTAAGCGGCGAACTTATAGAAGTAGATAAAACAGAAAAAATATTTACAGCGCCCAGGGACAAGCGCACGGATGATTACGTGAGAGGAAGATTCGGCTGATGAAAATCAAGGTTAATAATTTGAATTTGTGGTATGATAAATTTCAGGCATTAATAAATGTTAATGCCGTCGTTGAAGAAAAACGGATCACCGCGATTATCGGACCCTCCGGCTGCGGAAAATCGACTTTGCTGCGCACTTTTAACCGCATGAACGATCTGGTGGAAGGCGTGCGTACAACAGGGAAGATTTTCATTGACGATATTGATATCCTGGCGGAGAATACAAATTTAGTGGTTTTACGAAAAAAAGTAGGGATGGTTTTTCAAAGGCCTAATCCGTTTCCGTTATCTATTTATGAAAATATCGCTTTCGGGTCAAAGGTTCATACTTCCGTGAATAAGCCGGAGCTTGACAGTATAGTCCGCCAGAGCCTTGAGGCAGTACTTTTGTGGGACGAATTAAAGGACAAGCTGAATAATTCCGCATTAAGCCTGTCCTTAGAGCAGAGGCAGCGACTTTGTATCGCGCGGCTTATAGCAGTAAAACCGCAGGTTTTACTGATGGATGAACCTTGTTCGGCCCTGGATCCTTCAGGCACTTCAAGGATCGAAGAGCTGATGCGCGAACTGAAAAATAATTATACGATAATAATAGTGACTCATAATATGCAGCAGGCAGCGCGCGTTTCAGATGACACGGGGTTTATGCTTTTAGGGGAATTGGTGGAATTCGGCAAAACAGACAGTGTATTTACAAAACCAACTGATAAGAGGACAGAAGATTATATTACAGGGAGGTATGGATAATGGAAAGACATATTGACGAAGAATCAAAAGAATTGCACAGGGAAATTTTGAAGATAGGCGCCTTGGTTCAGGAAGCGATATTTAAATCAATAGAGGCATTGAAGAATCGCGATAAATCCCTGGCGCAGGCGGTTATTGACAGCGATAAAAAAATAGACGAATTGGAACTGTCCATAGACGAGCACTGCATTGATTTGATCGCGCGCTACCAGCCTATGGCCGGCGATTTGCGCTATATCACAACCGGTATGAAGATAAATGCTGAACTGGAGCGAATTGCGGATTTGGCAGTTGATATTGCCCAACGCGTTTTTGAAATAGCGGATAAACCCCTGCTTAAACCTCTTATAGATATACCGAAACTGTCTGTGATAGCGCAGGAAATGGTGCGCGACGCTATCGATTCATTCGTTAAAAAAGACGTTGAGCTGGCGAAAAATGTGATTTTAGCTGACCCCAAGGCAGATCAGCTGCGTAATCTTGTGCAGAAAGAATTGATCAATGACTATATGGCTAAAGACCCCGCCACTGCGACTCGGGCCGTGCCGCTATTGTTAATAGCCCGCCATCTTGAGCGCATTTGCGACCACACCACCAATATAGCGGAAGATGTTATATATATGGTCCAGGCCAAAGTCATAAAACACCATCCTGAAGCGCTGCAATAGAATATCAGAATTTTTTAAGTTGACTTATTGCATGCAAAGTAGTATTGTATGTAAGGAATATTTTCCTTCCAATTTTCAAATAATCATACAAGATATCTTCTCAAATCAAATATAACAACGGCGCAGTATGCCTTTTTTAAAAAATATGAAAAACAGGCATACGATTCGCAAAAAGTCTGCCTTCAGGCAAGGAGTAAAAGTGAAAAAAGCAATCTACATTCTGACAGCATTAATCCTGGTATCAGCCCAAAGAGCGTATGCGTATGATAACCACGATTTTCAGGTGTGGAATACGGAAACAGAGGAGCTTAAGATAAACGCCTCCACCAGGATAGCCTTAGAGGAAGAATTCCACTGGGGCGATTATGCCAGTGATTTTTTCTACCAGCATTACGATTTAAGCCTGATACGTGATCTAAACAAATACCTTAATATGGGTGCAGGCTATAGGCAGATATATGAGAAGAAAGGCGGAGCTTTTAAAGAGGAAAACGCGCCTTATGGCATGGCGACCGTGTTTTATGACCTGGCGGGCTTTAAATTGGACAGCCGCAGCCGCCTTGAATACAGGCATTTTGATTATCAATCAGATACATGGAGGTACCGCAACAGGTTCAGTGTTAAGTCTCCATGGAAATTCACCCGGCTGCAAATCCAGCCCTATCTGGCGGATGAGATATTCACAAAAGTGAGCAGCACTGACTTAACGCAGAATAGATTCTGCGCAGGCCTGGGGGTCAATATAACGAAAAATATCAAAGGTGAAGTTTATTACATGCTGCAGAGCGTCAAGAATACCGATACAGGTAAATGGACAGACGCAAACGTATTGGGGACCAAGCTTAAGATATCATTTTAATTGACAAAATTTAATACCGCAGGATAATGATTATACATATCTGATCAACGCCAATTTTCCCCCTTCTTTTTATATGGCTAACGGTAAAACCAAGACAAACGGCAACAAAAAATCCCAGAACTGGGATTTTGACTATGTATCCAGCGCCTCGGAAGTTGTCTTTAACCGGTTAAAGACAACTCCGAGAGGCCTTACGGAGCAGGAGGCCAAATCCAGGCTCCAGGATTACGGTTTTAACGAACCTGCCAAAAAAAAGAAAAGAACCATAGCCAGGGAAATCCTTTCCAAGCTTGTCAATCCATTAGTTATAGTATTGCTTATAATCGGCGCATTCTCGTTGTTTTTTGGAGAAAAGATAAGCGCGCTCATAGTTTCTCTTATGGCTGTAATGAGCGTTATGTTTGCTTTTGTGCAGGAACACCGCGCCAGCAAAGCAGCAGAGAAACTTAGCGAGATGGTGCGTACTACTGCCACCGTGTTGCGAAACGGCAGGTCAAAAGAGATAAGTATCAGGGATATTGTTCCCGGCGATATTGTTGACCTTTTTGCAGGAGACATGATTCCTGCGGACCTGCGTATCATTTCATGCAAAGACCTGTTTATTAACCAGGCTTCCCTGACAGGCGAATCCTTCCCTATAGAAAAAGTCTGTGTCCCGATTACTGCTGCAGGTAATTCAATCTCTGAATTTAATAATATTGCTTTTATGGGCTCAAGCGTTGTCAGCGGAACCGCTTTGGGCGTAGTCGTAAAAACCGGCATCGCCACCCAGTTCGGAGAGTTGTCCCGCAAGCTTGCAACCATACGCGTAGAAACCGGCTTCGACAAGGGCGTGAATAAGTTTACCATGCTTATGATAAAGGCGATGATATGCATGGTGCTGGCCATATTTACTATTATTGCCATTCGGCACGGGAATTTTATCGAGGCGCTGCTTTTTTCGTTAGGTGTTGCGGTAGGGCTTGCCCCTGAAATGCTGCCCATGATAGTGACACTTAATCTTTCCAAGGGCGCCATAGCCATGTCCAAAAAAGATGTTATAGTAAAGCGGCTTAATTCTATCCAGAACTTCGGCGCCATGGACGTGCTTTGCACGGATAAAACCGGCACCCTTACCCTGGATAAAATCGTGCTGGAAAAACATTGCGATGTGGTAAGAAAAGAAGATGACGATACGCTGCGTTACGCTTATATCAACAGTTTTTATCAGACAGGGCTTAAGAATCTTTTAGACAGGGCGATACTTAAGCACGAGAAACTGCTGGTAAAAGAATATAAAAAAGTAGACGAGATACCATTTGATTTTTCCAGAAGGATTATGTCTGTTGTTGTCGAGACTGAAGACCAGCACAAAATTATATCAAAGGGCGCGCCGGAAGAAATATTAAAACGTTGCGTCCAGTATGAGTTAGACGGAGAGCTTTTTGACGTTGACCAGCTTATAATTTCGGATTTGAGGGAGGAATTCGACAGCTTAAGCGCGGACGGATTCAGGGTACTGGCCATAGCGTATAAAAAATTCGACGGCAAGAAGGACGCCTATTCAAAAGACGACGAAAAAGATTTAATTCTTAAAGGATATGTCGCTTTTCTTGATCCTCCCAAGCCAAGCGCAAAAAGGGCTATCCTCGCGCTTAAAAAACTGGGGATTGATTTTAAGGTGCTGACAGGCGACAATGAGCTGGTTACAAGAAAGATATGCAGCGAGGTCGGCCTGGATGTCAATGTTATTGTAACCGGAGAAAAAATAGAAAAGGCAACAGACGATGAATTAAGGGAATTGGTTAAAACAACCAATGTTTTCGCAAGGCTTTCGCCTATGCAGAAAGAAAGAATTATCCGCGCCCTGCATGCAAACGGCCATATCGTGGGTTACCTCGGAGACGGCATAAACGATGCGCCTGCGTTAAAAACATCAGATGTAGGAATTTCCGTAAACAACGCCGTAGATATTGCCAAGGAATCTGCCGATATTATTTTGCTTAAAAAAAGCCTTATGGTACTTGAGGACGGTGTGACAGAGGGAAGGAAAACATTCGGCAATATCGTCAAATATATCAAAATGGGTTCAAGCTCTAATTTCGGCAATATGTTCAGTATGACTGGGGGAAGCCTTTTTCTGCCGTTTTTACCAATGCTGCCTATACAGATTCTTCTGAATAATTTTCTTTATGATATATCGCAGATAGCAATTCCCACTGACCAGGTTGATAAGGAATACATAACGAAACCTAAGCCGTGGAATGTCAAGTATATCAGGAATTTTATGATGATTATAGGGCCTATAAGCTCAATATATGATTTCATGACTTACGGTATTATGTTGTTCATTTTTCATTCTTCAGCGGAGCTTTTTCATACCGGCTGGTTTATAGAATCGTTGTGCACACAGACATTGGTTATACATGTAATAAGGACAGGCAAGATACCGTTTATTGAAAGCCGGCCCAGCAGATTTCTGATGCTTATGTCTATTATCATAGTTTCCATAGGCATCGCTATTCCGTTTAGCCCTTTGGCGAAACCTTTCGGGTTTGTTAGGCCGCCGGCTATGTATTTTGTTGCTTTGTTCATAATGGTAGTTACGTACTTATTTCTTGTTCAGATAGTCAAGAAATGGTTTATAAAAAAATACGGGTACGAATAAAACTAAAGGAGAGCGCATATGAGATTCAATTTTTTACCAAAGGATGTTAATTTTTTTGAGTTGTTTGATAAGCAGGCGGACTGCGCAGTAAGCGCTGCGGCATATTTTAAGGAGTTGATATCGAAGGGCGGCCTAGATGAGGCGGCGCTTCAGAAGATGCGCGATATAGAGCATCAGGGCGATGAGGTCACACACAGTATCATTGATCACCTAAATAAGACATTTATCACGCCTTTTGACCGTGAAGATATCCACGCCTTGGCAAAAGAATTGGACGATGTAATTGATATGCTTAATACGATTACGAGCCGGCTTATGGTTTATAAACTAACAGGTTTTAATAAAAATATGGTTGAATTTGCGTCTGTGATCTATGAATCGGTATGTGCCGTGTCCTGTGCGGTTAAGGGCCTGCGCAATAACGCGAAAAACTGCAAAAATGTCACGGACTCATGTGTTGAGATTAACAGGCTTGAAAACGTAGGCGACACGATGAGGGACGAGATGCTGGCGGAGCTTTTTGCCAGAGAAAAAGATCCGATAGCTGTAATAAAATGGAAAGAGATATATCAGGACGCAGAAACCGTGCTTGATATCTGCGAAGACGTAGCCAATGTAGTAGAATCCATACAGGTAAAGCAGGCTTAAACCATGATAATTACTATAATCTTTTTAATAGGACTTGCCCTGTTATTCGATTTTCTTAACGGATTTCATGATTCAGCCAATTCAATAGCAACGGTTGTCTCAACCAGGGTTCTTTCCCCGCGCGTGGCGGTTGCCTGGGCGGCATTTTTTAACTTTATAGCATTTTTGTTTTTCGGGTTACATGTCGCCAATACTATCGGTAAAGGCATAATAGATATAGCGATAGTGGATAAGAGTGTAATATTCGCCGCTTTGATTGGTGCATGCGGGTGGAATATCATTACCTGGTATCTGGGCTTACCTACCAGTTCTTCTCATGCATTGATAGGAGGTATGATAGGCGCTGCCTTAGTCAAGGCAGGCTCTAAATCCCTTGTCTGGAGCGGTATTTTTAAAACAGTAACATTTATATTCATTTCGCCTTTGGTGGGATTGATTCTAGGGCTTTCGTTCGGGATAGCGGTATATTGGGCTTTCAAAAAAAGCGCTCCTTTAAAGGTGGACCATATATTCAGAAAAGGGCAGTTGGTATCAGCAGCGTTGTACAGCCTGGGTCATGGAGGAAATGACGCGCAAAAAACAATGGGTATTATAGCAAGCCTTCTTTTCAGCGCAGGCCTATTGGGCAGTAAATTCTATATTCCGTTTTGGGTTGTCATAGCGTGTCATATGGCTATTGCATTAGGCACTATATTCGGCGGCTGGCGTATTGTAAAAACCATGGGCCAGAAAGTCGCCAAACTTAAACCTGTTGACGGGTTCTGCGCAGAGGCAGGCGCAGCTGTAATGTTGTTTACTTCCTCGGCGTTCGGAATTCCGGTCAGCACCACCCATACAATCACAGGGTCTATAATGGGCATAGGTTCGCTGAAACGATTGAGCGCTGTTAAATGGGGAGTGGCAGGCAGGATAATATGGGCATGGGTATTAACCATTCCTTTTTCAGCCCTGATTGCCGCATTATCGTATCACGCAGTCCGGTTAATCCGATAAATAATTATATAAAAATTAAGCGAGGCCTATAAATGGATGCATATAAATTATTGGAGAATGTGCGTACGCAAAAGCCGGTGGTGCATCATCTGACCAACTGGGTTACTATTTACGATTGCGCGCAAATCGTCAAGTCTCTGGGCGCCTCACCCGTTATGGCGCACGCGAAAGAAGAAGTCGCTGATATGGCTAAAATCGCTTCAAGCCTTGTATTAAATATCGGCACGCTTACGCCGGAATTCGTGGATTCAATGAAGATAGCAGCCAGAAGCGCCAACGGAAAAGGCATCCCTGTTGTTCTTGATGTCTGCGGCGCAGGGGCTACGCAATTGCGCGATATTAAAAGTTTTGAGCTATTGAGCGAGGCAAGGATAGATATAATAAAAGGCAATGCCTCTGAAATCGCAAAAATCGCCGGAGAAAATGTTAAAACAAAAGGCGTCGACGCAGGTAAAGTGGAAAAAGATTTAATCGAAGTCGCCAAAAATCTGGCAAAGAAATACAGCTGCGCTGTCGTTATAACCGGCAAAGACGATATCGTTGCGGATAAAAACAATGTTTATACA
>Ga0105164_10001144_pt1 | contig 17200 bp, 19 predicted proteins | sample VDWuncwatermetaG_FD_89674 | JGI IMG/M metagenome (GOLD analysis project Ga0105164, IMG submission 89674) | Wastewater microbial communities from Netherlands to study Microbial Dark Matter (Phase II) - VDW unchlorinated drinking water | ecosystem: Environmental > Aquatic > Freshwater > Drinking...
CATTACTAGCGAAAAGGATCACCCAAAGGCAATCCAGTATGCAAAGGAATGGCTCAAGACTATCGGAGAAGCCGATTCAAAGGTCTCAACTGAGGAATGCCAGTTCTGCCACTCACAAGGTGCACCAGAGCCCATTGCAAACGAGATCAAAACGAAAGGCTATTTCATCCAAAAGATGGAAGGCTGCCCATAAGATATCTAGATTTTTTTACCCCAATTTACTATTTTTAAAAACCCTATTAGCCTCATGCATTATACCATTAACCAAATGGCAAAGAAAAGCACCTACAACAGGCTTTCAATAGAAGGAGATATTCAAACAAAATGGATATGCGGATGTTTTGAGACAGTTGACGGTTTTTTCAAATTTTGCCCTCAACATAACGAAACAATGAGACAGACAATAGAATCCCAGATAGACAAGCTAGACATGACTACAGTAGTAGAAGACAAGTAAAATCACTATGACCCAAGACGAAAGATCAATTTGTAGAAAGTTTCATGAATGAGTATGAACAACTATTCGAAGATCTTGGTAGAGAGAAAAGACGTTTAGATTTTGGCGTATAGTTAGAACTTGAACTTTTCAGGGCGTTAAACTAGAATTTCAAATCCGTTAGTGGTCTTATAGGATTACGACTTGCGAGGGTTTGAAAGATTGGAACTTAAGACCAAAAACGACTAGTATTTTGGTGACAGTCCCAACCGATATGATTTTTCGATAATAGTATTTAGATCATGCTGATAAATCATACGTTTACCATTTAAACAAATTTTCTGATAATCATCGCTTTTGGATAGGAAAATTAACAGACGTTAGTGGGTCTTGAAATAGAATAGAATTGGTACTGGGTCTTACCAGCTCCTAACCTTGGAGTTCAGACCTGTGAGAGTCTGACATGTTGTTGTAATCGAGTCATTGAATACCGATCTACTGTAATACTTGACCATTTGTAGCGTCTATCATATATCCCCATTGACGACCTGAAAGAATATTTGGCGGTTGACCCGTGACTGTTATTATCCAAACATATTGTCCAGCTTCAACACCATGAATCTCCTGAGGTTCAACGCATGGACCATTTTTAGGACAATGTGGTATTATATCTTCAAAAGTTTTTTCATCTACTATGAATGCAAACCATTTTGTTTTTACATGCAGTAACTTCATGTCTACAGTTTTATCACTAAGAAAATTTTGACTCCAATTACCTGTTCTAGTTGCTATGGCAAAAGCCTGATCTTTTGATATTAAATGAGGCGTTTCAAGATAATCATATAGTATTACCAGTCCACTAATGACGCCTATTGCAAGAAGAATTGTTGTAATAATTGTAAGTTTGCCTTTTGGAGTCATAACATTATTGTAATAATGGAGTCTGTTGTAATTTTTCCCAATTCAAGATCAGTTCGTAAAGGGAAATTATAGCTCTATCACAAGCACTAATCATACATGGTTGGTAATTAAGCAACAATAGAGTAGGTATGAGTGGTGTAAACATTACAAATATGAAAATGAGAATTATGTATGAAATTACAAACTTTTTTCTCATTAAGAAATACTGAACTTTGCTTGACCATAACTTTTACTAGATGCTTTCATTCACAAAAAAGGAGTAATCTGCGTCACTTTTTCAAACGATTTATGAGCTAGTAGACTAGGTAGTAAATAATTGAAACTTAGATATTTTCTTGTCCTCCTAGTACTTCCAATTTTCTTTCTAGCTGGAACAAGTTTTGCTATTCCTTCTGGTTATCCTCCAATCGAATTTGGATTAGAACTTGATAAGGTACTTTACAATCCTGGTGATACCGTTATGATACATGTATGGGGAGGTGGTGCTACGCCTGATAATAGTACAGTGTATCTGAAAATAAAAGATGCGGCAACAGATATTTCTGGAACTAATCTTGTTTACCAAGAAACAAAAAACCTCGTAAATAATGAAGCTAGATTCAATTATACAATTCCTATAGTTCCTTACACATCTAATCCGCCTTACAGATTCTTGGTGCTAGTCTATCAAAATCAAGACGATTCTCAGCCACTTAATGGCGTCTATTTTGTTACAAAAGACGGAGCACAAAGACTGGTGATATCATCTGTCACAGTTCTTAATCCAATGGTAAATCCAGGTCAGCTAATCAACTTTACTGCAAGCGTTACAGATGGACTGCAAAACCCAATGTCACAAGTAAGTGTTGTTGCCGACCTGCCTAAAACAAATGGAGGTGGAGATTATCTGAGAGCTGACGCAACATATGACAAATCTATAAAACTATTCAAAGGTTTGATTCCAGTACCAGATAGCTGGAAAACATATACTCAGCAACTTGGAATATATAATTTGAGAATAGCTGCAACCCCCCACTATCTAGGACCTCTGCCCATGAATAATGTCTATTCAAATAAGGGATTTTTCTCTGCAGAAAATAGTACAGTCACAGTTCAGATCATACAAGCTGGTTCAAACTCAGTTCCAGAATTTCCATTTGCAGTTCCAGTCATGTTGATTGGAATAGTATCTGTAATGATATTTTACAGGATAAGAATTAGAAAATGAAAATTCTACAACTTTCAATACTTATTCTTTTGACGTCTGGTCTATTTGTATGCACAACAAATTCCGTTTATGCTCCCTGTCTTGTTGGTGTTACAAATTGCGGTCCGCCTCCAAGCGTTAAAGTTTCTATAAGTGCTGACAGTCAATTTTACGAAAAAAATGACACTACACTATAGTTTGCAAGATTTGACTGACTCTCCTAGACTTGATCAACCAGGGCAGTATGAAATGTTTGCAGGAACTCAGGACAAATTTACATCATTTCGATTCGATGTTACACGTTGAGGATGACTGGAAATGAAAACTCTACACATTTCAATAATCATTTCTGTCCTAATCATATCAGCAATAGTTACAGCTATGGAAATTACTAAACCATTGTCTACGCATCAAGAACTGTCTTACGTAGTAATATCGAATATAGAACCTTCAGATGTTACATACAAAGAACAAGGAATTATGACAATCTCAAATCGTACATATCATGTGATGAGTCTTGATAATTTCCCACACAATTCATCAGATTCTATTGATGTTATATGGTATGGAGTCAGGTTCTACCTATCACATGGCTTACAATCAACAAACACTCCAAATGGCAAAATCTTTGAGTCTTATGTGACTTTTCCAGACGATCCGTCTCCGGTTCAAATGAAAATAAATCAAAATTCATCCATTATTGGATACTATGCTTCTGCCTTTAGCACCCATACCAATCCCCAAGCAGGAGTCATGTTACACAATGGTACAATACAATTGCTTGTGAACTGGCCCAAGATCAAATCTGATCTTACAATAATTGGTCTAAATGATACCTCTTATGGCAACTGCTGTCAAGACAATACTTTGGCACCGCCTTTACAGCAAATCAAACAGGGAAGACCATTTGTATCATGTGAGCAGAGTCTCCAGATGGTAAAAAGAGTCGAGGATGGAGCTTCTGCATGTATCAAACCGGAATCAATGATCTCGCTAGTCCATCGAGGATGGGCCAAAAATCCCTTATATGAAACAGAAATACCCGTAGATAAACAAACACCATTCTTTGACATGCTAATGAATTATGACAAAATTAGGAATTGGTCAAAGACCGGATGGAAATATGCTGGATATGTTGGCAGTTCTTTTCCAAATGGAACGTCGTGGTATCAATTTGATCTTTACTTGCCTCCAGGATCTGGTCATCCACAGATTGATTGCAATTTGGGCTGGCACGCATAGTTGACCTTTTCAACCATGATGCAAATAATAGACAAACATTATCCAAACGAATTACAGCACACATGCGGTGAGACACAATATCCGAATAAAATACAAGACATGCCAAAATTTGATCACGCTCCATGTGACAAAGAATGCAAGATGGAAGAAGAGTCAAGCGGAAATGTCTGCTATCCTATGGCATACAATGACTATTATTGTGTGCAACATGAGAAAGGAACTTCTGTTGTTGTAATTCCTCCAAGTGTGATAAACCCACAATCTGTACACAAAAACTTCATACCTGAATTACTTCGAGTGCAAATAGGAGTAAACAATACTGTAGTGTGGTATAATGAAGCAATGTCTAGTATTAGCATAACAAGCGACAATGGGATTTTTGATTCAGGCCAAGTTGAAAACAAGTGGTCACATACTTTTGACACTCCGGGAACATACTTCTATCACAGCCAACCGTATTCAGGGATGCACGGTGAAGTAATAGTAAAGAAATGAAAACTCTACACATTGCAATCATGATCTTCGCTTTGTTCGTATTGTCGATTGGAACATCAAACTCAGTCTCTGCACAAGACTTGACTGCAACTTGTAAGCAAGAGTTGAATTTCTGTGAAATAGTTTATCAGAGAACAATGCTTACCCTGAATGATCAAATTCGTACTGGAATAATGTCAATGCATAGTAGTACAATACGTCAGATATATGATAATTATATGTCATCTGGGCCGTATGGTACCTTCCAACAAGTAAACCAATCTGCATATTTTCTAAAAATCAATCATCTTGATCCATCTACAAGAATGGAATTTTCACCATTGACACTTGAAGTTTTGGAATTTAACAAATCAGGATTGAGTCAATATCTTGGTAATGTATACGAATTTGCATCCATACCAAATTTTGAACCAGATGATTCAACAAAATGCTCTCCTGAAAATCTTGACTATTACAAGAAAATTTACAATTCCACGATGTACAGCCTCAATGGATATTTTGTTACGTATGAGCTTCATGGGCAGAATATGACAGTAGATTATGTCAATGATGAATTATTTCGCATGGCAAAATATGGAGCATATGATAAAGTAAACGAGGCTTCATACTGCCTTGGAGTCAACGATGTCAACAGATCTTCTCTTGTTCAGCCACTTGCTGACACTGTAAAGATCTTAAACTATGACACCACAAAAATGCGTCAATACCTGCCAGTTTTCATAGACCATACATATTATTTACAACAATACAAAGAGACAGATAAACAACTACAGCAATTAATAACTCAAACATCTGTTCTAAAAAATCAAATCTCAGCAATAAAATCTGAAAGCCCATCAGGTATGGCTGAAAAGACTCGGCAGTTACAACAACAAATTGATGAAAACAACAGTAAGAAACAATCTCTAATCAATTATCTTGATCTCATACAAAATGAAAGCAGGGCTGTATTCCAAGTGGATCCAGTCACCAAAAAGAAACTGGATAATGCACAGATGATTTTGGATCAGATGTATCTGAACAGAACATCAGAAACATATGTAGGTGACAATCCTGTTCAAGAAATTGCGGCAAATTATGAGTACAAGAATTTGTGGGTCTCATTTGATCCTGATAAGACAATAAATAATCCAACTGGAGACGCATCTAAGGCCATCATAGTAAAAATAAAGAAAGTTGCAGGAGATATACCGCTTAAGATATCCTATGGTAAAATTGAACTTCTGGGAGGAAATGAAAATATCTCAAATTCTACTAAAGTTATGCCAGTGATATCTCCACTAAAGCAGTTCAATTCAGGAATTAAAGCACAAGATGTAAAATGTAATCAAGGGTTACAATTAATTTTTAAATCAGAAGATGGCTCTCCAGCATGTGTAAATCTTGATACGGCATCAAAATTTGTTGAACGTGGATGGGCAAAATCCTTTTCTTAAAATTAACGTTCTTTTTCATGGTTGAAATTTATTGCCCAAAAGAAACTCTCACCCATTACACCCCATGTATCCAAACCCAGCCAACCTGCGTTATACAGATCACAAGCATTTTTTTCATTAACTTCGCTTTTTCCTGCACCTTTTGCTCCTAACGTGATGTATGTTTTTGGTCGATTCAAGTCTACCAACGATGAAAATTTTGTTTCTTCTAGACTGCGAATTTTCTTTTCTGTTGACATTTGGCTAAGAATACGAGATCTATTCTTAAAAAAGTCATTATATTATAAAACAAAAAATAATTTTTAGATTTGAAAATCTTAATACTTCGAATAGGCGTCGGGGGAACTTTGTTAGAACAATATTGTACCGAAACTTGTAAGATTAGGAGAGTGTTAAACAGTTTATGAAAACCGTTAGTGGTCTTGCATGTATCAATAGTAAGAAACCTACATCAATTTTTTAAACCATGAAAATACCGTACAAGTGAAGAATGAAAATGCATTATTCCATAATTGCAATCACTAAAAGTTCTTGATCGTTTCCAATAATGTAATGTCGTAATCAAGACGTCCTTCTGGATAGCATCTTAGCATTATTCCATTTGAAATCTCATCAAAACGCCAGTTATTGCACTCCCTGTCATACTCTAATTTTGAATTGTCAAACTTCCAGCCAAAACCATTTGAAATAGTACTATTTGGAAATCCATGACCCCTGATGAGTGTGACTGCATTGTTCCAATAATCAACTGAGACTTTAGCATACAGTGCATTTGGGTATAGGTACATGACATGCGGATGTCTTGTTATGGCATCAAATTCTCTTTGTGTGACGTATTCATTATGCAAAACAATTACCTTGTCGTACTGAGATAATATCTGAGGATTACGGTCTATGTCGATATCTGTTATGGTCTTGTACCCAAGTGACTGTAATACCCTGACCCCGTTTGCACTGTCAGTCGATGAATGAATGTAATCACGTATAGGTACAGTGAGACATTTTTTATCACATTCTCCTCTATAATGTGCATAAAACCCGTGTTCTGAATATGCACTTGATGTAAGAACTGGAACTATTACTATTGATTTCTGGGTTTCATTTGCAACTGATGCCTTGGTGATTTCATGGCTCATATTCGTGATATCGTCATCATTTAACTTTATGATTCCATTTTTTATCATGTATCTGAGCGTACTCGTAAAATCACTATCTGAAATTTTTCCAGTACTCCAAAAATATGCAATGTTTCTAAGTTCTGTAGGAACTTCATGGGTGGAACCATTGTTTAACACTAGATATTTCATGAGAATTATTTTTTCTTCCACGGACCATCTGATGCAATTGATAAATTCATTATCAGATATTTCTTCATCATGCCACATCTTTGTAACTTTCTTAATCCATGACGGTATTGGTTCATCATGATTATATGATGGAATGATTGCAAAAATTGAGATTAAAACAAGCATGAAAACGAAATACAATCAAAATTTGTTTTCGTTATTGAGTATATATTATATCCAGTGTAAGTACCGTACATTTTATATCTTGCATATTTGATGTTCCTTGATAGTGCCATTATTCGTTATGGAAATTATGCCCTATCTACAAATAAATCAAATATCATCTTTTTTCGGTTTTGATAATTTCTTTAATCAGTGATGTATAGTGAACATTAGATTGGAACCAAGAGATCTTGCCAGATTGAATACGTTTGATAACAACAAGTGTAGAAAATGCCTGAATCAATTCAATGAAGGTGACTTTGTTATACGAATAGGAGCACGTCCTTCAAAATATTATCACAAGGAATGTTTTAGGCAGTATTAGTTGGTTTTTGGAAAATGAAAACTCTCTATCTATCAATGATTTTACTACTCATGTCTGTAATCATAACACAAAATCACACGGTATATGCTCAATGCGCAGAAGATAAGGACTGGCCACAAAAACCATGTAATGATGCCATAGATACTGGAAATCCAAATCAGAAACCAATTCTTGGAGACAAACAGGATTGGAAGGCATTCTATGATATGAAAGGAAAAGACTGGATGGAATCAAAAAAACAGGAAATGTATTTTGCAGAACAAAATGGAATTCTCAAGGAATGGTATGAATATGGTGGCAATTCTGGTCATCTTGCAAATTCTGATGTCTGGTACTATTACAACCTGTATGGTCAGTCGCCTGACATTATGAAATACTATAATAGTGTAATCCAAAAAGACTGGACAAAACCAATCATCACATATTATTATGTAAGTCCAATTGTTTTTGTCATTATTGGAATAGCTGCTATTGTGGTAGGATTTTTTATATCAAAAAAGATTTTGGCGAGGATTAGAAAATGAAAACTCTACGTCTTGTCCTAATTGCAATTCTGTTTGCTTTTGTACTTGCTAACATTGAATATGTATTTGCTGATAATGATTCAACTTCACATCTTAATGTTACAACCGATTATGTGGGTCGTGGCATTATGGTAAACTCCAATCAAACCATGTCACCATTTTTGCCTTCACCGCCCTTGGGAATGTACCCTTATACCTCAAAAATTTTCTCTGTATTTCAAATAGATCCAGAAATTGTCCATCCTAATGATACGTCTGCTATACGCATCTTGGTTACAAACAATGCAAATTTTACACTGTACGATGTAAACTTGGGTGAGTCAGTTAATGATTCCAAGTCCATTATGTTTTCTGATATTCATAAAATTGACATTTTGAATCCAAACCAAACAAAAACAATTTTTGGAACACTTCATGTTTCTTCAGATGTTCGACCAACAGATTATTATGACGTTTGGTGGAATGTTGTTGCAAAAAACCAAACAGGAAATATGATGGAATCCATGCAATTTCATAGGAATCTTCCAATAGTACAAAATTTGCCACAGTATTGTTGCGATAAACCTGTAACTATTACATTAAAATCACCGCTAAAACAATTCAAAGGTGGTACCATTTCCATATTAGATGTAAAATGTATGCATGGATTTGAACGACTTGTAAAAACATCGGATGGTTCACCTGCCTGTGTAACACCATTGTCTGGAAAAATACTGATAGAGAAGGGGTGGGCAACAAGAACAATAAAGGTCCAAAATACTGATTTTGAAATAAATTATGCAATTTCAGGTGGCAAATTAACTGGGGCGACTGAAAATCTGTACCCGCAGGAATTAATTTTATCATTACAGACTTCAAGTGATGGATATCTAACTGTCAATATTCCAAAGGGATTGATTAATTTAAGAAATATTGACTACTGGACAGATGGGACTATCTATGTATCTACTAATCATAATGAAATCAACTTTAAACAATACAAGTCTTTAGGATACGTTGTCATAACTATCCCATTAAAAAGCGGAATGACAAGAGTTGAGATTGGTTCAGCTTTTTCTGGATTGGCTGAAGAAGGGAAATGAAAAATTCTACTAAAAACATTAAGATAGGAATTGCTATTTCCCACTGGATATTCTATGGTGCATTCATGTTTGGGATTTTTATAGATGCCGAGGCATGGTTTTTTGGATTTAAGCTCAGTGGAGTATCAGCTCAAGCAACGGTATTGGGTATTGGAATTAGTGGACTGATTATTGGTTATTTTATATTTATCCAAAAGAAAAAGGCATACTTTGGCGCAATTGCTTTAACCATTCTAATGGGAGCGAATCTGGCTTTTAATTATTTGACTGCTCCTAAACTTCCCTAATTTAGACAAAGAAGAACTTGTTTTCTTTCCATCACCAAAATATGCCAAAATATTGATGGATCTGATATGTTAGTGTAGGACCACATCCGTTTACAGAACCTAACCAGTCATGTGGAGCTCCTTCTACTACAAGTATACATGTTGTTCCAGACATCATTACAATCATGAATAGTACGATAGGAATTACCGTAAAAGCCACCAAACGCTTCTTGTTTTTTATCATTCTTTTATACACAAATAACCACATAGAATGTAGAAATATGTTTTCATACCTTCTGTATGATTACGAATTAAAGAAAAATTTGGGACAGGTGTCCGCTACAACTGTTCTGGCGGTAACCCCCGGGCCCGTTACTATGATCATGAAAAGAATGTTTTAAGATGATTTTATTACTTGTGGATTCAAAATTGTTCCATTGTAGTAACTAGATTTTACAAGACTATGTTTAGTGCGTTGTTTAAAGTACATTTTCTATATCCTGAATAGTAATTTTACAGAATTAATTAGGATCTTTGATATCAATTAATTACCGTTGCCTGACGATCTTCTTATGAAAGATGTGAGTCTTGAAATTATTCCAAGTTAGTAGCTGGGTCTTACCAGCTCCTAATCTACATGATCAAAATCTAGATCACTTTTTTATTTAACTCTATGAATACACACATTGTGGAAATTCTAATACTTAGCACTCTGATATTTGTAGCAATCTACATTTCTGCTTGGTTTCTTGCCCCCTTAATAAAGAAGAGAATTACTCCGGCACTTGGATATAGAATGCTTCACACTTTTGGTTTTGATACAGACGAGTAAATACTACATCACTTTTTTAAACCATGGCAGTACCGTACAGTTAGAGAATGAAAACTCTATACCTTACAATAATAATTTCAGTTGCTACTATCTCCGCATTTGGAATATTTCTTTTCGTTCAGTTACAATTTATGCATGGACCAGAATTAACATACATAATCAGGGAAATCTTGCCTGATGACGAAATAGAAAAAGATCCCGGAATGGTAACAATCCAGAATCAAACATTTCATATAATGACTATAGACAAAATTGCCTTCAATTCCAATAATTCTACTGAAATAGACTGGTATGGAATCAAGTTCGCATTTCCTAATGGCTTGGAATTGACAAATTCTACACATGGCAAATTCATCGAGTTATATGTGACTTTTCCAGATGAATCAGTTTCGCACAAGATGGCAGTAGCACAGGGATTTGTTGCCTTTAGTACACATCATAATCCACAGGTGGGAATTTTACTGCACAATGAAACTGTCAAGTTGCTTGTAAACTGGTCAACAATACACTCTGATCTTACAATAATTGGTCTAAATGATACCTACAAAACCAAGCAGCCAATTGATTTTCAAATTGAAACAAGCGGGTTTGATTATTTTGATGAAGGACAGACTCCAAAAATATGGGTTGAAAGGCAGAATGGAAATCAGGCATGGATACCGCCTCATAAAGATAGCATAATTCTGTGTTGTGCTCCTGAACTTACAGAGTATTACAAAAGATTCAACTCTACAGATTTGGGTGGTCCAATAAGAATTGACAAATCTGGCACATATAATCTTGTAATATCATACAACGACCAAAAAATCCAAAAACAATTTGTTGTTGTACAACCTACAATCACATATGGCGAAATCCTTCCATACTCTATCAAAGTAGAAAATACCAATTTTACAATAAATTATAACATTACAGCAAACAACAAAATCCTTGATGCAAATATGGACGCACAATCAAAATCACTTGTTTTGTCATTGGAAACAACAAGTAATGGAACACTAATTGTAATTTTACCAAGGGGACTGATCGATCCTAAGGTACATGGTCAAGATAGTCCGTTCATCATTATAGGCAATGGTAGAGAAATGGATTATAGACAATCGACTAGTTCAATTACAGATAGAATGCTAATCATTCCGTTTCAATATGGTATATCAAAAATTGAAATAATCACACCTGGGTCTATACAGTAAAAAATGAAAACTCTCCATTATTCCATAATTGCAGTTGTAGGAATTTCCTTTGGACTGTCTTTCTGTTTTTCGCATTCCGCATCGGCTCATATTGTACCGGGATTTTCAATTCTGCCAGATCAGAATTATGTCGATCCAGTGACACATTATCTTAAAACAAAAGAGAATCATCCCTACATTGTTCTGTCAAGAGATTCCGAGTTTACATTGCCGATGATATTAAAATCCGAAAATGGTTCTAGGATGACATCTTATTGGTTACATGTCACAGATGGAAACAACTTTACCGACGAAATAATGCCTTCTGGGATATCAATTCATGTTTTACCTGATCACTTTATCATAAACAATGGTGGTGACCAGAAATTCAACATTGTAATCAAAGTAGGCAAAAATGCTCCCTCTGGGATATATGAGCCAAATCTTGTGACAAAATGGAATAATAATATAACAGAGTCGATGGACATTGGTTCTATTTCTTTTCAGGTAGGTAAATGGGATTGGGATTCATTATCAAGACAAATGGAATCTGGAAAGTCAGCAAAAAATGTAGTATGCAAATCTAACATTCAGATAGTCGTAATAAAATCAGAAGATGGTTCTCCTGCATGTGTGAAACCTGATACCGCTATAGTATTGGTTGATCATAGATGGGCAACGAATGTGCTACAACCAAATCCCATGGCAGGATTGAATAATGATACAGGAATAGCTACTTTGAAAAATCATGCATATTATTTTGAGACAGCAAACTATACGGATGATATCTATCATCATCCAGTGAAAATTTCATTTCATGATGTGATTTTTACTTTATTTCCAAGTGGATTTAGAGGAGGGCTACCAGCTTGGGGGTGTGGTGGAAGTTACTATTGGACTGATGCCAAGTTTTCAGATGGTACAAGTGAATTATTACAAATCTTTGTGGGTGATCAACAATGTTTTGTGCCACAGCCCATGACTCATTTTAGCATCCACACAAATCCACAGGCAGGTTTGACATTTTATGATGGAAAAATGAAATTACTAGTCGGTACAAAAAATACTTTAGAATCTAGTACAAGATTAAACCCTATCGACGTAGTTTCCATTCAATCTCTTCCAACACCTCCTAATCCTGGTGGACCTACAATGCAATTGACATTAATGAACATTGGTATGAAACCTGTAACCAATCTCAATGCAACACTTGCTCTCAATAACAATTATGTCTTTAATTTCAAAGATGTAACAGAATCAAATCCTCTTGCACCGGGTCATTCAACATCTGACACTGAAATGCTAATTGGTGTAGGATCAACTGAAATGACACACCCATTGACTGTAGTTGGAACTGAAAATAATGAGACATTTAGTTACACACTAAACATTCACATACCTTACACAAATGAAAATGAAATAATAAAAGTTAGAAGATGAAAACTCAACACTTTTCAATAATCATATTTGCAGTTATGATTATCTGTATTCTTTCAGTGACAAATTTGCAGGCTTTTGCTGATGGATGGATTCCAATTGAATCTAAAAATATGACAATGAGGATCTTAATCCAATCGGAACCTGATTCCTTGAATCTGATGACTCCTCAAGACAGGCAGATCCATCTGAGATTTTTTGATGTAAACACAAACCATCTGATGGAAAATGTGACATTTGCCATGTATGTAACAAAAGGAAATCAGACATTTTTACAAAATACTTTTTGGACTCAATCTGGGAGTTTTACACTAAATCTAAAGCCTGGAGAAAGGTATCTGTGGACCGCAAATCCTGATCATGACCCCATTGATGGTTTGTATTACTCAAAAGGTGACCAGATAGATATCTGGACATCATATCTTACAAAAGACGTGTATCATTTTTCAATCCAGCCTGTAGTTATTGATTCTAATGATCTAAGCCAACAAAATGTTGGAGGAAAATTTGAGACTGATCTCAATCTTTTGGACACATACAATAAAACACTCACATCTAACGCAATAACTGGATCTTCTATGGATTATGCCCAACCTGCACATAACTTCAATATTCAGTATAAGATTTTAATGGGACTGGCACATTGCAGTATCTGACTATTCGTTTACAGCAAACACCCATTCTAAAACTAATGGCACATTTGAGATAAAAATCCCAAGAAACTTTCCATATTATGATGGGAAAGACATTCCAAGTACTGTCGAACCATATAATATTATAGAAAACGGTGTACAACTTACACCACGTGAATACACCAAAACTAATTCTGATTGTTTTTTTACCTATTCTGTTCCATTTCGCATGAATTCTACGATTACAGTCTTGTCTACGGACACGTTATTCCTTAAGACTCCAATTTATGGTGACAAAGTTCCAGATTCTTGTATGTCAGAAACAATGATTCCAGAATTCCCGTATACACTACCAATTTTAGTAATTAGCATTGTATCCGTGATTGCATTTTACAGGATAAGATTTAGAAAATGAAAACACTACATCTCCTACTGATCACAGTTTTGCTTTTGATGGCTGTTCATACATTGAATGTCTCAGGAATGCTGATGACACCAGAGAGTAGGATTCAACTTCTCACAGCAAAGCCAACCTATGTTCCGGGAGAAAAAATCCAGATCATTGGAGCCTTTAATCCTAATGACCTAATTCACATCGATTTGGTTAATCCTTTTGACGGCACAAAAAATTCCACTCTGTTACAAAGTGACAATACAGGTCATTTTCGTACAAACTATGTAGTTCCGTATAATGCAGTCAATGGAACATGGAAGATCTTGGCTACCAGTGGTTTTAATCACGCAAGTTTAGACATTCAGGTAATCTCGTCTAACTATGGAATTAATGAAAATACAACTCACGTTTATGGTCCTGGTGGACCTGTTACCACCATACCGATAGAATCACCTCTAAAGCAATTCAAACATGGCACTGTTCCAAAAGATGTTACTTGCTGGCAAGGATTTCAGTTAATCTTCAAAGCAGAAGATAATTCTCCGGCATGTGTAAAATCTGATAGTGTTTCAAAACTTGTACTGATAAGTTGGGCAAAAAACCCACTATCTGAGTTACTCTTAAAATATACAAACCAAACACAAGCCAATCTTGTCTTCTATGATGTGATGAATGAACCACAAGTAAGGAGTTGGTCAATGACTGGTTGGAAGTACAATTCTTATGTTTATGGCTCAGTTGGTGATCCTCAAAAGTTTTCTGCGACCATCCATCTCTATCTTCCTACAAATGATAAAATTCATCCAGAATGTAAAAATGGTTCACTGGCATTTGTAGTAATGAATCTAAAGCCCATCAAAATCGAGCATAATTATACCAAGGTAGGATGCATGCCGGATTACAAAGATTGGAACAGATTGGGAAGTAACCTAAAGTAGGAAAATAGAAAATGAAAACTCTACACCTTTCAATAATTATCGTATCTATCTTACTAGCTATACTGTTACAACCAGTTCATGCTCAAAATCCTCCTGAGATAAATCCGAGAAATGTCACGTTATTGGTAGGGTTTGATTCTCCATCTCTCCAAAGGTGCTGTGAGTCTATTGCGCTAAGCCATGATGGAAGTATGCTTGCCTATTCCATTGACTCATTTGATGTAAAATCCGCTGGTTGGAAGTCGTTTCTTTCATTGTATTTTTTTAAAAATCAAACCAGCAGGTCTCTAAATTTGAATAACAATTTGGAAATGATTTATGATCTGAACTTTAGCCCGGATGACAAAAAGTTGTTGTTTATTGGCAGTAGTTGTGACAAGAAACAATCAACCACAACTTATTACATTTTCAACCCTTCCGATATTCAACTACACTGCAATACTATGTCAAATATTCGTACTGTGGATTGGATGCCTGATGGTGCCATAGTGATCTTGAGAAATAATGAAAAAAACGATACAGTATCAATTTATCAAAACGGTATTGAGAAATTGTTGTATGAAAAGCAAATTGGACCTCCTTACATATCGCTAAATTCTTCGCACATATGGTCAATTAGTGCAAGTCCAGATGGAAAGAAAATAGCCCTATGGTATCTTGTTATGCGTGATCACAAGACCCAGATATTAGACGTCAACACCGGAAAAATCATAACAACCATTGATGGAGGTCATCCCGAGTGGAGTGCTGATGGCCACACCCTTTCATACACTCTTCCCACAAGTACTGGGTTTCTATCTAATGGAGCTAGAGGTGTAGACACCTCGATAAACCTGCTTGACGTTGCTAGCAACAAAACGACTACACCTTATCATATTCCTACTGGAGTAGATTTTACATCAATTACTCCAAATGGCACCAAGGTACTTTATGCGACAAATCCTACAGAGCCATACAAATTTTTTGGCATAAAGGCGGGAATCTATGCAATAAATCTGATTAATGGTAGTAACATGACGCTATCACCCATTAGGCAACCTATGTTAACCATAGAGTCTCCGTTAAAGCAATTCAAATCAGGAATTAAAGCAGATGATATAAAATGTGACAATGGTTTATCGCTTGTAATCAAAGTAGAAGATAATTCTCCTGCATGTGTAAAACCTGATACTGCCGATAATCTGATGAAGAGAGGCTGGGCTCAACCAACAATAATTCCTTCAAAAAAAGTACATGAGATACTGCCTTTAATTCCAAATAATACGGTAAAACCATTAGTGAATCAAGATAATCAAACATCATCCACACTCAAACTTTTCATTTCTACGGATTCTACTTACACAAGTCCTGGAAATCCAGTAGGTATAGATATTTCACTTAACAATACGAGTTCTACACCATTAATTCTCACTAAATCTGATAACTGGCCACGTAATGATCTAAGCTCAGGACCATGTTCGAACCTTCCGTTTGGCATGGCTATCCTAAAGGGTTACTATACTGAACAAAACATGAGCAATGCAAACTCGCTTGTAATCTTTCAAAATATTCCGTGCCCCCTTCCATCACAAATCAAAAGTTATACATTTCAGCCTCTAAGCAGCAAGGCAACACAAGAATGTGATAGTCTGTTTTCCTGTACTGGGTTAGTCGATATGAAAACACATCTTGAGATAAGTGGATTTGTGGATAACAACAGCCCGCATCGTCCATTCAGTGTTGGTACATACACAATAATTGCAGGGGATCAATGGGGGCATGTTACAATACAACATTTTTCAGAGGCCTATACTACACCGCTTGCTGACTTGAAAGGGAATTAAGTGGGTGAAAAAATGAAAACTCTACATATTGTAATTCTAGGAGCTACAATTGCAGCAGTAATTACTGTCTTTTTTCTTTATGAGTTTTCATTATCAAATAAGTACAGAGAATCATGTGCCACTACAATGATAATCATCTATGCGGAACCTGCTAAATATAATCAAACTGTAATTTTAAACGCCTTGCGAGATAACCTATCAAAAGATGACTTTGGAGATTATCGTGGTCCAGATCCGTGGTGGAAATCTGTTTTCATTGGTACAACAGATAAACATGTAGTTGATCTATTGATTCCAACTGTGGATGTAAAAACAATCAACATGATAAAAGCAATAATTAGCAAAATAGACGGGGTAGGAAAAATATTACCAAGCGAGACTCAATGCAGTATTGAAACATAATGTGGCATGTACGTCACTTTTTTAAATCATATCTGTCCAGTATGTGTAAAACATGAAAATTCTGCATCTGTTATTTCTTCAACTTTATTTTTTGCGTTTTACTTGAACGCTGATCTTATGCAGTGACTCGTCTGCAATTTTTTCAGAGA
>Ga0105164_10001145_pt1 | contig 17198 bp, 20 predicted proteins | sample VDWuncwatermetaG_FD_89674 | JGI IMG/M metagenome (GOLD analysis project Ga0105164, IMG submission 89674) | Wastewater microbial communities from Netherlands to study Microbial Dark Matter (Phase II) - VDW unchlorinated drinking water | ecosystem: Environmental > Aquatic > Freshwater > Drinking...
ATCCAACAGGTAGCCAGCCCCTCAGCAGTCGCTGCAAGTATGAGATGATCCATTGCGATGGCAGCATCAATGTCGGCATAGTTTTTCCCATCACTTCGCTTCCATGCCTTTTCTGGTAGACTACAAGCGCAGATAATTATCGGAGCCGTATAAAACCATTCTTCGTTATATGTCTTTTTTAATTGTTGCTTTATTTTCTCATCTTTGATAACCACAAAATAGATGGGTTGTCTGTTCGCAGCGCTGGGGGCAAGCCTTGCCGCCTCCAATATTCGGTTGAGCTTTTCTTCTTCAACCGGTTCCATCCTATAAGAACGAATACTCCGTCTGTGCTTCATAGTCTCATAAATATCCATAATATTTTCCTCTTAAAATTCCACAATTTTCCAATGATTTACTTTAGCATGTAACAAAAGCATAAGGCTGGCATTTACAGCTATAGGGTACCTTACCATGCGCATAAATTTGATATCTAAATATTGATTGGCATATGCATACGAAGATGAGAGATCAATATTATGCTCTGCAGCAAGTCGATTTACAATCTGCACCTTTCCATTACTATACGAATGTATGCCGTCTATTTCACCGGTAATTAAGCCTTCATTGTCAACAGCAAGGCTAGTTCCCACACCTATATCGGCATTACAATATTTTCTAAAACACTCTACCAAAGGAGTTAATGTCCCCGATAACAGAATAATGAAATAACCGGCACCCTTCAATCTATGTATTTCTTCTAAAGCGGCTACTGAAACATAGGGAGCAATCCGCTCCTCAAAACATTCATTTATATGTATAGGTGAAAAAACTTCTTCATACGCCTTACTTTTTAGATAGTATTTATTTTTTCTAACATATAACCCCTTCAGGAACAAAAGATTATTAACAAATACGTTTGCAAATCGCAATAGATCTTTGAAAGTAACAATTCTTTTGTCCAGAAGATAGTGAAAAAATACCCTTTCCGACGATACATTTCTGAGTATTGTTCCATCAATGTCAAAAATAGCAGCACTTTTCATATTCCAAATTTTACTAGGTACATGAATGTCTTTCAATAAAAATAAGCGGCGTTTTATACATACAATATATTGACTAATTTTAATGCTTTTATCAAAAATTCATAAGTATTTATAATGGCAATGTTTACCCTTACATATTGTAGCTATTTTAAAAATATATACAAAATATAGTATTTTTGCTTGACAATAATATTTTTTTTGATATATATATTCCTTATTGCTAGACATACAATATATAGTAATTTTGGGTTCTTGACAGAATGGAGGTGATCGAAAAACAAAATTTTATTCGAGAGGGATGTCATGCGTTTCGTATTACAGTAGTAAATATAAAAATAAGGGAATTATGCAATGTGTGTTAAGGTATTTTATAAACAGTAAAAAAGAAAGGGGACACAAAGAAAATGACAGCAGCTACGCTAGAGAGACCTATAACGGCAAAAGGGAGTTGTAAAGAAAAAGGAGATATGCAGATGTTTATTGAGGAAAAATTGAAGCTCTTCGATACGGCAGTTGAGGAACATGAATTTTTAGAGATTGATGGTGATATTGAGGGAAATACGCCACAAGAGCATTACCTGAAAATTATCAATCACAAGTTAGAATGTGCTTTTTCTATCAGCATTGATGCGGTGATTCGACAGGATTTGGATTGCGTTATAAATGCTCTCGAAACGGGAATTGATACGCGTCTTTATGGAGTTACAAGGATTGTAGGTTATTACAGCCGTGTGCAGAATTGGAATAAGTCAAAAATTGGTGAATTACATGACAGGCATATGGGAAGATATTCAGTACGGTAAACAAAGGTAAATTTATCCTAAGAGCCCCTTTGTAAAGAGCCATTGTGGTGCGGTTGTTTGTACTACAATGGCTCTTTTTTTAGAAGAATTTTTAGAGATGAAAATTTAATTTATACTTGGAACGGGAGTCGGCAGTCTAACGGTAAGAACCGGACACGGGGCTTTACGCACAACCTTTTCCACAACGCTGCCTATCATCATGTGAGAGAGTCCCGTTCTGCCGTGTGTACCAATCACGATAATATCTGCATTAATCTCGGTGGCGGCATTAATAATCTCATGGAAAGGTATGCCCTTTACCACGATTGTTTCTACTTTTAATACATCGGTAGTTCCCTCTGGTAGGCTTTCTATTAAATCTTCATGAATTTTAGACATATCAGCTTCGTTTAACTTATAAGGACTGAATTTATATATTTCGGTATCATAAAGACGGGAATCTATCACATGCATGAGATATAATTTCGCCTCGTCTTTTAACGCTAAAGAAATAGCATACTTTAAGGCAAGATACGAACACTCGGAATGATCCACAGGACAAAGTATTTTCTTTAATGAAATCATAAGACCTCCTATTAATTTTTTGTATCTAAGCCAATACCGTCAATAGCCGCATCACACGCTGGACATCGTGACTCGATGACGTTGTTTTCAATAATCTGATACCCATATCTCTTGATAATAACTTTTTTGCATGTATAACAGTACGTGTTTTCGCCGCCTTCACCGGGTATATTACCTTCATAAACATAGCGAAGTCCCGCCTCGAAACCTATTTCCCTGGCCATTCTAAGCGTATCCACCGGTGTTTGCGGCTTATCTATTAGCCTATACTTTGGGTAAAAGCGGCTTACATGCCATGGAATTTCAGGACCGACACTCCTTATAAATTCGGCAATCTGTCTCAATTCGTACGCCGAATCATTAATTCCAGGAATAATCAATGTGGTAATTTCTATCCAGATGCCGAGTTCCTTGTAAGAGCGTATACAATCTAGAACATGCTCTAGTCGTGCGCCGCATAGTTTTTTGTATGTTTCGTCAGAAAAAGTTTTTAAATCTACGTTGGCAGCGTGAAGATAAGGCTTTATTGCTGTAAGTGCTTCACGTGTCGTATACCCATTCGTTACAAACACATTCTTGATGGATTTCTGGGAAGCTATTTTTGCGATTTCGTATGCATACTCAAAAAAAATGGTAGGCTCTGTGTAAGTATAAGCGATGCTCTTACATTGATAACGTAAGGCATCGTCAACGATCTTTTCTGGCGCAACGTCTCTACCCACAATCAATTCATGGTCTTTTGGCAATTGTGAAATCTCATAGTTTTGGCAGTTAAGACATCTAAAGTTACATCCCGCCGTTGCAACAGAAAAGGCGGTAGAACCGGGGAAAAAGTGGTAAAGAGGTTTCTTTTCGATCGGATCAACGTTATCTGAGATGAGTTTTTTGTAAACGAGAGAATACAGTATGCCGTCATGGTTTTCCCTAACACGGCATATACCCTTTTTGCCATCCTCAATGACGCAGCGATGACGGCAAAGATAGCACCTCACCTTTTTGTTCTCTAGTTTTTCAAAAAACATAGCTTCTTTCATAAGGAATAATCTTACCGTTTTTTGTCTATTCTCGCAAGCGTTTTGTCTTGATCCTAGATTCAATATCAGAAAATTTAGTTGACAAACATAAAAATAATAATATTATAGCACCGGTCAATAGTTAAAAGATAGTAAAGGTGTAGGTTTTTGATAATTTAATACATTACGATAAAGGCAAACCCTAAGTGATTAGGGGACGCAAAGTAAAGGGGTCTTTAAAACACAATAAAGACTGCCTTACTACCGAACAATGTATGAAAAACTTTATAAATTTAAAACGAAAAGACAGCCTTGTAAGCAAAAGTAATTAAAACACTCTTTTGCTGAAAAGGCTTTTTTTATATAACCATTTTAAAAGGAGGGCTTAACTTATGAAGTTGAAGAAAAGGAGAAGTGCAGGTTTTACATTAATTGAGCTACTGGTTGTAATTGCCATTATCGGTATACTTGCCGGTATATTATTGCCTGCACTAGGGCGTGCACGAGAATCAGCTCGACGAACACAATGTGCCTCAAATCTTAAGCAAATTGGTCTGGCCCTTAACATGTATGCCAACGATAATGCTGGGGCTTTCCCGGGATATACACTCACAACAACTACAAGTGCTGCTGAATTGAACTCGCTTGGACTGCTTTATAATGCGTATATTACTGATAGAAAAATCTTCAGATGTACGAGCGATGCTGGTGTTACCGAAGCCAACAACTTAACTTTAATGGGAAGTAGTACTTGCACTATAACTACTTGCAGTTATGGTTACGATGATAACCATTGGACTTCCGATGATCCAGGTACGGCCGTTGCTGCTGATGCCAGAGGCGCATCTACCACAAACTATTTATCAGATAACCATAATACAAACGGACAAAATGTTCTTTACGCAGATGGCCATGTAGAATGGAAGGGTACAACAACCTGTGGATATTATGAGGGTACCAGTGGTGCAACTTATCCTGGTTATGACGATATTTACAAGCCGCATGCTGGAGCTTATGGAGGTAACAACGTAGACAAAGGAACAGATACCGCAATAATGCAATAATAAGTTGTTACTCCTGTTGTCATCTAAAGGGGAATATTCATAAATGAATATTCCCCTTTTTGTTAAGAACCTCATTCATACTACCACTCCGGTAACCTTCCATGTCGATTGTGACATATTTGTAACCGATCTCTTTGAATCTTCTGACGAGTTCTTCACGCTTGCCATTTTGCAAGAGCATAGAGATATCTTCTGGTAATACTTCAATTCGTGCGATGGTATCGTGATGTCTGACGCGAAATTGTTTTAAACCAATGCCTCTCAAATAATCCTCCGCCGCAGCTACAAGAGTTAATTTCTGTTCGGTAATGGACTCTCCATACGGAAATCGGGAAGACATACAGGCGTAAGATGGTTTCTCCCAGTTGGAAAGTTTAAGGTACTTCGATATCTCGCGTATATCCGCCTTTCTCAATCCATTTTCCTTCAAGGGGCTACGTACGTTAAGTTCTCTTGCGGCATCGAGTCCAGGTCTATATTCGCCTGCATCGTCAAGATTAGCGCCATCTGCAACATTTTTGTAACCCCTTTCTCTGGCAATTTCTTTAAGTTTTCCAAATAGCTCCGATTTACAGAAATAGCATCGATTGGGAGGATTATCGGCAAACCCTTTGATTCCGAGTTCACTGGTATTAATAGTCATGTGAGAAATGCCAATTTCCTTAGCAATCTTCACGGCCTCTTCATATTCATACGATGGGTATGTCTCTGAACGTGCAGTAACGGCTAGCGCCTTTTCTCCCAACACATCATAACAAACTTTTACCACAAGGGAACTGTCAACCCCCCCAGAAAAAGCTACTATAACACTTTCTAAAGCTCTTATATTATCTCTTAATTTTTTCAGTTTTTCCTCTGTGTCCATAAGTTTTTCTTTGCGCTCTTTGCGTCTTTGCGGTGAATTATTACGATAAATCAAGCATTCTTTGGATGGCCACCCGTGCCTTTGCCGCAATATCGTCAGGTACCTTTATCTGATAAACAAGGTCCTCCAATGACCACAGTACCTTTTCCGGGCTGATGAGCTTCATGTTGGAACAATCGGCAAGTTGTGTTATGGCATAAAAAATTTTTTGAGGATTTTCTTTTCTTAAACGATGCAAAATACCAATTTCAGTGCCAATAATAAATTCTTCAGCATTGGTTTCCTTGCAATATTTGGCAATACCCGTGGTGCTGGCAACATGATCTGCCAATGCAATCACATCTGATGTGCATTCCGGATGGACAACGACCCTGGCGTTAGGATGTTCTAACTTCATTTTAGCAATATGTTCTGCCAGGATTCTATGATGTGTGGGGCAATAACCTTCCCAAAGTATCATTGGCCGATTAAGCCTAGATGACACATAACCACCCAGGCTTTTGTCAGGGATAAAAAGAATTTTTTGATTTTCAGGAATTGACGACACAATTTTCATTGCGTTGGAAGAAGTGCAGCATATATCGCTTTCTGCCTTTATAGCAGCCGTGCTATTAACATAGCAAACTACTGCAGCATTGGGGTGTTCCCTTTTCTTTATCTTGAGCTCTTTAAGAGTTATCATATTTGCCATAGGACATCCTGCGTTTTCATCGGGCAATAACACTAGTTTATCGGGACAAAGGATTGAAGCTGTTTCTGCCATAAAATGTACGCCGCAAAACACAATTACATCAGCCTTTATCTTTGCCGCCTGCTGGGAAAGTCCCAATGAATCACCGGTAAAATCAGCAATATCTTGCACCTCGCCTCTCTGATAATTATGCGCAAGGATTACAGCGTTTCTTTTTACTTTTAATTCCTTTATTTTCTCTTGTATCGTCGATGCCATTTGTTATGTGAATTGATCGTTTTACTTAAAATTTCAAACACGAAATCTTGACTTGGAGGAACAAACGAAAGGTATGTGCTGACACAGAACCTAATGACTTTCTAACTGGCGGAGAGGCCGGGATTCGAACCCGGGGTAGGGATTTTGCCCCTACAACGGTTTAGCAAACCGTCGCTTTCAGCCACTCAGCCACCTCTCCTTTTAAGGTTTTTATTCGGAATTGTTTTTAAAACAAAACAACCACGAATGTCCTTGTTGCTATGTTCTAATTGTTTGTGACATTCGTGGTCTTCTTACGGTAAACGATTTAAACTAGTCCCTCTTGATCCTGTTTGGCAACGGGGATTATCTTTTCAATATTTGTAGTCGACTATAATTTATTTTTACAATAGCACACAACAAGATGCCAAGGTATATCGTGAGCATGGCGGAGGGAGTAGGATTCGAACCCACGGGAGACTTTCGCCTCCAGCAGTTTTCAAGACTGCCGCCATAGTCCACTCGGCCATCCCTCCCTCCTTTTTAAAAGCTGTCTTCTGATTTGCAAATTTCTTCTATAACCTTATTAGCCACAAAAATTGGGGTATTCTTTTGCATTGCTAGCGCAATAGCATCACTTGGCCTGGAATCGATCTCAACGGTAGACCCATTTTGCTGCAATACAATCTTAGCGTAAAAAGTATTATTTCTTAAATCGTTAATAACTACTCTTATAACTCCCGCATTCAAACATTCGATAACATTCCCAATTAGGTCATGCGTCAGAGGGCGTGGAGTTGTAATCCCTTTAACTGCTCGATCAATTGCCCATGCCTCATTGAGACCAATAACGATCGGGAAACTCCGTTGTCCCCCTCTTTCCGTCAGGACAATGATCTGATGATCGCTTGTCTCAGTAATTATGATCTTCGAGAGTTCCATATGAATCATATGCAATCCCCTCTTTCCCATGTTACCCGAGGAGCAAAGCGTAAAAATTACTTACTAAACGCAAATGGATTATTATTGCTTGTAAATTTAAATCTAATTTCCCCAAAGCATTTAATGATGATTGTTATTGTACACGGGCAACTACCTCAAATTCTAGCACATCGACCTCTTTTGTCAAATGTTTTTTGAAACCCATAATGGTTCATTGCGAATCCTCACGAAATTTTCAATTAACAGCCCTTATGCACCCTATCCGTGTCATTTGTTTAGAAGTAAAGAGAACAGAAATAAGTTTCTCGCAATTACATGTCACAGTACCTTTATCCTCATCCCTCCAATCGGAAACTTCGTTTTCAACTACTTTGCGAGACTGCGGAACTTTATTGACACTCCGCAAATCGATTGCTATACTAGCAAAATATCTTATTTATGGTAAATTGATTATAAAATTGTTTGCTACTTTGACTATTAAATAACAGTTAATTAAAATCTACATTCTATTATTTTAAAGGGATTCCGAAAAGAGCATAAAGAACTGCAGACATCAACATTTAAATGAAGTCCTACTTCCATCGTTCAAAAAGCCTAGCCAATAGTTTCCTATTCATCCTGCCTCTTTTAATTTTATATGAAGTTGGAATTGCAATGCAAGGTTCAAACATCAAGAATGCCGCTGATGTGATTATAAAAACCCCTTTTAGCGTATTTGGCAAAAACGGTTCTTTAATATTTAATTCTCTGGTCATAGTATTCCTTTTTGTATCTGTATTTTATATCGAAAAAAAATACCAGTTTAGCTCCATAATATTCATCCCCATGCTTACAGAAAGTCTAGCTTATGCTTTATTCATTGGTTATGGAGTAGGATCCGTTGTTTACAGGGTATTGTTTACCTATGTTCTTGCGAGACCGTTCTCGTCGGGTAAATTTCCAGGAATTATTCTTTCGGTTGGGGCGGGGGTTTACGAAGAAATTGTATTTCGACTTCTTCTACTCTCAACCCTATACTTCATATTTACGAATTTGTTAAAAATAAAGAAACCCATCGGTGTTACAATTAGTATCATTTTAGGCGCCGTGGTATTCACTTCGATACATTATGTGGGAACTTTGAGCGATAATTTTACCTATACCAATTTTATGTTCCGATTGTTGTCGGGACTGGTTTTGTCAACCATTTTCATGCTCAGGGGATTAGGAATCGCAGTCTATACACATTCAATCTATGATGTGCTTTCGGTGTTAAAACCATTTCACGCATAGGGAGGCATTTGTGGAAAATATTATTGTTGGTATTACAGGCGCCAGCGGGGTAGTCTATGCCCAACGTCTCTTGCAATTCCTTGGCAGGCGAGAATACAATATTCATGTTTCTATGTCAGACGCTGCTATCCTGGTTATCAAGTATGAATTGGGGATTGCCTTAAATCACATCAAACTAAACTTGGCAGATTTTCTAGGTTTTACTACCGATAACGTTATGTATTACAACAATTCAGATATTGGCGCGACCATTGCAAGTAGTCGACATCCTGTCAAGGCAATGGTCATCGTTCCGTGCACTATGAATACCCTTTGTTCTATTGCATATGGAATTTCAAACAATCTCATTCAACGCGCAGCAAGCGTAACCCTTAAGGAAGGACGGAAGCTTGTGGTTGTTCCACGCGAAATGCCATTATCTTCCATCCACCTGGAGGCTATGCTAAAATTATCATCTGCAGGTGCATCCATTCTGCCAGCAATGCCCGGTTTCTATCACCACCCAAAAACTTTAGCAGATCAGGTAGATTTTGTTGTGGCTAAAATACTGGATACATTGGGCATAAAACATGCCCTTATTCCCGAATGGCATGGTGCGGAAATTCTCAATATCCAAGACATATAGGTTTATGGAAATCGACAAATTCCAAAAGCTAATTGAAGAAACATATTTAAAAAAAGGGTATTGTTAATTAAGTATAGAGATTGCTTCACTTCGTTCGCAATGACCTTTGAAAAACCGCGTCATTACGAGGGATAATATCCCGAAGTAATCTCATATCTATACTTAGTTACCAAAGCCAAAAAAAGATACAAAACGTGGCTTGTCTAAGACCTTTATGTGGTTTACTGAGGAGGTAGGAGAACTTTCCCGCGCGCTGAGGGAAAATAATAAAGAAGAAATGAAAAAGGAATTTGCCGATGTGCTTGCATGGCTTTTTACTTTGGCAAGCTTATCAGGCATTAATATGGAAGAAACAATTAGTAAATACACCTCAGGATGTCCTGTATGTAAACGTATTCCTTGTATTTGTGAAGAAAAATAGATAAAAATGACAGACACACAACCCAACGTTGCCCCACCAGGCGTGGGATGGCAACCCGTATACATCAAAAAAGTCCGAGGTGCAGGTTTTTGGATAGCCGTAGGATGTGCCTCATTTTTTTTCTTATGTACTCTTTTGCTATTTACACTATTTATTGGTTCCCTTGTTTTAAGTAAGGCATTCACGAGTACCGGCACAACAGGTAAAAAACCAGTGGCTGAAACCATTGTTGAGGGTAGTGGAGAAGATAAGGTTGCTATAATTCCAATCAAGGGAATATTAACAAGTGCATCGGCCGAAGGCCTATTTATAGAGAAACCCAGCATAGTCGAAATCGTGAAGCAAGAGCTGGAACAGGCTGCTAGCGATACTCGTGTCAAGGCCGTTCTGTTGGAGGTAGATAGTCCTGGCGGTGGTATTACCGCCAGCGACATTATTTACAACCAAATTATGAAATTCAAAACAGACACCAAAAAAAAGGTTGTTGTATATATGGAGGATGTCGCTGCCTCCGGCGGGTATTACATCTCCTCCGCAGCCGATGCCATTGTCGCACATCCAACAACAATTACTGGAAGCATCGGAGTAATCATGCCGTTAATAAATGTAGCAGAACTTATTAATCGGTATGGAATAAAAGATAACTCCATTGCCTCTGGGAATATGAAAGAAATTGGCTCCCCACTCAAACACATGACCTCAGAAGAAACTGTCATATTAAAGGACATTATTGATGAATTGTATCTGCAATTTGTAACCGTGGTTTCTACAAGAAGAAAACTCGATATTGAAGCAGTAAAAAAGATTGCCGATGGGAGAATCTATACAGGCAAACAAGCGCTTGTAAATGGATTGGTAGACCAATTAGGTTATCTGGAAGACGCCATTGGTTTAACGAAAAAAATGGCAGGACTTACAGAGGCAACCATCGTGAGATATGAAAAGCGCCACGGCCTATCCGACCTGTTTGGCTTGATGTCTAGAAAGCTTTTCCAAAGTAATACCATTAAGCTGGATATCTCTCAATTTCAAGAACAGGCGGATATCAAACCTATGTATCTTTGGACTGGTCATTCCAAGAGTGAATAAGCTTGATACATATCACCTGAAATATCGTGCAACTGAACATTGTGTCTGGAAACTATAACCTGCCACATATGCGGTAGTCAAATTATTCAACGAAATAAGTGATTGTTATTACAGGAAAAATAAAACGCAACTTTTTATAATTTTATGGTACGTGTTCGTTTTGCACCTTCTCCTACAGGTCTTTTACATATCGGCAATGCGCGCATGGCCATTTTCAATTGGCTATTCGCAAAACGGCATAATGGCATCTTTATCTTAAGAATTGAAGATACAGATGCTGCACGTTCTGATAAAAAATACATGGATCAGCTCATTGAAGACCTCCACTGGTTAGGATTAACATGGCAGGAAGGCCCCGATGTCGGTGGTCAATACGGTCCATACCTACAGTCAGAACGTTCGCATATCTATCGTGACTTCTGTCAAAAATTTTTAAAAGAAGACATCGTATACCGTTGCTATTGTACACCCGAAGAGTTGGAAGAACGCAGGCGGATTGCTAAACTAACTGGCAGACCCCCACGATATGATAATCGTTGTCGAGAATTAACTGACAAACAGAAAAAAGCCTTTGAAACTTCCGGCTTGAGTTTCACCATTCGTTTTAAAGTGCCGGACGAAGTGGTTATTTTCGATGACCTGATCCGAGGCGCTTGCCAATTCAACATGAGCCTGATTGGAGATTTTGTGATTATGAGATCGGATGGAACACCTTCTTTCCACTTTGCCGTTGCTGTAGATGATACCCTGATGAATATTACCCACATCATCCGTGGAGAAGACCATTTATCAAATACACCGTGTCATATAGTACTTTTCAACGCTTTGAAGAGAAAACCTCCACAATTTGCTCATCTCTCGCTCACGATGGGCGCAGACCGAACCTTGTTGAGTAAACGGCACGGAGCATTTTCTATCTCGGAATACCGTAAATTAGGCTATTTACCAGAGGCGCTCTTAAACTATATGATGTTGTTAGGATGGGCGCCAAAGAATAAAAAAGAAAAATTTACTGTGGAAGACATTATCAATACGTTTGAAATACGAGATACGAGCAAGGCATCCTCCGTGTTCGATCAGCAAAAATTGGATTGGTTGAGTGGACAATACATTCGAGAAGCTGATCCGGAAAGGATTACAAACATGTCGATACCTTATTGGCAGTCCGCGGGTTTCATTTCTACCGATGAAAATAAAATTGATAGAGCCAAACTAAGATTGATTGTAGATACGGCAAGAACCAACATATCCTGCATGTCTCAAGTCGTCCAGGAAGCAGATATCTTTTTCAAAGACGCTATAGTCAGCGAAAAACATGTTGAGTTTTTATCATCCGAGATATCACAATCTGTACTTTTGTCCTTCTCAGCAAAACTCTCAAAACTGGACATCCTCCCTCCTGAAGTTTTTAAAGAGGTCTTAACGGCTATGCAAAAAGAAACAAAGATAAATGGCAAAGGACTTTATATGCCGATTCGTATTGCCTTAACTGGTCGAGAACACGGTCCGGAACTCTATTGCATTGTCAATATTTTAGGCGTTCATACTTGCAGGAAGAGGATCGAACGGTTTCTTTTGGTAAAAAGATGACCATTTAGCCACGAATTAACACAAATAAACACGAATAAAAAAAGCTAAAATTCAGGAGAAAATGAAGAAAGAAGAATAGGGAAAAAATGAAAATAATTAAGTATGTGGTTTTTACAAAATTCGCGTAGATTCGTGGCTAATAATTACGGAAAATATTAGAATTTTAAGAAAGAGAAGTATGGCATTAAAATTTTACAATTCCTTAACCAAAAAAAAAGAAATTTTTACACCGCTGCACGAAAGCCGTGTTAACATGTATGTATGTGGTCCTACGGTTTACGATCATCCCCACATCGGACATGCCAAGAGCTATGTTAGTTTTGATGTAATTGTCCGTTACCTTAGATATTTAGGTTATAAGGTACGCTATGTCCAAAATATTACAGATGTTGGGCATCTGACTGACAATGCAGATGCCGGTGAAGATAAAATACTCAAACGTGCACAAAGAGAACATGTAGAACCTGCAGAGCTTGTAGAAATATATACGCGAAGCTATTTCGAAGACATGGATGCACTCAACAACATAAGACCCGATATTTCGCCACGAGCAACAGCTCATATTCCTGAACAAATCGAGCTTGTAGAAAAGTTGATTGAAAAGGGTTACGCCTATATATCAAATGGTTCTGTTTACTTTGATGTCCAAAAATTTAAGGAATACGGAAAACTCTCCGGTCGAAAACAAGAAGAGCTTGATGCTGGCGCCCGAATAGAAATAAATCCTGAAAAACGGTATCCTTCTGATTTTGCCTTGTGGAAAAAGGCGGAACCCGGTCACATCATGCGGTGGAAAAGTCCATGGGGGGAAGGTTTTCCTGGGTGGCATCTTGAATGTTCTGCCATGTCAATGAAGTACCTGGGACAGACATTAGATATACACGGAGGCGGACTGGAGAATGTCTTTCCACATCACGAGTGTGAAATTGCGCAGAGCGAGGCGGTAAACAATTCACCGTTTGTAAAATATTGGATCCACAACAATATGGTCACAGTAAATGGCCAGAAGATGGGGAAATCACTTGGTAATTTTATTACCCTCAAAGATGCATTCAAGAAGTATCACCCACTAACGGTAAGATTTTTTATTCTCTCTACTCATTATCGCAGTCCGCTTGACTTTAGCAATGAGGCGCTGGATGCAGCAGACAAGGGCATTGAACGTCTGCACAACACCGTCAAACCCCTGAGGGAGCGGTTGAACTATGCAAAGGACGGTTCAACACCACCCAATATCTACGAAAAATTAGCACAATATAGAAAGGTATTTCTAGAGGCAATGGACGAAGACATCAATACCGCAGGCGCGATTGCGGTCCTTTTTGATTTATCAAAGGAAGTCAATACATTGCTCAGATCTGGCCAGGAAATTAGTAGAAAATGCCTGGAAGACATTGATGCGCTCTACCAGCAACTAGGAGGTGATATCCTGGGTATAATACCTAAAACCTTTGAATCGAAACAAAAGGGTGAAATGGACGTTCTGGGGAATGTTATGGAAGTACTCATTGATACTCGCGATGAGCTGCGTAAGGCGAAACAATGGCAATTATCCGACTTTATCCGCAACAAACTTTTAGCAATTGGTATCACCCTTGACGATAGACCAGATGGTACAACATGGAAAAAAATAAAATGATTACATTAAAAGAGGTTAAAAAACATCCGGACGTTAAAGTATACATCAAAAAAGCAAATGATTTTTTAGGGGTAATCGGTTACACAGAACACGGCGAACGTCATGGAAATTATGTGGCGAAGAATGCCCGTAGAATTCTTCAGGAACTCGGATATGACACAAATACTTGTGAACTTGCAGCAATCGCGGGATATATTCACGACATTGGAAATGTAGTTAGTCGCTATTCGCATCCTGCAAATAGCGCTTATCTGGCAACCCAGTTTTTAAAAGAATTGGGAATGCCTGTGGAAGATAGGGTTATAGTCATGAGCGCTGTAGGAAATCATGACGAAGGGGCATGTGACATTGTAAGCCCCGTATCAGCAGCACTCGTCATTGCGGACAAATCCGATGTCCATCGGTCGAGGGTGCGCAGTGTAAAGGAGATTAAATTTGATATTCATGATCGAGTCAATTATGCCGTAACAAAATCCAAACTTCACATAAATATTCCAAAAAAGAAGATGATTACCTTAAAACTCGCGATTGATAAGGAGATCTCCGATATGGTGGAATACTTTGAGATCTTTACTGCTCGCATGGTCGCCTGCCGCCGTGCTGCCAAACTTCTTGGATGTACGTTTAATGTAGAAGTCAATGGTTCTCCATAATTTTGTTTATTCTTCTACTCAATTATCCGGATAAATCTTGTTTTGTAAAATGCCCAATAGTTGTGTAGGTTGGGCAGGAGTGCAGGCGAAATCTAACGGTTGGCGCTTGAGCATTTACGGCTTTGTTAGAGAAGCTGTTTAACCTTGATTTAAGGTTGTGCAAGAGAATTCGCTTCACTAGCAAGAGTAAAGACCTGCCCCCATTTAGTTTCCTTATTTTTGACCAGATATTTCTTGACAAAGGGCCGTATTTACATTAAAAGTAAGCTCACACAAAGATTAATATTTAATAAATTTTTTAAAAAAAGGACAACTCCCATAAAGCAGTCAGTTTTAAATGGCACTATTGATATGCTCCATAAGATTGAAACTATTGAGAAGGAGATTGTGGATTTAAAATTAACCGTTCTCAGGAAACTCACTCCAACTGGCAAGAAAGTTATATCACTCAAGGGCATTTTCAAGGGGGTGGATATTACCGATGAAGATGTAACTTCCGCGAAAAAGTCCCTGTATAGCAAAATAGGGATATAAAGTTTTATGAACTTTGTAACGGACACACACGCCCTTCTCTGGTGGTTTACAAACAGTCCTAAAATAAGTCCAAAGGCGTCAGCGATCTTTGAGAAATGTGAAAAAGGTGAAAATGTAATCTTTGTACCTTCAATTGTCATTGCAGAGGCATTGAGCATCTTTGACAAAAAACGCATCTCTTTTAACTTTAAGAAACTGTTTAAAGAAATACATGATAGTGAAAATTTTACGCTCATAGCTCTTGATTACCCCATTCTCCAGAAAATGATTACCCTGAAAGACATCACTGAACTTCACGATAAAATAATCGTCTCAACTGCAAAATATCTCAACCTTCCCGTAATCACCAAAGACGAAACCCTTCAAAATCTCTCCAATATAAAAACCTTCTGGTAACTTCGTGTGAATTCAATGCGGCGCTGATTGGATTGAAGACGCCATCGCATCGAAGATACTACATCAAGAAGCAAGACCCTGCTTCCTCTTTCAAAGTTAAAGCAATTAAAATTCTACTCGTGGGGCGGAATAACATATAAATTCAATTCAACTTCTTTCCCAATAGCCTCAAAATGCCTGTCTAAAGTTAAAAGTTGTACATTATTTAAAATCGTAGTTACCGAAATGTAACAATCTGAAAGCCCAATCGCCTTTCCTTTCTGTCGTAATAAATAAGACAATTCGCCTGCCTTTTTCCACATTTCTGTAGATTCTGGAAGAAAATCAAACACATACATAAATTCTTTCAGAACTTCAAACTCCCTTTGGGACTTGGCGCCCTGTAACAACTCGGCAAGCACAATTCCCACACAACATATCCTGCCGTTATCCATTAACTCAAGAATCACCTTATAATAAGGGTCTTTCTTTCGAAAAAACTCAATCCATGCTGATGTATCAACCAAAATATTATCTGAGTCTTTCATTTTCGTGCCTGAGTTTATCCGCAGATTTTACAAACTCTATTTTGCCAGCCATTGCCTTTATTTTCGCCATCTTCTTTAACCTTATCTCATCCTTAATAGCCTTTACAACAGCTTCCGTTTTACTTTTTGCCTCAAGTTCTGACATTAACTCTTCTAGTAAAGATTTGGGTAATGTTATGGTAGTTCTTGACATATATTTCCTCCATGTAAATATTGTATTTTATAGCATAAGTATTCTAAAACTATTTATGCTACATTTCAAGCTAAATTTATGTATAGGAATTTCAATCCCCGTTTATACGAGGACGAATCTTTTGTGATTCCCCTCTAAAAAGAGGGGATAAAGGGGTGTGTAAGTTTGCCGCAACACCCCCCCAGCCCCTCTTTCTAGAGGGGAGCTTAAAAGTCGCTGCCAAAGGCAGCCTAATTTAATGTTCAGGAAATTCAAAGTTGCCCACGAAAAGACGCGAAAATAACGAAATTTAATTTTCGTGTCTTTTAGCGTGTTTCGTGGGTAATACGTCGCTGTTGAAAGCAGCCTAATTTAACTATACTTAGAGGAATCAATACCAACTCACAAATAAGTCAAATAACCTGCGATAACTCTAAAAACCAGGCTAAACTCTTTTACAGTTGATTTAGGATTTGGTGTCGTAGTAGTGAGAAATGTACCCGCAACGGATGTTCATTGTATAGGAATTTTCATTTTATTTAAGCGGGTTATACGATGTATGGCATAGAGAATCCCCCTTAGAAAAGGGGGCTATGGGGTTGTAAACTTGTCCTCGTGAAAACGGGGATAGCTAAGAAAAACACAGCCCTCTGAATCCCCCTTTTTTAAGGGGGACTTAAACGGAATAACTTCACAATGCGGCGCTGATTGGATTGAAGATGCCATCGCATCAAAACGAGAAGAAATCGTGAATGATGCACGACAGAAGCATCACATAGTAGAAGTTACAACACTTCCCACTTAACATACAGTAAAGAAATTGTAAAATCAAAGGAAGCTTTGATAATTGACAAATGAAGGTTTGACCCTATTTCCTATTTCAAAAGATTTGACCCCACAAAATTGACCGCTCAACCCTTATTGAAAGAGTCAAAGGGAAATTGTCAACAATTAACAGGTTGTCCGAGAATGCAAGTTTTCTCAAATTTACTCATAATGATAAGGGCAACACGGTTGCAAAGGTGAAAATGAATGATATAATAATGGGTGAAAATGAGAACCACAAACCCAAACCA
>Ga0105164_10001147_pt1 | contig 17158 bp, 14 predicted proteins | sample VDWuncwatermetaG_FD_89674 | JGI IMG/M metagenome (GOLD analysis project Ga0105164, IMG submission 89674) | Wastewater microbial communities from Netherlands to study Microbial Dark Matter (Phase II) - VDW unchlorinated drinking water | ecosystem: Environmental > Aquatic > Freshwater > Drinking...
TGTAAAGCCTAAATCCTTGAACTGATGTACCGGTGTACCTGCCCACTGGATAATGGTTTTGACACCTTGCTTGTCGAGATGGGCACGCAACTCATCACGACGATCAGCTTGTAGCTCGTAATTTTGATAAACATCAAAATGGCAAGAATCAGCATCGGGAGCCGGTGGCAGTTCGAGTTCAGTCAGATCGAAAAGCCCCGCCTGGTAGCGGGTAGCCACTGAGCGCCGGCGTTCAATTTCCTGCGGATAAAATTTAAGTTTGTAATCAAGTACTGCTGCCTGCATGTTATCGAGCCTGGAGTTATAGCCCCAAGCGACAACCCGACCATCGGCGTTTCGCCCATGGTCTTTGAGTAGAGAAATACGGCTTGCGACATCGTCATCATTTGTCACAATTGCACCGCCGTCGCCAAAACACCCCAACAATTTTGCAGGATAAAAGCTGATCGTGCCGAACTTTCCAAAAGTGCCCGCACAGCGTCCATTGAATTTGGAACCCAAGCCCTGAGCCGCATCTTCAACAATCAGAATTCCATGCTTGTCGGCCAAAACCTGCAATGCATCCATATCACAAGTACGACCATTGATTTGAACCGGCATGATGGCTTTGGTTTTTGGCGTAATGCGCTTGGCCACATCGGCAGCATCCAGCATGTGGTCAGCACCACACTCCGCCAACACGGGGGTTGCCCCAACCAGATGCACGGAAGCCGCAGTAGCGATGTAAGTATGTGAAGGAACAATCACCTCATCACCAGGGCCAATGCCCACGGCCTTGAGCCCGATGATGATGGCATCGGTTCCATTCGCTACGCCAAAGGCATGTTTAACCTCCATGAATTTGGCCAAATTCGCGTCAAAATCACGGCATTCCTGTTGCTGGATGTAGGCACCACGACGGCACACATCCAACATGACTTCTGTCAGCGCAGCCTCATCCCGCTTGAACAGGTCAGCATAGGGGAAAAAGGGAATTATTTTCATTGTATTAACTTTCGAATAAATATAAATTAAAGCAAACTATAAAATTTCGTACAAATTTATGATTTGTGTGCGGCGCAAAATATGACTTTGTGATTTTTATCCGCAAGATTATTACTCAATCGAGTAGGATTTATGTGCATTGACGTCATTTCATCAATCTCTGTTGGCATAGTCACAAGTTTACCAAAAATAAATTTCTTCAAGATTTTTTTTGCATTCATGGAATTCGGAATCAAGCCAAGTCGAGATGCAATCATTTTGAATGGCCTCAGCAACCTCTGCTTGGCAGATACCTCATGTATCGGAGTATCGCCAAAAAAATCAACCAGAAATCCCATTGGCACCAATTTTTCAACCAACTCCCTTACACCAAAATACCGATAACTATGTGGGCTGGGCGTAAAATCATACAGATCTTTATTGGCAGTACTAATAAGAAGATATCCATCTTTTCGCAAAATACGCCAGCACTCCTCAAAGAATTCCAAATAATTTGGTAAGTAATATAATGCTTCAAAGAGAATGATCACATCAAATGACTGATCCTCAAAAGGCATTTTCTGAGCATCAAACTGCTGCAATTTGAAACGATTTTTATAATGTTTGTTAGCAATATCAATAATATCTCTAGAGTAATCACCGGCAACCAATGATCTTGCCTTCTTCGCCAAATATCCTAATCCTTGGCCAGTCCCACAAGCAGCTTCCAGCACATCTTTATTGTCACAATAACTTGCCGCCCAATAATATCTACGTGCGATTCTATCAATTTGCTCCTGCGTCACATCATCACCCGAAATTTCCGTAAGGGCAATAAAATTGACTTTTTTATTTTCCATATCACTCCTTTATCAACCTTCATCTTAGCAGCTAGCGGCTGACTATTTTTTCAACATAATCTACATAATGACCATACAACTTTGAAGATTCATATTCTGAATCAAAAAGTTCTTGAGCGTTACCAGCCATTTCTCGATGCAAATCATCATCACTATTTAGCATTTCAATTGCATTTACTAATTCAGATAAGCCACAATAATTAATGCCAATTTTTTCTTTATCAATTAGTTGGTTTGTCTCTCCGACTAAGGAAGAAAGAATAGGTACCCCACCAGACATATATGTGAAAAGTTTATTCGGAACTGCTTCGAAACATCCATTGGCTGTAATAAGTCCAACCTTTGCAATTTTAAGAAGCGCATAAATTTCTTCATTATTCACATATCCCGTCAAGTAAACATTTGGCACAACCGCAGACATTACCTTCAACTCTTCCATCCAATCCCCATCACCAGCAAGTATGAATACAATATCCTTCTCGCCCTTTTTGTCATCAATCTTTGCAATTTCAGTCGCCGCCTCAATTGCAATCTTTGGCCAATAACTGTTATTAAAAGCACCAATAAATAACACAACCCATTTTTCTTTTATTTTTTCAATCAAATTCAAAATTTGAGGTTTTACATGCAATGGATCACCACGAAGATTATTCGCCCCCAAATAAAAAACCTTGTTTTTAATTGCATCATCTTTTCTGCAAATAGGCGGCATACAAGCCCAAGCTACCCATGACTTCATCATTGTCACTAGAGCGTCAGTATTTTTAATTAACTCAGTAGCCATTTTAAAATCACGAAATAACACCAACCTAGCCACCCACTTAAAATATCTAGGGAAAAAACTCAAAAAATCCCAAGGCCACCTGTCTCTTAAGTCTAAAACAAATGGAATGTTATTTTTTTTTGCATACATGTACGCCTTATATGCAATCCTGTAGTCGGGCAGTGCAGCAATAATGATATCTGGCTTAGGCATCTTATTCGCCTCGGCCATGAATTTCTTTGCCACAAAGAAGTGATCCACAAAACGCCTAATAGAAATATTTTTTTTATACCCTATGCCCGCCAACAACCTTAATTGTGTGCCATTATTCAGGGTAATGGAAGTATCCCCATTTGCAATCCAAGATTTTGAGTAATGGTCAAACGATGATGCCCACCAAATTAATTTATGACCACGTCTTCTAATTTCTTCCGCCAATAACCCAGTACGCATTAATCTCACTTCGGATTGAAGTGGAAGCTTTTCCCCTGTTTGCAAAAGCCATATCTCCATTCTATTATTCCTTACAGATTTTAGAAATTATTCTATTACTCGAATTCCCATCCCCATAAGGTTGAAGCAAATTCCCTATTCTTCCTAAATTATTGATAATTGCCTGCTTCAATATTTGTGCATCTACAGGAGGCACCAGCGTATTCCAACCAGCCTCAACCAATTCAACCCATTCAGTTTCGTCACGCAAAGTAATGCAAGGCACTTGGTAAAAAAAGGCTTCCTTTTGCACACCGCCACTATCGGTGGCAATAAGAGAGGCATTCTGCTCCAGCATTGACATGTCAAGATAGCCTACTGGATCAACGAGATACACTTGGGCACCAAGTAATAAACGAAGTTCTGGTTGTTTCTCCAGCAGCTTTCGAGTTCTGGGATGCACAGGCCAAACGATGGGAAGATACTGGGAGACCTGACCCAAAGCGGCCAAAATGGTTCGCAAACGCTGTTGGTCGTCAGTATTCTCGGCTCGGTGAATGGTGGCAAGTATGTATTTTTTGGGAATAAGCCCCATCTTCTGCAAGATGGTAGAGAATTTCTTGGCCCGCTCGCCAAACAGCAGGGCTACATCAAACATTACATCGCCGACTTGATGACACTGCTGAGCAGGGATTCCTTCGTTAGCTAGATGCTGCATTGCAGTTTCTGTTGGAGCAAATAATGCGGTACTCACGTGGTCAGTTACAACGCGATTGATTTCTTCCGGCATCCGACGATTGAAAGAGCGCAACCCTGCTTCCACATGTGCGACAGGGATATGTAGTTTCGCTGCGGCCAACGCTCCAGCAAGAGTGGAGTTGGTGTCGCCGTACACCAATACCCAGTCCGGTTTTTCTTGAAGTAAAACTTCTTCAATGCCTGCCATTTGCGCACCTGTCATAGCGCCGTGCAAACCGCCACCGATCCCGAGGTTGTAGGCGGGTTTAGGAATACCAAGTTCGCTGAAAAACACGTCTGACATATTGTTATCGAAGTGCTGCCCAGTATGCAGCAAGATCTCCTGAATGCCTTTGTGCTGCGCGAAAGCATGACTAAGAGCTGCAGCTTTGATAAATTGCGGACGGGCGCCGAGAACGGTCAGGACTTTCATAATGTAGCCTCACTAGGTGGAGAAAATAAGCCGAAAGCTGTCCCTGTTTTTCCGTGTGTTGATTCGCTCATTCTACCAGCAGTCTTTTGTAAAGTCCTATAAGTTGCGGTGCCTCCCGCTCCCAATTATATATTTTATGGACAGCTTTTTGCCCTTTTTGACCCATAACCTCCGCCTCAACGGGATGCTCGAGCACCCAGCGAAGAGCATCGGCAATTGCGCGCGGGTCAAGCGGGTCCACCAACAAACCACATTCAGCACCTGCAACGATCTGCCTCCAGAGCGGAAAATCCGACGCGATAATGGGCAAACCTGCCGACATATATTCGAACATTTTGTTAGGCTGAGCATCAACATGGTTGGGCATGGGTTGAAATAACACCAATCCGGCCCTGGCGCTGCCGAGCAAGCGCGCCACGTCCTGCCTCCCTATGGTTCCCCGGTGGAGCACTTTAAACCAGCCAGGCAATTTGCCAAGTTCGGCAGCGAAGCCTTCGGGAGTGATGCCACCTGCCATCTCCAGGCGAACCTCTGACAAATCAGCCATATGTTCGAGGGCCTGTACCATTTCCTTGCCACCGCGTATATCGGCAATACCGCCGACGTACGCGAATTTTTGTGGCCGCTCAGCATAGGGTAGAGGGTCGGCCAGGACCAATTCCGACGGGATCGGAAAATTCTGAACCAACACTGTCTTGCCCACCGGAAATCGTGCAGCTATGGTCGGCGTGGCTGGTACGATGCCATTAAAAGCCTTGCCTGCAAGCCACTCCATAGTAGCAATCGCCATAGCGACAGGCCACCGGAAAATGACGGGTATCCAATATTTGCTCATCGTCTGGCGCGGCACATCCTCATGAACATCGTAAATAACCTGAGTCCCGCATAAACGAAGCAGCAACCCCAACGGGATAAGCTCAGGGTCATGGAAATGAACCAACTGTGGCAGGGTCCGTCGAAAAAACATAAAAGCCCTGAAATTTCCCATCACCGCCCGCTTGAAGCGACTCGTGGGCAACTTTCCAAGATCGAAAATTGCAGGCTGGCCCGGCTGTCGGCTATCGCCTAAACCATCTGCCACTACCAAGCTTACGTCTTTCGCCAGCGCGGAAGATAAGGTGTGAACTTGCTTGATAAAAATACGCGTGTCGTTCCGCGAGTGAACGGTGCTCAGATGCACCAGTCTCGGCATGTTCATAGCAACCTCATGAATAAACTTTGACCTGCCGACCCAGACTGCGTTCGATCAAACCCTGCGCCTTCTTCAGCAACCTATAGCGCCCATCCCATGTGTGGAAATCAGTATAATGGTGTGACGGAGCAGTAAAAAAGCCGTTAAACTGTTGGCGATTAATTCTCAGCTTTTTGCAGAAGTACGCAATGTCGACCTCAAGTTCCTGCGGATCGTACAGGGGCTCCGCCAGCTTCGTCAAAGCCTCTTCGCGCGACATCTGTCCAGACACAATGAGGCTGGAAAGATGAGGCTTGCGCTTGTCGTAGCCAAACTTGACCGGCAAATAATGGTTCTGGAAAAGTTTGGTAAACAAAGACTCCCCATGCTTCCGCCCATAGGAACGCCAACCCATAGTTTTTTCCATCTCCTCTATCGCTAAATCTTTATTATATGGCATAAAATTTAAGGGCCGTACCGTGCACATTTTTTTTACGAGAGGATACCAAAAGTAATATTCAAAAAAACTAATGGTACTATAAGTTTTTAGCGGCCGCTCACCGAATGTGCGATGTATTGCTTTTAAGTTAATTGCATCCATTGCAGCACCATGCCACGCACTAGGGAATATGCCCTCGGTGGCCAAATTACCACCTGAAAGAATGTAGCGAATATGGTTGCGCGTAGCAAAGTGGTATAAGGAGGCAAAAAATACATGGTCTTGTGGGACATCTTGGTTAGATAGGCCAGCTCGCAAGTAGGCTAAATGAAGGTCGCGCATCTCTTCCCAATCAACGACATGGGTATGAAGATCAAAATGGCAATGCTTCACAACGGCTTCAATATTAGCAACAGCTAGCTCGCTATTCCATCCTGCATCCACATGTACAACTAAGGGCCGCAGCCCCCAGTCTTTAACCTTCAGAGCTAAGTATGAACTGTCAATCCCTCCACTCAGACCAAGAATGCAGTCATACTCCTGCCCTTGTCCCTCAAGGCGAATTTTCTCCGCCAAAGCCGACCATTTACGAGCACCTTCTTCGTTAGGGAACCAGCCTTTACTCGTAACTTCAAAGAACTCACGGCAGTGGTTGCACGCGCCATCTGAATCAAAGCAGATGGCCGGATCAGTAGTGTCCATAACACAGCGCATACATTGTTGATATTTTTTCATAGCATCACCCCCCTATTAATCTTTGTCTTGTTTGTGCGATAGCCATCTGCAATAGATGGATCGTATTTTTCAAAAAGGGTCAATAGAAACAACAGCCCCACACCCGATGAAACCATTGCTGTTGTAAACGCCTGCTCAGTAACCAAAACACCGTAAATAAATCCAATAAGTAAGTATATTGGATTTTGTGTCGATCGATACAAACGGTCCACGACAATAAGGAATACTGAAACAAAAAAAACAGCAAAAATGTAGCCCAAAAGGCCATTGGTCAAAAATGCATACAAAAATGCATTGGTGTTAACATTACTATCTAAATTCCCCATATATTTTTCGCCAATGTAGTATGTCGCTTGAAATGTTTGATCTGACGCGCCAATCAACCAATTCCAAGCCGATGGCGTATCAACCATCAGAGAATCAAAATAATACCCTTGGACCTCAGCTTGTACTGGAAAAAGTCTACGGAACCCATAGTCAGCGATTATAGAATAGTTATCAAAAAGCCACCACTCAACCTGAACGAGAACATACATTCCAATGATGCCACAGAGAAAATACTTCGCAAAAGATGATAGTTTATCCTTTTTTATTAACAAGCCCAACAGGTACGCCAACAATACAAATACGATGGGCGCTTTGACACCAAGCAGCCAATAGAAGAAAATAACCGCGCCCAAGGCCGCTGTGGAGAGCAATTTGCGCCCACTAACAGCCCCCCTAAATGCAAGGTATGGAGCAAATCCATTCATACACATTGCCAAAGCATAGGCTATTAGGCTGCCAGCAGTGTAGATTTCTCGCCCTTCTAATCTACGGTCGTATGATGTAATAATATCAAAGCCTGCACTTGCGGGCGGATTAATATATGAGAATATAATCACCAAAAATAATATTCCAAGAAGAATTCGCTCGATAATTATTGAGGGAACAACACCACTCCATTTGATTTTAGGCACTAAATGTCGAAACACCAATATGGAAAACAAAGGGAATATAACAACCAACAAAGAAGGCAATAATATGGAGTTATTTATTTTCCCGGATGTCGAGGTAAGTGCAAAAAATGAAATAACCGGAATAGCAGAGTAAAAAACCACAAACAAATCTGAGGGGCTTCCCTTTATACGTGATACTATGAAGGCTATAAGTAGCAAAGCCATAGCCAAAATAACCCAACCGAAAGAAGTTATCTCCCATGGCTGCATTCCAGCATACGCATTTTCCTCAGCTATTTGGAAATCATATGTGTGAATTATTGCCCAAACATAAACAACGTAAAGAAAAAGCATGCTAAGGAATTTATTGCGCCGCTTAACATGCACTTGCGAATTAATAAGTTGGTTAACGATCATCTAGATTACCGTGCCGGTAGGATAATTAATCAGAACCGCCCTATGTTTGCCATAAAACACAAATAGACTTCCAGCAGCGACTGCCGATGCACCGCCTTCGCTCATGACCTTGCGCATGTGATCCAGTGTCCCCGCTCCCCCGCAAGCCACCACAGGCAGGTTCACTTTCGCGCTCACTTTCTTTATTAACTCTATATCGTAGCCTTGCATTTGGCCATCACAGTCAATGCTATTCAAAAAAATTTCACCAACACCCGCTTGTTCTAGAGAAGCAGCGTGGTCTTCCGGCTTCAACTTAGTATCCACGGTCCCCGATTTTATGAATACACGGTGCCCACCCAACAATGTTTTTCTTGCATCGATGGAACCAACGACCGCCTGGCAACCAAATACATCTGCAATCTCTCGGATAAATCCCGTGGACTCGATTGAAGCCGAATTAATGACTACCTTTTCTATTCCACACCGAATCAACTTGCGGGCTTGAGCTAATGTTTTTATGCCCCCACCATAGGCGACTGGCATAAAACACTCGCCCGCAATTTCTTCAATAAGTTCGTAGTTTGGCTCACGCCCTTCGCGGGAAGCATTGATATCAAGAATGACAAGTTCGTCAGCCTCTTTCTCACTGAATATCCGCACAGCATTGACGGGATCGCCCACGTAGACAGGATCCTTGAATTTTTTTGTCTTTACCAACCCATGACCTAGCAACAACAGGCAGGGAATAATGCGAGCGCGAATCACGACTGCCGCCCTGCAAACTCTGCAAGGAGCTGCTTCCCAAATCGGTGGCTCTTCTCTGGATGAAATTGAACACCCATAACATTCCCTCTCCCCACAGCTGCCGCAAATTCTATGCCTCCGTAATTGGCTGTCAGCAAAACATCTTCTGTGCGCGCCGGAGAGAGATAATAGCTATGAATAAAGTAAAATCGTGCATCCTCACTCAATGTATCAAAAATAGGATTCTGAGATACCGTCTTTTTGACATGACACCAAGCCATATGGGGAACTCGTAAATTGGGCAGGACTGGAAAACGCTTCACCCGAATGTCCATCCAGCCTAACCCTAACTCATTTCCTTCTTCGCTACCATGCCCCAGCATTTGGGCACCCACACAGATACCAAGAAAAGGAATTTTTTCTCTCAATACTCTTTCATTCAACAAATGAATTAGCCCAGTAGCATGCAAGCCTTGCATACACGCATCAAAAGCTCCATTACCCGGTAAAACTATCTTCTCAGCTCGCTTGATCTTTTCAGGATCAGCAGTAATTTCGCAACTTGCTCCCAAGCGATTGAACATGTTGGCTATAGCAGCCAAATTTCCAATTTTGTAGTCAATAATGACAATCATGCCTGCCTACCTTTACTGTGGTGATGGGAAAGGATAGCATAAACAACATATAAGAGACTGTATCCGGCTGAGTAAAACTTAATGGATGCCTCAAAGCTTGAAGGCAACATGAAAGAGCTCAACGTCATAGCAAGCAATGAACATTGCCAGACCAGATCAACATGTTGTTTGCCTGCAATGTAAAAAACGTAACTGAGGGGACTGGCCACAAAACGCAGCGCAAACATGGGCATCAACCAGATGGCAATGACCCCAGCTTGGCGCCAGGGCTCGCCAAATGCCACAACAAAAAGTCTCTCAGCAGCAACTATAACACTAAGTACCAACATGATTCCTCCAGCAACCAGCAGCCAGAATGTACGAACGTACTCCTCCCTGCAATGCCCCCTATCGCGATAGCTGCTAGCGGCAGTTCGTTTGAAAACATCCAGTATAGCAGCCCCCAACAACCCGATCGGGGCGCCCAATACCCGCATGGTCAAGGCAAACAACCCGCTGACTTCAGCCCCAAACCGGCTAGCTATTAGAAGAAGTGGCAATTGTCCGGAAGCTGCATTGATAGTATCTGCCGGCAACGCCAACATTGGAAAGCTCCGCTGATTCAACCAGAAGGCCTTAAGGTTTGTCCAAAATCCCACTTTGTCGCTTATTATATTACAGAGCTTTATGGGCATAACGTACATAGCGAACCCTATGCCCACCCCAAGCCCAAACACATGCCCAACTAACATGCCATTGGCCGTTGGTGAAATGAAACCTGCACCAATTTGCGTGACCGTCACCACAAATGCCTGAGAAATTCGAATCCAAGACAATCCGCGATAATTGCCTTCCGCCGCCGCCCACGCTTGCCAGGTATTTGTAACGCCAGCAAGCAACGTAGCCGGCACGAATAAAATAATCATGATTGGTTTAGCCTGATCAGGTAAGCCGCCTAAAAAGTAGCCAACCACCGCAATGAGTGTAAAAACCAGACTCACTCCCAAAATTGTGCTCAACGTAGCCACCATAGCAAATCTTCGGGGTGCCCCATCTGCTGCTACCGCTAACGTCATTTCAAAACGGCCAGTGACAACCACTGCCGCCATCATTACCATACCCAACCATGCCGAAAATAATCCAAACTCCGCAGGCGTATAGATACGCGCGATCACAAGAGAACCTATCATCGGGATAGACTGCGCAGCAACAGTCCCCGTCAGCACCACACCAACACTTCGCCAAAAAGCTCTAACTGCTAAATGTCCTTCAACTCGTGACATCATTTACCGCCCCCACTCCCCTCAAGTGCTATTTTCAGAATTAATGGTGCAACCCTTCTGGATCCTGCCGTGCTTAAGTGGTCGTCATCAGCATACATAAGCTGATTATCAATGACCCCGGAGCACCCCCCCCAGCATCGCAAAAAGTTGACTCAACATCTATAACTTGTAAAAAAGGTATCCGTTCAACGAGATTCAACACCAGTGTTCTATAAATCTGCATTCTGCGCTGATAGGTTTCATATTCAACAGTGCATTTATTTAGAAGCTGTTGAGACATCGTCAAAGGGCGTCCAAAGCAATCCAAAGCAGGAACACCCAACTCTGGAACCTGTAGCAAATAGGAAATGCGTATTCCGCGTTGATGAAGTTGCGTGGCCGTGCTTGCCAAGCCATCTGCAAATACCTTCTCTGGATTTGATTGATATCCCCTATCTAAATTAGTTATTGGCGGATAGTTGTCGCTCGCTTCCACTGGCCCAAAACCCAAGCCATTCAAATATTGAGGACCACGTGAAGCAATGACAACACTGACAATACGTTTATCAGCGAGCATTGTGTCGATAATTTTTTCGATGCTTTTAGCACACTGCTGCAGTTCGACATCATCACGTCCGACAACCGCGCCCAATAATGTTGGGCAACCGGAGTTTGCAAGCAACAAGGTCCCATAACCTTGCTTTTCCGCCAACTCTGACACCCCAGTAAACAGGGCATGAGCATGCGAGTCTCCTATCAATCCAATCATTTGCGCACTGGGATTGTGCTGTCGACAATAGACTGGTGCGTTCCCTGATTTGAAAAGACCAAGACAAAACTCGTCAGTTGCAGGCTCTCGCTGCATTTGCGCTTCTACAGCTTTGACATAGTGTAAAGCTGGACGATCCGGAAAACCATCGAACGCCACCAAACTAAATGAGATCAAAAGTAACACAATCATTGTACTGCCAAGACCTATGAGTACGGGATGGACTCTGCGAGATTGCCGCAGTGGTTGTTCGATAAAGCGATAAGTCAGTACAGCAAATAAGACAGCCGCACTTGCGCCAATCCACAATAGTGTTTGAGCAGGCATGCCGGATTCAATGATACGAATGTACGACAGTATAGGCCAGTGCCAAAGATAAAGCGGGTAACTGATCAACCCAATCCCGACAATGGGTTTGATTGCCATAAAGCGGGCGCCAATTGAGCGAGTACCACTGGCAATACACAAAATAACACCTAGTAGGGGAATGAGTGTAAGCGTATTGGGATGTGGCATCTTGCCATTAAATAAGAACAAAGAAAAAAATATAGCCCCCAAACCTGCACAGGAAAGTAAGTGCCGAATCCAGAGCTGATCTATTCTCATTGGAAACGTGTTGATGCCAAATCGGTAATGGTAATAGGCCAGCATAGTGCCAAGGAGAGGCTCCCAGAATCTAGAAAGTGGGTGAAAATAAAGTGTAATGGGATTTCGACTTGCTAGATAAATGGCAAACGCAAAAGAGCTAACAGTCAAAACGCTAATAACCACACTGATACGTAAACGAAGGTACCCAAGCACAATAAACAAGGTTGGCCACACAAAATAAAACTGCTCCTCTATAGAAAGGGACCAGAGATGCAATAATGGTTTGGATGCAGAAGCAATATCGAAATAATTTGCCTCATTTTGTAACTGAAAATTAAGTAGGAAGATAATGGCCGAAAATGCATGTTTGCCAAGCCGTCTATATTCGTCAGCAAAAAGCGAAAAAAAACCGAATATAATCGTCGCCAATAACACAATAGAAAGTGAAGGAAAGAGCCTCCTCGCTCGCCTAGCATAGAAATTAACGAAACTAAATGTGCCAGCTGCCTGCTCGCGAAGTATGATAAGCGATATAAGATAACCAGAAATTACAAAAAAAATATCCACACCAAGAAAACCCCCAGGAAGACTCTGCGGACTAACGTGGTAGATAACAACACTGAGCACAGCCAACGCACGCAGGCCATCTATCTCAGACCGATATTTAAGTGTATTCACTCTAAAAAAACGCAAGTTTATTTCACTTACGCACCCTGGTGTGTATGCAAAAATTTTGAGATGCGTACTTGATCAGCCGCAGATAGCCCCGGACTCATCGGCAAGCTCAGCACCTGTCCTGCTACTTCATCGCCAACAAACATTTGAACATCCCCATCAGCCACTGCTGGCTGTTTATTTAACGGAATGGGGTAATGTACAGCGGTCGGAATACCAACTTGCTTGAGCTTATCCTGCAACGCGTCCCTATTCTGCACTCGAATTGTGTATTGCGCCCAGGCACTCGTGTTGTGCGGCTCTATGTGTGGCGTAGTATGGATACCACCCTCGTGAAGTAGCTTTGTGTACTGCTCAGCCACTTGCTGACGCAGAGCCATTTCTTCCTCTAGAACAGCCAGTTTGGGCAATAAAATAGCCGCCTGAAGCGTGTCTAATCGACTATTAATGCCCACACGGATGTGGTGGTATCGGCGATCTTGTCCATGGCGGGCAATCTGGCGAATGATTTTGGCCAGTTCGTCGTCGTTGGTAAAAAGGGCACCTCCATCGCCATAGCAACCCAGCGGTTTAGTAGGAAAAAAACTAGTGCAAGCGATGGTTGACAGGTTACAGCTTTTTCTACCTTTATAAGTAGCACCAAAGCTCTGTGCTGCATCTTCAACGACTGGTATACCGTGTTTGGTGGCAATAGAATTGATGGCATCCATATCCGCACACTGGCCATAAAGGCTAACCGGGATAATGGCCTTGGTTCGTTGGGTAATAGCTGCTGCAAGTAACTTGGGGTCCAAATTATAGGTGTGTGGGTCAATATCCACATACACCGGCTTTGCGCCCAACAGGGCTACAGTTTCTGCAGTGGCAATATAGGTAAATCCAGGGGTAATGACTTCGTCACCAGAACCAATACCTAGGGCCATTTGGGCAATTTGTAATGCATCTGTGCCATTAGCACAGGTGATGCAGTATTTAGCACCGGTGTAGGCAGCGAGTTTTTTTTCCAGCTCATCCACTTCAGGACCAAGAATGTATTGTCCGTGATCCAATACCCGCTGGATACCGGCGTCGATATTGGACTTCAGCCGTTGGTATTGGCCTTTGAGGTCACAAAAATCCATATTCCCTCCTGATTTTTATTCTTCTACGCTACAATAACCATCGCGCAGCACATATTTGAGCCCCATATACGAGCAAAATGTTTGTGCATTCCCCTCCAACGACAGATCAAGACGTTCACCATATCGGCTCATCCAACCAATCTGCCTTGCCGGCACACCAGCCATCAGAGCATATGGCTTAACATCACGGTTAATGAGTGCTCCGGCTGCAACAAAAGAGTATTCACCCAAAGTAGTGCCGCAGACTACTGTGCAATTGGCACCGAGGGTAACGCCCCGCTTAACCAGGGTGTTCCTGTATTCATCCTTGCGACTCACTGCAGATCGGGGGTTATACACATTGGTGAAAACCATGCTGGGGCCGCAGAACACATCGGCTTCCAGGGTGACGTTATCGTACACCGAAACATTGTTTTGGATCTTGCAATTATTGCCGATAATTACACTGTTGCCAACAAATACATTCTGGCCAAACGAGCAATCTCGGCCAATTTTGGCACCGCTGCAGATATGTACCCAGTGCCAGATGCGGCTGCCTTCGCCAATCTGGGCACCTTCGTCAACTATTGCCGTGGGATGAATAGTAATACTCATGGAATTTTTAGTAGTCGAGTGGCAGAGCAATCCGCTTACCATCACGGGACGAAAGATACATGGCAATCAACAACTCCAAAGTCTTAAGCCCTTCCCGCCCATCAGTTTCAGGCTCGGCTTCACCACGCAGAGTCTTAATTACATTATCGTAGTAAAGTGGATGGCCCAAACCATAGACTGAAGTGGTCTGATAGCTACTGTTAATAACTTCGGAATCTTCTGGGCATTTATCAGCAAATTCCCATGTCTGGATTTCATTGACAGCTACGCCACCAATACGAACTGTGCCTTTTTCACCCAGAATGGTAATACTACCTTCCATGTTCTTGGGATAGGTAAGCATGGTCACGTTAACCGTTCCCATGGCCCCGCTACGCCAGCGCACAGCAGCGACACCACTGTCTTCCACTTCGATATCCCGCGCCAGGGTCGCAGTATAGGCCATAACGCTTTCCACAGGACCTATTAACCATTCAAGTAAGTCAATATAGTGGCTAGCCTGGTTCATAAAGGCGCCTCCGTCAAACTCCCAAGTACCACGCCATTTGGCACTGTCGTAATATTCTTGTGGACGGGCCCAAAAAACATTCATCGCTACAGCATAAATTTTGCCAAAACGACCTTGTTCCACAGCACGCTTAAGCATTTGCAAAGTAGCATTGCGGCGATTTTGTTTAACAACAAAGAGACGAACGTTGGCGTCGTCACAAGCTTTAACCATGCTCACACCATCGTGCCAGCGAGTCGCCATGGGTTTTTCGGTCATCACGTGGCGACCAGACCGAGCCACTTGGATGGTTTGTTCGGGATGCAGGCCACTAGGCGTTGTAAGAATCACCAAGTCAGCACTGGTCGTTTTTAGCATATCAATCAGACTGCGATGGCCTGTGACTTTGGTGCGGGCCATGGCTTGCTCCAAGGCAGCGTCATTCACATCACACACATCGACCAGTTCCAAACGATCAGCGTGTTTTTCAATGGCAGCAAAATGATTACTTGCAATACGCCCACAACCCACCAGCGCCAGTCGAATTTTACGGTTAGTAATTGGAGAATAATTATACATAGTTTCCCTTTGAATTTTTGTGTGTTGCTGAAGCTTAAAAACTACAAACGGAAAACGGTAAACCCAGCTTTAGCCATATCGTGTCGATTATACAGACTTTTAACATCAGCCAGTACAGGCTGAGAGCCCCGGCACAGTAGTCGTAAACTGGCAGGAGTCAGATTGCGGTATTCGTTGTGCCCCACAGCAACAACCAGGGAATCCCCTGGATGTTCGGCATCGACTTTGCCAAGTTGCAGCCCATATTCATGGGCGACTTCTCTGGCGTTAGCCCAAGGGTCAGCCACGACTACATTGACACCCCAAGCTTCGAATTCACGTACCATATCCACTACTTTGCTGTTACGAATATCCGGGCAATTTTCTTTGAAAGTTACGCCGAGCAAGCCCACTGTACTGCGAGCAACGTCAATGCCATTACGTAACATGCGTTTAATAACATTGCGTGCTACGTAACGGGCCATATTGTCGTTGATACGGCGACCAGCCAAAATGACTTGTGGGTGATAGCCTACTTCTTCAGCTTTATGAGTTAGATAATAGGGGTCTACACCAATACAATGCCCCCCCACCATACCAGGACTAAATGGCAGAAAATTCCACTTACTGCCGGCGGCAGCAAGAACTTCAGTCGTATCGATGCCCAAACGATCAAAAATTACTGAAAGCTCATTCACCAAAGCAATATTCAGATCACGCTGCGTGTTTTCGATTACCTTCGCGGCTTCCGCCACACGCAAACTGGTGGCTGGATAGGTTCCTGCAGTGATGATGCTCGCGTACAACTCATCCACAGCCTTGGCAACTTCAGGCGTTGAACCACTAGTAATTTTTTTGATTTTTGTCAGTGTGTTGACTTTGTCACCAGGATTGATCCGCTCAGGACTGTAACCACAGAAAAAATCCTGGTTGAATTTGAGGCCAGAAAATTTTTCGAGAATAGGAACACAGACTTCTTCGGTACAACCAGGGTAAACAGTCGATTCATAAATTACCAGAGCCCCTGCTTTCAAAGCTTTACCCACGGTTTCACTGGCTTTAATGAGAGGAGTTAGATCTGGACGATTAGCCTTATCAATTGGGGTTGGAACTGTAACGATAAATAGGCCACAATCAGCCAAGTCACTTTGATTGCTACCAAAAGTGAGATATTGAGATTGACTTAGTTCCTCTCGCGTAATTTCTAAAGTTTTATCCTGGCCCAATTTCAATTCGGAAATGCGTGTAACATTGATATCAAAGCCTAATACTGGACGCTGTTTGCCAAATTCAACTGCAAGAGGAAGCCCTACATAACCTAGGCCAACAATAGCTAGTTTAGTATTTGATAGGTTCAATTCCTTGCTCCACTGGAAATTTAGATTTTTTAGACATAAAAAATATTATGAAGACTTTTAAATGACAGAAGCACCTATGCTACCGCCCTCAGCGTTATAAAAAACACTTTTAAAACAATAGCTTAAATAAAACATGACCAACTTTGCATTGACACATTCAATGGATAAAACAAGTGCTTTTATCTGTCATACTTCGGTCATTCAACGCAGAAAAACGGCTAACAAAACTAAAAAAAATGAGCAAATAAAAAGGGTTGGAAAATTTCCCTCACTTCAAATGCTAATTTTACGCAACATCTCTTGAGCCTCAACGATAATTGGAGGACAAATTCGCATTGATGAACGAAGTGGCATTGGCTAGGCGTTCACAAATGTGAATGGGAGCTATACTAATGAATCCAATAACACCCCTATTTCCTGCCGCCTACCCTTTAGCACCAGATGTTAACTCAGTCGATGCTGAGTATATTCGTCTCAAAGAAGAAATGCAGCGCCTGGCCAGTCGCAATGCTTGGAA
>Ga0105164_10001148_pt1 | contig 17156 bp, 18 predicted proteins | sample VDWuncwatermetaG_FD_89674 | JGI IMG/M metagenome (GOLD analysis project Ga0105164, IMG submission 89674) | Wastewater microbial communities from Netherlands to study Microbial Dark Matter (Phase II) - VDW unchlorinated drinking water | ecosystem: Environmental > Aquatic > Freshwater > Drinking...
CAGCAGACCCATGACGCGCGGGAATCGGTCTTCAAGGCCATGGAGCTGGTCACCCATATCGACATCCCGACCGAATCGAAGGAGGCGGCGGGCGTGCTGTTCCTCCTGTCCTTCTTCGGCGCCATCGTGTCCATCTACATCATTCTCATCCTGATCAATATCTTCTTTACCGGACGGTTCAAAAAAAGTGTGGAGGAGGCGAGAATCTTGAAAACGATCAAACAGATGAAGGATCATTATGTCATCCTCGGCGGCGGCAGCCTCGGCGAGAGCGTGGCGAAAGCCCTGATGGCAAAAGGAAAGACCGTCGTCGTCCTGGAGAAGGACAATGAGACGGTCACCGAGCTCAACCATTCGGGTATCCCGACGCTTGAGGGCGATTGCTTTGACCGCGAATACCTCGAACTTGTCGGTCTTCGGCGCGCCAGGACAGCGGTCGCGTGCCTCAAGCATGATGGGGATAATCTCCTGCTCACCATGGTCTGCAAGGAGATGAACCCGAAGATCAAGGTCGTCGTCGAGGCGACCATGGAGAAGTACGTCGCCCAGATGAAGAAGATCGGCGCGGATAGGGTAGTGCTGCCGCGCAAGATCGGCGGGACGTATATGGCGGAAGTGGCGGCGGGGTTGTAAACATATTTTTAATGTCTACACTTAATTAATCATTCTTCTTATTTCTTTTTCTATTGTTGCAAGTGTTTTATCATTGAGATATTCAGAACCGCAGTTCGTGCATACTTCGCATGAACGACGTCCAAAATTGATGTGGAAAAATTTAACCGAGCACCGGCTCTTCTTCAGCGTTCCGCCGCATCGACATGGATAAAGTGTTATCTCCTCGGGCATTGATTGGGTATTATCGAGTATGCAATATAAACCCTTCGGTGTATAACATAGATTTTATATACCCCCTGCTTTCCCGTCCTTCTCTCCCTACCCTGTGAGGAGAGAAGAACGTTATCGAAAGCAGGTGATGCATGGATTACGGCAAGCAATCTCTTGTTCTCCACAAGAAGCATCGTGGCAAGCTCGCCATAGTCAGCAAAGTGCCGTTGAAGACACGCGATGATCTTAGTACGGCGTACACGCCAGGTGTCGCGGAACCATGCAGAGAGATCGCCAAAGATAAGACAAAAGTTTATGATTATACTATCAAGGGAAATTCTGTCGCCATCGTGACCGACGGCTCCCGCGTCCTCGGTCTCGGCAACATCGGTCCGGAGGCTGCCCTTCCGGTCATGGAGGGGAAGGCCATCCTCTTCAAGGAGTTCGGCGATGTCGATGCCTTTCCGATCTGCCTCGCCACGCAGGATGTCGATGAGATCGTGGAGACGGTCAGGCGCATCGCGCCGGTTTTCGGCGGCATCAATCTTGAGGATATTGAAGCACCAAAATGTTTTGAGGTCGAGAACCGCCTGCGCAACGAGCTTGATATCCCTGTTTTCCATGATGATCAGCATGGCACCGCGATCGTCGCGCTCGCTGGCCTGCTCAACGCATTGACGGTGGTCAGGAAAAAGCTGGAAGAGGTGACCATCGTCGTGAATGGCGCAGGCGCTGCCGGTCTTTCCATCGCGAAGATATTGCTCGCTGCTGGAGCAAAGCACGTCATCGCCTGTGATCGCGCAGGAGTCATCTACAAAGGCCGGAAGGAGCGCATAACCACCTATAAGGAAGAGATTGCGGCAGTCACTTCCGCCCGCACGCTTGCCGACGCCATGCATGGCGCAGATGTGTTCATCGGTGTTTCAGCACCCGGCATCGTCACGCCAGTGATGGTGCGTTCCATGAATACGGATGCCATCGTGTTCGCGCTTGCTAACCCTGTGCCGGAGATCATGCCCGATGAGGCAAAGGCCGCAGGGGCGCGCATCGTGGCCACGGGAAGGAGCGACTTCCCGAATCAGGTCAATAACGTCCTCGCCTTTCCTGGCGTATTCAGAGGCGCATTAGACGCCCGTGCGCGGCAGATAACCGACAAGATGCAGTTGGCTGCCGCCTGCGCCCTGGCAAGCCTTGTCCACACGCCAAGCGAAAACTATATAATCCCGGAGGCATTAGATAAGAAGGTAGCGCGGGCCGTGGCGCAGGCGGTCAAGGACGCTGCTGTATAGTCAGAGAGGGTTGGTCTTCTAGTACCACTGATAGATGGTAAAATATAGAAATATTTATAAAGGATAGGCCTATAACTGGCCCATTCCGGTTAAAATCAGGTATCTATTGACTATGGCAAACGACATAACCTACCCCCACTCTTTCGCTGCAGAGTTCGTCAAGGGCCTTCATCAGATCGCACGCCAGGAGGAAGACACCAGTTCTCGAAGACGTGACGCAAGTGGCGCGAACGATGTCCGCGGCGCTGATATTCATCGGTATGCTGCGATGTCTCCAAGTGAGCGAGATCTCATTATTGTAATGGCTTCATCGCTCGGTCTTCAATCTACTGATTCCAATTATCTTCTTGAAGGGCTAGAACGCGAGAACGTAGATGCGATTCCGCAATATCTTGGGCATGATGGCGGCTATCATAACAGAGCACAGCAATTTCTCGGTGTCTATCGAGCACTGCAAAACGGTCACGCTGATGATATCGTGGTCAACAGGTACAGTCCTAAAGACCTGATGGACAAGCTTCTGGCGCTGTACGGGTCTTTTTTTGATATGCCCCGCGCTGGCAGGATATCGACAGCGGACCATATCAATGCTATATCATTTATTGAAACAGGACAGCCATTGCCTGATGAATTCAGCAATCAGCGTGTTATTGATGATCTCGCGACCTTTCTCCTTGCCGAAGTCGATTGTGGCAAACCATCGGTGGGAACTCCAGCGAAGCTTGATGTGCCTGCCATAACTCCCGCTAACCCAGCATGGCTGACGTGGATGCTCGGCCGCGCGGCCCAGTTTACCTATGGCCATGAACCCAGCATAGACAGCGAACTGGGCGAACTCTCATTCCCCTATTTCATCAACGCTATCACCGGAGCGGATCCAGAACTGGTGCGCCATGCATCGCAGGCGGCAATCCGCGGGAATGCGGTTCATCATATCCAGGGTTGCATGGAGTACGATAAGCGATTAGCCGACGTCTTTGCCTGCATCGTCGCTGGAACATATACTGCTGGACGTGCTGGACTGCCTCCTGAGCTGCAGCAGATGGGAATTCATGCCGCAGTCTATCGTGAAGCGACCGCTGATGGGCACCTCGTACTTGAGGAAGGCGCCCTTCTTGCCGAATATCTTCGTGGCATAGACGGCGTGCGCCATCCTGATGCTCTTGATATCCTGCTCCAGATGCGGGAAGTGTCTGATCCGTATAGCGCCGGCCAGCACGCTCCGTCAGCATCGGCTATGTTTTCGGAAAGTCCCTTTGCGGATGAACAGAGAAGTTCGGCAATCGGATCGATCTCGAGACCGAAGGAAAGGCTCGCGCTGCCGCTGGATATCGTGCTCAACTATCTCGAGATACAGCAAGGAGACCGACCATGACTGATGCAGATTCCCAATCAGAGACGCTCGCGCAGAAGATCGTCGTAGCGGAGCTGCTCTGCATCATGCAGCGTGATGTGCCGGGAACCTCCATGACTGCGCATATGGATGCTGACGAACGGGCATTGTTCAACGTGCTTTATCCCACACTCGGCATATCCGAGACCGTCGCGCGCGAAGCGTTTGAAGAGTATAGGGCATTCAGGAACGGTGCCTCCCATGCTTTCCAAAGCGCGCTTGCGCGAGGCCAACGGGATGATAATTATCTCCGTCTCCATGGCGCCAGCTATGTCCTCGATCAGGTTGCATCGGCCATCGCCGATCCGGCAAAACGATGGTTTGGGGCGCTGACGCCCCGCGAGTTCGACGCGATGCGATACCGCGGGCGTGTCGAGGACCATATGCGGTCACGGGCAGGGCTTGACGGCGGTTCCTCAAGGACATCGCTTGTCTTTACCCATGACGGCCTTTCCCTTGGTCAGATCGCCGCCCTTACTGACCTGCTTGAAATCGGGGATTACGGGGCGTTTTACGGCTTCCCCATCGATGACGCGCACACGCTTGCTGATGACGCAGTGCATCCGGTCGAGGTCTCTGCTCCCATCCTCGGACAGTTCATGGAGGCGCATTACAATAACCGACCGGCTCCAGGTTTCCTCACCCATAAAGCAGGAGAGATGTCGATGCTCCTCTTCACGACATTCATCAGCCGTGCGCAACAGGCGGATGCCGCTGATGCTGGCGATATCCTGCTCGATAAGCGGACACGGGATAAATACGCTTTCACTCGAGATTACCTCCCGAAGCTCCTGATCAGCATCTTCGAGTTCGGCACGACGGATGTGGGGCAGCGTATCGTCGAATACAAGAAGGCGGTCGCTGACCGGGATGAAGATGTGAGTGCCACGGTCATCGCGGCTACCAGCTCTGGACGATTTGATGATCCGGATGCCATACAGATGCGCGAGCTCCAGCGGCTCCTTTTGCTCAAAGGGGCGTATGAACAGATAACCAGGGACAACCGATTCACCATGAGCGAGTACGCCATGATGGACCACGCGCTCGAACATATCGGTATCCGTCAGCAGTCGGCGAGGGATCATATCCTCAGCGTCAGACGTAGGACGGATGGCAGCGTCGCAGAGTTCAAGTTCGATAGGCTCCATCAATTTTATAATAGCCGATTCTTCAGGGCGAACTATGATGCAGTCAGAAAAGCGCTGATACCGAAAGAATAGTAGCACCTGTCAATCCCGCCCTGTTCTTTATCGCAATGTATTTAAATAGGGATTCCTTAGGTGACGCTGACCCTGCATGGACAAAAAAAAGAGGAAGCCCCTTATCGCCGCGAACTGGAAGATGCACAAGGTGAACAAGGAGGCGATAGCCTATGCCAAGGCCTTCAGGCAGGCGCTGAAGAAGGATGCGCCGAAGAAGGCGGACATACTCCTCCTCCCGTCGTTTACCTGTATCCAGGATGTCTCCCGCCTGTTGAAAGGGATAGGCATCCATACTGGCGCGCAGGACCTGTTCTATGAGAAGCAGGGCGCGTACACCGGCGAGATCTCCGGCGATATGCTGCATACGCTCGGTTGCGAATACGTCCTTGTCGGCCATTCTGAACGACGCAAATACTTCAAGGAGACGGACATGATCATAAACCGAAAGATTAGGGCCGCGCAAGAGCATTGCCTCATCCCTATCCTCTGCGTCGGGGAGAATCTTGCCCAGCGGGAGGCAGGCGTGCAGGAGCGTATTGTTGGCAAACAACTGAAGCAGTGCCTTTCAGGATTAAAGTCGACACAAGCGAAAGCTATAGTTATTGCCTATGAACCGGTGTGGGCTATTGGCACTGGACGAAACGCGACACCCCCCCAGGCTCAAGCGATGCACGCGTCCATCAGGCGAACCCTCTCCTCACTCTATGGGAGAGAGGTCGCTGGACACGTGCGGATCATCTACGGCGGCAGCGTTGACGCGAAGAACGCGAACGAGTATCTCGCGGAAGAGGATGTCGACGGCCTGCTGGTCGGCGGGGCATCGCTGGATGCGAAGGGGTTTGCGAGGATTGCAGATTTCTGAGCAAAGGCTTAAATAAAGTTCTATTCTTTCTATGGCATGACTATTCACGTCGTAACTAGCTTGGAAGAACGGCTCGAAAGAGCGAGGCGTTTCGATCAGGTTTATGGACTTAAACCTTACTCTCTATCTCTACGCCAATTTCTCGCTCATGTAGACGGTTTGGGGCAGCTTGCTGGGAAAAAGATCCTTGAAATCGGAGGCACGGATAAGCAAAATATGGCTGATTATTTTCTTGGCATAGGCATTATGTATCACTGTGTTCGGTTAGAGGAAAATCCGTCCGATTATCCATGGGTTCATCCTGTTCGTGACTTCAGAGATCTGCCATCTGCAGAACCGTACGACCTTATCATTTCCTGCGGTGTTTTCGAAATCGCCGGCATGGATCGAAAAATAGGTAGCGACAGGTGGGGGATCAACTACACTAATCACGCACATGATTTACAGCAGCTTTTTGCCTTGACCAATAGTGGCGGCGTCAATATTATTGGGACTATCAGTCATCCATGCATTTACACTAATGAGGAAATAGTGGCGGCCGGTTTTCGTCTCCGACATCGGGAAAAACCATTTTACAGCCTGATGACTGAAGGATACGCCGTCCCGCCTGGAAGGAGTGAGCTTGTCATTCTTGAGAAATAGATAGTCGTATGGGCGAAGGTTTAAATAAAGTTCTTGCTTTTTAGAACAATGCCCTCCTCGATACATAGCTTTGATTTACCCACTCACGAAGAAGTAGTCCGTTTTGTATCGTCGTCAGATTAATTTCTGGAGAAATTGTTTCAGGCAGGATTAGTCAAGAAGAAGACATTGAAGTTGCATTGAAGGTTGAATCGAGAATAAGAGATGATCAATTTTATATTTCAGAATTAGGTCGGGGAGACGCGCAGAGCGCCCATGCCAGCTTGACGTCGGTGAACAAGCCGAATCCTTCTTTTCCTCTGGTGCATGGAAAGAAAAGAAGGATAGCAGCGAACAAGACGCGATAGAACACCAACACCAGCGTTGGCAACTCAATTAGTCGTACAAAGATACCAAGCAAGCCAAGTATACACGTCGCGAGGATGATCTGGCTATAACCGCCCAGCTTCACGGCACCACTACATAGAACTTCGCTGGCCTGCCGTCCGTGTATGATTCATACGCGCCATCACGATTCTTGTAGCTCACCCACACATTGAACGCATAGGTGCCGGAACCAACACCCACCGGCTGGACCGCGATGCCGACAGACTTCTTCTCCCGGTTCTCCAGTGGCAGCACGCGCCGTTTCGCTGGACTCGGGCTCACGAGCAGCTTCGCCGCGTCGAACGGCCGTTCCTCGCCTCCCTTGTCGACATAGGCGGACGGTTCCGCGTAGATCTCGAAATCCCGCCGTTCGCCGAGCACGTTCTCCACGACGATCGCCATGATGACATGGTTCCCGCCGCCGATGCTCTTCGTGCTCACGGGGATGCAGACCTTATCTGCGGTTGAACAGGCCAGGTTCTCAATCTGGGCGTCGAACTTCTCAAACGCCTGCTCGGTGATCAAACCACCTGTCTTGAACAGCGTGCTGGCGAAGTAGATGCCGAAGCCGAAGAGGACGATAGCCAGGATGAGCATGACGAAGAAGTTGACCGACAGCTCGATGCCTTTTTTGCCGCGCATAAGGAAGGAAAAAGAAAAGAGGCTATTTAATGATTTCGTATTCCCGCACGATGAGGACGAGGAACACGACCAGCACGATGGCGCCGGCGGCGAACATCAGGACAGCATCCCGCACGACGCTCATGCCATGCTGGATGAGGAGCCACAGGCCATACGCCATGATGCCGAAGCCTAGCCAGAGGAACTTGTCCAGCACCAGCTTCATGATCTCGAATTCCTGCTGTTGGCTCAGGCGTTTTTTTTCCATGATCGTCCACCTCATTCTACCGTGACGAAGAACGACTTCTTCGCGTACACATTGCCGGGCGCATTCGGGTTGATGATGTTCAGCAGGCAGGAGAAGGTCGTCAGCGTCGCTTCAGGCTCGGACTTGATGATCATCTTCTGCACGTCGATCTCGCCGTTGGTGATGAGCCGCGTCTTCTCGAACGCGGTCAGCTTCAATTCAGATGCCGGATCAGCAGGAACAAGCGAGTCATCACATAGGGGAGATATCTCGAACTGAATCCCCTCCGGAGGATCGTCAAGGACGTTCTTGACGCCGAAATAGATATCCTGGCTCTCGCCCCGCTTCACACGGATATCCTCCTTGTCGAAGGTGAGCTTGGAGCCGCTGCGACGGATATCCTCGATGATCTGGTCGCGGATGCTCGCACTGACCTCTTCTAGCTGACCGGTTGTCTTCTTGAACAGGCCTTTCATGAACGCCAGGCCGAGGCCAAGCATGGTTATCGCGAGGATAAGAACGACGATAGCGTTTATGGATAAGCTCAGAGAAGCCTTCTTGCCAAGGCGGATGCGGATTCTGCCGAAGTCCTTCATTGATTCACCTCAATTTTGGTAATAAACGTCTGAAGTGTGGTCACTTTATAAAGTTTTTTATGAGAGCATTTGGAAGTGGTGACCGTCTAATGGTCAGGGGTTATGAGTTTGGGGTCCGGAGTACTCCCTACTCCTAACCCATGACCGCAAACCGTTATCCTGACCGCAACCTTTAAAAACAAACCCTTTTTCCATCTCTTTATGGTAAAAATCCGTAAAGGCGTATCCTACCGCAAGATAGAACGGGCATACACGCGGCGCTCCAAGTTCAGCAAGAAGGCCTTCGTGAAATGCGGCATCGTGAGCAAGGTCGTGCGCTATGAGATGGGCGAGTTGAGCAAGACCTTCCCGATAACCATGACGCTTGTGGCGAGAGATGGCCTGCAGATCCGGCACAACTCGCTCGAAGCAGCCCGACAGACCAGCAACCGGCTGCTGGAGAAAGTGCTCGGCAAGACAGGCTATCATATGCGCGTGTGCGTCTATCCTCATCATGTTCTTCGGGAGAATCCCTTGGCTGCAGGCGCAGGCGCCGACCGTATGAGCACGGGCATGGCGCATGCGTTCGGCAAACCGATCAGCTTGGCTGCGCAGGTCAAGAAGGGCCAGGCTATCATCCAGGTCGATACCGAACCGAAGCACATAGAGCTGGTCAAGGATGCCTTACGGCGGGCGAAGTGCAAGATCGCGTGCCAATGCAGAATTGTGATGATCAAGAATACGCCGACAAAATAGTTACCTTTCTTCAATTCACACGTGGATCTGGTCTTACTCTTCCTGCTCGTGCGAGCGCGGTATTGTCTATTGCAGCGACTGCAGCATTATTATATCCTCCTTCTACCTTATCTCCAACGATGACGCTATAGCCACACTCACGAATACTAGACGCTCTTGTGTTTGCATACGCCATAAGCTTGGCTTCAGTAATTGCTATGTTTCTGGAATCATAGCTTGGCAGCCAGACTGTCGTTGGCTCAGTAACGGCAATTTTTCTACCAGTAGCATAGAGAGCGACACATTCGAGGACGTAATCTACTGAAGTCGGTATGGAACCGAACATTGTCTCCTCACAATCTTCTCCTTCAACAACTCTTGGGACGATATCAATATGATCAAGTGTTACGCCCTGTGTCTGCAATCGTTCAGTTTTATCCAAAAGTTCGTCCAAGGTAGTTGGATGAAGACCTTGAAACCTGCCGGGCAATCCCTTTGTTAGAGTATATATCAATCCCATTTTAATTCCACCATGTACAGCATAAACGGTTTTCTATATAAAGTTTATTACAAACCTTCATAGTGAAAATTCCTCTTCACTTCAGGCTGAAGGAATTTTCAGCCGCTTCTTCCAGCCGATTATGCAGGCAGCACAAATCTCTCCAGAAATTGCCTGATTTCCGCTACCTTCCGAGGATTAAGGGAAACATGGTCATCAGCGCCTTTGCCCGTTCGTTTTGGCAACATAATTATCCATTCTGCATTGACCAGCTCTTTCAGCGCCTTCTCCACCTCTTTCCTTCCTTGATGTGTATTCCAGTAATGCTCTGGAATACCATTCTTGACAAAATCAAATGGCGTGTGTTTTCCACCCCAGATATTACCGCGGACAAGTTTTTGGAGGATAAGTCTCTTCAGCGAATCGATCTCTTCCATCACTCAAAGGTCAAATACCTGCTTTATATGTCAGAAATATACCACCGGTCCCTCAGAAATCCTCGATTTCTGATGGTGCTCAGGAATACATCGTATTCCTGACATATTGACCGGTGGTCCCCGCCGTTTTTGACAAGCCTTTCCTTTACTTATTATACATTGATGTATAATAACGAAAGATTTAAATATTTGCTTATTTTGTAGATGTATATATGACAGAAGAATCCATCTTTTTGGATTATGTGGGAGACAGCCCCCGAATGCGTGTATTGCAGTATCTCATCGAGGGTAGAGACTTCGATTACACCCTTACTGATATGCTTCATGCTGGTGTGAGCTGGGGCACGCTCAACCAGCTGATCCCAAAGCTTGTGGAGCTCGGCATCGTTGTCAAGACCAGAAAGATAGGAAGAGCGACGCTCTACATAATCAATAAGAACAATGAGGGGGTAAAGCAGCTCATCGCGCTCTACGACAAATTGATGCTCCAACAATTGGATGCACTAGAAGAAAAAATACAAGTTCCGGCTTAAGTTTCTCCGTCCAAAGGTTTTTATATACCTTCCGAATAGGCCAATCCCATGAATCGTCTCCTCCTCCCTGGCCTTCGCGTCAAGCGCTGGATACTCCTCACGCTCATCGGCCTGTTCTTCATCGCGGTCTTTTTCGTGCTCACGTTCGGCGATGAGCTGCTCCTTCTTTCCAACATCGTCGAGATCCAGCTGGCGAAAATATTCAATCTCGAACCCGGCGCGATAACGATCAAGCTCATCGTCGAGATTATCCTTTTCATCGCTGGTATCGCGTTCATCGTCATCGGCGTGAGGCGCACCGGCAGCTTCCTGGTGGATACGCTTCTTCCGGAGAAGCGTGGAAAGATCGCACACTTTCTTTACAAGTCCTCACAGCTGAACAAGGCGCCCAATATCGTCGCCCTCGGCGGCGGCACGGGCTTGTACAGCCTCCTTTCCGGCCTGAAAAAATACACAAATAACATCGCGGCCATCGTGACGATGTCCGATATGGGAAGCAGGACCAACACGAGCACCGGCAGGCTGCGGTCAGATTTCGGCATGCTTCCACCGGGTGATATCCGTCAGTGCCTTGTCGCCTTGTCTGACTCTGGGCCGATGATGTCGGATGTCCTTCAATACCGGTTCAAGGAAGGGAGCGGATTGAAAGGGCATGCCTTCGGCAATATCCTCCTCACCGTCCTCACAAAGGTCACCGGCAGCTTCGACAAGGCAGTTGCCGCAGCGCATCACATCCTTGCTATCCGCGGCAAGGTCATCCCGGTCACATTGGACCAGGTCCATCTCTGTGCCCGCCTGGAGAACGGCAAAGTCATCAAGCGCGAACATAATGTGGAAGAGAGCAAGCACAAATACAACTCCGAGATCAAAGAGCTGTTCCTCGAACCACACGCGCACGCTTCAAAGGATGCGATACAGGCCATCAAGGAGGCTGACCTCATCATCCTCGGCCCAGGAAGCCTCTACACGAGCATCATCCCGAACCTGCTCGCAGAAGGCATCCCCGAAGCTATCCGCGCATCCAAGGCGAAGAAGCTCTACATCTGCAATGTCATGACCCAGCCAGGAGAGACGGACGGCTATACCGCCTCAGACCACGTGGAGAAGATCGTGCGCTATCTTGGCGATAACGTGCTGGATGGCGTGCTGGTCAATACGGCCAAGGCGCCGGAACAGCTCTACACGCGCTACAAGAAAGAAGGCGCGAGGCGCGTCAAGTTCGATGAGCATGACCTCAAGCGCTTCAATGTGAGCGTCATCACGACTGACCTGATAACGATGAAGGACCTGTTGCGGCATGACCCGGAGAAGCTGGCGAGGGCTGTTCTACGGTTATGCGAATGAATCGCCGATATCACTAATTCTTGTATTGCGTCATGATCGAGTGCGCCCGCTCGCGTAACGTGTCAAATGGCACTCGTCGCATCCGTTCAAGGCGAGGTTGGAGCATGTCCCCGATGATATCAAGGAGGGCGGGATCATAAACACCCCGTTCTCCGTTCGCTGCCGCCACGGCCGCATAATCCCAGCGATGATGCATGGCAAGATACCCGGCAATGCCACGGTAGGGCATCTTTGCTAAGACCTCATCCATAGAAACATTCTGCAAGTCAGCCAATCGCTTCTCGGTCAAGGCTTTCGCTTCCTGCCGGTCATACGCTTTGGATTTTAATTCAACACCAAGCTGTGCCGCCATGTGGCGCAAGACCACCATGCCTGTCTCATAGAGTTTCGCCTCGGCCTCTATATCGATGCGTTGCTCTTTGCGCCAATAATCCAGCTGATCAGCAGGCGCTAAACCGGGAAATTCATAGGTCAGGAATCCTTCCGGTTCCGCGAAACGGGGATCGAGATAGGCGAAGTCGGTGAATCGCTTTACGCGCCGTATGCTCATACGATCACTAAATTCAATATGAGGGATGGCGCCGCTTTCTCCCCCCTCCACGCGGCCATAGATCCAGCCGTTGTCCTGATTGATCGCGATGAACTCTGCTGCCCGCAAGATGGCCTTGGCGATGGTGTAATTCCTGTTTTCTTTCGTATCGATAAGCGTGAAGCCATACTGGTGATGGTCTATCGCTTCGATAGCGGGCTGCTTCACGATGACAAACGATTGGCGACCGGCCATATTCGTCACGTCGACGATATCCTCGATATCCGGCCTATCGACGCGCGGTGTCTTGAGCTGCTCGATGAAATCGAACACATCCTCAGCGAACAAGCCCTTGCTTCGATTTGCCTCGCGGAGCGCAGCGATGTTTGCCCTGTCTGCGGCGATCTTCTCAAAAACAAAGGAAGGATGGATATAGTTTTCCCCTATCCGCCCTTTGTAGCGAACATCGAGCGTGACGCCCAGCACGTCCGCCACCATCTCTTCGAGCGTGGCAGCATAGGAATACACGTCGCATTGCTTCTCATAGTCCAGCCGTCTCGCTGATGCTCCTTCCGGCGTCACGCCTTTTCCGAAGATATACGCCCCGTATAAGGAAACGAGCAATTGCGGCTCTACCGTCTCTGCGGTGAAGGATACATTGTCCCTGATCCTGGCCTGCTCGTAGGTTATGGCAGTCCCGAAATCGATAAGCTTTATCTGGGGGATCCCTGTCCTATCCCGCTTCCAGAGCACATTATCCGCCTTGAGGTCAAGATAGATGACATCTTTTTCGTGCAGTTTCTTTATGGCGTCACGGAGCTTGCCCGCCACAAAATAGAAAGCATCGGTGAGAGCCATAGTGTCCCCTGTCTCGAACTTCCGTTTGGCTGAAGCGAAGAGATGGCCGCTGTTCATCTCTGCATAGGGCATCACGAGATACGGGACGCCATCTATCTCCTCAAGACCATAACTTTCCATGATCTCCGGGTCATCCTTGAATACTTTGAGGAGCATCTTTGCCTCGTTGCGAAGGCCGTCAGCGAGCATCGCATCAAGCGTGTCATTTCCGGTGCGCTTGGCGAACTTGAGGACGACAATCTCTTTGCGGTCAATATCATATGCGAACTTGAGGATGCCACCGCCACCTTCCATCTCCTTGAGGAGTATCCTGTTGCCATAGGAAAGGACTTGCTCGCTGATCGGGTAGAACTTCCCTTCTGGACGAAGGACGCCCCGATCAGTCAAGGATAATGTGCTTTTGCCAATCTCGTTATGGGCGATCTGCTCAAGAATCACTGGCGAACGTGGATCACGTTCCGAATCGCCGGCAAGGCAGACGAAATGGCCATCGACGACGGTAAGCAATTTTGTATAGGTGAACTTCGCCTCGCTTCCGTCAGGAGTGATATACTTGGCGTCTATGGGTATCTTTGCGATGACAGGAAGTCCACTGCCATCATACAACCGTTCAACGCGCGTTTCCAGAGCGGGAGCATCAATAGCAGCAGCGAAAGAGAGATCCACTGCCGCTACCTCTTCCTCCTGAAGCGCAAGCAATTGCTTGACAATAATCGCTTCGACGGCGCGCTCTTCCTCCCGGACATCGGGTGGGGGAGTACTGCCTGCAAGAGCGTCTACCGTCTCTAAGTCGATAGATTGGAGAACTGCTTCTTGGCCAGCTGCTGGAGTCCCGAAAAAGATAGTATGTGCCATATGGCCCAAGAAAAGGCGTTACTATTTAAACATTTCTAATTTTTACCCCCAAATAGTGGTATCTTTATATATAATTTTTTGTCTATAGAGAAAATAATACCTCACTCAGGTAAATATCGCCTTCTTCAATAGCAGCTCGCGAAGCTCTTCGATACTTGTCACCATATCCGGCTTGACAAAGCGTTTAAGCTGTTCCTCGCCCAGCTGGTCGACCTTTGAGAGATAGATGACCACTTCCTTGCCTAGCTTTGTTATGGTCTGGTATAGCCTCTTCTGGTCCTCCAAGGGGGCAGAAGACTCTGTCAGGTCATATACATAGATGACGAGATCAGCGCAGTGCTTCAGGGCCAAAAACGCCTGCTGCTCGATCTCATTCATCCCTTCGAAACGGTCCAGCGTGCCCGGCGTGTCGATGATCTGGATCTTCCGATGCGCCTCCTGCAGGTAGCCGATGTTCAGCTGCTTCGTGGTGAAGGCGTATGGCTTGATCTCCGGCTTCGCGGAGGTGAGCTTGCTCAGCAGGGTAGACTTGCCGACATTGGGGAAGCCGAAGATGCATACCGTCGTTATGCCTGTCTTGATGGTCGGGTAATTCTTCATCATCCGACGGGCAAGCTCGAGGTATGCCAGATCCCTCTTGACCTGCTTGATGACGCTCGAGATGCGTCCATAGAACTCCTTTCGATAGCGACTGATGGTCTGCATATCTCTACAACGACGGATAAGCAGGGTATATCTCCCGGTGAAGTCCTTCACTTCCCGCATGGCCCACACCATCGCGCCAAGCGACTGCTTGATCTGGCCATAGTCAAGCGTTATCGCGATAAGCTCCCGGTAGAAGGCATGCAGCTCATCCAGCTGCGGAAACATGGTCACGATGCCCTGGAGGTTGCCATACAGGTTCTGCTCGACAAGCTGCAGGCGGCGGATGTCTGCCGCGCGCGTCCGCACCAGCCTATCGCCATGCAGCGATGGCTTGAGCTTGGTCACTTCCTTGGTGACGTGCCGGAAGACGATGTCGAGCAGCTCGTTGGCCGAGTGGACCTTGGTCAGGTATTGGAAGTTCATGATGCCTCCATAACGTGAGGGCTTTATAAAGGTTCCTTATCCTTTTTTTCAGCTCTATTCAGCTTATTCTCCTTATCAGGAACATCAAAAAATCAGAAACGAAATCTCGGAATCAAGCCCAACAAAGGTCATAAGCCGCAAATTCAAGCACCTGCGCCTATGACCTGTTTGCCTAAATTTTTTCAGCGCCTTTTCGTCGATAAAATCTCAAAGGTAAACCTCGAAGTCTTAACGGGGCTGCCTTCGCTAAATGTGAAAACGAAACGACTAAGAAATGCTTCGCACTATCCTCTAACGTTTATTTAGCGGGGTTCGCTATGCTCTCCCAAATTTTGCAAATTGAATTGAACTAGGGGCTTAAGTAAAAAATAGAGAATAAAAAAAAGAATTTACTGAACACGAAGTTCTACTGGCATTGTAAGATCAACTTGATATCTTGTACCTTCCTTCCGACCTACTGAAACTGTTCCTTGTAGTTCGTAGTGATCTACTTCAGTTCTATTCTCAAGCGGATGTCCGACAGGCACTTCTCTTACTCCAACATGCTGAAACAAGCCTGGTTGTCCTAAAGCTTGCTCTAATCTTTCGTAAGCTGAAACTGCTCGTGCTTGGTAACGCTGGTCTTTCTGTTCATTACTCAAACCTGCTACTTCAGCCATCACTCTTGAAAGTTCAGTATCATCAACATCCGCAACAACTTTTAGTCCTCTCCATGAGATTAACCCGCCTTCTAAAGTCATACGAACATCTCGTAGATATGGTACTTCAGCAAGAGCAGAAACTAAATTAAAAACTTTATTTCTGTCAACTTCCTGATCTGTAAAATACATATCCATAAATCTTTCTTGCTCTTGAGTAAATTGTCCAAGTCTTATATTATCCATTTTATTTACCTCCTATTTTAATCGTTATTAGACCTAAAAAGAGCCACTTGTATATAAAGCTTTTGGTTCTATTGTAACTTCACAGTAAGAACTAATAAATAACAAACCACCACCGACGGCAGACGGACAACTTTTCTCCTCGACGTAAAATTGGGAAAGTCGTTCCTTCTCCCTTCTGTAATTTGATAGTCGAAAAGCTTGTCCTACCCGACATCCCGAATGGAGCGTCCCCTGTCGGGTCTGCGTCGGTGGAACGAAACTAAACTTAAGCCCCCTAACTTTACTCTCGCAGTACTCGTGATTTGATAAGAAATTCAATTTGCAAAACTACGGCAGCCCCTACCTTCTCGGCGCTGAAAAAACTCTTTCGCTGCGGCTCAAGCCCCGCTGCGCTCTCCCTTCGCTCCCTCGATATTTGATAAAGAAATGTTACTCTCGGTTGCTACGGTCGGGTCGGCAAACAGGGGTTCAACGCAATATTTGAAATGCCTAACTATCGGGAAAAGAGGGACAAAAAACGAAAGATTTAAATAGTAATTTAATTACCTAATAGTAATAACAAATAATCGGAGGATAAAATGAGCATTGATAAAATTGCCGAAGATACATTAAGAGGAAAACCATTTATCGGAAAAATTGCTGTAATTACAGATCCTAAAGACGGAGCATTCGGATATCCAGGTATAGCTCGAGAGTGTGGATTCTGTTTAATGAGAGAAAGCGCTGAAGGTGTATTTGGTGATGATTGTTATATCGCAAATAAGTCAGCACATAAATATTTTGGAATTAAACCTGAAGAAAAATTACCAAATATACTCGATGGAAAACAAGTAGGAAATTACTGTCCAAATTTCACTGATTTTCGAGCAGAATAAATGTTTTTTGCCTCTCTTTTCTTTTTTTAATTCAAATTGTTCACGAACTTGATTACGGCATTTCAAACACTTCCCTCGTTTCACATTGCAAAACTCAGTGCGTTGAACACGAATTAGTTTCAATTCAGGCTGGGCGAACTACGGTCTCCAATCATATATGTTGTCGTGATGATCAAAATATTGCAGAGTGATGAGCTTCTTATTCTCGTCAACAGAAAATAATAATACGAAGTGGTTATCAATGTGGACTCTTTTGAACTCTTGTAGGGGTGTTCTCAGATTTTTGTAATGCTGAGGATTCTTAACCACTTCTTCTATCTTCTTCATCAGGATATCGTATTGTTTCCTATTTTTCTTCAGAAGTTTCGAGATTATCTTATCAAGTTCAGGATTGATATGTCAGAAATATACCACCGGTCTATTTGACCGGTGGACAACGTCCACTACCGGAACGGGGAAGGTGCTATATTTCTGAGCATGCTCAAAAACGGCGGGGTGAGCGAAGCGAACATGCCAC
>Ga0105164_10001149_pt1 | contig 17152 bp, 12 predicted proteins | sample VDWuncwatermetaG_FD_89674 | JGI IMG/M metagenome (GOLD analysis project Ga0105164, IMG submission 89674) | Wastewater microbial communities from Netherlands to study Microbial Dark Matter (Phase II) - VDW unchlorinated drinking water | ecosystem: Environmental > Aquatic > Freshwater > Drinking...
CATCAGGAACAGAAGCATTGCGCTTCAATCAAAGTTCGGATGTATGGCTGCAATCTTTACCTATTCTCAAAATTGTTGATTGAGGGCTTGGCAAAAAAGTGGGCGTCCATGTATAAAGTAGACGGCAAAAACGCCGCATAAGCCAACAGTTTGTGCCAGATCATCTTGAGCATATTTCACACCCCGCTATTTTTAACTCCGCAAATATCTTGGCAACCCAATCAATCCACCGCAGTTGAGATGGCAAACTGAATGAGTTCGGTTGGGTTCTCGGCATAGGTCAGCCCTAGGCTGACTTGCCCCGCGCCGTGCAGCACCAGCGTTTCCGATTTGATGCTAACCATGCGGCCATCCATGAAGCGCATGTGCGTGCCGTTGATGCTCTGGTCGGTAATGGTAAATTTGCCAAAATTTAATTCGATGCGCGCATGTTGGCGCGAAGAAAAATCGCTGTGTACACAAATGGAACCTTTTTTGTCTCGACCCAGCATGGCCATTTTTTGCTTGGTATCGACGGTAAAAGTTTGTTCGCGATAACGTAGGGTGAGCACCCGGTTCCCTTCCTGTGGCTTGCGAAACGCGGGTATGCCGATGCGTGTGCGCGAGGTATCGTCTTCGTTCCAATTGATCTGGTAAATATCAATTTGTTCTTGCCGCCCTTTGATGCTGGTGCGATGAATTTGTTGTGTGCGGGCGCGCAGGGGTTCGGGCAGCGCGTCGACGACCGCTTGCGTCGTGCCAATTTTGCTGGCGCGGGTAATGGTTGTAATGTGTGCCGCCACGTTGACCGTGTCGCCATGCACGTCGCCGGCCTCGCGGATAACATCACCAATATGCAAGCCAACACGGATATGCATCGAATCATAGTCTTCTAGCTTGTCGGCCTCTACGGCGATTTGTAGCCCGCACGCCGCATAAAAAGCCGCCTCCGCACTGGGGAAGCCGCACATGATTTCATCGCCTATGGTTTTGATTAACTCACCCTGATGTTGGCGTATGGTGCTGGACATGATGTCGATGCAGCGGGCGACTAACTGCCGCGCCAGCATGTCGCCGTATTTATCATAAAGTGCGGAGCTGCCGCAGATGTCCGCGAATAAAATGACGACTTTGGTTGGTTGTGGTGACATGTTGAGCTTAACCTTAAGTGTTGATAGAACAGGTGGGGAGATAATTTTGCTAAGGAAACGCTGATTTAATGCCTATGCGGGCGAATTGCTACGTTGCGCGGTGCTCGGAATCCTCGTGTATACCGCATACACTGCGGTTCCTGCGCTCCGTGCGCCTTGCACTTCATCCCGCTCGCCGATTAAATCAGCGTTTCCCTAATTATTTTTTATGGGTGCGCTAAAGACTCGCACCATCGGCGCACAAGTTACACCGTATAATCCGCAAAATCAATATATTGCTACGTTTAACTTTTGAATATTCCACGCCTTAAAAAAATGGTTCTGGCCTTGGCTGCGGGCGCGTTTGCCGTGCCTACATTTTCTACCCAAGCATTTTTCCCGATTGAAATTTTCCCGTTGAGCATTTTTGCCTTGGTTATTTTATTTGGACTGTGGCTACCTGCAAGCCCCACGCCCGACAAGCGCGAAGCGGCGCGATTGGGGTTTTATTTGGGGTTTTATTTTGGTCTCGGATTATTCGGCGCAGGCATCGGCTGGATATATATTGCGCTGCATGATTATGGCGGTATGTCGCCCGTCTTGGCATTGTTAGCGACGGCATTTTTTGCAGCTTTTCTTTCTGTATTTCCCGCGCTGGTAGGCTACGCACAAGCGAGATTTTCTACTCCGCTGTGGGCGCGTTTAACCCTCATCATGCCCGCTCTATGGGTATTGTTAGAGTGGTTGCGCGGCATGATTTTTACCGGCTTTCCGTGGTTGACGATGGGCTATTCGCAGGTCTCCGCATATAGCCCACTGGCCGGATATGCGCCGGTGCTGGGCGTATACGGCGTGTCATTGATTGTGGCGGCGAGCGCGGGTTTGCTGGTTTTATGGTGGCAAATGCGCTGGCGCACTCAAGGGAAGCTGTCTCTAGCGGGTCTCGTTCTGCTATGGGGTACGGGTGCGATTTTGCACACAGTGGAGTGGACGCAGGCCGAGGGTGCCCCCGTGCAAGTGGCCTTATTACAAGGCAATATTTCGCAGCATCTAAAATTTCGCGAAGAGACGTTGGTCAACACGCTAGAGACGTATCGCAAGCTGGTGCTGCAAAGTGAGGCGCGCTTAATTATTTTGCCGGAGACGGCCATCCCTTTGTTGCGCCAAAACATGCCGCAACATTATTTGGAAATTTTGCGTGAGCATGCCCAGAAAAATAAGGGTGATATTTTGATCGGCGGATTTGAAAAAGAACAAGGGCAATATTTCAACAGCGTGTTTTCGCTGGGTACAGCAGAGTCGCAAAGCTATCGGAAAAATCACCTTGTGCCATTTGGTGAATTTATTCCGCTGCGTCCCGCCCTCGGCTGGCTGATCAATGGTGTGTTAAATATCCCCATGTCTGATTTGGCGCGCGGCGGAGCGCGGCAGCCAGTGTTGCAAGTGGCAGGGCAGCGGGTGGCGATCGATATTTGTTATGAAGATGTATTCGGCGAAGAAATTATTCGGTATCTGCCCGAAGCGACGCTGTTGGTGAACGTGACCAACGATGCTTGGTACGGCAAATCAAATGCGGCCATGCAGCATAATCAAATCGCCCAAATGCGCACATTAGAAAGTGGCCGTATGATGCTGCGCGCCACCAACACGGGGGTCACCTCTATTATTCGGCGCGATGGTACGGTGCAAGCCATGCTGCCGCAACACGAAGAAGGTGTGCTTATAGGCCAGGTGCAAGGCTATTCTGGCAGCACGCCGTATGTGCGCTGGGGCAATGTGGCGGTGTTGTTGTTAATCGCGGTGATGCTGGCTGTGGCGTGGCGGCGGCATTACTCCTCCCCTGACAAGGGGAGGCTGGGAGGGGTTTAGGGGATGACCTGGGTCTGTTATCTATTGCGTTGTGCCGACGACACACTTTATTGCGGCATCACCAACGACCTAGAGAAACGCATCGCCGCACATAACGAGGGCATTGCTGCAAAATACACGCGCGGTCGCACCCCAGTAAAACTAATTTATACCGAGCCGTGTGCAGATAAATCTGCCGCGCTTAAACGCGAAATGCAAATCAAAAAATTATCGCGTCTCAAAAAATGGGCACTGGCAAAAATTATTACTGACCACAACGTGACGAAGACAAACTAAAACCCGTAAAATGGCGGCCTTTGTGAACCCTCTGATGTTTCCAGTTTCTGATAAATAGGAGCACAAGGCGGCAAAGATGAGGCGACGATGACAGTACAGTTGAGTACGGCGAGAAGCCGAAGATGAAGCTAACACAGTGATCGTTTTTATCAGGAATTGGAATTATTATGCTGACCTTTCAACAAATCATCCTCACCCTCCAGCAATTCTGGGATAAGCAGGGTTGTGCCCTGCTGCAACCCTACGATATGGAAGTGGGTGCGGGCACTTCGCACACCGCCACATTTTTACGCGCATTAGGCCCCGAACCGTGGAAAGCCGCCTACGTGCAACCTTCGCGCCGCCCCAAAGATGGTCGTTACGGCAACAATCCGAATCGCTTGCAGCATTATTATCAGTTCCAAGTCGTGCTCAAACCCGCGCCAGAAAATATTTTAGATTTGTATTTGGAGTCATTAAAAACCTTGGGCTTCGACCTCAAAAAAAATGATGTGCGCTTTGTCGAAGATGATTGGGAAAACCCGACTTTAGGCGCGTGGGGGCTGGGTTGGGAGGTGTGGCTGAACGGCATGGAAGTCACCCAGTTCACTTATTTTCAGCAGGTCGGCGGCATTAACTGCAAACCGATTATGGGCGAAATTACTTATGGCCTAGAGCGGCTGGCCATGTACCTACAAAATGTAGAAAACGTGTATGACTTGACATGGACTCCCGGAGTGACTTATCGCGATGTGTACCACCAAAATGAGGTGGAGCAATCCGCGTATAACTTTGAGCACAGCGATGTGGACTTTTTATTGAGCGCGTTCGGCAGCCACGAAAAACAAGCCCAATATTTAATGCAAAAAGAATTGGCCTTGCCCGCTTATGAACAAATTTTAAAAGCCGCGCATACGTTTAATTTACTCGATGCCCGTGGGGCAATTTCTGTCACCGAACGTGCTGCCTACATAGGCCGCATTCGCAATTTAGCGCGTAGCGTGGCGCAAAGCTATCTCGATAGTCGTGCGCGGCTGGGTTTTCCGATGTCACCTAAACAATGGGCAGATGAAGTGCTCGTGCAAATTGAAAAGAAGGTGGCAGCATGACCACCCAAAATTTGTTGGTTGAATTATTCGTCGAAGAGTTGCCGCCCAAATCGCTTAAAAAATTGGGGGAAGCATTTGCAGAAACGCTGATAAACAGCCTGCAAACGCAAGGTTTTCTTGAGGGGGTACAGCCCACTTTTACCGTATTGACTTCGCCTAGACGGTTGTCCGTGCTTTTGCAAAATGTTCTGGTGCGCACGTCCGATCAATCTGTTGAAATGAAGTTGATGCCAGCCAGTGTCGGTCTAGATGCAGGCGGAAAGATAACGCCTGCACTGCTAAAAAAAGCCACCGCATTGGGCATTACGTTGGATGCAGATGCGCTGAGCGCGGCACTGATAAAACGCATGGAAGGCAAAGCAGAAACGCTGTTTATTAAAACCACAGTGGCGGGCTCAATGCTGAGCGACGGTTTGCAAAAAGCATTATTGGAAACGCTGAGCAAATTACCGATTGCCAAAACGATGAGCTATCAGTTGGCGGACGGTTGGAATAGTGTGAGTTTTGTGCGCCCCGCGCATTCTCTAATTGCATTGCATGGCGCAGACATTGTGCCGATCAATGTGTTGGGTTTGCAGGCTGGGCGCATTACGCAAGGCCATCGCTTCGAGGCCAGCCAACCAACGCTGGAAATTCGCGATGCTGACAGCTACGAATCGCAATTGGAAAACGAAGGCGCGGTGATCGCCAGCTTTGAAAAACGTCGTGCCGAAATTGCGCGTCAGCTTGCCGCCGTGGCGGCAAAGGAAGGCTTGCAGCCCATACAAGATGAAGCCCTGCTGGATGAGGTGACTGGTTTGGTTGAAAGACCGAACGTCTTGCTGGGACAATTTGAAACAGAATTTTTGGACGTGCCGCCAGAGTGTTTGATTCTTACTATGAAGGCCAACCAGAAATATTTTCCGCTGATTGATGCACAAGGAAAACTCACAAATAAATTTTTAATTGTTTCCAATATACGTCCGGCAGATAGCAGTCATGTCATCAAAGGCAATGAGCGCGTGGTGCGCGCGCGGCTGGCGGATGCAAAATTCTTTTTTGAGCAAGATAGAAAAAAGACGCTGGCTTCACGGGTGGCAGAATCTTATAGAGTGACGTATCACAATGAACTTGGTTCGCAAAGTGATCGAATTCAGCGTGTTCGCGCCATAGCTAAAATAATTGCCCAGCAATTGGGTAACGAGATTTTTGTCACTCAAGTTGACCAAGCCACTGATCTGGCGAAGGCGGATTTAACCACCGACATGGTGGGCGAGTTCCCAGAGCTGCAAGGTGTTATGGGACGGTACTACGCTCAAGCTGAAGGCATTTCTGATGACATCGCCTATGCGATTGAAGACCATTACAAGCCACGTTTTGCGGGCGACGAGTTACCGCGCAACAGGGTGGGCGTTTGTGTTGCGCTGGCAGATAAATTAGAAACTTTGGTCGGGATATTTAGTATCGGAGGGGCACCGACAGGTGACAAAGACCCATTTGCCCTCCGCCGTCAAGCGTTGGGGGTGGTACGCCTTTTGATAGAAAAAGAATTGCCCCTAGAGCTTCCTAGTCTTATTGAGAAAATAAGTTATATTTTTTTAGATAATTCGATATATGCCGAATCAGACAAGCGCATGACCAAAATGGAGATTGAAAGAATGCGGCGCCAAAATCCTGGCGGACAGGTGACGTTTGGGCATGGTCGACTAACACGCATAATTCCAGTTGAGGTCGTGTCGAGTATTCAGGATTTTATCTATGAGCGACTTGTAGGCAATCTACGTGAGCAAGGTTATAGCGCGAATGAAGTAGCTGCAATTTTTTCTTTGTCGCCCAGCCGCCTCAATGATGTTACAAAACGACTTGCCGCCGTGCGCGCGTTTGCCGCATTGCCCGAAGCGGGAAGTCTAGCCGCCGCGAATAAGCGTGTGGGTAATATTCTAAAAAAAGTGGAGGGTGATTTTGCCCTCCGACAAGCTCAGGGCGAACGGATTGCAGTGAACGCTACGCTGCTGCAAGAGACTGCCGAAATAGCTTTGTTTGATTCTTTAACTAAGGTTGCGCCAGCAGCCAACGCCGCTTTTGAAAATCAGGACTACACTGCCTCGCTGCAAATGCTGGCCGTGCTCAAAAAACCGATTGATGATTTTTTTGATAATGTGATGGTGAACACCGAAGATGTTGCGTTACGTGAAAATCGTCTGGCTTTGCTGTCGCAATTACATCAAGCGATGAACCGCGTGGCCGATCTTTCCAAGTTGGCAGCATGAACATTCCACATATTTTTATTTATAGGCAGCAAGCATGGTCTTTTTGCGTTCTCTGATTTTCTTTTTATTGCAGGTTATTATCACGCCGATTTTTACGTTGATTGCGATACTCAGCTTTCCTTTGCATCCCATCACGCGCTATAAACTTATTTCAGGTTGGGCGCTGACGATGTTGTGGTTGTTACGCGTGGTGTGCGGCATCACCATGCAGGTGCGCGGCGTAGAAAATATCCCCAAGCAGCCGCGCATCGTGTTGTGCAAGCACCAATCGGCATGGGAGACCATCGCCTTGCAAAAAGTGTTTCCGCCGCAGGTGTGGGTGTTGAAACGCGAGTTATTGCTCGTCCCTTTTTTCGGCTGGGGTCTTGCGATGACCAGCCCGATTGCGATTAAGCGCAGTGATGGAAAAGGCGCGGTCAAACAATTGTTGCAGCAGGGTAAGCAACGCATGGCACTGGGGTTTTGCGTGGTGATTTTTCCGGAAGGCACGCGCATTCCATACGGTCAGCGCGGCAAGTATAAAATCGGCGGCGCGCTGCTCAGCGCGTCCAGCGGCGTGCCTATCGTGCCGGTGGCGCACAATGCGGGCAAGCTGTGGCCGCGCAATTCTTTTCTGAAACATCCCGGCGTGATTACCATGAGCGTCGGCGCAGAGATTGATCCGACTGGGTTGAAGGCCGAAGAAATCAATCAACGCGCAGAGGAGTGGATTGAAACGGAAGTGACGCGACTGGATTCTTCTGTGAGGCTTAATGTTTTAGAGGGCTGATTTCAATGCTGCAAAAATTGCGCCAATTGATTGCCCCGCAAGAGGCTGCCGAACACGCTGCGGTAGAGCTGCGGACGATCTCGCTGGCTGGGCAATCAATCGCTTATAAACTTAAACGCACGCGCCGTCGTAGCATCGGTTTACGTATTGATGAGCGTGGCTTGTCGGTTAATATTCCGCTACGCGCTTCGGAAAAATGGTTGTCCAGTGTGCTGCAAGATAAGGCGCACTGGGTGGTTGAAAAACTGGCCAAGTGGCAAGTAGAAAATCGCACCATCGAAACGGGGCAGGCTGAGAAATTATGGGATGGACAAAGCATTCCTTTCATGGGCGAGACGCTCACGGTACGCTTATTGCCAAATTTACAGGTGGGCAGCTTGTTTGACACGCCGCCGCAACAGCTCGCCACAGAATTATGGGTGTATGTCGCCGATGCTAGTGCGCATGGTTTGAATGCTGATGCAGCAAATAATACGCAGGCCGCAGAGTTAATAGCGCAATGGTACAAGGCTAATGCTGAAAATATTTTCAGGGAGCGGGTTGCGCTATATGCCGCGCGGATGAATGTTACGCCGCATTCGATCAAGCTTTCTACAGCGCGCACACAATGGGGTAGTTGCACCACGCGAGGCACGCTGCGATTTAATTGGCAACTGATTAAAATGCCATTGCCATTGATTGATTATGTGGTGGTGCATGAGTTGGCGCACCTTATTCAGATGAATCATTCGCCAGCTTTTTGGCGCGAAGTGGAAAAAATATGCCCCGATTATTTGGCTTTACGAAAAGAGCTACGCTTACATCAGGGTAGCTTGCGATAAGCCGTGCATAATCTTTGCCTTTATACTTTAGGCTCACCATTGACTGGACGAAAACTTTAATGATGCGACTCACTTGCAATTTATTTTCGGCAAATCTCACTTCGGCAAACTTATTTTTGCTGAGTATTTTATTTTTGACCGCATTGCTGCAAGGCTGCGGCAGCAAGTCGGCCTTATATCTGCCTAAAGTAAAGCCTGCCACTCCCGCGCAGTCACAAACGCAGCCTCAATCAGATCAACCTGTACCGACCCCATAATATGTCCGAATATTTTAGCTACAAAAACCATCAACTCCATATTGAAAATGCGTCGTTGACCGACATCGCGCAGCAGTTTGGCACGCCGTGTTACGTGTATTCGCATACCGCATTGAGCGATGCTTATCGCCAGTTTGAAGCTGCATTGCAGAGCCGCGAACATTTGATTTGCTATGCGGTAAAGGCTAATTCAAATTTGGCCATTCTGAATTTATTAGCCAAGCTTGGCGCGGGTTTCGACATTGTTTCCGCAGGCGAATTGCAGCGCGTTTTAGTGGCGGGGGGAGTGGCCAATAAAATCGTTTTTTCTGGTGTAGGTAAAACAGCAGAGGGGATGCGGCTGGCCTTGCAGGCAAATATTTTATGCTTCAATGTTGAATCCAGCGCAGAGCTTATGCGGCTGAATGAAGTTGCACGAGAGATGGGGAAAATTGCACCAGTGAGTCTGCGCGTGAACCCCGATGTGGATGCAAAAACGCACCCGTATATTTCTACGGGGCTCAAGCAAAATAAATTTGGCGTGGCCTACACAGAGGCACTGGCGCTGTATTGCCAGGCACAGGCATCGCCCCATTTGCGCGTCACCGGCATGGATTGCCATATTGGTTCGCAATTAACAGACCTTGCGCCTTTTATCGCCGCCACCGAAAAAATGTTGGCCTTGGTTGATGCTGTCGCGCAGGAAGGGATTCATTTGGAGCATTTAGATTTGGGGGGGGGGCTCGGTATTCGCTATCAAGATGAAACGCCACCCAGCATTGCGGATTATGCGCAAGCCTTGATTGGCGCAATGCGTGGGCGCAGTGAAAAAATAATTGTCGAGCCGGGCAGGGTGTTGGTCGGTAATGCAGGCGTACTACTCACTAAAGTTGAATACCTTAAGCATGGTGAGGAAAAACATTTCGCCATTGTTGATGCGGCGATGAATGATTTGATGCGGCCCGCTTTGTATGACGCGTATCACCACATTCAAGTGGTGCAAAAAAATGAGCGCAACACGCAGCAATATGAGGTGGTAGGGCCAGTGTGCGAAACTGGTGACTTCCTTGGAAAGGCTCGTGCATTGGGCATTGCACAAGGAGATCTGTTAGCCATCATGTCGGTTGGCGCGTATGGCATGAGCATGAGCTCTAACTATAATTCGCGTCCACGCGCAGCGGAAGTAATGGTGAAAAATGACTGCGTGCAATTAATTCGAGCGCGTGAAACGGTGGCTGAATTGTTTGCGGGTGAAAAAGTATTTGTGTGATTTGTGATAAAAAATGCATAAACCTATTGCACTTTATTTTTAATCGCGCATAGAATGCGCCACCAAGCGTGTTCCGAGTAATTTTTAGGCATAAGGGTTGGACGTTTGGAATGTTGTTGAGTAACTCAAAAATGTAACATCTGGTTCGAGTCTAATAATTTTTATAAGGAACAAAAATGGCTACAACAGTCAGCAAGACCACCGCTAAAAAAACGGTAACCAAAAAACCTGCCGCTACCAAAGTGGCAGTTAAACCCGCTGCCAAAAAAGTGGCGGCTAAACCCGTTGTAAAAAAGGCTGCTGCTAAGCCGGTAGCAAAAAAAGCGGTTGCTAAAAAAACGGTTGCTAAAGTTGCAGCCAAGCCGGCAGCCAAGCCTGCAGCTAAAAAGCCTGTGGTTAAAAAAGCAGCTGCTAAACCTGCAGCCAAAAAAGTGGTTGCTAAAAAAACGGTCGCTAAAGTTGCAGTCAAGCCTGCAGCTAAAAAGCCTGTGGTTAAAAAGGCAGCCGCTAAACCCGCAGTTAAAACAGTTGCTGCAAAAAAGCCAGCTGTTAAAAAGGCAGTTGCTAAACCCGCAGCTAAAATAGTTGCTGCAAAAAAGCCAGCCGTTAAAAAAGCAGTTGCTGCTCCGATAATGGGCAAAGGCATACTGGGCGCATAAGCTAGCACTCGTTAGTTAAAGCCACAACCTGTTTAATAATTAAGCAGGCTGTGGCTTTAAGGCATTATGGTCAGCTTTGTCACGTAAATTGCTGTCAAGTAAATTACTAAGGAGTGTGAGTTATGTCGCTACGCATAAACGATGAAGCACCCAATTTTACTGCTGCAACTACGCATGGGAAAATCAATTTCCATGAATGGTTAGATGATAGCTGGGCAATTATTTTTTCCCACCCCAAAGACTTCACCCCTGTGTGCACAACCGAGCTGGGCTATGTGGCTAAGCTGGTTCCAGAATTTTCTAAAAGAAATTGTAAGGTCATCGGGCTGAGTATTGATCCGGTGGATAATCACGCCGAATGGGCAAAAGATATTGAAGAAACCCAAGGCTATGGTGTGACTTTTCCCATGATCGGGGACACCGACTTGGCTGTGGCCAAGCTATACAACATGCTGCCCGCTGATGAGTCAGGTGCATCCGAAGGTCGCACCGCTGCAACCAATGCGACTGTACGTTCAGTTTTTATTATTGGGCCGGATAAAAAAATCAAGTTGATGATGACTTACCCGATGACCACGGGGCGCAATTTTGATGAGATTTTGCGCGTGTTAGATTCCATGCAACTTACCTCCAAGCATAAAGTCGCCACGCCTGTTAATTGGAAAAATGGCGAAGATGTCATTATCGTTCCATCGGTTTCTGATGCCGATGCCAAGGGACTGTTTCCACAAGGCTGGAAAGCACTCAAGCCTTATCTGCGTATTATCCGGCAGCCCAAATAATCCAGTAAAAATAAACATATTTCTGTCCTGCAATATGGGTGTAGTACAAACCGCCTAGGTGCTCTTCAATATCTGTAGTGCAAAGCGATGGGGAACAAAGTTTTTCTATCCCATGCATTGTGCCATCATCAAGCGTAACTTACCTTTCAGCGATATTCCCTAGATGCACCCTTTTCACGTAAACGGATGTCCGGCAATGCTTGAGTTAATACTTCGGGTAAATCTGTAAAAATTTTTGTTTTTAGCGACGTACTTTATTAAGTAAACGAGGTGATTTAAATGGCGACTTCTAACATTGTGTTTGGTAAACCGCCCGTATTGCCCACGCAAACAAAGGCCATTAACAAGGCTGCGGTTGTGCAGGGGCAGGTCAAAGTCATTCCTGACAACAAAAAGATCGCCGTTAAACGCAAACCCCAAGTACAGGTTAAACGCAAAAAAGTCGACGAAGATTTTGATCGTAATGCGGACACGAGTTCTTCCGGCGGCGCGGCTGCTGGGGCAGAATCAGGGTTATCTGCGGTATTGGGCAATATTGGCACCATCGCCGCAGGTGCATCGGGCGTGGTGGTTGGAAGTGTCGTTGCAGCTGCAGGCGGTGGTGACACCCCTGCCTCCTCTCCCCCTCCCTCCAATACAGGCAATGCCCCCAATACCGGTGCGATTGTCGAAGGCACGCCCACAACAATGGGCAAATTAGTAGTTGCTGATGCAGACAGCGCGACCACCTTTAAGGTGGTGACGAATGGGGTGAGCGCGCACGGCACGTACACCATTGCCGCAAACGGCGACTGGACCTACACGTTGGACAATGGCAGTGCTGCCGTACAGGCACTGGGCGAGGGTCAAACACTGCAAGACACGTTCACTGGAGAAACCGCCGATGGCACGCAGCAAAGTGTGATCATTACCATTGCGGGTGCCAATGACCTAGCCGTAGTTGATGGTACTAAAGCAGGGGAGGTGACCGAGGCAGGCGATGGCGGAACAGGCAATCAAACCCCCAGTGCTGGCACAGCAACCGTTTCTGGGACGTTAACCAGCACCGAAGTAGATAACTTTGTTGTGGATGTGAATGGAAACCTTGTTCTTGATGGTCATTTCCAGCCAGTCAGCGGTACAGACGCATTACCAAACGGTACGGCAACTTCTGACGGGCGCGGTTGGTACACTATAACCGCAGCGGGCAACTGGACTTTCACGCTCAATAATAGTCATGGTGATGTGCAAAGTGCTAACGTTGGTGACACGCTTTCCACCTCTTTTGACGTGTTCACAATAGATGGCACAAAACAAACGGTAACGATTAAAATTAACGGTGCCAATGATGCAGCGGTAATCAGCGGTGATGCAGCGAAAACGGTAATAGAAGCAGCGGGTGCAAACAACACGGGTGGGACTCCCACCGCCAGTGGTGATCTCAACGCAACCGATGTGGATGGTTCAGACGAGAACCGAGCCAACCCAACCCCCTTCGTGGCGCAGGGCACGGTAGACCAACCGATAAACACGACCTACGGCAAATTTACCATTGATGCGAATGGCGTTTGGAGCTACACGCTTGACAATACCAACACTGCTTTCAAGTCGCTCGACGCTGGACAAACTGCATTCGATACCATCACCGTCTCTACGATTGACGGCACGACAAAAAATATTGTCATCACCATTCAGGGCGGTACCGATGGTCAGATACTGTCTGTTTCGGATGGCTATGTGAGCGGCGCGCAGATTTACATTGATGTCAATAATGATGGTGTAGCAGATACAAGTGCAACCTCTAATGAAGTATTGACAGGCGTATTTACCGATGCAAACGGAGATTTTCTGTTGCCCGCTTCCGCACCCGCCGGCACGATCATCGCCTTGGGTGGTTTCAACATAGATACGGGTCTGCCCAATGGTATGCCGTTGAAAGCCCCTGCGGGCTCGACCATCATCACACCGCTGACCACGCTGGTGCAAGAATATATTGAGGTGAATGGGGGCACATCAACTGCTGCCAACACCGCAATTTTGACCGCATTGGGTTTGCCGACAGATGCGAACATCGACCTCACCACTTACGATGCACTTGCTGCGTTGGTCACGCACCCAAATGACGCAAATGCGTTAGAGGTACAAAAGTCCGCCGTGCAAGTGGCAACTATCGTCAACTTGGCCGTTGAGGCGGGTGGCAGTGCAGCAAGCGTGATTGATAACCTCGTTACCGAAATTGCACAGACTCCAACAATAGTAATTGATTTAACTGATACCGCCACGCTAGATGCAATTTTGCCCGCCGAAGTTTCCGCCGAAGTTTTAGTTGCAATACAAAATGCAACGACTAGCATCGATGCTGCCACCTCTTTGACGGAGGTCACCGAAGCGCAGTCTCAAGCGCACGCTGCCTATATCAATGTTGCCGAAAACAGCACCGCAGTCACCACCATCACTGCCCTTGCTGGTTTTGGAGCCACGCCAATCTACAGCATCGTAGGCGGTGCGGATGAAGCGCAATTTAATCTCAGCAACACAGGCGCGTTGACTTTTAAGGTCGCGCCTGATTTTGAATCCCCTACCGATGTGGGCGGTGATCGCACGTACGATGTCACCGTGCGAGTATCGGACGGCACCAATACCGACATACAAGCGCTCGCCATTACCATCACCAATCTGAATGACAACGTGGCGAGTATTGTCGTCAACGGTACAGCAGATACGTCGGTCACAGAAGCGGGTGGAGTGAGTAACGGGACAGCAAACGATCCCAACGCCAGCGGCGACTTAAACGCGACCGACGCGGACGAAAATACTGCAAGTAACGCGACCCTCTTTCAAGTGCAAACGGGCGCAGCTAAAACGTATGGCACATTTACCATCAACGAAGCTGGCGAGTGGAGCTACATGCTGGATAGCAATGCTGCGCAGGCACTTAATGCTACCAGTACGCCACTGACTGAAACAGTGAACGTGTTTACCGCTGATGGGACAAAGCACACCATCAACATCGCCATCAATGGCGCGAATGATGTTGCCACTATCACCGGCACGAGCAGCGATACAGTTGTTGAAGCGGGCGGCGTGGCGAACGCTATAGTTAACAGCCCCACCGCCACGGGCGACTTGCTCTCTACCGACCCTGATAACATCGCCGATGCCTTCCAAGCGGTGAACGCTGGCGCGACCACTGCCAATGGCTACGGCACATATGGGATGACTGCGGCGGGCGTATGGACATACAGTCTTAGCAATGGCCATGTGGCAGTGCAGGCACTGAATACTGGCAGTCCCCCACTCACCGACAGCTTTATCGTACGTAGTGCGGATGGCACCACCCAGGTGGTGAATATCATCATCAACGGCTCGAACGATGCCGCCACCATCACAGGTACAAGCAGCGGCACAGTTGTTGAAGCGGGCGGCGTGGCGAACGCTATAGTGAACACCCCTACCGCCACGGGCGACTTGCACTCTGCCGACTCTGACAACATTGCTGATGCATTTCAACAGGTGAATGCTGGCGCGGCCACAGTCAACGGCTACGGTACATATGAGCTGACTGCCGCAGGTGTATGGACCTACACCCTCAGCAATAGTAACGCGACAGTGCAGGCACTGAATACTGACAGCCTTCCACTCACCGACAGTTTTACTGTACTCAGCGCGGATGGCACCACCCAGGTGGTGAATATCATCATCAACGGCGCGAACGATGCTGCATCAACGGGCACGGGCAGCAACCTAAACGGTGCGGTGACCGAAGCAGGCACTACCCCTGATGCTACGCCAAGTGCTGGGAATTTTTCTGTTGGGCTCATCACTGACACTAACACCAGCCCGAACAGCGTTACAGAAAACCTACCTGCAGGCGCAGCTGTGGGCATTACCGCTTTGCCACCGATGCGGATACGACCAATAACACCATCACTTACTCGCTCACCAACAACGCGGCTTATGCCAGCAATAGCAGCTTTAATATTGATAGTGTGACGGGTATTGTTACCACCCAAGGCTTGCTTAATTACGAAGCTGTCACCAGTCATGATATTCAAGTGCAAGCCACCAGCAGTGATGGCAGCTTTTCCACCAAAGTGTTCACCATCGCTGTAGCTAATGCCAACGACGCGCCCACGGGCGGAGTTACGATCAGCGATACCACCCCCACCGAAGATCAAACACTCACCGCCAGCCACACACTCGTTGACGAAGATGGCATGGGCACAATCAGCTATGTATGGCAGCGCGCAGAAGATGCAGCGTTTACGACGGGTGTAACCAACGTGGGAACAGCGGAAACCTTTACTTCTGGCGATGCCGAGGTGGGTAAATTTCTACGCGTCACCGTCAATTACACTGACGGCCTCGATAATTTTACGAGCGTGAGCTCTGCTGTTACCGCTGCGGTTATTAACATCAATGATGCCCCTGTTGCTGTTGCCGACACATTGAGTACATCTGAAAACACACCGATCACATTTTCAACAACGGGGGGGCTAGGGCATCCACTACTTGGCAACGATACCGATGCCGATGGCAACGCGCTGATGATAAACGCTGTGCGTAATGTTACAGGTGGCAACGGCACTGTGGCCTTGGATTTAGCGACTGGTGTTGTGACCTTCACTCCAACCGCAGGCTTCAGCGGCAATGCCTCCTTCCAGTACAAGGTAACGGACGAAACGGGGAGCGTAAACCAAGACTCAACCTATGCAACAGTGACGGTGAGTGTGTCCAACACCAACGATGCGCCCACGGTCGCCACGCCTATCGCCGACCAGCCTGCCACCGAAGACAGCGCATTTAGTTTCACTGTTCCTACAAACACCTTTAATGATGTGGATGCGGGCGACACCTTGAGTTATACCGCAACGCTTGCCAACGGCGCAGCATTGCCAACTTGGCTGAGCTTCGATGCCGCCACCCGCACTTTTAGCGGCACGCCAACCAATGGAGATGTCGGCTCAATCAGCGTGCGCGTCACCGCCACCGATGGCAGTTTAACCAGCGTCAGCGATGATTTCACCATTACGGTTGCCAACACCAATGACTTACCAACGGGCGCACCCATTATTAGCGGCTCCACCACCGAAGGCCAAACACTCACCGCCAATACGGGCAGCATCGCCGATGACGATGGCCTAAGCGCATTCAGCTATCAGTGGCTACGGGGCAATACAAACATTAGTGGTGCGAGTAACGCCACCTACACCTTGGTGGCTGCCGATGTCGGCCAATCCATTAGCGTAAAAATTTCCTACACCGATGCTAGGGGCGCAGCGGAAAGCGTACCAGCACAGCAACCGCAGTCATCACTGCGGCCAACAATAATCCCGTCACCATTACAGATAGCAACAATGCGATTGACACCGTAGTCGAAAACGCAAGTATCGGTACAGTGGTTGGTATCACCGCACTCGGCAGCGATGCAGACACCAACGCGACGATTGCTGGATACGCGCTCACCAACAATGCGGGTGGACGTTTTACCATTGGTAGCACATCCGGCATCGTCACCGTCGCCAATGGCGCGCTGTTGAATTTTGAGGCCGCGAGCGGCCAAAGCCACACCATTACCGTGCAAGCCACCAGCAGCGATGGCAGCCAAGCGACGAAGGATTTCACTATCGCGGTGACAGATGTAAACGAAGTACCCACTGTTGTAGTGCTATCGAACACTGTCACCTCTACACCTGAAAACGGCGGTAACATCAAAGTCGCTGATATCACCATCACCGATGATGCCTTAGGCACGGAAATATTGACCCTCAGCGGCACAGATGTTGCGGCTTTCGAGATTGTCGGTACTGAATTGCGCTTTATCGGCGGCGCAAATTTTGAAAGTAAAGCCAGCTACAGCGTCACCGTGAATGCTGATGACACCTCGCTTGGCGCAGCAGGCTCGACTGAAGCGTCAACCAACTTCACCCTCACCGTCACCAACGTCAATGAAGCACCCACGGACATCACACTGTCTGCCGCTACCGTAGCTGAGAATGCTGCTGGTGCAACCATCGGCACACTGACCGCGTTGGGCGATCCAGA
>Ga0105164_10001150_pt1 | contig 17149 bp, 2 predicted proteins | sample VDWuncwatermetaG_FD_89674 | JGI IMG/M metagenome (GOLD analysis project Ga0105164, IMG submission 89674) | Wastewater microbial communities from Netherlands to study Microbial Dark Matter (Phase II) - VDW unchlorinated drinking water | ecosystem: Environmental > Aquatic > Freshwater > Drinking...
ATCTAAAGTAGTATTTTCTGGACTTAATTCAAAATCTGTAGAGCATATATCTGAGAGTGAAATCAATGTAACTATTCCTCCTACACAATTTGTAGGTAAAACAAATGTAATTCCATATGATGTTAATGGAAATCAATTCATTCAACAAAACAATCTTTTATTTGAGTTTGTAGAAAATCCAAATTGTATTGAAGGAGTAACAAAATACTTATACGCAGGAGTAAATAATAGTAGTCCCCATGGAATAATCTACGGACCAGATGGAAACTTCTGGATTACTGAATATGGAGTAAATAAAATAGCAAAAGTTACACCTTCTGGTACAGTTACTGAATATGCTACTCTTACAACTAACAGTCGTCCTTACAGTATAACTAATGGACCAGATGGTAATCTTTGGTTTACTGAATACGATGGAAATAAAATAGGAAAGATTACAACTGCTGGAATAATCACTGAATATACTGTCCCCACAGCAAATAGCCGTCCACAGGGTATCACTACAGGTCCAGATGGAAACCTTTGGTTTACTGAATACGATGGAAATAAGATTGGTAACCTTACACCAGATGGACTTACATTTAAAGAATACACTATACCTACTGCAAGTAGTCGCCCTACAAGCATAGTCGTAGGACCAGATTATAATCTTTGGTTTACTGAATATGGTTCAGGTAAAATAGGAAAAATAACCAGAAATGGAACTTTCGCTGAATATAGTGTTTCATCTCAGTATTATGGATTAAATGATATTACTAGAGGGCTTGATGGCAATCTTTGGTATACAGAACAAGATTTTAGTAGAATCGGAAAGATTTCTACTAATGGTACAGCCACTCAATACAACGTTTCATCAGGTGGTAGGCCTTATAACATTACCACAGCACCAGATGGAAATTTTTGGTTTACTGATAGCTTTGGAGGTACAATTGGAAAAGTTACTCCTGCTGGTCAAATCACACAATTTCCTACTACTAGAACAAATTCTCTCCCATTTGATATAACCATGGGACCAAATGGAGATGTTTACTTTACTCAAATAAACGAAATTAATGCAAGTAAACTTATCACTTGTTCTACACCTATTACTCCTTCATGTACCAGTGGAACAACACCAATGGTTCTTACTCAATGCACAGCTCAAGGAAGGACTTGTGCATCTGTATTTGGAACTGACAGTTGTTGCTGTAATGCTGCACTCACAAGCAGTTCATCATCATCTTCCTCAAGCTCTTCATCATCTTCATCGAGTTCATCGAATTCATCATCTTCATCCAGTTCATCATCTTCATCTAGTTCATCATCTTCAGGTTGTACCTTAGGTTTCCAATTAAGCAATAATTATTCTGTTGGTTCTAATTCTTTTTCAATAACAGCAAATGATTTTAATAATGATTCTAAGATTGATTTAGCTGTTGCTAATACTGGTGTTTCAATACTCATTGGAAATGGGAATGGAACATTTAATAGCTCTATTAATTATTCTGCTGGTACTGGTCCTTATTCAGTAATAGCAAATGATTTTAATAATGACTCTAAGATTGATTTAGCTGTTGTTAATAAGAATAGTGACAGCGTCTCAATACTACTTGGGAATGGGAATGGAACATTTAATAGCTCTACTAATTATGCTGTTGGTACTGGTCCTACTTCAGTAATAGCAGGTGATTTTAATAATGACTCTAAGATTGATTTAGCTGTTGCTAATAATAACAACGTTTCAATACTCATTGGAAATGGGAATGGAACATTTAATAGCCCTATTAATTATTCTGCTGGTGCTTATCCTCGTTCAGTAATAGCAAATGATTTTAATAATGACTCTAAGATTGATTTAGCTGTTGCTAATAATAATAGTACCAACGTTTCAATACTCATTGGAAATGGGAATGGAACATTTAATAGCCCTATTAATTATTCTGCTGGTTCTAATCCTATTTCAGTAATAGCAAATGATTTTAATAATGATTCTAAGATTGATTTAGCTGTTGCTAATTTTAATAGTAGCAACGTTTCAATACTCATTGGAAATGGGAATGGAACATTTAATAGCCCTGTTAATTTTTTGACTACTACTGGTTCTCATCCTTATTCAGTAATAGCAAATGATTTTAATAATGACTCTAAGATTGATTTAGCTGTTGCTAATACTGATAGTGGCGTCTCAATACTCATTGGGAATGGGAATGGAACATTTAATAGTCCTATTAATTATTCTGCTGGTTCTTATTCAGTGACAGCAAATGATTTTAATAATGACTCTAAGATTGATTTAGCTATCGTTAATCTTAATAGTAGCAACATCCCAATATTATTGAACAATAGTACCTGTAGCACTGCTACTTCAAGTTCATCTTCCTCAAGCTCTTCATCAAGTTCATCTAGTTCTTCATCCAGCTCGTCTTCAGGAAGCCAGGCAGCTTGCATTACTAATCAATGGGCAGTATCAGCAACAGCTACAAATACCTATACAGGATACTCTCCATCAAATATTATTAATGCTCCTGAATGTAGCTCTTGTAATAGTTGCTCTAACTACCGTACACAAGTCTGGTTCAATGCAATTCAAGGACAAGCAGCTACTGTTGAAGTAACTTTCCCTAGCCCAACTCTTGCTAACTCAGTTACAATTAGAGAAGTAAATTATTTTGGTTTTGTCAAAAAGATAACTCTAAAAGATCAAAATGATACTATAATAGGTTCACCTATAACTGTTACGGATAATTCCACCTGTGCAAGTAATGATTTAGTAGTTTCATTCCCTAAGACATCAGTAGCAGTAAGCAAAGTATCAATTGATACCCTCCCTACAGCTTCAAATCTTTATTCAGGAATCGATGCTGTTCAATTAGGCTGCTCAAGTAGTAACAGTTCATCAAGTTCATCTTCTTCAGGGATTTGCCCACCACCACCATCATGTCCTGCCCCTCCACAAGGATGTACTTATATAAATATTCAAAGAGATCAAAATAATTGCATTACTGGATGCGGAACACTGTCATGTACATCTTCAAGCTCATCTTCTTCAAGCAGCAGTTCTTCATCAAGTTCTTCTTCAAGCTCATCTTCAGGTTCAAGATCTGCTCTTTGTAGTACTAACAATTCAGTTCAATGTAGTGATGGCTCAACAGTTTCATGCACACAAACTGGTTATCAAACAAGATGTATAAACGGTTATCCTGATTGTTGTATATCGACTCAATTTGCTCTTCAATGCAATGCAAATCTTTTAACATGTCCACTAAGTCCTGCAGGAATTATTTGTCCAACAAATCAATTTAGATGTGGAAATATTTGTTGCAATCAAGGTTGCTGCTTAAGTAATCCAAACATATGTTCAAATAATATAAACTGTTCTAACAGTACATCTTCTTCAAGCTCATCTTCATCAAGTTCTTCTTCTGGAAGTCAATCAAGCTGTATACCTGAACAATGGGCATCAAGTGTAAATGATAAGAGTTCAGAATTTGTAGGCTACCCTGCATCAAAAGCAGTAGGATCTTCTGATTGTACTAATTGTGATAACTGCTCAACTAGTATATGGTTCCCAGCAACAGCTGGAGCTGCATTTATTGATTTAAATTTTGCTACACCTACTTTAGCCGATGGTATTTCAATAAAAGAAGGATATCGTCCAGGATTTGTTAAAAAAATTACACTCTATGGAGCAAATAATACTGTAATTAGTGTACTTGATAATATCTCTGATAACAGTGTATGTCCAAATAATAATTTAACTCTTGCATTTCCAAAAACTAATAGTTTAGTTTACCACGCAAAAATAGAAACAAACTCTACCACTACCTATCCTGGGCTTGATGCTGTTAAATTAACTTGCTCACAATCAGCTTCTAGTTCATCTTCTTCAAGCAGCAGTTCTTCATCAAGTTCTTCTTCAAGCTCATCAAGTTCAAGTAGCTCCTCATCAGGAGACCAGCTCTACAAACTATCTTTAAATGCTGTAAAAGAAGACTGGGTATCAACATCAGGAGGAAGAGTTACCTGTAATGGATCCACCTATCTTACATCTTGTAATTTCCCAACATCATATACAGAATTTACAACTGAAATTTCTGCTAAACCAGATACTGGATATCATTTTAGTCTTTGGTCGACTCCACACACTTCCAACTGTACTCTTGATGTGCAGGAGTCACCCATTACAAATATCGGTGTAGGGGATGACTGTATGGCTACTGCAATTTTTTACATGACTGGAGTAGGAGAAAGAGTTCTTGCTGCAAGCAACCATCCTAATTATGCAGGGACTATTTCATGTGATGGAGTAACTTATGCAGGCACTTGTGCTTCTTATGGTGGTAGTGGTAGTCAAATAATAGGAACAATGGCAAATCAAGGATTTACATTTGACAGGTGGGTAGCAATTGGAGAAACTGGAGACTGCTTAATCTCTAATCCCCTTTCATTAACTCCCACAGTAACAGTAAATGGATACTGTAATTTTGTAGCTAAGTTTAAAGACCCTAGCATTATTTGCACACAAGCTTCTGACTGTGAGTTAGGTTATTGTAATAATGGAAACACTTATCAAAAATATAATTGTACTAATAGTACCTGCCAGCTCAAAGCTTATACTTCAAATCCATGTTCATCTTCTTCAAGTAGTAGCTCTTCCTCTTCAAGCTCTTCTAGTTCAAGCAGCTCTTCTTCATCCAGTGGCTCCGTGAATCCAATTGTATTAAAGAGTGCAACTTATGAGGATGCAATAGGAACACGATATTTATATGCAGACTTTACCAATAACACCACTACATGCAAAACGTTAAAACTTAGAACTGAAGCTGGAGTCGATATCACCACTTTAGTTACTCAAAGCTCTAATCTTCCATGCACAGGTAACAGAGACCTTGGTTACCAAGGGACACAATTAACATCAACTCCAGCACTAGGAACTCTAGTAAAACTTTGTGACAGTAATAATGTTTGTAGTAATTCTGTTCCTATACTTTATGCTTCTTGTAATTCAGGAGCAGCTGCCTGTACAGGGAATGCTACTCCATATTGCATTTGGGCTAACCATGGTTTTACACGATTAGGATGTAATTCTAATAATAGCTATGCTACTTGTACAAATCCAAGCAATAGTCAAAGCGGTCTTGGTGTAGGATGCTTATCAAATTCCACTTCTTCATCTGGAAATTTGCCTCCACCTCCAGCTACGCCTACTGATAATGAAATTATCAACAGTCAAAACATTGGGTGTTCTTTGTCACAAGATGCACTTACTTGTAGTCAAACCCAATACCCTTCTTGCCCATCAATTTGTTCAAAGTTTGTATCAGCAAGAGGGGGAACAGCTTTATCTTGCCTAAAATCAAATAACACTACATTTGAAAAACCTACTATTAACACTTACTCTCCTGATGGGGGACTATCAATAGAACAAAGTTGCAATGATGTTTTATTTAAAAATTCAACTGTATTTAGTGCTGGTGGACATCTTTTTTATTTAAATGGATCTAACTGGGTAAGATTAAATACCAGTTTTAGTCTTGGAAATCTAACCAGAATACCTCTAAGTACCATTCTTCCAAATGGATTAACAAGCAGAACTCTTAAGCTTTGCGATGGGAATAATTATAATGTTTGTAGTAACACTGTTAATGTAACTATTCCTAGCACTTGCAGCAGTTGTACAAGCTCATCTAGCTCAAGCTCCTCCAGCTCTTCTTCAAGTTCTTCTTCAGGATGTCCCTCTGGACAAGTATTATGTAGTGGTTCTTGTGTAACAGGTAATTGTTGTAGTGATACTCAGTGTTCATCAGGAACACCTGCTTGCAACACATCTAATCATACCTGTGTACAATGTACAACTACAAATCTTACAAGATGTACAACTGGTCAAAGCTGTGTAAACAATACTTGCACATCTCCTCCAGCTTGTTCTGTAACCTGCAATGCTGCTGGAAGTCCTGTTTGCTGTAGTGGGTATAGAGTTAACTGTAACAACAACGACTTAGCAGGCTGTTCAAACAATACTCCTCAATGCTATAGACTTTCAGATTTTTCTGTAAGTGGAACTCCAACTTGTATTCAAAATTAAACCTACATTAAAGATAATTAATATTAAAAACTATTTAATTTAAAAATATAAGATATTTCTTAGAATTTTGCCTAGTTTTAACGGTTTAAGCATTATATAAAGGGAATAATATTAGGGATAGCTCCCTTATTAACAATGAAAAATACAGTAAAAACAAGCTTACTTAAAGCTACTCTAAGTTTTTTATTGGCCATTCTAGCCAATTTAAATTCTTACTCTTTATTTTCTTATGCAATAGAATCTCCACTAGCAGTATGTCAAGATGGTGCTGCACAGTGTATAGATTCTACAAAAACTTTTTCTTGTATGAGCGGGACCATACCACTATGCACTACATCAAACAATCAATCTGAACCTATTTGTTTAAATACATCAACTAGACAAATAGCAATAGGAAGATGTGACACAGCAAATAGTATTTTCCCAGGTCTTTGTATTGATGGAGCATCATCATGTTCAAACAATCAAACATTTAAGTGTAATAACTCTGGAGATACAAAACTTTGTACAACTAATAACAACAGTTCTGAACCAATATGTTTAAACTTCCAAACTATGACCATTAAAGGTGGTAACTGTAATCCTGCAGCATCATCAGGAATTATACTTTCATGTAACAGAGCTCCCACCTTAAGTGTTCTTTCTAATACAGGTGGTTCAAACAATGGCTATGTAATCTGGAATGAGACAAATAACAGTATTTTATCATCAACCATCACCGGACTAGGAGAGTATTTCCCTGACACAAACACTTCTATGACATTACTAACTTATTCAATGGTTTATGGCTATGGTGACACACAAGTCTGGAATAATAATCAAAAAGAGGTTTATAAGTTTAATTATGGCGTATACTACAATAATTTTTCTCTCCCGACATTCCCTCTTATTCAAAGAATAGATGTAGATGCAAGAACAGAAGAAAGTGTTTTGACTATAAATACTACGTTTGGTGGAATAGGTAGTGATTATGATTATCTTAGAATAAAAGATTTTCCAAAAGGGGCTTTTGATAAGTTAAGAAATAAAATTTATCTTTTTGGAAGTAATAGAGATGGAGCATCTTCATTTCCAGCAAATGATGTTTTAGAATTTGATATAAGCACAAGAGTTGTAACTAAAAAGAATGCAAGGTTTAATACCTCCAGAAATTCTGTAGGGGTAGCTTATGACACTAATAGAAATTTATTTTATGTTTTTGGTGGTTCATATTTTAGTCTTGCTACGGGGCAAACAACATATAAAAATGAAATATTTGAATACAATCCTACTGCAGACACTTTAACAAAAAAGAATGCTGTCCTTCCTAGTGGTAGAGGATTCACTTCAGTAACATTTAATCCTTTTAATAATAAATTTTACCTTATAGGAGGGATTCCTGCCAATACTAAAGAAATTTTATCTTATGATCCTACAAATGATAGAGTTGAAAACACGGGTTTATTATTACAAGTTCCTTCAACAGATTACACTTCAACTACTATAACCAATACTAATGAAAAAGGAAACGTTTATATTGCCGAATACTATTCAGTAGGGCATCAATCATCATTTGACAAACTCTCTTTCTGTGATGTATTAAACACTTCCAGCTCTTCGTCATCCAGCTCATCTAGTTCTTCCAGCTCATCATCTTCGAGCAGTTCTTCTTCAAGCAGCACATCTTCGGGTTCTGGGAATTCTTTATGTTCTAGTGGAGACAATGTAACACCTAGCAGTGACCAAACAAAAGATAAAAGAAGTCTTATAAAAGATAAATCATTCTTACCTGGTTCAGCCACTTATCTACCTGTTTATGACTCATCTAGAAACTTATACTATTTTATACAAAATTTCTTTTCAGACAATATAAGAATGCCCTTAACTGTATTCAACTCATCTACTAATACCACTCAAACTTTCCCATATACAGCCAGTGCTGTATATAGAAGACTTAGTGAGAAAAACTTCTCTTCTTCCACGTATGATCCAGGAAGAGATAAAGTTTATATTTTTGGAAGTGATTATGAGCGACACACAGGACCTACAGATGGTGGACAAACTGTTGCTTCAGTAAATGATGTTCTTGAACTAGATCCAATCACTAAAGGAGTTACTCTTAAAAATGCCAGATTCCCACATGACAGACAGTTCACTGTAGCTGTAAGAGATCCAGAAACAAATAAACATTACATCTTTGGTGGAACGTACAGTGGATACAATCACGGGACAAATGGAGCAATATTACTTGGCAGTAATCATACACTTTATTTTGATGACATCCTTGAATACAATCCATCTACAGATCAATTTACTCCTAAGAATGCAAAGCTCACATCAAAAAGAATTACATCTGCCATTTGGAATCCTATAGGCAGAACCATTCTTCTAATAGGAGGACAATTAGAAAATGGAACTGGGATAAATCAAATACTTGAATACAATCCTAGAACAGATACTATAAGTAACAGATTTACTTTAGACAGAGCAAGAAGCTCAGCAGAACCTTATTTTGACCCAATAAATAATAGATTTTATATAGCTGGTGATGATTATAATAGCTTACCCACTGTTAATTATTCATACTGTAATCCAAGTACTTCAAGCAGTAGCTCATCATCTTCATCAAGCTCAACTAGTTCTTCCTCAGGAGGACTTTCTTATCCTACAATTAACGGTGTGACTTGCAATGCAACAGGAGCATCAGGATCAGCAGAAGCATTATCATGCACTAGTCCTAGCTACTTTGCATGTAAGAATGTAAACAGTGTTGTAAAACCATTCTGTTGTACAAACTCAAATTATATTGCAGAAAAAAGTGGTGTCGCTAATTGTACTTTCCCTGGTTCAGGCAGTTTCACAGATTCATGCATGGATACTGATGGAAGAAATCCAAATATTACTGGTACTCTTACTTCAAACCAAGGATCATTCCAAGATTATTGTAGTGACCTTCAAGGAAATAGAGTACAAAGCTGTAGTGGAGCTAACTGTAAAGTAAATGAATACTGGTGTAGTTCTTTTTATACACAGCTTGAATCTTTTGTTTTCACAGATGGTTGTAAAGATGGCTCATACTTTAATTTCAATCCGCCTACAGAATTTACAAGATGTACCAGTGGACAAGTTCCATCATGTAATAGGACTGGATTTTATTATAAAGATTATATCTCAAATAGATGTTGTACATCAGCAGACTGTACTAATGCACATTTAGTTGATTGTGTTTCTGCCTCCAGTTCAAGCTCTTCAAGTTCATCATCTAGTTCTTCATCATCAACTGGCTCACCTGATCCATATCAAATAACTGTAAATGGCAAAGTTTGTAGAGGTGGCAGAACCTTTGTTCCAACACCACCGAACTTCCCTGGTAAATTAAAAGACTTATGTCCTGTAGGGACTTTCTTATCAGCTAAGAGTTGTTCAGGAAGCGTATCATACCCCCCCTCAATTGAAACTAAAGTTAATAAATGCAATGAAACGCCTACAGCTGGTGCTGTTAATTATGAAGGGGCTTATTGTTTATGTAAAAATCCTGGGACATCACAACTATCAGGTGGGTTTTTTGGACTAGCTTGTGATAATGGAAACATATGGGGTTCTGGAGGATGCTCACCCGAATGCCCAAGCAGTTATATATCATCATGTGAAATAGTAAGTGGACAAGTAAAAGCAGTATGTTGCAAAGGAGGATTTTCATTAAATGGAGTCTACACTCCTGTTACATGTGACTACAATGTTTGTGTTAATACTGCACTGAGTCCTGCACTAACAGAGCCTTTGACAAGCTCATTATCTAGTTATGTTTCTAGCTCAACATCGTCTTCAACTTCTTCATCGAGTTCATCCTCATCAAGTTCATCTTCATCCAGCTCTTCATCTTCTTCAAGCTCTTCAAGCTCTTCTTCTTCTTCAAGCTCTTCTTCTTCAAGCAATGGAAGCTGTTCATGTCCACAAGGTGAAATATTACAAAATCTGGCTCAAGGAAACTGGATGTTAGCAAATAGCACTAATGGTGATTTTGCTTTTAGTTTAGCTTCTTACAACGGCAAACTTTATTCCGGCACAACTAATGGAAATATCAATGCTTACAATGGAACCAGTTGGCAGAACACTCAGAATTTCCCTACTGCAAATGTCCGTTCATTAACTGTATTTAACAACCTTCTATATGCTGGCACAGCAAATCAGGTTCACTCCTTTAACGGAAACACCTGGCAGCCAGCCGGACACATTAGTGACCTAAATGTCTTAAGGCTCATCCCATATAACGGCATGCTTTATGCAGGAAGCGGATATAACATAGGAGCAATTTATGTTTATGACGGTACAAGCTGGTCTATTAGCTATGATCCTCCAGAAAGTGGAATACGTGCATTTGAAGTTTACAATGGCAAACTTTATGCAGGAGTCGCACCAAATGGAAAAATCTATGAATATGATGGAATAACCTGGAGATTAAATTATGATCTACCTGCAGATAGTGTAGAATATTTAACTGTTTACAATGGCAAACTTTATGCAGCAGCTTCTGGCACATCTACAAATTCAGGGAATTCAGGACTATATGTCTACGATGGAGCTTGCTGGTGTAAAGTAACTGCACTGCCAAATGATTACGTACATTCACTTGCTGTTTATAATAATAAACTCTATGTTGGCAGTAATAGTTCAACTCCATATAGCGGAAAAATTTATGTCTTTGATGGTACTGCCTGGTCCACAAGCTACGTCTCACCAATAAGTTCAATCATAGCTTTAGGTGTACATAACAACACTCTTTATGCAACGGGTGATTATCCACAAGGAGATAACAGCGGCAAAACTTATTCTTTATCAGAAGCAGTTAGTAGCTCATCATCTTCAAGTTCATCTTCAAGTTCATCTTCAAGTTCATCATCCAGCTCTTCTTCAAGCTCTTCAACTTCTTCATCCAGCTCATCTTCTGGATGTACTTTAAGTAACCTAAGCTTCCAATCAAGCATTAATTATTTTACCGGTGGTAGTCCTGCTTCAGTAATAGCAAAAGATTTAAATAATGACTCTAAGGTTGATTTAGCTATTGCTAATAGTGGTAGTGATGATGTTTCAATACTCCTTGGAAGTGGAAATGGAACATTTAGCAGCACTACTAGGTACGCTGCTGGGACTTTTCCTTCTTCAGTAACAGCAGGTGATTTTAATAATGATTCTAAGATTGATTTAGCTGTTGCTAATAGTAATAGTCACAATGTTTCAATATTACTTGGAAGTGGAAATGGAACTTTTAGTAGTCCTACTAACTACCCTATTAACTCTGTTTCTTATCCTTCTTCAATAACAGTAGGTGATTTTAATAATGATACTAAGGTTGATTTAGTTGTTGCTAATTATTATAGTGGCAACGTCTCAATACTACTTGGAAATGGAAATGGAACATTTAGTAATCCTACTAATTACTCTGCCGGTACTTATCCTTACTCAGTGATAACAAGTGATTTTAATAATGACACTAAGATTGATTTAGCTGTTGCTAATTATGGTAGCAATAACGTCTCCATACTATTTGGAAGTGGAAATGGAACTTTTAGTACCCCTACCAATTACTCTGTTGGTTCTAGTCCTTCTTCAGTAACAGCAGGTGACTTTAATAATGACTCTAGGATTGATTTAGCTGTTGCTAATCGTAATGGCAGTAACATCTCAATACTCCTTGGAAGTGGGAATGGAGTATTTGGTAATGCTATCAATTACGCTACTGGCTATCTACCTTATTCAGTAACAGCAAGTGATTTTAATAATGACTCTAAGATTGATTTAGCTGTTGCTAATAATGATAAGTCCTCAATATTTCTTGGAAATGGGGATGGTACATTTAATGCCCCTACTAATTATTCTGTTGGTTCTGTTCCTTCCTCAGTAATAGCAAAGGATTTCAACAATGACTTTAAGATTGATTTAGCTGTTACTAATAGTAGTAGTAATGACATCTCAATATTATTAAACAATAGTACATGCAGTACTACAACTTCATCGTCCTCTTCATCCAGCTCTTCGTCAAGTTCTTCTTCGGGATGTCCTGCTGCTGCTCAAAACAATTGTATTAATTTAGGATGTACTGGTGGATTAGATCAAAGTACTTGTATGTGCATTGGTTGTCCAAGTTCATCTTCAAGCTCATCTTCAAGCTCATCTTCAAGTTCGTCTTCAAGCTCTTCAGGAGTCACAGGAACCTGCGTTGATACAGACGGCGGAATAGTAATAGATATAAAAGGAACAACATTTGCTTGGTACCCTACTCATAGAACACAGGATTATTATGATTTTTGTTTTGGTGGTTCAGCACAAGGTCAACCTTGCTCTGGAACAGGCTGTTTTATAGCTGATTACTGGTGTAGGGGGTCCGAAATAACAAACTCATTTATTCAATGTAATAATTGTACTGATGGTGTTTGCACGGTTTCAACATCATCATCAAGCTCATCATCAAGCTCATCATCAAGTTCTTCATCCAGCTCATCTTCTTCATCCAGCTCCTCCTCTTCTTCAGGCTCTCCAGATCAAACAATTACATCATTGGATTTAGATATTGCTAATTTAACTCCACTAATTCCAAAATACTGCACATCTGGTGAATTACTTACACCCAAATTTCGTTTTTCACATGTAGATATACAAAGACCATCTGTTGCTTGGAATAATAAAAATAAAAAGATGTATATTATTGGCGGGTTAACAAATAATACCTCTACAAATAATATCCGTGAATATGATTCTAATAATAATAGTTTAGTTAATAAAACAGAAATGCTTTCCTATGAAACCTCATGGGGCTCTGCAAACTTTTTTCCTGATAATGACAAAATATATATCATTGGTGGAAGAGAATACTCGACCAATGTAAACTTCACTAGAAGTGAAGACAGCAGAAGTGAAATTACTGAATATGATCCTGCAAATAGAACAGTAATGATTGTAAACAATTTAGCCCAGAGTAGAATTCAACATAACTCAGTTTATGTACCAAGTGCTTCAGGAACTGGAAAAATTTATATTTTTGGTGGGGTAAACGTAAACAATAGTACTGCTACATATCTTAGTTCCGTCATAGAATATAATCCTATTAGTAATACTTTTGCAAACAAAGGTACACTTACTAAATTTGATTCTCACCCCGTCTACTGTCCTAAAGATGGAAAAGTTTATATTATAGGTGGAGAAAGTATCACTAACTTAGAGGCATCAAAAGAAATTATTCAGTATAATCCAAGCACAGGAGCTACTGTAACAAAGACATCTAAGCTACCAGACTACACTGGTGGAGGAACTGGTTTATCTGTTTATTGGAATCCGATTTTAGAAAGAATTATTATCGGCACTGTTCGTAGGGGAGTTGTAAATGAAGGTCCAAGATTCTTTTCATATAATCCTACAAATGATACTTTAACTCCTTTATGCCAAAGCCTTGGTTACCACGATCCATCATATGCATTCTGGAATAGTGATAAAAATGCTGCTGTAATTCTAACTGGTGCTAACTATTATATTTTTGATTACAGTGTTCCTTCTCTTACTCAAAGTGCATTTGTATGCGGAAACAACATGGTTGAAGGTGCAGAAATATGTGACGGCTCTGGTCAACCTCAATGTCAAACAGGATATTCATGTAGCAGTTGCCAATGTATGCTAAACACTTCTAGTTCATCAGGTAGTACAGGACAACCTTCATCTTCTTCAAGTTCATCAGGATCTATTGCATCATCATCTTCCTCAAGTGGTACAACCGGATGTCCTTTAGCAAATTGTTCAAGTGCTACTAGCTGCTCCTCAACTATAACTCCAAATTGTAGTACTGCAAGCTTAATAACTACTCCATACTCTCCATCAGTTTCTAATACATTAAACTGTAATTCTGGTGCATCTAATTACGTAAACGCTAATGTAAGTGCTTCTGCCAACCAAGAATTACATGTAATAAGTGCATATCAAGGTCAAAAAATTACTTGCAGTGGTGTCTCTGGTCATCCACAAGGAGAAATTACTATAAGAGTAAATCCATCTTCAAAACCAATTGTACTAGCATTAAGATCTTACGAGCCTGTTTTATGGAAAATAATTCTTAATCCCGGTGCAAATTTAGCTAAGGTTCTTACAATTGGATACTATCAACAACAAGTATGTGGGGTCCCGCAAAATACTGTAATAGAAAATCTTTGTGCAGGCTCTTGTTCTGTGTCTGGATCAGAAAAATGGGAACCTGACACTAATGGAAATAATACAGGATATAGAGGTCTCATTTCAATTTTTAGAAATCATACAGGCTTAGTTGAATCTTCATTTCAAGCTTGTTCTTCAAGCAAAGAATATATAGTTCCTCATTCAACAATAGCAACTAATACATCTAGTTCTTCATCCAGCTCATCGGGAGGTAGTTCATCATCTTCAGGATGCGGTACAAATTCGATTTTATGCGGTACAACTTGTTGTTCTACTCTTAGTAATTATCCTGGATGTTGTCCAGCAAATTCAACCGTATGTAATAGTGCTTCATGTTATGTGTCCACATCCAGTTCATCAGGCTGTCCACCACCACCATCTTGTGTAGCACCAGGACCTGGTTGTGAATATATAAATATTCCTAGAGATCAAAATGGTTGCATAATTGGTTGTGGAACAATATCATGCACATCCTCCAGTTCTTCTTCAGGAATAAGCTGTACTCCTCAAACAATCACTGAGTTCAATATTCCAACAGCTAATAGCGATCCTATATTGGTTACCCAAGGCTCTGCATATAATTTTACTAAAGGATCAGATGGGAACCTTTGGTTTGTAGAACGTAATGCAAATAAAATAGGGAGAATTACACCTAGTGGTACAATTTCCGAATTCAATATTCCAACAGCTAACAGTCGTACCGATGCACTTACAACAGGACCAGATGGGAATCTTTGGTTTGTAGAACTTAATGAAAATAAAATAGGAAGAATTACACCTAGCGGGGTAATTACCGAATTCAATATTCCAACAACTAACAGTGATCCTTATGACATCATCACAGGACCAGATGGAAATCTTTGGTTTACAGAACGTAGTGGAAATAAAATAGGGAAAATTACACCAAGTGGTGTAATTACTGAGTTCAATACTCCAACAGCTAACAGTAACCCATATATCATCACCTCAGGACCTGATGGGAATCTTTGGTTTGCTGAATGGGGTGGAAATAAAATAGGGAGAATTACACCTAGTGGTGTAATTACTGAGTTTAATATTCCAACAGATAATGGTTACCCAACTAGCATCATCACAGGACCTGATGGGAATCTTTGGTTTACAGATAGTGATGGAAGTCAAATAGGGAGAATTACACTTAGTGGTGTAATTACTGAGTTTAATATTCCAACTACTAATAGTTACCCAGCTAGCATCATCACAGGACCTGATGGAAATCTTTGGTTTACAGAATTTAGGGTGAATAAAATAGGAAGAATTACACCTAGTGGGATAATTACTGAGTTTAATATCCCAACAGCTAATAGTATCCCAATTAACATCATCACAGGACCAGACAGGAATCTTTGGTTTACAGAAAATAGTGGAAATAAAATAGGGAGAATTACACCGAGTGGTACAATTTCTGAGTTCAATATTCCAACAGCTAATAGCGATCCTTATGACATCATCACAGGACCTGATGGAAATCTTTGGTTTACAGAACTTAGTGGAAATAAAATAGGAAAGATTAATTGTTCATCAAATTAACTCACCAAAGAGTATTCAATGTAGTCCACAACCTACTATTAAATCTCATTCCATGGAATAGCGGTAATGTTTTCAGTAAGTTTTCTAGCTCTTGTAAACTTCCCTATTAAAAATCCTTTTTTACATTTATACTCTTCCATAAATATCTCTAAATGTTTAATGTGTTTTCTCTGTGGAGTGTCAGTATATTTTATTTCTATCGGAATTATTTCATTGTCAGTTTTTATCACTAAGTCTACTTCTATTCCTGTTTTTGTCCTCCAGAAATAGTATCTCCAGGATGGATACTGATACTTTATTCTTTTTATAATTTCTAGAATTACAAATTGTTCAAAGAGTTTCCCACCTATTTCTGTTTTTAATATTTTTTTATTTAAGTTCAATCCTGATGCAGCATTACTAACTCCTACATCAAAATAAATATATTTTGGTGTAGTAAGTATTTGTTTTCTGGTTTCTTTTTGGAATGGGGGAATTGAAAAAGTGATTAAAGTGTCTTCTAGAATTTGGAAATAATTTTTTACCGTACTGGCAGGTATGCCCGTTTCTTGGGATAGCTTAGCTATATTAGGTGCACTCCCTGACTCAAGAGCAGAAAGCTCCATAAATTTAGAAAAGTACCCAAGGTTCCTTATCATGGCTTCAGAACGAATTTCTTCTTCCAAGTATGTAAGAACATAAGTATCTAAGATTTCCTTTTTAAAGTTTTTTTCACTTAAAATGCCTGGCAAGGTACCATACATCAAAAGATCTTCAAGAGATATATTAATATTGTTTTTATTTTTAATTTTTACAGGCAAGATTCTTTGTTCTTCTTGTTCCATAAACTCAGGAATCATTAATGAGTGTAAATTCCCCAGAATTACTCGTCCAGGTAAAAGATTCACATCACCATATCTTAATTTTCTCAACGAAGAGCCCGTCAATATTACAGATATGTTTTTCTTATAGGTATCTATAAGGTATTGGCATTCATCCATAAGCTTCGGAATTTTTTGAACTTCATCTATAAATAATACTACTGGACCTTCTTTTAAATAAGCCTCCACATTTTCACCAATTATTTCTGGAGATCTTATGATTTCTTGGTAAACCTTTATATCTTGTAGCTTATATACCAAGCTCTTTCTCTTAATGGTTTTTAAAAGAGATTCTATTAGTGTACTTTTACCAACCTGCCTAGGGCCTAAGAGTAGAACATTCTTAGATGCATTTAAATATTTTTTTATAGTTTCACTTAAAAATCTTTCAAACATCTAAAACCTCTATTTACTAATATACCATGATCTTGTGGATTAGTAATCTTTTTCAACAACAGTTTGTGAATTAGTAAACCTCCGAAACCATTCAATGCAGCTCCTA
>Ga0105164_10001151_pt1 | contig 17142 bp, 13 predicted proteins | sample VDWuncwatermetaG_FD_89674 | JGI IMG/M metagenome (GOLD analysis project Ga0105164, IMG submission 89674) | Wastewater microbial communities from Netherlands to study Microbial Dark Matter (Phase II) - VDW unchlorinated drinking water | ecosystem: Environmental > Aquatic > Freshwater > Drinking...
CATTTGTACCTTTGGCATCGCCCCTGTCCCATACGCGCCAAGGGTTCCTGGGCCAGTGCTAGTAATTCTTGCCGATGTCGCCGCCGCAAATGTATCCCCTCTCTTAAACAACACTCTTTTGCCGGTGAGCGCGTAGGTGTTTACAGCAGCGGAGAAACTCGACTGCATGACCGTAAGTGCGTCTGCAGGGCAGCCGTTGACTCCCTCTTTCGGAGTACTTGCAGCGCCAATGCAAATCGTATTCGTACCAGCAAATACAATATCAGGGTTTTGAACCACTATTCTGGTGCAGTTATTTGAAGCTGTATTTTTACCATCAGTTGCTGTCAAAGCTACGGTGTATATGCCCGGTATCTCGAATACATGAGCAGCTTCCGGTCCAGTAGCTGTATTGCGGCTGCTGATACCAGCGCGGCTGCCCGCATTCCACGTAGCTCCATTTACTGGGGAGCCCGCAGGGTCGCCGAAATCCCAGCGGTACTCTAGGTCGTGGAATGGTCGTTTCCTTGTGTTAGCGATGGTACTTGAAGCGTCGAAAAACACCGACAACGGTGCGACACCTGTAATACGGCTTGGAACATTAGAAAGGGTTATAGCAGACGCTACCGTTGAACATCCGGAGGAGATTGTTTCGCTATTATGGTTTGTTGGCCCCCTTACGCTTGAGGCAAAGCCTAAATCGGGTATTAGCACTGCAAAAAAAACTGCTGATAGAGCCATTGAACCGATTGCGTTATTATTTAACATAATTACATCCTCGCCTGCGGTTTAAATTGGTACAAGAGTTGGCTATATACAAGCTAAACATGCCGATAGAAAAAATCCCCATGCCACCTACAAGCAAGGTGGCGACGATGACCATAAACGCTGCGTGTTGATTCATGAAGGTTGCCGATGTAATACTTGAACACAATGAGAAATGCGTCGTTCAAACGTAGCTTCAAACGTATGTTCTCGTGCAAAACAGGCAGCATTGAGCGATTTTGTTTTTATTTCATCCCTCCGATTATTCAGGCTGATAATCAAGTCAGCCATCCCCTTAATATCGTTCATCTTCACGGCCCAACCTGCATTGTTACTTGCCAATATGCCATGGTGTGCTTGGTTGTTGTATCCAACAATTGGCATCCCACAAGCACAGGTTTCCAGATAGGTACAAGAAGGATCGCCTTGGCGGTGGCAGCCTTTAATAATGAGCCATTCTGCGACTTTTAACTTGCGCCAAATAAAGATGCATGATTGTGCAACGGAAGTTATAGCCGACATAATGGTTTATCCTGTGGAGAAATTCAGTTAGAAGAAATCAGGTTTATCCTTTCTTTCATCTAACACCCATTGATATATTTCAGCTATTTGCTTGGCTTTAACTTTCCAAGTAAACAAAGTCTGCACACGAGCCATTGCTGAAATGCTCATGGATTGCAGTAAATCCTGATTGGCTACTAGCATGTTTAACTTTTCATTAAAGGCCGAAACAATATCTTCACGCCGTCCGATTGGAACTTTAAAGCCAACATCGGGTGTAACAAGCTCTGCTGGTCCGGCGTAATCCACTACAACCGGAACAAGCCCCAAAGCCATCGCCTCCAGAACGGCTCCTCCACCAAACTCTCTAATGCTTGGAAAAGCAAATACCTGTGAACGGCACATCACTTCTTGGATTTTAGAATGATCAACCCAGCCGTGAAAAGTCACCGTCGAACCAACGTCTGCACTTTCAGCCAGATCACGCATGCTTTGCAGGAGTGGGCCATCGCCAATGATGTCGAGATGAATGCGTTTTTCACGCAGCAGAGGCACGGCTGCTTCCAGTAACATATCAGGCCCTTTGTAAGGAACCAGACGACCAACAAAGCACACACGCAGCGGGCTATTCTTGTCAAATTTTGCCACGCTTGAAAAGCGTGCGGGGTCTATGGCGTTTTCAGGTACATAAAAACATTTTGAATGATATTTTCCTGGGATTTGAGCTAGTGTATCTTTGGAGCCGATTACCAATGCGGATGCAGACTTAAGCGTGCTGCGATAGCCGGGAAGCAACTTGTAGGCATTACGAACATAGGACAACCATTCCTTTTCTTGACGCCGGGCTGCATCGAACTCCTTAGGCCAAGGCACCCCACCATTCAATGGGCCAAGCACAAAGGGAATATTAACGCGCCTGCATTTTGCTGCTATCCTGCTAGGAGTGGTAGGGCTGAGAGGGGTAACGCGATGCACAATATCGTATTTCCCACTACTAATCGCTTTACCAAATTTCTTCCAAAGCAAATATTCAAAGTAGTAATAAGATATTGCGTTGATTGCAGTAGTTGTAGTCCAACCTTTGCCTGCACCGCCCCGCAAAAATCCACCAATGCGCCACAGCGGACGGGCAATTTTCTCGGAATTAATCGCAGTAAAGTCCACGCCCTCAACAAGACCAGCCTTGAGAATTGCTTCACGATTTCTAATCTGCGTCACAATATGAACATCAGCTACATCGCGCAGGGCATAGGCTAACGACCACCCCACAAGAGGGACACTTACCCATTCAGGGTTAGCTGCTTCAGCAATAATTAATACACGCGGACGACGCATTTAAAACCCTTCAGCCAGTAAGCATCTCCTGTCTTTTCGTATTCCAACAGATCCGTTGATACTACCAGTTTTAATTATGATTAAATTGCATCGATACTTTATTGTCCAGCATTGATCCGCAAGTGACTCAGGCAGTTCGACTCTGCCGACCCATTTCCGTTCGAAGCAAAACCACATGCTGGCATAAGTACCGCGGCAAAAAATGCTGTTATTGTTATTAAGCCGACTCTCATCACACATGCTCCATTTTCGCTGCGCTATTACATTCACGGCAAAAATCTTAGGGGCTGCAACAATTTTTTGGGTTTTTTTAAAATATCAACAAACTTATAAAATGGTCTTCCAAATAAAATTAAGCAAAAGAACCAGATATTTGTTCTTTTTGTAAATGAAGCAAACCTGATAAATTCGAGGAGCAGAGGCCATTTTTTAATGGATACAGGGGAATCAATACTTGCAGACGCAAAAAAAAGGTTCTTTATCGCATTCAGTCTTACTTCATGATACAAACTTTCATCATTTAGATAGCCTCGCAAAAAACTTAGCATAGCCAAATCTTGTTGCCGAATTTGTATCCAATTGGGAGTACCTGACGCACCAAACTCATGCCTGTGATATATCGCAAAAAACTTTGTTCCTTCATACATCAGGATGCCATGGCATCCTACCCACATATTCAAAAATTTGTCACATGATATAAAATGAGGCAACTCATCCGTTGGAATTTTCCGGATTAGCTCTGATCTGATTATTAGGCTCACCACGTGAAATGGCCAACTCATGAATAAATCCTTTACTGACAACTCCCTGTCTGTTAGCTCACCAAAATTACTGTCCTCATTTGTTGTTACATTACGATAAGTTACATTGTGCGCGTGTGCTTGGAATTTTTTATTAGCCTCCAATAAATTAACCTGATAACGTAATTTATGCTTATCAACCCAGACATCATCACCTTCGCAAAATGCTATGTAAGTGGAGTCTTGACAAGCTTTTATGGTACGGAAAACATTTTTGTGAATACCATGATTTTTTGTAGATTCAAGTAATTGGATTTTGTTTGGATATTGTTTGGCGTAGTGCTCACAAATTTGCCTGGTATTGTCGGTGCTACAGTCCTCACCGATAACCAATTGAATTTCAAAATCAGCTTCCTGCATCAGCACACCCTTTATCGCGTCCTCGATAAAGAGTGTTTGGTTGTAGGTAACCATGCAAACACAAACTTTTATTTTGGAAACCTGCTTAGATTCTAATTTATGATTATTCACTTAGTTATTCCTGTGGAGGCAGTTTTTCTTTACCAAGCTCAGTGACAGATCACCCGAATATCGCGCTCCATGTTATCCACCACCTCTGTCATTTCTTGTAACGATTCATACTGCAAAATCATAGTTCCCAAGGTGTGGTTTGAGCCTAAATATTTTTCAGCGGTGTCACCGGGTTTGGCCAACACTTCCTGTTCAATAATTTTTGGCTTAATGCGCTCGGATAACCAGAGTTCTTTGAATTTTCCGGTTTCCAAGGAGTGCACCATATAGCTTGACCAATAACCTTTGGGGGGCTTCATGCTTATATCGTTGCAAGGCAAACCAATTGCCGCATCAACGGTGTATTTGATTAAATCGACGCCCGTTGCGTAACGAATTACTTCTGGAATTAAACAGCCGCCATTGCGAGGACCTAACTCGAGGAAATAAAACCTTCCTTCAGGTGTAAATACAAAATCAAAATTGAGTGCGCCCGTTTGCATGCCCAGCAAGGTGAGCAAGCGTTGCGTTTCTGCATGGGCAGTGTGCTGCCACGCTTCTGGATGCGAGGTGGGGAATGTTTGACCAATAGGCACGAGTCCATTGCACAGTTTGTCAAAGTGCTCATCTGCCCAGCATCGGAACACTAATTGACCGTCCACTATAAACCCGTCGCCTGCCACTTGATAACCGGCACGAATGATTTGTTGTTCGACAACGACCTTTTTTTCACGCGAATAGGCAAGTGCATGTTCGAACGCAATTTCTAAATTGGCGAAATCAGTCAGCTTGGTTACGCCTTTGCTACCAGATGAATCAACCGGTTTGATATAGGCTGGTACGCCAATTTCTGCCAACCAGGCGCGAGCTTCTTCCAAGTTGTAAAACGATTGTGAGCGCGGCACATTGAAGCTATGCTCCCTCAAAAAGGCACGGAATAAATCTTTGCGTGCGAGGATAAGCACTGAATCGTAGGGATTGCCAGGCAAGCCCATCTTTTCCGCCACATGGGCTGCCGTAGGTGCTGCTGGATCAGAGGCATAAGCAACAATACCGTTGATTTTTAAACGCTGAGCAAGTGCCAATACAGCTTCTTTATCAGTGGTACTGACATTATGTGATTCATCGGCAAACTTATGTCCGGGGTTGTCGGGCAGGTAGTCACAGGTGATGACATAGTGACCTTGTTCACGGGCATAACGGAGTGGTGGAATTTGAGTGGTAGCTGCGCCTAAAAATAGAATGCGTTTTTGCATTATCTACCTCGGATCATTTCGATAATTTGGTCAACTTCAGATAATTGGAGTGCTGGATAAATCGGCAGGCAAATAACTTGATCTGACGCTCTTTTTGCCACGGGCAAATTAGACGGGGCAGCAGATGTCATGCCTCGATACATGGGAAAATAACTGATTAGCGGATAGAAGTATCGGCGCGCAAAGATGCCTTGATCCTTGAGCTTTTGATACAAGCCATCTCGGCTATTTGGATAATCAGGCTGAATCAGGATAGGGAAATATGAATAGTTGCTAACTTTTTCTCCCAAGTCACTTAAGCATCTAACACCTTTTACATTGTCCAGCCCAGCGCGATATTGCTCACTGATTATTTTTCGCTCCTGAATTGCCTTATTTATCCCCTTAAGTTGCAATAAACCTAATGCTGCGTTGAATTCGCTCATCTTGCCATTGATGCCAGGGGCGACCACCGTTACTTCATCTACAAAACCGAAATTCTTAAGTTGATCAATGCGTACCTTGGTTTTTTCATTATGGCAAATGATCGCACCCCCTTCAAATGTATTGAATACTTTTGTTGCATGAAAGCTTAAAACAGATAGATCACCATATTTCAGTACGCTACCAGATTCTAATTTCACACCAAAAGCATGAGCTGCGTCATAAATTACCTTAAGCCCATAGGTATCAGCAATTTTTTCTATTTTTGCGACATCGCACGGGCGTCCATAACAATGAACTGGCAGTATGGCAGTTGTTTGCGGGGTAATGGCAGCTTCAATTTTCTCTGGGTCGAGATTGAGCGTGTCTGGATCAATATCCACAAAAACCGGTTTAATTCCATTCCACAGTAGTGAATGTGCAGTTGCAACAAATGAATAAGGCGTAGTGATCACTTCACCAGTTATACGAAGTGTTTGAAGCGCAGTAATCAACGCAATCGTCCCATTCGTAAAGAGGCTAAGGTACTTAACCCCCAAATACTTACAAAGTTCTCGTTCAAGATCCTGATGAAATGGTCCGCCATTGGTTAGGATCTTGCTTTCCCAAATTTTTTGCAAATAGGGAATAAATTCCTCCAAAGGTGGGAGTGTTGGTTGGGTAACGAAAACCTGTTTTTTAGTCATATTGCGGTTATGCCCGGAATAAAAAATATTAAATTACTTATGCTCAATCAAGTGTGCCGTTTTCCCTGCCAACCTATTATTTGGATATTTGGACTCCCCACGCTTTAGTAGACACCCCTCCCGGGTTTGCGCCAGACCCTTCGAGGAACGGATGCCGCAGTATTAATGAATGCCGTTTACACAAAATTCAGGACACCCCTGTTACTGCATATCTAATAAGAACTCAGTACACGAGTACCTAAAAATCTGTCGCAACTCTTTTTTATGGTTGACGACTGAAAATTGCTTTCCTTGTTGCTTCTGATTGTTATACAACAACAGAAGCCCCATGAATGCACTGTCGACATAAGTAACATTTTCCAATTCGATACGGATATTTCTTCCTACAAGCGAGGGGTTGGAAAAGCATTCTCGAAGTGGTCGCAGATTAATTTGTACCCATGCACCACGCAAACGGATGATAATCTGATCGCCATCATCGAACAGTTCAATGCCTGCAGAATCCAACTCTCTATTTTTGGGTTTGTGCCAATACATGAACCATGCATAAGGAGCGATGCGCGTAATCAGCAACTTTAAAAACGCTAATCCGTCGGAGGTGTAGCGATACCAAAGCTTAGGTTCTTCCTTGATGCGCCATAGCCACTCCAAACCAGCTCGCTGTATCAAGGCCGGCGCACGGCTAATCCCTCCGGCGACAAAATTGACAACGGCTCCAAGGTGGCTGATTACCGGCACTGAAATTCGTGTGCGGTTGTGCTCGATCCAGGATTGGCCTTTCTTGGCACCTAGTGACACAATAAGAAAATCTGCGCCACTTGCGTTGATTGCCTCAATATTTTCATCGCTGCTCATTTCCTGGACAGATGTGAATCCTGGATATTTGAAACCCGTACATATGAGACCCGATGCATTTGAATTGAGCTGTCTGTAAGCCGTCTCAGCCACCCCTTCCTCGCCGCCAAAAAAATACACTGATAGCCGAGTAGGTGTCTCTTCTCTCAGTTGTTCAAATATATCCGAACCTGCGACGCGCTCCCGAATCGGAATGCCCAATAGCCGCGCTATCCACACGATGGGCATGCCGTCGGCAACGCTGAGATCACTATTGATTACCGAGTTACGAAATGCAGCATCAAATTGGGACGCAATCAAAAAATTTAGATTCGGCGTGGAAAGAAAGCAGGGTGTACGAGTAGCTGCTGCGGCTCTTATACATTGCTCAGCGGCCTTCAGATTGATTGCATCAAACGGCAAGCCCAGAAGGCAGTGAACTTCCCTGTTGAAATCAGGAGACATGACTCTGCTGCTGGTAGATTTCTTCGACCGCCTTTTTCTTGCCCACTAATAGCCCACGCATTTGGTATCTGTGTAGAAAGCACCTGAATTTCAGGTCGTTGTATCTTGGCTTATCTTGAAGCGCACTACTTATCCACCCCAATAATATCGCCAGGCTACCTAATACATAGGGCTTCTCATTTAGCCTGTAAATTGCACTTGCGGTCATGAAAAGCAAGCTGGTTCCCATGAAATATTGGCCGTAACCATGGCGCATACGCCCGGTATAAATACTTTGCTGGCTGGAACCCATTGGGCGTAAATGAATAAAACGCAAATCTGGTTCATCCCAACTGCACGCGATCCAGCCCATCATCCGGCAGCGATGACAATCGATGCCATCCCACATGACTTCACGAACGAATCCACCAATCGCCTTGAAGCATGAGATACGGTAGAACTTGGTCATGCCAAGCGAAGTTTCGTCGCCATGCCGCTCATTAACCAGATGACCACTTTCTTCGATGTAGGCTTTGCCGCTGCATGTTGCGATGCGTTGATTTGCTTCCATTCGTGTTATGAGAATTTCGAAGTAATGTGGCGGCAGGCGCAGATCGAGGTCAAGCTTGCAAAGGTAATTGTAATCATCAGGGTTAATCGATTCGTAGCCGGAATAGAAAGCGTCAATGACACCCGGGCCTACTGCCCGATGTCCCCGGTCAGTACGGGTGACAATCTTGATCCAGTCATGCTGGCTTGCGTATTCCGCAAGAATGTGTGGAGTCTCGTCGGTTGAGCCATCATCAACAATGACCCACTTCGTTGGACGGATCGACTGTGCGATAACGGTATCCAGTGTCTGGCGCATGTAGTCTGCTTCGTTGCGGCACGGAGAAATCAGCACATAGCTCTTAGCAATGTTCACGGTGGAGTCCTATTTGTATTGTGCGATGCGTAAAATACCTGCGAGATAACATAATCTTCATGGGCAGACTTTCGGAACAGTTTAGCCAGCTTTGCCGACTCAGTCTCTATCGAGTGCCGTTTCAAAACACGCATATAGGCTGCGTCCCCCATAGTACGTAACTCATCGGTTGTCTTGGATAGCATGTCTTCAATGGCAGCCATCAGATCGTCGATGGAGCCAGCAGGGAACAGCCAGCCAGTCACTCCTGGTAGCACTAACTCAGGAATGCCAGCCACATAGGTAGACAATACGGGCCTGCGTAGTGCCATGGCCTCCATGATCACTATAGGCAGCCCCTCTGAAAATGAGGGTAACACCAAGCCGCGTGCCGCCAGCATTTCTTCACGAACCTGAGAAACATTAAGCCAGCCAGTAATCCGGATTTGGCCATTCAATTTATACTGGTCAATTAGACTATCAAGCTCTGCTCTCATCTCACCATCACCAGCAAGCACTAATTCGAAGATGATATTTTTCTGAGCCAATCGATGAGCTGCCTCGACTAAAAGTAATTGTCCCTTTGCTTCGCACAACCGACCCACGCAGACCAAGCGCGGCAATGCAGTCGGCTGGACGGGCGCAAAATCGTGAAATGCTGTGTCTAACCCGCAATGAATCACTTTTATTTTTGGCCAGTGTACGTGCTCTACCTTGCGATACAGCTGGCTGCGCCCATAAGAACTGATCGCCACCACAAAGGCTGCTCTATGCACCTTTTCACTTGTACCACCAAAGAGTAATTCGTTTTGACCATGCAGTGTAAAGCTGTAAGTTGGTCCGCCCAAAGCATTTACCAGCATCGCAACTTCCGCCGAATTATTGCCAAAATGGGCATGTATGTGTTTCGCGTCGAAAGATCTTAGCCAAGGCAGTATGCGGCAGGCTTCGGCGAAATAGACCAGATGATAAGTAAATGTGCGTTCAGAACCACGCATCATGCGAATAGCCAGTACAAGTGCAGAAAAAAACCGCGCTGGCGCAGTCAGCAATATTCGCAATACAGCCCACAGCAATACAAAAGCCCCCTCCTGAAGCACATAACGGGTGTGCATCCGCTCTCGCTGGCTATCTTCATCCACTAGCTTTGCGTCCCAGCCTTGTAGCGCGATGCGAAGAATATTGAAGCCCTGTTGTTCGAGTGCGCGGATTTCACGTCGAATGAAGGTTTGACTGACTGTAGGGTACTGGTTGATCAAATATGCGATTCGAGGCTGGTTCATTATTTCTCTCATTCTGGTCAACTATTTACTCAGGGTTCGATAATGCCCCATATTCAACTTTGTCATTTATCACTTCGTCAACTAACCCCAGATCAATGGACTGTGCTTCGGCTGAGAATCCATAAGCGAGTGTCATATTGCACAAGATATTAATACGTCTCGGAATGCCTTGGCTTACTTCTGCAATTCTGGCGCAAGCCTCTGGGCTGAAAAGTGGATCTTCCCGACCCGCAATTGTCAGACGGTGTTGAATATAGTTCTGCACATCCTCTGCTTCAAAAGGCTTGATGTGGAAATCAGCCTCAACGCGTTGAGAAAACTGTAAAAGATCAGGCTGCATAAGCATTTTCTTAAGTTGCGGTTGACCTACCAACATGATTTGAAGTAGCTGGTTTTTGTCAGCATTGATATTCGAGAGCATGCGTAAAGATTCCATAGCTGCGGGACTAATGTTTTGCGCCTCATCAATAATCAACAGCACACCTTTCCCCAATCCATGCTGCTCAATCAGAAAATGCTGAAATGCATCATAGAGTGCCACTGTAGATTTCCCTTCATAAGGAAGCCCTAAAGCGAGCATGATCCATTCCAATAAATTGGGTATTTCACGGTGAGTGTTATATACCAAGCCTACAGTCATATCGGGTGCTATGTTATTCAGCAGATGTCGGACTAAAGTGGTCTTGCCGCATCCGATTTCACCACTGACTACAATAAATCCTGCCTTGTTTTTGATTCCGTATTCCATCATTGCGTAAGCATAGGTATGCCGCCGTCCGAAATACAGGAAATCCGGGTCAGGTTGAATTGTAAAAGGGTTTTCCTTGAGGCCGTAGAACGTTTCGTACATGCTATGTCAATATCCTGAGCGGATTCAAAAACCAACCGCAACAGTTAATAGTTGATCCAGTAAAACATCCGTGCAATCGATCGATACCCTTGCTGGTATTTATTTTGGTACGCTACGTCGATATTCGTTGTTGAAATATTTAGCGATTACGCGAGCCCCGGTTTGGCCTGTTTCAATTCAAAATTGAATTAACCGGAACCAAGGTAATCTGCCACACCGACCACACTATTTCATTTATGCCCATGATGTTCTGTGCGCTGACGCACATTAAAGAAAATTTTTAGTTAACCGTATCAAAACGACAGTAATGAAATTCAATCGATAATGAGTCGTGGCGAGCTTCGATAAGCGTCAACGGAAAAGTCCGGCCCATTTAAAAGCCGTCGCGAGACGGCTTTTAAATGACTACTTCATTTTTTTATAATCACTGTGCTTTATGGCTGAGTAACGGTAGCTTGATTAAGCGTGACCGCAGTTTGTGCCAACAATCTGCCATTCAATGTTGCATGGGTGATGATTGCAGCCTGACCTCCAAGCATTCTGAAATGCTGGTTTATGGTAGTTAAACGACGCTCCATAGGCCAAGTGTGGTTGATGTAGGGCCAATACATTGCGCCATGTATCAGTGCTTCCCTAGTGCTTAAGGGTATTCATGTTTAAGGAGGGATGTATATTCTTACCTGGGTGATGAACCCGAATTATTGTTTCGATGACACCCATATTGCAACGGCTCTTCAATTCACAATTCACTTGTATTCGATCAGGCGTGATGTCTGCTCTGTCAACCGGTTATAAAAAAATTTAATTTGCCCCATCATCTCTGGAAATTTTCCCAGCACCAAAAATAGGGCATACCACCAGTTTTCCCGCACGGAACGTGTGCCGCGTAAAGCGAGGCGAACAACCTGTACAGGATATATCAATAGCATCGCCAGACCCCATGTCCCTAGCCAGACAGTCAAGCCAACGGTAACCACAGGAATTCCGAAACCCCATATCCAGATGCGCCGAGACTCTTTCACTCGATGTCTTTCCGGCGGTGTACCGTACATATACACCCCCTCCGCAAAACCATAGCCAGTGCGCAGAGACCGTTTCCACCACTGCCCAAAGCGTGTCATTGCTGCATCGTGCAGCGCCATTTCAGCATCAAGCCTCCAAACCCGCCACCCAGCTGCCCGTAGCCTGATGCACAACTCTGATTCTTCTCCTGCTATCAAATCCGGGCGATAACCCGTTTCAGCCTCGAACGGATCCCTCCTCATCATGGCAATTCCACCACAAGCCTTAGTCTCCCCTATTGCTGTATCCCATTCAATATCGCACAGCATATTGTAGATTGAGTGCTCTGGATGCCTTTCCCGAAGCCGACCACACACCATTGCCACGTTTTTATGCTCGTCCAGAAATTCTGCGGCTAATTTAAGCCACCCAGCCACTAATTCGCAATCACCATCCACAAACTGCACATAATTTAAACTGGCATCTAGTTTAAGCAACATCTTGACGCCTTCATTACGTGCTCTTGCCGCTGTGAAGGGTATATGCAAATCCAACTCAACAACCCCTACCCCCATGCCAAGTGCCATCTCAACCGATCCGTCTGTCGACCCGGAATCAACATAAGCTACCCGATCAACAATTCCTGTCACTGACTCAAGGCATCGTCGCAGCCGCTCGCCCTCATTACGACCAATAACGACTACGCCGATACTCATATTTGTTTCCCTGAACGTACAATACGCCACACTTGACCTGTCAGAACCGCACGCAAGTCTCCCCATAGCAAATCAAACATAAACCATTTTGGGACGTTATCCCGTTGACTTTTTGCACCGAGGTGCAAGCTCTTGCGTAGCAGAAAAGAAAGGCGACCAATGGTCCAGAGTACATCCGCAGCAACAAACCCAGCGATGCCATAATGTTTGACGAAAAAACGTCTTCGTGAATCGTACCAATATCCTGCTCTTCTCGTCGCCGTGGCGCGTATACCGGTAGAGGCACCTTCTAAATGAATCACTTGAGAATCTGGCACGTGCCAACATTGCCACCCGGCCTGCTTGGCTCGGCGACAGTAATCCACTTCCTCGAAATATAAAAAATATCCTTCATCCATCAGTCCGATATCCTCGATGACCTGTCGACGTATGATCATGCTCGCTCCGGATACCCAATCGCATGAATGAGCAAAGCCGAGTGATGGGGGTGAGGCCACATAACGACTTAACAAACGGGTGATAACACCTAAACGCGCAGCTCTGTCCAATTCGCTCAGCGGCGATGGGAATGTGTGTGCGGAACATTCCACGTTCCCATCGGCATTTTTCAGTTGACTGCCTGCAATGCCGACGTCAGGATGGGCATCCATGAAATCCACTAATGCCTTGATCGCCCCTGGGAGGGCGACGGTGTCCGGATTCAGAAGCATTACATAATCAACTGGTTTGGCCAAAGCCATTGCTATGCGAATACTTGCGTTGTTGCCGAAAGCAAAACCGCCATTGCTATCAAGCGGCATAACGTCAGCCCATAATGACCAGCCCTCGCTTTCTACAGCAGCGGTCAGCTTTACAACTGAACCATCGTTCGAGTTATTATCCACCACCACAACGCGGACATTTACCAAGTCAGCAACTTGTGCGGAAAGTGCGCGCAGGCAGTCAACGACCAAATCCGCCGTGCGGTAGTTTACGATGACGATCCAGATATTATTCATCTTTGCAGGGGTTGCAGTAGGTAACATCTTGTTCAATACGAAATGAGCCTACAGGATTGGCGAACTTCCACGTCACTTACGGTGCGCATTAACTTCTTTCATCATCCATTCGGCGGTTATTTTAATCCCCTCTCGAAGTGAGATTTGGGGAGTCCATCCCATCTCCTGCCGTGCAAGATTATTATTTGAGACGCTTATTGATACATCAAAATCGCGCGCAGGCAGATAACGTTTTTCAATTGGATGGCTCAGTGTTTCCTCGATGAGAGTAAATAGGCTTACATCAATACCTGAGTCGTTCATTGCTTCAAGAAGGTGATGGCAAACGTAAGTGGAGCCGCCGTGACTGGAAATATAACCTGGCAAAACTGTATTAATTCGCATTGCTCAGGCACCAACAATTAACATTATGCGAGGCCAAGCTAACACAATAATCGACACCGAAGCCCCAAGAAATATCAGATCGAGCTTGAGTTGCAAAAGCCCGACGCGGTACATCGCAAATGCTTGCACACCGTACATTATCCAATTGGCCGTAGCGATACCCATAACAATCCCCATCCCGCCCCAATAATGGTATCCAGCAACCATTCCGCCAATCTGGCATACGATCTGAATTGCAGTCAACATCGTCATAGTAGCGACCTTACCCAGCGCAAGCAAAACACCGGTATAGGATCCCCACACGCAACCTACAAGTGAGCCAGCGGCAAGCAACTCTAGCATAGCTCCAGATCCATGGTAGCGCTCATCGTATAGAAATTCCATAAGATGAGATCCAAAAAAAATAAATAATACGGACAAGCACCAACTGGGTAAAGTTATGATCAACCGTGCTTTAAATAGAACTGAGAAGAGATTTTTTGGGTCGTTACGATATACTTCTGTATAGGCTGGGAAAAAAACTTTCCCTGCTAATTGCTGAATGGCTTGCCAGAACACCAGACTCATTGTGCTTGCCAATGTAAACAATGCCAGCTCACGTATGTCAAGCACAGCACTGATCCATAAGCGCCCGCCCTCCACCGACAAAAATGTCAGTATGGAGCTCCACATGATCCAACGACCAAATTTTATTAAATGTCCAGCCGCATCTCGATCCCACGTAATTTTATTTTTAATGCCATGGAGCAACAAATGAGTGGCAGGCATTTTCAGACTGGCTGAAATTAATTGACCCCAAACCAAAGCCCAAACTGACTGTAGAAGCCAAGCGAGATAAATGGTACAGAGTAGTCCAATCAGGGAAGCTCCGACTTCAATCAATGTAACCCGTGTAGCCTCTAAATTTCGTTGTGCCGTATACAGTTTGGTTGAGTTGAAGCCGCTGATGATTGCAGCCAACCCGACAACAGAAAGCATGGTAGCAAGCTGTGGTATATCATAGAAACTGGCTATCGGTAACGCAAGGGCACTAAGCCCACCCCATATTAGGAAACCTAATATGATTTGTATGGACCATGCCGTGTTTACAAAAGCCGGATCATTTCCGCGTTTATTCTGGACAATAGACTGGGCTATACCCATATCTACAAACATCGTCACACCATAGCAAGCTATCGAGACAATAGCCATCATTCCAAATGCCTCCGGGAACAACAAGCGAGTGAGAATGAGATTTCCTGCAAGACGCAAAGCCTGATTCACACCATATCCCGCCATGGTCCATGAGCCGGAATGTAAAACACGCTGCCTGAGGGTAAGAGTATTTTTTGACGAGATCGACATTTTTAAATTAGTGTCTTAGGAAGTTAAAGCGGGTTCGATCTCAATAACTTGAGCAGTTCAAGTGAAGACTATCACAACGATGATTAAAGCGATATTTGAATACACATTCGAATGTACTTAACTTCTTAAGACCCCCAAATTATATAGCCTCCGGCAAATCCGGGAGTTGTCCCCCAAGGGGGTACTTAAAACCAAGATCTGCTCAAGGCGGCTGGATACGCACCTTTCTTCTGTCAGAGGAGGAGGGCGCAGCGAGGGGATAATTGGGATGGTTGTGCAACCTGTTAACCGCATTCATGCTCAAATTCTACCCTTCACCTTAGCTCCCTATCGAGGAGAATAATGTCGCTTAATTTTGGTTTGAGCTATATGTGGCCGCCGCAAAGGTTAAGCTCACTGTATTATTCCATTTTGCGTTAGAAAGGAGAACAAGACGGCAAGGATGAGGTGACGAAGACAGTACATTTGAGTACGGCTAGGAGCCGAGGACGATGCCAACACAGTTATCGTTTTTAACGCGAATTGGAATTAGTTGGCAACTGTATGGAGGCATGATAGGTGGGTACATCCAAATATTTTGAGCGCATCTAGCACAAGGGAGACAGCTAGTTATAAATCAGAAATATATGCGACACTGGCATCGTCATAAATCTGATCGTTCTGCGCCTCTTGGTAAAGAGATATTTTGACGCTAAGCAACGCAAGTGATACCGTCCAATCTTAGGCTGATAAATAAGCACCGTACTGTTCACCCCACATCGCATAAAACTGACATGCCAGAACATCTCCGAGCGTTAATCATTATTCTTGTCTTGGCAACAACTTTTTTTGCCTTCGCACGTTACCCTGCCAGTGCTATTACAGAGGTAGAAAATTTCACACGCAGACGAAATCTTTGGCTGGGTTTAACACTCGCTGTATTTCTGGCGCACAATTTTTGGATATACGTAATAATCGCTATTCTGCTATTGCTCTACTCGAACCGACGCGAATCCAATCCTCCTGCACTATTTTTTTCCATCTTGCTCGTTCTGCCCATGGCCATTGTTCAGATACCTGGTATGGGAATGATTAACTATATATTCGATCTTTCACACGCCAGGATATTGTCGTTATTCATTTTGCTCCCCGCATTTTTTACTCTGTTGTGGCAAGTCGATACTGCTGCATTTGGTCGCACCGGGCCAGACAAGTTACTAGCCGCTTATCTTTTGCTTACGTCCATACTGCTCCTGCGTGAAGACAATATAACCAATACCATGCGTCAAATTTTTTACCTGTTCATTGATGTCTTCCTCCCTTATTTTGTCATCAGCCGATCGTTAAAAAATTTACAGAGCTTTCGTGATGCCCTGCTGAGTCTTGTGTTGGCGATCATGGTGTTGGCACCGCTTGCCGTTTTTGAGTCCGCCAAGCACTGGCTGCTGTATTCATCTTTAACTGAGGCGCTTGGATTGGAAGAGGGAATGACGACATACCTTGGTCGTGATGGGTTGCTTAGAGCAATCACTACAGCTGGGCAACCCATTGCTCTAGGTTATCTGATGGCCGTAGGGATGGGCTTGTACTTATTCTTGCAGTCTGCTATCAAACAAAAGTTTGTCCGTCGGCTCGGTATGGTGTTGCTGATTGTCGGTTTGATCGCCCCAGTATCACGCGGCCCCTGGGTAGGCGCCGCCGTGCTGATTGTTGTTTTCATCGCTACCGGGCCTTACGTTGTGCGCCGCCTGATGAGTTTGGCACTAGCGGCAATACTTGCCTTACCTTTGATTGCCATGCTCCCGGGTGGCGAGAGGGTAATCAATTTATTACCTTTTATCGGAACGACAGAAAAAGGAGGCATCGACTACCGCGAGCGGCTGATCACTAACTCAATGATTGTGATCCAGCGCAATCCCTGGTTTGGCTCTGACGATTTTCTCAACACACCTGAGATGGAAGTCATGCGACAAGGTGAAGGTATTATCGACATTGTTAACACCTACATTTCAATAGCCTTGAAAGCAGGATTGGTAGGCCTTGGGTTGTTTGTTGGTTTCTTCGCCCTGACGCTCTGGGGCATATGCCGAGCCATGCGCTCAATTCCAGATAAGGATAGTGAAGAATACCTGCTTGGCCGAGCTTTACTAGCGACATTGCTGGCTATCCTGACAATCATAACTACAGTGAGTAGTATTACGATCATTCC
>Ga0105164_10001152_pt1 | contig 17141 bp, 13 predicted proteins | sample VDWuncwatermetaG_FD_89674 | JGI IMG/M metagenome (GOLD analysis project Ga0105164, IMG submission 89674) | Wastewater microbial communities from Netherlands to study Microbial Dark Matter (Phase II) - VDW unchlorinated drinking water | ecosystem: Environmental > Aquatic > Freshwater > Drinking...
ACCTTACTCTACATTCTGTGCCTGTTCGCGAATCTTTTCAATCCGGCTCTTTAACTGTACTGCCTCGCCGGAGATTAAAGTATCGCAGGATTTAGCACCCATAGTATTGGTTTCACGCTGCATCTCCTGGGCGATAAAATCAAGTTCTTTACCGATGGGGCTACCCTTCGAAAACTTACTTACAAAATTTTTAATATGATATGCTAATCTTTCCATCTCTTCGGTGATATCGGAGTTTTTCAAAAATGCCGCGCGCTCTTCATCGATTGTAATCTTTGCTGCCTTCTGTTTGATAATTTTTTTAAACCTTACCCTGATTCCCGTCAGGGTGTCTTTTAGCCCCTGCGCCTCTTTTTTCAAATGCGCAACCAAGGCCTCTCCTTCTTTACGCCGGGCGGCGGCTAAGATATCTATTGCCTGATCCAATAATTTTTTTAAAAATGGCCAGATTTTTTCTTTCGGCAGATTGCTCTCACTTAATGATACGACACCGGGCAGATTGATCAAGGTGTCAAGTGCAACACCATCCTTAATTGCGAACTGTTTCTGGATTTTTTTCGTTGCTTCGATATAGTTATTGAGCAGCTTTTGGTTCACAGTAACGCTGGCTGCTTCTCCTCCGGAAATATTAATCGCGCATACAACCCTGCCGCGCTTAATCTTGGCCTCGATTTCTTTTTTTATTCTCTCTTCAAGGGACAAAAATCCCTCGGGTAAATGCAATGCAATCTCTAAAAATTTATGGTTAGATGTTCGCAGCTCAACACAAATTTTTCCAAAACCACCCGCCGCACATTCCTTTGCGCCAAAACCCGTCATGCTATTAATCATTACGCCCACACCTTTACTTTCTTCTTTTCCTCGACGATATCCTTGGTCGGATAAAGCTCAACGATGATATCAGCTGGAAAAAACCAAAGTTTGATTTCTCTCTCTGCTTCAGGCTCATTTGAAGATACATGAATCACATTCTCATAAACGCCGCTAGTGGTAATTCTTCCGTAAGAACCGCGGATAGATGTTGGGTCGGCTTCTTCCGGATTCGTTGCCCCGGCAAGTTCCCGGCATTTTTTAATCGCGTCTTTCCCCCAATAAACCATGGCCATCACCTTACGCCGGTCATGTAATTCTCCTTGCAGGTATTTAATCAGGTCACCAAAAAACGGTTTATCCTTCAAAAATAAATAATGCTCTTCGGCAAGCGCTTTAGAAACCCGCACCATCTTCGTTGCCACAATTTCTAGCTTGGTTTCCGATAAGCGGGTCAAGATATTCCCGGTCAAAGATTTTTTTAACCCGTCGGGTTTAATGAGTATTAAGACAGCCTGATTCATGTTTTTCTGCCTCCCTTAAGACTATTTGCAATACGTTCCAAATCTTCCTGCGAATAAAATTCAATCAAAATGTGTCCGCGCTTTTTGCGCTTGCTGATTCTCACCTTTGTCGCCAGAATATGCTGCAACTCCTCTTCGATCACCGCAACATAGGGGTCGCGAATCGAGGTACCGATTTTTCTCTTGGGCATTTTCGGCCGCTGCAGTTTAATCAGGCTTTCTAATTCCCGTACCGATAAACCTTTACTAATAATATCTTGTACCAGGCGCCGTTGCTGATTAGCGTCTTCGATTTCTAATAGCGCCCTGGCATGGCCAAAAGAAATTCTTCCTTTCTTTAGCTCATGCTGAATTTCATGGGGCAGTTTTAATAATCTTAAGGTGTTCGTCACCGTAACTCTGGATTTTCCTAGGACCTCACTAATCTTTTCCTGGGTAACTTGAAATTTATCAATTAAGTGTTGAAAGGCATGTGCTTCTTCAATCGGATTTAAACTTTCTCTTTGGACATTTTCTATTAAGGCTAATTCTAAAGAATCACGGTCCCCTGCTTCCCGAACTATTAGTGGTATCTCTTTTATATTCAACATCTTACAAGCACGCAGTCTACGTTCACCAGCGATCAATTCATATAAATCCCCTTGGCGTCTCACTAAAAGCGGCTGGATTACTCCTTTTTCTTTAATTGACTGTGCCAATTCCTCTATACTAGTGTTATCAAAATCTTCACGCGGTTGAAATGGATTGGGCCTGATTTGTTCAGATTGGACATAAATGATTTCGTTTTTCCGCTCAACTTCTCTTTCGGGGATCAAAGCACTGATTCCTTTTCCCAAAGCTTTTCTTTCCATGTTAGAGCTCTCCTTCTGAGGTGGCTAAACTGGGAGTTAAAGGTAATCTTAAAATCTCTTTGCACAATTCTTCATATTTTTTTGCGCCCAATGAATCTTTATCATAAAGATAAATCGGTTTACCAAAACTTGGCGCTTCGGTTAAACGAATATTGCGCGGGATCACGGTTTTGTAAACCCGGTCTTTAAAATGATTGCGCGCTTCCTGAATTACTTCTTTGGTTAAATTTGTGCGGTAATCCGCCATGGTCAAAAGCACGCCTTCGATTTCTAAATTCGGATTAATATTATCTCTCACAAGTCTAATAGTATTATTGAGTTGCGTCAAACCTTCTAAAGCATAATACTCGCATTGCACAGGAATCAAAACTGAATCTGCGGCACATAATCCATTAATTGTCAGTAGTCCCAATGATGGCGGCGAATCAATAATAAAAAAGTCAAACTGGTTTTTTATTTTATGCAGCGCTCTTTTTAGACGATATTCTCTCCCTAAAACTCCGACTAATTCTACCTCAGCTCCGGTCAAATCTAAATTGGAAGGCGCTAAGAAAAGATTGTTGATTGCGGTGGGCTGTAAAACTTCTGTAATTTCTAGTTCCTCTAGAAGAACATGATAAGTACTCTTCTGAATATTGTGCTTATTGATCCCTGAGCCACTAGTGGCGTTGGCTTGGGGATCAAGATCAACAAGCATGACTTTTTTGCCCATTACTGCGAGAAAAGATGCAATATTGATTGCCGAGGTGGTTTTCCCGGTACCGCCCTTCTGATTACAGATTGTAATGATTTTACCCATTGAAATTTATAGAGTTACGCAACGTTTCACGTGGAACATCCCCATTGTTCCTGTGGGAACATTTATATTATCTTCAAAGGGAACTATTTTGTCAAGTATTTTCTTTATTTTTAATCACGCTCACTCTGACTTTAGCTGGCTTTGCACCAGGCATACCAAAAAGCCCTTTTTGTTCCTCAGACAATACTTGGATCTTAACTTTACTGCGCTCAATTTTTAGTTCTTTGAGTGCTTTTTTTACCGCCTCTTCAACAGTCTTGCCTTCTACCTCGACAATGGATTTTTCACTCATTTTGCGCTTTTAATCTTCAACTGATAAATCAACATTAATAAGCTATTCACAAACCAATACAAAACCAACCCAGAAGGCATCCGGTAAAAAATCACACCGAACATAATCGGCATCACAATCATCATAATTTTCTGCTGCTCTTCGGAGGCAGAACCTGAGGAAACCAAAGAAGCTTTCTGCTGGATAAACATCAGCCCGGTCATTAAGAGCGGCAAAAGATTAAATTCATTACCTAACACAGGTAAATTTACCGGCAACAAGAATAGCTTATCCGGCTCGGAAAGATCCTTGATCCATAAGAATTTGGCTCCCTTTAAGGCAACGCATCGGATCATTACCTGATATAATGCGAAGAACACTGGCATCTGCAAGATCAAGGGCAAGCATCCGCCTATAGGATTAACTTTGTGCTCTCGATATAGCTCCAAAATTTCTTTATTTAGTTTCTGGGGATTGTCTTTGTGGGACCTTCTTAATTCCTCGACACGCGGCTGCAAAGCCTGCATTTCTTTCATTGAACGCATCTGCTTCAAAGTAAAAGGGTAAAGCAACAAATAAATCCCTAAACTTAAGAGAATAATTGCCAGACCCCAATTACGTACCAGACGATGAAAAAACTCTAAAAGCTGCAAAACAATTTGTCCAATAAAATCAAAAGTTCCATAATTTACAATGCTTGCCCATTCTGGCCTTACTGCGTTGATCTGCTTTAAATCTTGGGGCCCCAAATAGATATGAAATTTTGCCAAGTATTGATTACCCGGAGCAATCACGACGTCTTTTGGGTAAAGCTCCACCTGAGATTCTTGAGCATTAATCTTTTTCACTGACGCTGTAGATTCATTTTCAGACTGGACAATAAAAGCAAAATACTTATCTCGTATGCCGACAAATTTTATATTTCCCTGCGTGACATCTTTACGTGCATTAAGGAATAAATTTTTTTCCTTTGTTGCAAACATTACATCTCGAAAACGAGCCTCATTTTGATCGCCTGAAAAATCAAGCTTACCGATATTTAAAGGAAAGTTATACGTCAGCGGCAGATTGGACAAATTCAGAATTATAATATTTAAGTCTATGCAATATACATTCTTAGAGAAAATAAATTCTTTAATAATCTTTTTATCTTTATCTTGGTAGGAAAAACTTACTTTTCCTGGCTGCGCAACCTCTCGATGAAAAACAAAATCATTGCCACCCAATAATAGTCCAGTTTTTAAAAGAAACTTGTGCGATTGATAATCTTTAAATATTGCATCATTAAGCGTGGCAATAGGTTCTATAAAATTTAAATCAAGATTTTTGTTAGAATATTTGAATTCTGCAAGCGGGGTTTGTTCCTTTTGCGAAAAATCAATGGTTTTACTTTCTTGCCCTAATGAAACTGGCTCTGTCGCGGTTTGAGTTGGCGCAACTACAGTCTTACCAGGAACCGGCTTAGGCAAAATTGCTGACCAAGCGAATAAAACCAACATCGATATTGCAATTGCTAGAATTAGACGTTTTTCCATAGCTCTTCTTTCTATTTTAAGGGATCATAGCCGGATTTGCCGGAAAGCGGATGGCAGATTAAAATTCTTTTAAGTGCCCTAAGCGTGCCTTTAATACATCCATACCTCGCTATTGCCTCTTTTGCAAACTCAGAACAGCTAGGTACAAAACGGCAGCTAGATGGCAACAAAGACCGCAACAAAACCTGATAGAGACCGATCAGCCCAAGTGTCGCTTTTTTTAGCATGGACTAAATGGACAGCTGTTTTCTGCCCTTTTTCCGTCGACGAGCTAGGACCGCTCTACCGGTCTTTGAACTCATCCTACTACGAAAACCCTGCCGCCGTTTGGCGACAATTTTTGTGGGGGTTTTTAAATTTTTCTTCATCAGTAAAGTCCTTCCTTAAAAAGTTTATCATATTATAACATAAAGATTCCCGCGGTCAATAGAAAAAAAATTAAAAGGCTCTTTTTCTTTTTATAATTTTTTATTGACTGTCATAAATTATATTGTATAATACAGAGACTTATCTTTTTATATCGTAACAAGGTTTTGCCCTCTTGCAGAATATCCACAGATTTATGCAAGATGTGAATAAACTGTGGATAGCTAAAAAGAGAGCCTCGATGGACATTCAAACAGCCTGGGAAAAAACAGGGGAATACCTAAAGGAGCGCCTGGGGAAAACTACCTTTGACACCTGGCTAGCGCCCCTAAAAGCAAAAATTGAAGGCGAGAGCCGCTTAGTCATTCAAGCCCCCGATAATTTTTTTAAGGACTGGGTAGAAACCCACTACCGGGTATTGCTTCAAGAAGCGGTTACCCACTCTTTTGCGAAAAATCTGGAAATTAGCCTTGAGGTTGGCCTGTTCACAAATACCGAGCCAAGCTTACCCGCTACAGACAAACCCTCTACAACAACCTTAGAGAACCCTATACATCCCGGGCTAAACCCGCGCTATACCTTTGAAAATTTTGTCGTTGGTTCGTCTAACCGGCACTCACATGCATATTCTTTGGCCGTAGCTGATTCCCCGGCAAAAACCTACAATCCTTTATTTATCTACGGCGGGGTGGGGCTGGGTAAAACTCATCTAATGCAAGCAGTCTGTCATCAAGTTATTAAAAATAACCGGAGTGCTAAAATTTGCTACATTACTTCTGAACGATTTACCAATGAATTAATCGAGGCAATTCAACACCATTCCACGTCGGCCTTTCGGCAAAAATATCGTAACAAAGTAGATGTCTTAGTAATTGATGATATCCAATTCATTGCCGGAAAAGAGTCCACTCAGGAAGAATTTTTTCATACTTTCAACGCTCTTTACGACGCGCATAAACAAATTATTATTTCCTCTGACCGTCAGCCAAAAGAAATCTCTAATCTGCAGGACAGGTTGGTTTCGCGTTTTAGTTGGGGGCTGGCAACAGACATCCAACCGCCGGACCTGGAAACCAGGGTTGCAATTCTCAAAAAAAAGATCGAGCGCGAACCAGTATCTGTGCCGCAAGAAGTAATTTTTTTTATTGCTCAGTTGATTAAAACTAATATTCGCGAACTAGAGGGAGCGCTGATCCGCACTATTGCATATTCACTACTAGAAGAAAAGCCGATTACTTTGGATTTAGCAAGAGGGGTTTTAAAAGACCTTTTAAAAGAACCGCAGAAATTAATTACCGTGGATTTTATTCAGCGCTGCGTTGCAGAAGAATTTGGGATAACCCTAGCAGATTTTAGGGCAAAAAAACGCACCAAGACCATTGTTTTGCCGCGTCAGGTGGCAATGTACCTATGCCGCGAATTAACGGATTTATCCTTACCGGAAATCGGAGGGTTTTTCGGCGGCAAGGACCATACTACCGTATTACACTCAGTGAAGAAGATTAAGGAAGATGTGACGAAAAACGATCTTTTAAAAAATAAGATTGAACGAGTTGTGCAAATTATTAAACAATAAATCCAAGGGTTTTCCCCAAGAAGTGTTTGGTGGAAGATGTTTAGAATATAGTGGTTGGCGCTCTTTAAACAACAACACAGAGACACTACTACCAATACTATTTATATCTATTAAATATTTATAATAATAGAACATAACTTTTTCATGTAAAGGAGTGTTAAAAATGAAGTTTAGTGTGGAAAAAAATATCTTACTTACCGGAATACAAACAGTTCAAAACGTAATTACTCCTAAAACAGCTTTACCAATTCTCTCTAATATCTTAATTGAGACACAAGAAGGGGGATTAAGGTTAACCGCTACAGATTTAGATATCGGGATAAGTTGTGTAATACCTGTGAATATACAAGAGGCCGGCGCAATCACTATCCCAGCTAAAAGATTTGGGGATATTATTAGGGAATTACCCAGTGATAATGTTAATATTACTACTAAAAAGAATGATTCGGTGGTGATTGAGAATAAAACCTGCCAATTTAAAATTATGGGGTTATCAAAAGAAGAGTTTCCTAGGCTCCCCGAGTTTAAAGATAAAGAAGTAATTAAGTTAGAGCAGGTGGTTTTAAAAGAAATTTTAAGGTTGACCTCTTTTGCGGTTTCTTTTGACGAAACCCGCTATATTTTAAATGGCATACTTTTTACAATTAAAAAAAACATACTTACACTGGTGGCTACTGATGGAAAACGCTTAGCGATTATTGAACGCAAGCTCAAAGAAGATATTAATAGAGAGATTACGATGATCGTGCCACTTAAAACTATTCAGGAGCTAAACCGTAACTTAAAAGAAGAGGGTGAGTTATCGTTGATATTGGGCGCAAACCAAGCAATGTTTGATTTAGGGAAAGTGATGATTGTTTCCCGCTTGATAGAAGGAGAGTTCCCGGATTACCGGCAAGTGGTCCCGGCGGTTTCTGATTATAAGATTAAGGTGAATCGCGAAGAAATGCTTTTGGCGGTGAAAAGAGCAGCTTTATTGTCTACTCCGGATTATCAGGCGGTGAAGCTGGAGGTATTTAAGGACAAGCTAGTAGTTTCTAAATCCACTCCGGATATTGGGGAATCCCGTGAAGAAGTGGCGGTGGATTATCGCGGCAAAGAGATGGTGATCGGTTTTAATCCTGGGTACATAGTTGATGTTTTAAAAAATCTTTCTAGTGAGACAATTGAGTTTGAGTTAACGGATAGCGAGAAGCCCGGAGTGATCCGTATCGACGGGTATGTTTATATCGTATTGCCGATGCGCCTTGGTTGACACCTGGCCATATCGGATTGGCCAGTGTGCATTATTATGCAAATGGAGTTAATTAAAGAAACAATTAAAGGGGTTTTTGAGGATCTACTGACCAAGCAAAAAGAAACAGCCCAGGCTAACCCGGAAGATTTCTTAAAAAAAATCTTGACGAAAAAGGAATTCCGGCATATAAGAGTTAAATATTTTAGAAAAGGTATCCTATGTATTAATGTGGATTCATCTAGTTGGCATTACTTTTTGAATTTACGCAAAAAAGATTTATTATTAAAACTTCGTAAAGATATCAGTGAGATTAAAGATATCAGATTTTATCTGGGGGATTTAAAGTGAGCAAGAAAAAAGCAGACAAAGAAATAAAACCAATAGCGGCCGCCGTAGAAGCCGGGGCGCAGCCTAAGAAAGATAATAAGCCGTATGACGCGACAACAATCCAGGTATTAGAGGGGATTGAGGCCGTGCGTCTTCGGCCAGCGATGTATATTGGAGATACGTCGGTGCGCGGCTTACATCATCTGGTGTATGAAGTTGTTGATAATAGTGTTGATGAGGCGCTGGGTGGTTATTGCGACAGTATTGCCGTAGTAATTCGTCACGACAATAGCGTGAGTGTGGCGGATAATGGCCGAGGTATACCTGTTGATATGCACAAGACGGAAAAAAAGCCAGCAGTGGAGGTGGCCCTGACCACGTTACATGCCGGAGGTAAGTTTGATCATCGCGTCTACAAAGTTTCCGGAGGCTTGCATGGAGTAGGTGTCAGCTGCGTTAATGCTTTGTCTGAATGGTTAGAGGTAGAAGTACGTAGAGATGGTAAGGTTTATCATCAAAGATACGAGCGCGGCAAAACCGTAAGCAAGTTAATAGTGATTGGCAAGAGTAGTGCTACCGGCACCAAAGTTACTTTTAAACCAGATAAAACTATTTTTAATAAAATTGACTTTTCTTACGATATTTTGTCGCAACGCTTAAGAGAACTGGCCTTTTTAAATAAAGGGCTAAAAATCAAACTTAACGACGAGCGCACTGAAAAAGAAGCGGTCTTTGAGTTCGGCGGCGGGATTGTTTCCTTTGTGGATTATTTGAATAAAAATAAGAATCCTTTACATAACAAAGTAATTTATTTTCAAAAGACGCAGGATGATGTGATTTTAGAGGGCGCGTTGCAATATAATGATGGTTATGCGGAAACAATTTTTTCTTTCGCAAATAATATCAACACCATCGAGGGAGGAACACATTTATCCGGATTTAAATCCGCACTCACCCGCGCAATTAACCAGTATGCTAAGACGAAAAACCTGATTAAGGATGAGATAGCGATTAGCGGAGAGGATGTACGCGAAGGTTTAACCGCGGTGATTAGTGTTAAGGTGCCGAATCCGCAATTTGAGGGCCAAACCAAAACTAAATTAGGAAATTCTGAAGTAGAGGGGTTGGTTGCTTCGACTAGCTTGGAAGCGCTGAGTGCTTATTTTGAAGAGAATCCGTCTATTGCCAACAAAATTATTGATAAAGTAATAGTAGCTTCGCGCGCGCGCGAGGCAGCACGTAAAGCTCGGGAACTCACCCGGCGCAAAGGCGCTTTAGAAGGGGCGGGTCTGCCTGGTAAATTAGCAGATTGCTCTGAGAGAGATGCTGCGCTTTGCGAATTATATATTGTAGAGGGCGATTCGGCCGGAGGCTGTTTTGTTGGAGATACTAAGGTGGCATTAACCGACGGGCGCGCTATTACTTTTAAAGAATTAGTAAGCGAAGAAATGGCCGGTAAAAAAAATTATTGTTATACTATTGGCCAAGAAGGCACAATTGAAATTAGGGAAATAAAAAATCCGAGAATAACAAAGCAGGCAGTCGAGGTTGTGAAAGTGGTGCTTGATAATAACGAAGAAATTATTTGTACCCCCGACCATAAGTTTATGTTAAGAAACGGTAGTTATAAAATTGCCCAAGACTTAACTCCGCAAGACTCTTTAATGCCCCTATATCGCCAATATTCTAAAATTGGCGGTCGTATTACTATTGAAGGGTATGAGATGGTTTTTGACGTGAAGGCAAATAAATGGGTTTTTACTCACACATTATCTGATAGGTATAATTTGGAGGAGGGTAGCGATTCCAAAGAAAAGGGAAACACCGTTCACCATAGAGATTTCAACAAATTAAATAACAATCCGGATAATTTAGTTAGAATGGGCAAGAGGGAGCACTTTTTATATCATACAACAATCCTGGAAAAAACGCTTCACAGTCAAGAGATAAAAGCAAAATCCAAAAAGGCCCATCAGGCAATTGAATATCGGGAAAAGATTAGAAAGATTATGACAACGCCAGAGATGAGGCAGGTGTTAAGTAAAAGAGCCAAAAAGCAATGGCAGGATCCCGAATACAAAAAGTTTATGGCTAATAAATTTTTAGAGTTTTATCGTAGCCATTCGAATTATAGAAGGCTAAACTCAGAAATTTTAAATTCCGCACAGAGCAAGTATTGGGCGAAGCAAGAGAATAAAGTTAAGCAGGCCGAGCGGGTAAGGCGTTATTTTCAGCGCCATCCCGAGCTAAAAAAGTTTTTGTCAGATAAGGCAAAATCGGAATGGTCAGATACAGCGTTATTAGCTTGGAGGCGCAAGAAAACAAGCGCACAATGGACTGAAGATTTTCGTAAGCAACGCAAAGCCGCATATAATCGCGTTTATTTAGAGCACAGCTTATCTTTTGCCCGGGCCGTCTACGAAAGCCATGGCGATCTTAGCCTTTATGATGATGAGAGGCAAGCGCTGCTTAAACGGGACAATAATCTGGTAAAGTTTGATACATTGGTGAGTAGATTTTTTGACAAAGGCCCGCGGGCATTGTTAGAAGCAGTAGAAAATTATAACCACAAAATTATACGCATTGAAGCAGTGAGCGAGAAAGTCGATGTCTATGATATAGAGGTACCAGATACGCATAATTTTGCCTTAGGCAGCGGTATATTCGTACACAATAGCGCAAAGCAGGGGCGCGACCGCAGATTCCAGGCAATACTTCCGATTAAGGGCAAGATTTTAAATGTAGAAAAAGCGCGGCTAGATAAAATTTTATCTAATGAAGAAATTCGCACAATAATTACTGCCCTGGGTACAGGAGTAGGTGAAGAATTTGATCTTACTAAGCTACGTTATCATAAGCTGATTCTCATGGCAGATGCGGATGTTGATGGTTCGCATATCCGTACACTGCTACTTACCTTGCTATATCGCCACCTGCCAAAATTAGTAGAAGGAGGCCATATTTACATTGCTCAGCCGCCGCTTTATAAAATTAAGAGAGGCCAGCGGGAAGAGTATATCCAAACTGAACACCAAATGGATGATATGCTTTTGGATCTTGGTTTAGAGGGCCATAACCTATTGTATTTAAAAGAGAAGAAGACTTTTACTGCCAATCAATTTAAAGACTTATTACAGCATTTGGTGGATCTTGAGAAGATTGGGAAAAACTTAGGCAAAAAGGGAGTAGATTTTGATAAATACCTGAGTTTAAGACAGCCAAAGTCCAAAAAGTTACCTATTTATAGGGTAAAAGTGGAGGGAAAAGAGCATTTTCTCTATTCTGATAAGGAATTGGCCGCCTTTACGGAAAAAGAAGGTAAAGATAGCGAACATGATGTCTTAGAGCTCTTTGAGGCGCAAGAAGTTGAAGAAGCAATGACAAAGATTGAAAAATTAGGCTTAGATATTACTACCTATAGCCCGGAAATAAGCGTGGAGAAAGTATCTGGGAAGGCCGATAAAGAAAAAAAGAAGAAACCGCTGTATAGAATTACCAATGAAAAGGAAGATAAAGATATTTTCAGCTTGAAAGAAATTCTTGTTTTTATTAAAGAGGTAGCATCACGTGGGATGCACATTCAACGCTATAAAGGTTTAGGAGAAATGAATCCGCATCAGCTCTGGGAAACTACTATGGATCCGGAAAAACGCACCCTTCTTCAGGTAACTTTAGAAGATGCCGTAGAGACGGATAAGATGTTTACGGTATTGATGGGCGATCAGGTGGAGCCGCGCCGCGAATTTATTGAGAGTTATGCGCATCAGGTGAAAAACCTGGATATTTAAATCAAGGAAAATATGTATACACGAAATGAAAAAATAGTCCCGGTTTATATTGAAGAAGAGGTGAAGGATTCTTATTTGAATTACGCGATGAGTGTCATCGTTGGCAGGGCCCTCCCGGATGTGCGTGATGGGTTAAAGCCTGTGCATCGCAGGATTCTTTTTGCGATGCAAGAGTTAAGCCTCGACCATAGTAAGCCATATAAAAAATGCGCGCGTATCGTTGGAGAGGTTTTAGGTAAGTATCATCCGCATGGAGATGTGGCGGTTTATGATACCTTGGTGCGGATGGCACAGAGTTTTTCTTTGCGTTATCCATTAGTGGAAGGGCAGGGAAACTTTGGTTCTGTCGACGGGGATACGGCTGCGGCAATGCGTTATACTGAAGCTAGGCTGGCTGCGATTTCCGATGAAATGCTCTCTGATATCGATAAAGAAACGGTAAATTTTGGGCCCAATTTTGACTCTTCCTTAAAAGAACCTTTATTGTTACCGGCAGCTTTGCCAAATCTTTTAGTCAATGGCTCAAGCGGAATTGCTGTGGGCATGGCAACTAATATCCCGCCGCATAATTTAAATGAAGTTGCCGACGCAATCATTTATATTCTGGAAAATCCACAGGCGGAAATTAAGGAGTTGATGCGTTATGTGAAGGGGCCGGATTTTCCGACGGGTGGAGTGATTTGCGGTAAGGTCGGGATTAAAGAGGCCTATAATACCGGCAGAGGCAAAGTGACGGTGCGCGCGCGGGCAACTGTGGAGCATCAGAAAAATGGCAAAGATTTAATTATCGTTACCGAGATTCCTTATCAGGTGCAGAAGGCAGGATTGATTGAGGTAATTGCTGATTTAGTAGAAGACAAAAAGATTGAAGGGATTTCTGATATCCGCGACGAATCCGATAAGGACGGCATGCGCATCGTTGTAGAACTAAAACGCGATGTCGAGCCGCAGATTATTCTTAATCAGCTCTTTAAGCATACGCAATTGGAAACTACCTTTGGCATTATTATGCTGGCACTGGTAGAAAATCGGCCGCGAGTTTTAAATTTGCGCCAGATACTCGATTGTTATGTTGAGCACCGTAAATTAATTATCCGCCGGCGCACGCAATTCGAATTAGATAAGGCCTTAAAAAGAGCGCATATCTTAGAAGGCTTAAAGATTGCCCTGAAGTTTATCGACCGGATCATTAAGACAATTAAGACCTCGAAAAATACCGAGCAGGCCAAAGAACGCCTGATGAAAGAATTTGAGCTTTCGGAAATTCAGTCCCAGGCGATCCTGGAAATGCAATTACAGCGTTTGACTGCGCTTGAGCGAGATAAGCTTGATGCGGAATACGCGGAACTTTTAAAGAAAATTGAGCTTTGTCGGGCGATCCTGGCGTCAGAAAAAAAGATCGAAGCAATCATCAGAGAAGAGTTAGAGGGATTAAAGAAAAAGTACGGCGATGAACGCAGGACCGATATTGTTGGAGAAGTAGAAGAGCTGGAAGTCGAAGACTTAATTGCCGAAGAAGACGTGGTGGTGACTATCAGCCATGCCGGCTATATTAAGCGCCTACCGGTGAGCGCCTACCGTAAGCAAAAACGCGGCGGTAGAGGTACGACTGGCGCCGAGCTTAAAGAAGAGGATTTTATCGAGCATCTTTTTGTGGCGTCGACAAAAGATTACCTTTTAATTTTTACGGGCAAGGGCCAGGTACATTGGCTGAAGGTTTATGAGATCCCGCAGACAAGTAAAATTTCTAAAGGTAAGGCAATTGTCAATCTGGTGCAGATGGAGGCCAACTCTAAGATTAGTTCAACTATTCCCGTAAAGGAATTTGTTGGGGATAAATATTTAGTCATGGTGACCAAAGAGGGGAATATCAAAAAGACAAGGCTCGACGCCTATGGCAATCCGCGTAAAGGCGGGATCATCGGTATTACTCTCGATAAAGACGACGAATTAATCGGCGTAGAATTAACCGACGGCAAAGAGGAGTTACTTGTTGGAACGCGCCAGGGTAAGGCAATCAGATTTTCCGAGGCCAAGGTGCGTGACATGGGGAGAGCTGCACGTGGCGTACGGGGGATTTCCTTGGCTAAAAAAGATCAGGTAATTGATATGGTGGTGCCGAGAAAAGATTCCGCGATTCTTACGGTTACCAGTTTAGGTTTTGCCAAACGTACTACTATTGAAGAATACCGCTTGACCTCACGCGGGGGCAAAGGCGTAATCAACATTAAAGTAACTGACAAAAATGGCGAGGCAGTAAATTTAAAAACAGTCAGTGATAACGACGAATTAATGGTAATTACACAGAATGGAATTTTCTTGCGCTGCGCAGTAAAAGACATTCGAGAAACCGGTAGGTCTAGTCAGGGCGTGCGTTTGATTAAGCTGCAAGATAAGGATCGCGTGTCTTGCATCGCCCCGGTGATCGCTGAAGAAGAAGAATAACTACGCCCCCATCGTCTAGCCTGGTTAGGACAAGAGCTTTTTCCCGCCAAGCCCTGTAATAGCAGGCGGGATCCCGCCCTCGTTGACAGAGAATGGCGGGACAAGCTCTCGAGATAATATGCATTACGTATATGTGTTAGAGAATAAGAAGGGGCGGTATTACATAGGCAGTTGTGAGGATTTGGTATTAAGACTAAAGCGGCATAATCAAAATAGCGACAGGTCAACAAAGAATAATGGTCCTTGGATATTAGTGTATCGTGAAGAGTGCGATACTAAAACTGAGGCGCGCATAAAAGAAAATCAACTAAAGAGTTTTAAGGGCAATAGTAAATTCAAGAAATTGACTGAAAGCATGACCCCATCGTCTAGCCTGGTTAGGACAAGAGCTTTTCAAGCTCTCGGCAGGGGTTCAAATCCCCTTGGGGTCATTAATTTTACCGGTTTTCCCGCCAGGCCATTTTATAGCGGGCGGGATCCCGCCTTAGAACTAATACCTTGGCGGGAAAAATCCGGTTGGGGACATTTTTAATTATTAGGTAAAAAGTATGTGTGGGATAATCGGTTATGTTGGTAATAGGCAAGCGCAGGAAATTCTGCTCAATGGTTTAAAACGCCTGGAATACCGGGGCTATGATTCCAGCGGCATGGCGATTATCCTCTCCAAAAAACAAGCAATTTCTATTCGTAAAACTCCCGGCAAGATCAGTGCTTTAGAAAAAATCATCTGCAAAAAACCTCTTATCGGAACTATTGGAATTGCGCATACCCGTTGGGCAACGCACGGAGAACCTAATCAGGCGAATGCACATCCTCATGATGATTGCAAGGGGGAGATTGTTGTTGTGCATAACGGCATTATTGAAAACTACGAATCTTTAAAAGCCACGCTGATTAAAGAGGGTCACTCTTTTAAAAGCCAGACTGACACCGAAGTAATCGTGCATCTGATTGAGAAATTTTCCAAAAACCATTCTCTGGAAGAAGCGGTGCGTAGGACCCTTAAGCTTGTTACCGGCTCATTTGCAATCGGGGTGATTTCACGTCGCGAGCCGGATAAAATTGTCAGCGCTCGTTCCGGAAGCCCGTTGATCGTCGGTATTGGTAAAGATGAAAATTTTATTGCCTCGGATGTACCGGCAGTTTTAGATTCTACAAAGGACGTGATTTTTCTCGACGAAGGGGAAGTGGTCATTTTAACCAAGGAAAAAGTACGCATTACTGATTTAAACGGCAAAGAGCTCCATAAGAAAATTACTCGGATTACTTGGGACATTGCTCAGACACAGAAGCAAGGATACAAGCATTTTATGCTCAAAGAAATTAATGAACAACCCAGGATTATTGAGAATTTGCTGAATCTGCGTATTCAAAAAGGAACGAGTAATATTATTTTTGAAGAGCAGCATATATCAGAGGCAAGGCTTAAAAATATCAGAAATATTTCTATTGTTGCTTGCGGCACTGCTTATCATGCCGGGCTGGTAGGGAAGTATATTTTAGAAGCAATTTGCGGCCTGCCGATTGCCGTGGATGTTTCCAGTGAATTTCGTTATCGTGATCTCTTTGTGGACAAGCATACTTTGGTGATTGCGATCAGCCAGTCAGGAGAAACCGCGGATACCTTAGCAGGGGTAAGGGAAGCCAGGAAGCGCGGCTCTGCAGTATTATCCATATGTAATGTTTTGGGCTCAACACTTACCAGAGAATCCGACGGAGTAATTTATACCCACGCCGGACCGGAAATCGGGGTGGCCTCAACCAAGGCCTATACCGCGCAGTTAATTGCCCTGTACTTGTTTGCTTTTTATTTTGCCCGATTACGAAATATCTTGCCCGCAGGAAAAATTGCGAAATTACTAGAGGAGTTAAAACAGGTCCCCCGGTTACAGGAGATGATTTTAAAGGACCAGCACATCATTGCGAAAATCGCGCGCAATCATTCACACCTTGGCTCATTCTTATATTTAGGCAGAAATATTAATTACCCCTCTGCCTTAGAGGGGGCTTTAAAATTAAAAGAAATTTCCTATATTCCCGCGGAAGGTTATGCTGCTGGCGAAATGAAACATGGTCCAATTGCCTTGATCGACGAATATCGGGCCGTGGTTTGCATTGCCCCGGCATCGAAAATTTACGAGAAAATGATTTCTAATATTGAGGAGATCCGTAGCAGAAAAGGAAGAATTATTGCGATTGCCACTCAGGGTGATAAAACGATTAAAGAGTTAACCTCAGAAGTCATTTATCTTCCCAAAACCAGTGAATTTTTCTCGCCGTTAATTGTGGCACTACCATTACAATTATTAGCTTACCATATTGCCGTGAAGCGCGGTTGCGATGTGGATCAGCCGAGGAACTTAGCCAAATCGGTTACAGTTGAATAATGCTATATATCGTTGCCACTCCAATTGGCAATCTTAAGGATATTACCTTTCGCGCAGTCGAAGTTTTAAAATCCGTCGATCTGATTGCCTGCGAAGACACCCGCCATACAAAAATTTTACTCGATCATTATAATATCGGCAAACCCACCACGAGTTATTTTCAACACAATCGCCTGAGCAAGGGGGAATATTTATTAGGCCTTTTAAAAGAAGGTAAAGATATCG
>Ga0105164_10001154_pt1 | contig 17137 bp, 18 predicted proteins | sample VDWuncwatermetaG_FD_89674 | JGI IMG/M metagenome (GOLD analysis project Ga0105164, IMG submission 89674) | Wastewater microbial communities from Netherlands to study Microbial Dark Matter (Phase II) - VDW unchlorinated drinking water | ecosystem: Environmental > Aquatic > Freshwater > Drinking...
AAATTTAATTTTATAAATTATGTATGAAGCTGAAAAGTATCAAAAAAATCAAAGGTTATAAATCGTTCCAAGATTTTACTTGGCAACCTTTTTTGAATAATGAAACTTTTCATGATGATGTAAATATACTTTACGGAGAAAATGGGAGTGGTAAGAGTTCAATCGCCAATCTTTTAAAAAATGTTTCAGAAAACAAGGATTTTGGGAGATATAAACCTACCGAAGCGTGTCTGACTTTTGACGACGGAGATAAAAAATATCCAGTAAATAGTAATTGGGATAACAAAATCGCTAAGGATTCTATCTTGTTTTTTGATCGTGAATTTGTTGATAAAAATGTTCATCTTGGACACAGGAGAGATACGACACAAAACGGACAGGAACAAGAGTCGGGCAAAATGATTATTGAGTTTGATAGCGACGCTATCAATTTGCGAGATGTAAGAGATAAAGCAAAAAAGGCTAAAGAAGAACAAGATCAAAAAGTTAAAGATTTTAATTTGGCAAACAAAGATACTTTAGCTTTTGCTTTGAGCGATGAAGAAAAAGTTTTTTATCAAAAATATAAAATCAAGAGTGAACAAGAAATTAAAAAAACGAAGCAAGAATTAGGTAAAGAAAAAAAGGAAACGGAAAAAAATCTTGAAACTGATCAAGGGCTACAAAATAAGGTCGCAAGTATTCAAAGCGATATAAAAGAGTTGGCGAAAGTAGAGATTGAGGTTTCTTTGTCGAGTTATGAAGATTACCAAGCAATTTTTGATTTTGATCTAAAAGAACAAGCAAAAATCGAAGCCGAACAAACATTGATTGATAAAATCAAAGTCCATAAATCATTTTTTGATACTGGTCTTGAAATAAGGAAAACTCACCAAAATCAATGTCCATTTTGCCAGTCCGAAAATGAAGAGGCGGGAGTGAAAAAGATTATAGATTTGTATAATCAAATATACGATACGACTTACAAAACACAGGTACAGAAGTTTGAAAAGGATAAACAAGTATTAGCAGATGAGCTTTCGCAGATTTCGCAATCTCTTTCAGAATTTGACTTGAATTCTATTTTTCTGGAACTCAAAAGACTTGATCAAAATTACAAGTTGCCGAATATCTACTCTGTTGATGATGAAAAAACGCATAAAAAGCCAGCAGTTAAAGAGATTAAAGAGTTGAGTAGTAAAATATCAAAACTTGTAAAGCCAAGTAAAGAGAATTTGAAAGAACTTTACACCAAGGTACAGACGGAATTTGTAGCACTTGAAAACTTTTTTAAGGCAATTGGTGCTTTTGTAGAACAAAAGAATAAACTTCTCACCAAATTTAAAACTGATAATACTGATGTAAAGCTTCAATCTAGAATTACGGTAAATACTGTGAAAATTGGGACGATTGATAAAGAATTGAGTTTTATCAATGGCAACAAGATTACAGGACAGAAAAAGAGAGAGGAAAAAGAAAAGGAACAAAAAGTATTGCAAGCGCTTTTTGCGACACTAGAAACAAAATACAAAGCCACCTTGAAAGAATACGAGGAACATTGCTCTACAAACGCATTTTCAAATCTTTTATCAAAAATCCAAGATTATTTCAAAAATTTTAATTTTAGTTTTAAACTCGAACCAAAAACAGCTCCAACAGGAAACAAAACTGAATTTCCGTTTGCGTTCAAGGTTTTAGATTTTGAGGGAAACGAACGAGATTTCAAAGAGGGACTTTCAGAGGGTGAGATCCAGGTTTTGTCTTTGTGTTTCTTCTTTGCTTTTCTTGATATTCAAAAAGATAAAAAACAGAAGGTACTTGTTTTCGATGACCCAATAACAAGTTTGGATAATAGCAATTTGAGTTGCCTTGTTGATTTAATCGCAAATGAGCAGAAAAACTTCTCACAAACTTTTGTTTTTACCCACCACAGAACATTTTTTAAGTTTCTAAGAAAACGATTTGGGCAACAAAAAGTTGGATGTAAAGAGTTTAATGTTATTAGAAATAGAGAGGAATTTGGCGGAAGTTTTATTTGCAAAAGTCATCAAACAGATTTTCTAAATTTATTAAAAAGTTTTGAGAATGATTTAAAAAAGTGGTCTCCTGTTGATATTGAATTAAAGATTGTTGAATATGGCCAGTATTTGAGATATGAAGTTGAGAAGTTTATAAAAAATGGATTACTCCACTTAGATGAACATAAATTTGAGGATATTGTTGATGGTGTAAAGAATAATCAAAAAATAAACGAAGGCGATCTTGAAAAAATAAAAGAAATATTTTCTTTCTGTAATTGGACAACCTCTCATGTTGATGTAGGAGATGATCACGGACTTGGACAGCTTAAAGAAAAAATCACAGAATTTACTGGAATAGTTAAGTAATTAATGGAGCATCCCCGCCACGTGGTAAAAATAACTTATGGAAAACGAATCAAAACAACAAATTTTAGAGCGCCGGAAAGAGATCGGGCAGGAGCTCGTGGAAATGCTCAAAGAGACCGAGAGCGATTTTACTTTGGATCACGTCCGGGACGCCATTTTTCACGAAGAAGATAACGACGACATGATGAAAGTCGTGGCCATGTTTGATCGTGGTGGAGACGCTTCGGAGTTGAGTAATGTTCTTGAGCTAGTAACCGATGCTTGGAATTATTTCCCACACAAAGTGCTTGGTGGCATCTCCCCAGCCGAAGTATTGTTAAATCACAAAGACAAAAAATAATCACAACAAACAACATCCCTATAAACTGGAGTTTGTAAGGATGTGGCGTATACTATAATTATGGCAAAAGTTAAAACGGCAAAACAGATGGAGCGGCATTTGAAGGGAATGGCCAACCATTACCGTATTGAAATTTTGCTGTACATCGCGAGCAACGACCGAGCGACATTAGACAATATTGTTACGGCCCTCAATGCGAATGAAAAGACGATTGGAGAGCATACGCGGCGGTTAGTTGTTGCAGGATTGATCAACAAAAAGTACCGTGGCAAATTTGTGGAACATACACTGTCACCTTACGGAAAAAGTTTCGTGAAATTTCTTCACTCCTTCCGCACCATACAAACATCCTTACATACTTGAGAATGTAAGGATGTTTGTTGGAATATAAAAACTATATGCAAATGAAAAACCTTTTTAAATTAATAATAGCGATAGTAGTATCGGAAGCAGCGGGAATAGTCGGCGCGTTTTTTACTGCTCCCGCTATTCAATCGGGTTGGTATGCGACACTGGCTAAGCCAGCTCTCAATCCTCCAGCGTGGGTATTTGGACCGGTCTGGACGACACTGTTTGCGCTTATGGGCATCGCCGCGTTTTTAATTTGGCGTGAATACGACAAATTAACCCTGAACGATTTATCCCGAGTGGAGTCGAGGGGAGTCGAAGGGCTAGTTATTCAACGCAAAAGACAAATCAAAATCGCTCTTGGCATATTCCTCGGCCAGCTGGTACTCAACACACTTTGGTCAATCATCTTTTTTGGTTCGACTTCGCTCACCATAAACGGTCTGAACAATATCGGGATTGCGCTTATTGAGATCGTATTCCTCTGGCTCGCCATTCTCGCCACGATTATTGCTTTTGCAAAAATATCTAAACCGGCCGCGTGGCTTCTGGTGCCGTATATTCTCTGGGTCAGTTTCGCCGCATATCTCAACTTTGCAATCTGGTCATTAAATTAAAACATGAACACCGACGATCCAATTAAAAACGAACCGGCCGAGGAAGCTCCAGAAGAGGAAGTGAAAGAGCTTATGGAAAGTCATGATCTCGATAAGGACACAGCCGAGCGTGTTCAGGAGATCATGGAAGATTTGGGTGTGGATGAGGACGACGCTGTTGAGATTGAAGAAAGTCTTTAGTTAAGCAATTATGACTCGGTGCAATTTGCTTAATATTGTTTAAGTTAAGCAAATCGTCCCACGCTCTCAAATTTGGTTTTACGGCTCGTCAGCGTTGCGATTGGTGCAAAGCTCTTACCTTTGGCACAAAGCTCGCCCCGTTAGATAATCTTCATATCTAAGGGGGCGAGCCACCCCAGTAGTACAGCAAAGCTGACTACGGGGCAGGCAAGGGCAACCAAGTGGGAAATCAGGGGTTACAGGTTCTCGTACTTGGCCAGCAATCCTTTCACCCCGTTAGATATGAAGTTATCTAACGGGGTGAATCTGGTCTAAAACCACGGTAGGATATTTGTACTCCTCCGCCCAGTCAAAAGTTCGAAAATCGTTGAGCAGGGCGAGCCAGATAGGATGAACATCAGCGAGAGCCGGTGTTTTTCTTTTTCATGGTTATCTCGTTGTCTAACAAGGCTGTTTTAGCGTATTATGTCGTGAATGGACCATAGTTTCAAGCTTTATTCACGGGTTATTGACTTTTTTCTGTTAAAAGATTATCGTATACTTGTATGGCGATTAATAACCCTACAAAAAAGCGGATGCGGGAACTTAAAGCCGAGTACGACTCCCTTCGCAAAGGCAAGGAGTCTCTTTTGGTGATGGTTGATGAAGCAGAGATTCCAGAGGCGGTTTATAACTCCAATGCAATCGAGAACTCCACGCTGACTCTCAAGGAAACAGAGAAAATTCTTCTTGATATGGAGGTTTCACGTGATGTGTCGGTACGCGAAGTTTTTGAAGCCAAACACCTTGCTCGTGTTGTCGGCTATATTCGTACCAAATCACAAGAGAGTGAGATTGATAGGGAAATAATCTTACTACTTCACCAGCTGTTGATCGGTGGCATCAATGATCAGATCGCTGGTCGCTTTCGCACCAAAGGAGAGTATGTCCGGGTTGGTACGCACATTGCACCAGCTCCGGAGCATGTTGAACGCATGATTGAGGCGACATTGGTTGAATACACCAGTGACCACAATTCTTATTTCCTGGACAAGATCGGCAAATTCCATCTGGAGTTTGAGACCATCCATCCGTTTAACGATGGCAACGGCCGTATCGGCCGGGTGCTTATTAACTATCAACTCCAGCGACTTGGTTTTCCGGGTGTCATTGTTCGGGACCGGGAGAAAAAAGAATACTATCAGGCATTTGGTGATTATCGGGAGGGCCCCACTTCGCCAAGGCTACGAGGGGCAAGCAAGAATACCAAGACGATGGAAAAGATTTTGGTGCTTGGTCTTATGGAATCACTCCATAAACGCATTGCCTATCTTAAGGGCGAAACTGTTATTCCTCTTGCTGACTACACCAAGAAGCACTCGCTCTCCGGCCCCGCCCTTTCCAATGCCGCGCGCCGGCAAAAGATTCCTGCTTTCCGCGAAAAAGGTGTCTGGAAAATAAGTGAGAATTTTGAATATACTTCGTTCTTAAAATTTAAACTGGTACCTACCATTTTCTGAAACGCTTATTGGGCAAGGGGAATATATTTTCTTTGGGTACCGGTTTAATTCTTAAATTTTAAGTAAATCCGGAGGCGAAAAGTAAAATCTATGGCAATCAAAAAATCACAACTATAGCTCTGTCCGAAGCAAGCGGCGAACTTGTCCCGTTGGATAATTTCATATCTAACGGGGTACGTGCCAAAGGAAATCGCCACAACAACTAAATGCCGTACAAGATTTCTGTACAAAATATATCACTGCATACCATGAAAAAGAAAAAGGAAAATAACCAACTGGTGATTTATCAAGCAAAATCCGGCGCTATTGAGTTTCGGGGAGATTTTGGCAAAGAAACGATATGGGCAACGCAAGCGCAGATATCGGATCTCTTTGGCATTGAACGATCGGTCGCAACGAAGCACATACGAAACATTCTGAAGGATAAAGAATTGGACCCACATTCAGTATGTGCAAATTTTGCACATACTGCTGATGACGGGAAGACGTATCAAGTGCAGTTTTACAATCTCGACCTCATTCTCGCGGTTGGATACCGTGCTAATTCTACGCGTGCCATAGAGTTCCGAAAATGGGCAACTAAAATCTTGCATGAGCACATCACCAAGGGTTACACCATCAATCGCAAACGCATTGCGCAAAATTATGACGCGTTTATGAAATCGGTGTCGGAGATTCAAGCGCTCTTGCCCGAACACATAACCCTTGACCCCAAAAACATTCTTGAACTCATCAAAGAATTTGCGAGCACCTGGGTGTCCTTGGATGCTTACGATAAAGAAGAGCTCAAACCATTCGGTATTACCAAAAAAGAAATTGCGCTTTCCGGAATAGAATTAACCGAGGCCATCGCACATCTCAAGCTTGATCTCCGCAAAAAAGGCGGGGCCACGGAACTGTTTGCGCAAGAACGGCAAAAAGGAAGCGTTGAGGGAATCATCGGCAATGTGATGCAGTCCTTCGGGGGCAAGCCGCTGTATACGAGTGTGGAGGAAAAAGCCGCCCATCTCCTTTACTTCATGGTCAAAAATCATCCATTCACGGACGGCAACAAACGCTCCGGCGCGTTTGCGTTCGTGTGGTTTCTCCGCAAGGCGAAAGTTAAAGGCGGCAGAAACATCAATCCGGCAAGCTTGACCGCGCTCACGCTCCTTATCGCCGAGAGCAACCCAAAGAAAAAAGATCAGATGGTCGCTTTGGTAACCCAGCTGTTAAAATAAATGTATGAAATTAAAAGATTTGCCAAAGAATAATATCCAGGACCTAGAAAATAGACTATGGGAAGCGGCCGATCACATGAGGGCCAATTCAGCTTTGCGACTCAATGAGTTTGCCGAGCCGGTCTTGGGTTTGATTTTCCTCAAATTTGCCGGTGTCAAATTCAGTAAGACGCAGGAAGAAATCGCGGCAGAGCGAAAAGCTAAGACCCCGAGCCGCTTCGCTACGGGGCAGGCAAAAAACTATGGCGGCGCTTCAGTCGCTCGTGAACGGCCGATATCTTCTGCTGACTACCATGCCCAGGGCACGCTGTTCGTTCCTGAAAAAGCCAGATTTTCATATCTCATAGAATTGCCGGAACGAACCGATATGGGCAAGGCCGTGAACGATGCGATGAAAGAGATCGAAGCGGAAAACAAAGAGCTCGCCGGTATCTTACCGAAATCATTTCAGAATTTGGATAGCCGATCCATCATCACGCTACTCAAAAACTTCAATCAAATTCCCGATGATATTGAGGGCGACGCGTTTGGGAGAATCTATGAATACTTTCTCGGTAAGTTCGCGATTGCGGACGGGTCCGGTGGTGGCGAATTCTTTACACCGACTTCGATCGTCAAACTGATCGTAGAAATCCTCGAGCCATACAAGGGATACATCTATGATCCGGCATGTGGCTCGGGCGGTATGTTTGTACAGTCTGTCGAGTTTATCAAACGGCATTTCGAGAACGGCAAGAAAATAAAAGCATCTCGTGAAGTGTCCATTTACGGACAAGAGAAAACGGATCAGACGGTCCGCATAGCCAAAATGAACCTCGCTATTCATGGTCTATCAGGGGACATCCGCCAAGGCAATACCTACTACGAAGATTTACACCGTTCAGTCGGCAAATTCGACTTCGCAATGGCCAATCCTCCATTCAACGTCAACGGCATAGACAAAGAGCGTATCAAAGACGATCCGCGTTTTCCTTACGGCATACCTCGAAATGACAATGGCAACTATCTCTGGATTCAAATTTTCTTAAGCGCACTGAAAAATAGCGGTCGTGCTGGCTTTGTCATGGCAAACTCCGCAAGCGATGCTGGACATAGTGAGAAAGACATTCGCACGAAGATGATTGATGACGGCTTGGTAGATGTGATGATCGCCGTGGGTCCGAATATGTTTTATAACGTCACCTTACCGGTTACCTTATGGTTCCTCGATAAAGGCAAAAAGTCCACCCCGTTAGAGGCCGAGCTTGCCTCGTCGCCTCTAACGGGGAAAACTAGAAACTCTGCGAGTTCTAACGGGGCAAGTCGCAAGGATAAAATTCTCTTCATTGATGCCCGAAATATCTATCATCAGATAGATCGCGCTCATCGCGATTGGACGGAAGAACATATCCAACAGATAGCCGATATTGTTCGCAGTTATCGTGGAGAACCCTCCTTCGCTAAAGCTACGGACGGGCAAGGAAAGACGCAAAAATACAAAGACGTGAAAGGCCTTTGCAAGGTCGCTACACTCGATGAAGTTCGTGTTGCTGGATACTCACTAAATCCTGGTCGATATGTTGGCACTGCAGATGGTGAATTTGTAAGCGATGCAGACTTTGAAACGACTGTGCGTGGGTTGAACACCGAATTCCAGAAATTAACGGATGAAGCACATGATCTTGAAAAGAAGATAGCGGAGAATTTTAAGAAAATACTATGAAAAAAAAGAACCGGCAAATTGTCCCCAATAACAGCTTCACGGAGTTTTTACTCTACACCACCCCAAATGGCAAGGTGAAAGTGGAAATTTTCTTGCGTGATGAAAATATTTGGCTTACGCAAGACAAAATAGCTCTTTTGTTTGGCGTACAAAGACCGGCTATCACCAAGCATCTCAAAAATATCTTTGAAAGCGGAGAATTGAACGAAAATTCAGTTAGTTCCATTTTGGAACATACTGCCGATGACGGCAAAACATACCAGACAAAGTTTTACAATCTCGACGCCATACTTTCGGTCGGGTATCGGGTTAATAGCTCGCAGGCCACGCAATTTCGTATATGGGCAACGGAACGGCTGAAAGAATATATTATTAAGGGTTTCACCATGGATGATGAGCGGTTAAAAAATCCAAATACTATTTTTGGTAAGGATTACTTTGAAGAGCAGCTGGCAAGGATCAGGAATATCCGTTCCAGTGAAAGGCGCATGTATCAAAAAGTCACGGATATTTATGCGGAGTGCAGTGCCGATTATTCTCCAGATAGCGATATTACCAAACAATTTTTTGCAACCGTGCAAAACAAACTCCACTTTGCCATCACGGGCAAAACTGCCGCAGAGATAATACACGAAAGAGTAGGTAGCACGAAAACTAATATGGGGCTGACTGTTTGGAAAAACTCTCCAAAAGGCAAGATCAGGGAAAATGATGTTGTGATTGCTAAAAATTATTTGAACGAGGGAGAACTTGATCACCTGAACAGAATTGTAGCGATGTATCTTGATTTTGCCGAAATGCAGGCCAAGCGCGGGATTCTTATGCGGATGAACGATTGGGTAGCAAAACTGGATGCGTTTCTAAAGTTTAACGAACGACAAATACTGGACGATACCGGAAAAGTTAGCCACGAAGTTGCCGAAGCATTGGCATTGAAAGAATACGAAAAATATAGTATTGAACAGGACAGAAGCTACATCTCCGATTTTGACAGAGAGGTTATAAAACGATTAAAGGCCGTAGAGGAAAAAATCGATAAGAAGAAAGGTAAGAAGTAATATGAAAAACACAAAAAAGACAAACGCAAACGCACCGTGCGGATTGTGCGGCACGTCAAAGAAACCGCGATATAAAACGGAGTGTTGCGGTAATTGGGTGTGTGGAGACGAAAGCGACTACGTGATGTTTTCATATTCGCGCGATATTTGCTCGCGCAATCATAGCCGATTTACGCTTTGCGGCTTTCATCATACGGAAGAACATAAAGGCGATTGGAAAACCTGCAAAAAATGCCGCGATGATTTTGAATTGGAAATGTACGTCTGGTATGGCACAAACGAATACAACTTTGAAAAACTGCCGAACCCGCCCACTTTTGAGCCGACGTATTGCTCTAAATGCAAAGAAAGAATCATTTTGGCCGATGGCGGATATTCATCGCTTTGCGGTGTGTATCGTTGCGACAATTGCCCGATAACCGAAAAGGAGCGGGAAGAGATTATCCGTGAGTACAAAAATAAACACGGAGATAAATAATATGGCAACGCGAACCTTAAAAAAATGGAGTGATTTCCGAATAAGAGATTTTGCAAAAATCAAAGGTGGAAAACGCTTGCCCAAAGGTGAGTTTGTGCAAGATGAAAAAACTGCTCATCCATATATTCGCGTAACCGATATGTTCTCTGATCGATTGGATACATCAAAGATTAAATACATTACGGATGCTCAATTTGAAAAGATAAAAAGATACATAATTTCATCTGACGATGTGTATGTAAGCAATGCTGGAACTATTGGATTATGGACATCACACTATGAAAGTGAACTCAAGGAAGATGTCCATGTAGATGCCAACTTATCTATGAGTTCATTTTGAAAATGTGACATCTATAGTTGGGAAAGTACCTAAATGGCTATCGGGTGCTAATCTTACAGAAAATGCTCTCAAAATTACAGAGATGGATAAATCTAAAATCACACAAGATTTTTTGATGTATTTTTTGAGAAGTAACGAAGGACAAGAACAGATAAGGGCGAGAACTGGTGGTAGCTCTCAACCGAAGCTGGCGCTTACAAGATTGGCAGACGTGATCATTCGTACGCCTGACGTGGCTGTGCAAAATGAAATTGCAGACATAGTTTTTAGTTATGACAATCTTATTGAAAACAACGCTCGCCGGATTCAAATTTTAGAGCAGACGGCACAGGCTATTTATACCGAATGGTTTGTGAACTTCTGTTTCCCTGGCCACGAGAAAATTAAGATGGTTGATAGTGGCACTGATTTCGGAAAAATTCCGGAGGGGTGGGAAGTTTTGCAGGTTAAAGATATTATTCATCGAATCAGTCCTGGGAAACTATATGACAACAAGACCGTTTCGCCGAATGGCAAAGTTCCAGTTTTGGATCAAGGTAAAAGCGGAATTATTGGCTATCACAACGATGAGCCCGGGGTTGTGGCAAGTATAGAAAAACCAGTGATTGTATTTGCTAACCATACTTGTTATCAACGACTGATGTTGTTTCCGTTTTCAGCAATACAAAATGTTTTGCCTTTTTATCCTTCCGAGGATAAATACAGAAATATATTTTGGTTGCATTTTGCGACAAAGGACCTGATTAGGTTCAACGATTACAAAGGCCACTGGCCGGAATTCATGCAGAAAAAACTTGTCGTTCCGACTGCTGATTTTGCCAATGAATTTGTAGAAACCATTAAACCTTCTGTGATACTAAGTTATAAACTAGAGTTGGCAAACAAAAATTTGCGTCAGACGCGCGATTTGCTTTTGCCGAAATTAGTAACCGGAGAAATACGAGTATGAACGAATCAGAGACACGAGCTGAATATATCTGGTTTGTATACATTGATTGACCCAATAGATACAAACTGCTATACTTTGTATACATTACAAATAAGATAGATACAAACCTATGAAAACAATAGAAATAGGCAAAAACATTCAACAAAAAGAGGGCTTCAAAGCTTTTATCCCCAATCCCTTTCCACCGAAGGAAGATTTTGATTTTGACCCAAAAATTTTAAAGAAAAATAATGAAGCTACACGACTTCTCGGTAAACTTGATGGGATAACCAAACTTCTTCCAGATGCAGATTTTTTCCTGCTCATGTACTTAAGAAAAGACGCAACTTCTTCTAGTCAAATCGAAGGAACAATGGCAACAATGATTGACGCCATTGAAGCAGAAGTAAACGTGAATGATAACATACCAGAAGATGTCGACGACATTTTGCATTATATTAAAGCTCTTAATTATGGAATAAAGCGTATTACGACAGATAATTTTCCAATGGCGCTAAGATTTGTCAGAGAGCTTCATGAAAAATTGATGCAAAAAGCTCGAGCTACGCATTTTTCTGATCCCGGAGAATTTCGAAAAAGTCAGAATTGGATAGGCGGTACTCGTCCCGATAATGCTCGTTTTGTTCCTCCACCAGTGAATGAAATGCACAAAGCTCTTAATGATCTTGAGTTGTTTTTTAATGCAGACGATTCAACTCCGACTGTCATAAAAGCGTCTATTATTCACGCTCAATTTGAAACCGTTCACCCATTTTTAGACGGCAACGGAAGAACAGGAAGAATGTTGATTACTTTTTATTTATGGAAGGAAGGATTCTTAGAAAAACCAGTTTTATTCTTGTCTTCATATTTTAAAAAACATCAAAATCTTTACTATGAAAAATTAGCTTCTTACCAAAGTGAAGAAGCAAAAGTTTCAGAATGGGTTGAATTTTTCCTAGACGGTGTGATTGAAATCGCAAATGAGGCAATAGATATTGTGGGCGAAATTACCGTGTTACGTGAAAAAGATATGGAGAAAATTCAGACACTCGGCAAGAGAGCTTCTGAAAGCGCCATTAAGGTATTACCAAGGCTGTACGGACAGCCAGTCGTGAATGTTGCTGTGGTACAGAAATGGACTGGTTTTACTCGAGCGGGTGCACAAGCAGTTATTGACCGCTTTATCGAGCTGAAGATACTTTCTCCAAAAGATAAGGACAAAAAGTATGGTCAATCGTATATTTATGACAAATATGTCAGTTTGTTTAGTGATGGTGAAAAATAGTCATGAATGAATTCTCGGAAAATAATTTAGTAGAACAACCAGCGATTAAAATATTCGCTGAATTGTGGGGTACTGAAAATTTTGCCAATGCGTACTCCGGCGAGACGGACGCGGAATTCGGACGGGAAAACCCGGACGAGGTGGTATTGATGAATTACTTGAAAATTGCACTGGTAAAACTCAACCCCGATGTATCTACCGAAGCGCTTAATCTGGCGATTGACGAGATTATAAAAGATCGTTCAGCAATGAGCATGGTTAATGCCAACCACAACGTGTGGCAGTTGCTTCGGGAAGGTGTAAAAGTGGAAACGGAAAATGAAAAAGGCGAACAGCGGATTGAGCGAGTAAGGATTATTGATTTTGAAAATCCGAAAGAAAACCACTTCATGTTACTGATACTTAACACATAGCTTAATAAAACCGAAACTGCGGAAGACTAACATAAAGCCAAGGTTTCCCACGAATTGGAAAAGTTAATTTAAGTGTTAAGTATCAGTAGTATCGCAAATGTGGATAACCGGAGAGCTTCACAAGCGGCGGCCGGATCTGATCGGTTTCGTGAACGGTTTGCCGCTTGTGCTGATTGAATTGAAGGCATCACACAAGAACCTACGAAATGCCTATCAGGAAAACATCCGCGATTATAAAGACACCATTCCACAGATTTTTTGGTATAACGCTTTTATTATTATCTCCAATGGTATTGAAAGTAAAGTTGGCACGCTTACTTCCGCATTTGAGCACTTCAACGAATGGAAGAAGATAAAAAGCGAAGATGAAGAGGGTCGCGTGAGCTTGGAAACGGTCATCAAAGGCACCTGCGAACCTTCGCGGCTTCTCGATATCATAGAGAATTTTATACTGTTTGACGATTCTCGCAGAGATAGGATAAAAATTGTCGTTCGCTACGCCCAATATCTTGGCGTTGATGCGGCGTTTGAGCAGATAAAAAATAGGGAGGACAACCGAGGACGACTTGGCGTTTACTGGCATGCGTCCGGCTCGGGAAAATCGTACGCCATGATTTTTTTATCGCAAAAAGTATTTAGAAAGCTTCGGGGTAATTTTACTTTTGTCATGATTACAGATCGAACAGATCTTGATACTCAACTGTATGGCAGTTTTGCGCATTGTGGTGCGGTCTATGAACCGGAAAACAAGGTTCACGCAGAATCAATTTCGCACTTGAGAGATTTATTACAAGAGGATCATCGTCAAATTTTTACCATCATTCATAAGTTTGGAACGCGTAATAATGAGGTACCTCCGATACTTTCACAGCGATCCGATGTTATAGTCATGGTTGATGAAGCGCACCGTACGCAATACGACCGCTTGGCGCAAAATATGCGCATTGCTCTTCCCCACGCCTCATTTATTGCTTTTACCGCTACACCTTTAATTGCGGGAGAGGAAAAAACTCGCGAGACGTTTGGTGACTATGTTTCCATCTATAATTTCGCTCAATCGGTAAAGGACGGGGCGACAGTACCGCTCTACTACGAAAACCGGGTACCAAAACTGGAAAACGAAAACCCGGAGATTCAAAAGGATCTCGAAAAAGTGATGGATTTTTATGAGCTCACAACCGATGAGGAAGAAAAGCTCGAGCAGGAATTCTCGACCTTTTATCATCTCATCACGCGCGAAGATCGTTTGAACAAAATCGCAGAAAATATCGTGGCTCATTTTACGGCTCGCGGCTATAACGGGAAGGCGATGATCGTGTCGATTGATCGGTCGACTGCAGTCCGTATGTATGCCAAAGTGAGAGCAGAAATGCAACGCCATTTAGCCAAGATGAATATCGCCGTATCCAAAGCGAAGGATGAACACGAAAGAGAGATGTTAAGAGAACAGGCGGAGAGGTATGAGAATATCGACATGGCTGTGGTGGTAAGCCAAAGCCAAAACGAAATTGCGGATATGGAGGAGTTCGAGATTGATATGCGTCCATTGCGCGCTCGAATTTTGAACGAGGATCTCGAGACGAAATTCAAAGACCCGGACAATAACCTGCGGATTGTGTTTGTCTGCGCGATGTGGATGACCGGCTTCGATGTGCCGAATCTCTCGACTCTCTATCTCGACAAACCACTTAAGAACCATACGCTCATGCAGACCATCGCTCGAGCGAACCGTGTTTACCCGGGCAAGACCAACGGCCTTATTGTCGACTACATAGGAGTATTTCGGAATCTGCAAAAAGCACTTGCCATATATGCATCCACTAAAAGCGGAGATGATGAAATTATTCAGGACAAGAACGAACTGGTAGAGATACTTTTTTCGACTGTTTCAAAAACGCGACAGTTTCTAAAAACTCTTGAGCTTGATATTAATGATTTACTCAAAGCGCAGGATGTAGAAAAAATACGGCTCGTAGATGTCTTCACTAATCGGATATTGCAAGACGAAAAGACAAAACAGCGATATCTTGAGCTTGCCGGTGATGCTTACAAATACTATAGAGCGGTCCTGCCTGAGCCGAAGGCCGAAGATTACTATCATGAAGTAACGGCGTATAAAGTTATAGCATCGCGCATACGGGAAGTTATTGACGAAGATACCGATGTCTCACAGGTAAAAAAGGATTTGGAAAACCTTCTTGATCGTTCAATCCGCGCCGGAGAGTATGTGATCAAAAGCACTCCCAAACTTAAGGATTTGAGCAAGATTGATTTTGAAGAGTTGCGAAAGTTTTTTGACGATTCGGACACGAAGAACATTGAAGCCGAACATTTGAGTGCGGAGCTGGAGGAAAAAATCAAAGAGATGATACGTAAGAACAAACTACGCAAGCATTTTCTTGATCGGCTAAATAAGCTCCTCCACGAATACAATACCGGCTCACACGACCTCGATGTCTTTTTCGATCAGCTTGTTGAGCTTGCAAAGGAATTGAGCGAGGAGGATCGCCGCGCCGTTTCTGAAAATCTTACCGAAGAAGAATTGGCCGTATTTGACATTCTCCGTAAAGAAAATTTGAACCCGGCCGAGACCGATCAGGTCAAAAAAGTCGCCAAAGAACTGTTGGCGAAATTGAAAGCGGAAAAACTTGTTTTGGATTGGAGGAAAAAACAAGAAACGCAAGCTGATGTAAGAGTCACTATCCAGACGATACTTTATGATGAACTTCCAGGGCCAGTATATTCCCAGCAGGAATGCGAAGACAGAACCCAAAAGGTATATTTCCACGTCTACGAAAACTATGTGGACGAGAAGGTGAACGTTTATGCATAAGATATGAAAATCAACAACGCATTCAAACTCATAGTCGCCGTCGTAGTCTCCGAGCTGGCTGGCATCATCGGCTCGGTGTTCACCACGCCTTCTATCCTGGTTGTTGGTACGGCTGGAATAGTGAAGCCCGCCCTGAAATCCTCCGGCATGGGTATTTGGACCGGTCTGGACGACGCTGTTTGCGCTTATGGCTGTTTCGTTTTTTTTGATCTGGAAGATCAACCCTTCCGAGGCTCGCCGTGGCGAGCGTAGGAGGGCTGTCATATTATTCATTTGGAAATAAGAGTATAATTAACAATATGACCATGCCAAAAACAATTACCATACAGGTAACCATCGACGCGCCTATTGAGAAAGTCTGGGAATATTGGAACAAGCCCGAGCACATTGTGAAGTGGGCGTTTGCTTCGGATGACTGGGAGGCGCCGAGCGCGGAGAATGACCTGCGCGTGGGCGGGAAGTTTAAAACCGTCATGTCGGCCAAAGACAAGAGCTCCCGTTTTGATTTTATCGGCACATACACCGCAGTAGACCACCACGAACGGATCGAATACACGATAGACGATGGCCGAAAGGTGAGCACGGTATTTGAGAGCATGGGAGATAAAACAAAAGCCACTACGTCATTTGAGCCCGAACACCAAAACTCGGAAGAGATGCAACGCTCCGGTTGGCAGGCGATTTTGGACAACTTAAAAAAGCACGTTGAAAATAATTAAAAATCATTAACAGAAAATATATGAAAAAATTTACCTGTAAGGAGATTATGAATGGTGAGGGAGGGTGCGATATGGTGTTTTCGGGAGAGGCGTCTATGGATGTCGCAAGTCAATGCGGCAAGCATATTGCTAGCTCAACCGACGAAGCGCATAAACCGATGCGGGATATGATGTCAAACCCTAATCACACCGAGGAAGAAAAGAAAAAGTGGTTTGAATGGTTTCAAGGAGAGTGGGATAAGAAAAAAGAAGAATAATTGAAGCACAAAGAATCTCAATGAAACAAGAACACTCGCACGATGAAGAGCAAGGACACTCTCACGGAGTGGTGGATGCATCTTTGTTTACTTCAAAAAAGGGAATCAAGGCGGTGATGGCATCGTCGGTTGTTCTTTTTGCCGGATCGCTTTTCCAGCTGTTTGTTGTTATCATTTCGGGGAGCGTTTCCCTTCTTTCCGATACCATCCATAATCTTGGAGACGGGGCTACGGCAATACCCTTGAGTATCGCGTTTCTGGTCGGGAGAAAAAAACCAAACGATCGGTTTACCTATGGGTATGGCAAGGCCGAGGACTTGGCAGGAGTGACAATCCTGCTTTTTATGCTGGCTTCCGCCGGCTACGCCGCGTATGTATCAATCCAGCGTTTATTTCATCCCTACACTCCGACGCACCTGTGGATTATTGCAGTAGCATCGCTTGTCGGGTTTGGCATTAACGAAGGAGCGGCGATATTCCGAATAAGAGTCGGAGAGCAAATTCACAGCGAAGCCCTGATTACCGATGGAAAACACGCGCGCATGGACGGG